>WNFR01008594.1_pt1 | contig 12850 bp, 14 predicted proteins | sample 5400221 | NCBI WGS metagenome assembly WNFR01 (sample SAMN13153357, study PRJNA577476) | soil metagenome | isolation source: 40 cm soil under Madrone tree | place: USA:California | collected 2016-06-14
GTATTAGATATCAGCGTCGATAACGCCCTTGCTGCACCTCTTCCTTCCTCACCAACCCCGTCCTTCAGGAGGTCATCGCTTCCAGGTCCGCTCGAGCCTTATGTTCCCTCACAGGTCCCGTCTCGCACGCCAACTTTGCGTATTCACACAAATGTCTCTGCCACGTCAACGAATCGCGGCTCGCGTTTGAGTTCACCCACACCAGCCCAGTCTTCACGTTCGCCTGTCCGCCCGCTGCCGACGCCACCAACGACTCCCTGTGCATCACAGTCGGTCTGTGCAAAAGCCGACGAGGCCGACGATCAATTCCGTCACAGCCAACTGACACGTTCTGTCGCTTCGCCGGAGGTGATCCGATCACACTCTCAAGGCACACGACGGTCCCGAGCTCATTCCGTCGCCAGCGCATATGTTGAAATGGACGGATATGATGTTGTGCAACATCACGATGGCGGAGCACATGCCCGGATTGATCTCCCACCGCCATACCACGAGTGCTCGCAGGCTCAAGCATCTAAGTTCGCCTCCTTATCTCATCAATCCTCGGTTCGGTCTTGACTACTCATTGATTGGTTTCACGTTGCTTAGTTCAGTACCGATCTCTACATACACTCACCAAACGTATCTTTACACCGCACCGTACCACACACCGCACCATTTGACTTCAATTTTTTAAATCCTGTAGCTTAGACGTCGCAAACATCTACTCAAATCTTTTAACCTAATTTAGCGGTCTCCACAAATAATGGATCTCGAGTCGATCATGAACTAGATTCATCTTCCCAGAAGGCGATTACTCCCGTAGTGCTTCAAGATTCGAATCTCAAAGGTCGAGTTGGTAAAGTCCTGATATTTAACGGTGAATGGCAAATGGTAATGCAGTTTGTGAACTGCAACGCCCCAGAGAACTCGGTACTCATAGCCCTTTTCAAAGGTATGCTTCCCTCGAAAACCCCGGGTTGAAATAAGGTTGAGATTATTGAGAGCATGCACAACATCTTGCCGGGGCATACTGCGAGAGAGAATAATACAATTTTCTAGGTAACATGTATCTCTTACTGCGTCTGGGCGCCGTATCCTCTTATTCCTTCTGCAAAGGCCCAGGATGTCTCAAGCTTCAGAGATCCAGAAATTTCCGCGCCGTTCGCAGTTATTGTTGCTATTTGATACTACAATCGGTGCGTTTTAGTAGAACTATCATGGGCAATGTGGGGCACATTACCTGGTTGGTCGATCGGGCATCCCGGTAGTATAATACACGAAGAGCGTTCTCGAGTATTGCGCGCGCTTCAGGTTCGGTGAGTGAATTCTCCCTACCTTCAACGGCTTTGCGCAAAAGCGGCTGCGCGATATATGCCCCGTAGCCAGTAGCAAGAGTAGACGCGGAGTACGTCACTCCCAACAAGTCTACGTACGCTAAGAATCTGGTCCATCGCATGTTAAATTGGCACCATGATTTCGTTGTGGGAGACAGGAGCTTACCGCTGCCCATCCTTAACACCCCCCACAAGTATCGAATTCCACAGCGGGTTCATCTTGGTTCGCCTGCTGTACATCACTTGCGACAAGTATTCGTGTATTTCTGCGGGACCTAATGTGTGTCCGTCTTGTGCGGTGGTTTCTTCAGAGATAACTAGATCGTCGAGGATGTGCTGAAGATACTGGAAATCGGACATGTCGCCACTAGCCCCAACAATAGTGTAGTCGCCGACGGAATGTAGACGCTGCACGCCTTTGAACCGTGCAAGAGAGCCATATGAAGCTTAAATGGGACAGTTGAGAAATAAGGAATGCGCGTCGATCCAGGGAACGACGTACCAAGGTTGTCTGCAGCCATCATAATCCCGTCTTTGAATTTGATCGCAAGGACAGACGTGCCAGTGACGATGGGATGCCTGAACGGAGGCTTAGATAAGTTGAAGAGACATGAAAGGTACAAAAATAACGGACTGTGTGTGTTGTATTGCGCCAGAAGAAGTCATCGACTGATTCTGGCCGCGGTTATGGAGAGGATAGGTTGCACTTGTATCGAAAGTGTCATATTTCTGCGAAAAACATTCAATTATGGAGAGAACAGGTGTCTGTGAACTCACGGGGCGTCCCCAGTTAGTTGGGAAGTGATCCATGATAATGTTGTGATGCGAACTTCTGAGAGTCGGTGGGTAGATCCAATTGACGACGCACTTGCGCGTCTTTGCTTCGGCTTCGTCACGTTACTGTAATTATAAGGCGTAAATATAATACCGATTTCAAATATTATAGTAAGGATATTTCGATTTTTATTTATTATGTAATAAAATACCATGCTCTCTTCAGCAGGTTATGTATGGCGCGCCAAAATGCGCTCCTTTTTTTGAGTTTCATAGACAAAAAGAAAATCGGAAATGGACTTTTCGGAACTCTGTCACGAGTACGGTTGTTGAGGCAGAAATGCCATCGAGCAATCGAGCATCGAGTGGACCTTTTCTAGCTTCGAAAGCATGATCTTATGGCCGCTCGCCTCCATGCTGCTGTCCTGTCCAATGGCTCATCGCCGCAACTGAGTTACATCACCTGGAATTCATTGTGACCGAGGTGATCATATGGAGGTATCTGGAATGCTCTCATGGGTCTGCATATTATGCGAATTTATAGTAAACCTGGAAGCTAGGCCAACCACAATACCTTGGTCTCGACCAAATAGAGAAGACGTCTACAAAATTGTTGTGCCTCAATGTCATTCCACGCCTATTGAAGAGCCCCAAGTTATGTCCAGTACTCTTGTGATAGATTTATAGATTTAATAGTGTTTTGCCCATGCTAATGCAGGCACTGGCAGCCAGGGGCGTAAATGAAGCTTGGCCCAAGAGGCAGTTGCGATACTCGTTGGAGGATGAAAGACTCGAACGCTTCCAAGTTTGGCCCGAGTCATGGCAGCGAGTTTGTGGAGATTCCCAAATTGAATGTGAATTCGGCTCAGCCAAAGGAGTGGAATATGTAGGTGGGCTATCGCGAAAAGTAGTGCGAGAAATTTCCTTTGGTCTGCGTAATACTGGATCATTGAGCATCTATGTTTGCAGTGTACTTGGGGGTTTCATATTCACCGCGCAAGAGATCGTTGTGAGCTCTTTCAAGGTCAACTCCCAAATCATCATCCCCCCCCAACATCGCAATGAGTGGAGGGCTACCTCGTGTATATATTTGATCGGTCACAGGGTATCAGGTGCCAAGGTACCCGCTGCCAATGATTGACGTGAACGCAACAATCAAAGGATGCGACGAGGAGCCTTTCCAAGCGACGGATCACCACATCCTCGGCCTTGACAATTCGATGCGACCAGATCGTAACAGCTGGACCAAAACATAAAACGACGCCCTACCATTTCCAGTGATGTAACGCTGGGCACCCCATTACCTTCGCGACGAGCCTCAAACTGCATGTGTGGGAAAGGTGGTTCTTATTGTTTACCGTACAGACGGTCAGCGTTTAGTCTCCTAGTGGGGTAAGACACAAAGATAAGGAAGCCGCATTTCTTGGTAAGAACACAGTGACGGTAAGAACACAGTGACAGTTTGTGCTTCACGCTTCGGAATGTATGAGATGCGTTGTTGAATACAGCGGTAAGTCAAATGGACACCCTTTGACTTCAGGCAAGTGAGTTTCAAGAACAGAGAAGGCACGGTTGATAAAATACAATCTCGTAGAAGTTGTCTGACAGACAGCGACCCGGCTCGGGAAGCATCGGCAGTTCGAGTTTGATCGGCAATAGCCGAATGATAAACAGAGTTAGGATCTCCTGGCGTTGCCCGACTATGCCCTCATCACCACGTTTACACCGATTGAAATTGCCAATAAACAAATCTAGGTTACAGTGAGTTCGCCCTTTCTAGATAATACGCTGACTTGTTTCTCAGTTCTCTTGATTGGGCTCATTATGTCGCTTTGCGACGACAAGTCTCGCATGGTATGGCGTGACCACCTCATGCTTCTGCTTGATGGGCGTATCCTCTGGCTGCGACCGACTTGGTCATGACGTACGGAGGTTACTGTCATACATCCTCTGTTGGCTTCAAAAATGCGCTCCGCCTTCCCCTTCGCAACCGGTCCGATGGATCGTCGATGGGTCTTAGCCTAGACTCCTAGGTCTACTGAGTCTCATGCACTGGTTCCACACATCCCACTACTTTCCCAGTGTATGGAAAGTTTTTTTATCCGCTTCGTATCACATTCGATGATTTTGACCTCCGTGACTTATATATTATATTTCCCATCTCTGGGGTCGGGGGTATACTTGAGCCTGGGCGTAGTTGGTGCTTCCTTCGTACATCTCCTAACGGCCTGACATTCAACGTGGGCAGCGCCCATCTGTGATCGGGTCTACTACAGCACCTGGAAGCACACTTAGCGTAATAGCTAGCAATTGTACCCCGTCCCTGGGAACCCAGAACATTTCTCTGCTTCGCCGGTTCGGTCTCATTAGGTTCAAAGTTGCTTATCTTTCATCTATTTCCCCCTAACAACAAGTTAGTTCACGATGGACGCCATTTTTATCCGACATTTCGATATGTCCGGTGACAAGCTTTCAAAGTTGCGAAAATGAGATCGCGCTGTCCATTGGGGCTCTCCCGCCCCGTAACTGCGATGGTTATTCTTCCGGGTGAACGACCTTACTCTCAATGAAGTCCCAATTCCCTACGACTCAACAAATGGCCAGCATCTATGATCCCAGAAACTGTGACGTTGCACGGTACCAACCGGTCCAAGGCGACATCATTGGCATGATAGACTAATGCCATTTGAGGGCAGAAGGCCAAAGCGAATGCACCAAGGATACTCGGCTCCTTCTGCCCTGTCTCTCCGTAGATACCAATCGCTACGCCCCCCATGACTTCTATTCGCCGTTCCTTCGGTCCAATCTTGCAAGAAAACAATTACATTTTCACGTGGACGAGTCGTACAAACTCAGAACACAAAAAGGGAGGCGCTAATTCTACATACACGTAACTCGGGTCATCAATCTATACAATAACAATAAGTAGATCCAAAATTGATCCAAAATTACAGGGTGCAGCGCTTCCTCGTCTTCATCAGCGGGGGTCTCACGTCGCCATATATGGGCGGCGGGGGTGGCGGGACTATACGTCCGCGTAGGTGTACAGGGTGCCAGTCGTCTGTACGCTCGGGTTGACTTTCCAGTACACGATGCAATGTTGACTTGTTAATCACGCTCATATTAAACCATGCAGCTAATCCGCGGTCACGGACATCACCCAGGCTGCGCGCAGGTACATTCGGGGATGCAGCAGGTGGCGGATAAGCTACATCGTTCGTGAGACGACCGTGAGCGATATTAAAAATCCGCAAGTTGCGCACCTGGGTGGTGTGTGCGCCCCGTAGGATGACGGGATTGCGACATTGCAGTCGTAGGACCCGGCAGAAAGAGAGGAGACGGTGGTTCATTGGACCCCAGGGCACTCGTTAACGTTGTCCACAAATCGATGAGACCCTCAAGATCGGAGAATTTGTATTCGTGCTGCACACCTGGAGCATGGGGGTACGTCTTTGGCCTCGATTCTGCCTGTTGTTGCGAGCGGCACCATGGCACGGCCCAGCGATGCCAGCAGTCCCAAGCGCTACGGGGTTGATGATTTGCAACGGTGTTAAGTTTGTCTGCGATATCCTCCCAGTCCGCTTCTTCTTCTTTGCTGCAAGGGGGAATAATTGACAAGAGTAGCAGGTATTCGGGAAGCGTCCAAGGGCGCAAGGTCAAGTAGACAAGGGGGGATAGCGGGGGCGACGGAACTGCAAGAGATGCGAGTTCGGAGTCTGATTTGCTTTGTGAAGTGGGTCGAGACTTACTGTGGGGCGTATACTCCAGTTCAGATACTGCATCCAGTGCGGTCTTCCCGACCTGCGGGGAGAGTGCGAAATTACCAGCGGATAAGGGCCACGGAGAGACTTTGATATCATCTGGCCGATTTGGAGATTGTTGAAAACCGGGAATAGCATAGTACAACGCGCGGGGTTCCTGCCCCGCGATAGCGCTCTCGGGAGACTCCTTTACAAGTATGCCCGTTGGAGCAGAAGACGTCCAAGGTGTGCATATGGATATGGAGGAAGCGGTTGTCACACTCGTGGCAGCGGTCGAGGAGCTGTGAGGACCTGGTGTCCATACGAGTTGCTCGAATGATCGCTTTGAGCTGATGGAGATAGAAGAGTTCAGGGTAGGGTAACTCTGTGGAGCGCGGAGGTGGAGCGCACTGAATTGTTATCGGCGGCGGCCGTTTCTTATGCCTGACCTTGATAGTGGGAGGAATTGTCCTCCACTCTATCGCAGCCGTAGATTTTCGTCTCAGATTCTTGGATTCAGTACGCCCTAGATCTGTGGCGGCCATGAGACGTGTGCTGTGGGGATGATAGCTTGACAGTTAGCAGACAAAAGCAAGAACAGAGCGAGAAAGAATAAAACAAGTAGAAAAAAACAAAAGGGGGAAAAGAATAAGAGAACGGGCAGCAAGTCATCTGTAGTCGTAGGTTAAGGACGGCCTGGTTATGAACCTGGCCATGTTATTGTCTTTGTATCTACTGGGCGCTTGTCAAGTCCGATTGTAAAGCCAAGTTCCCGGCGCTGGTGTCTCATATGGGGCACGTGATCAGATATGTCACGAGTCAAATTTTCGGGGCCGACGGTTACTTGACGCGGACGCGGCTCTCAACCTCAACTCAATTCCATACGTGAACGACATGGCCAATCCCACCAAACATCCTCTCTATGGTTTCTTACCGCGAAGTGTGACTTCAAAACAAGTTCAAGGTGTTATGGTATGCGATCGTCATGTATCTCAAAACAACTGACCTTTGACATCCTTGCAGGAGGGCAAGGAAAATCCTTTCACCCGTTTGCCACATTCAGCTCAATATCATAAAATTCTCGAGTCCCGTAAAAAATTGCCAGTCTTCGCGCAAATTCACGAATTCTATAAAATGGTAAGTTTTGCTCTCTCCTTTGTTCGTGAGGGGGCAATGGAACCCGCGCCCCAGGTCGCTCCTGGAATCAAGGCCATGTGTCGCTAATGCCCCAGCCAAGTTTACTAAATACCAGATCATCGTCATGGTTGGAGAGACAGGCTCGGGAAAGACTACTCAGTATGCCATCTATCGCTAGTTTCGTACCACAGCTCGAGATTAACATCCCTTCAGAATACCGCAATTCGTCGTTTACTCTGATTTGCCGCAGACGAAAAACAAGATTGTTGCGTGTACGCAGCCTCGACGGGTGGCCGCCATGTCCGTAGCGAAGCGCGTAGCTGACGAGATGGATGGTGTGTGCGCTAGCTTGTCGATCTTTTCCCTTCCTCATTTTAGTCCAGTTCAGCTTGGGAAGCAGGTCGGATATTCTATCCGTTTCGAGGACATGACCGAACCAGGGACAACTTTCTTGAAGTACATGACTGACGGTATGCTCTTACGTGAAGCCATGCACGACCCCGATCTTCAGCGCTATTCCACTATCATTCTCGATGAAGCGCACGAGCGTACGCTCGCCACCGATATCCTTATGGGCCTTCTCAAAGCATTAGTAATGCGGCGGAGCGACCTCAAGATCATAATCATGTCTGCCACACTAGATGCACTCAAATTCCAAAAGTATTTCACCGTTGACGAACCTGCCCCACTTTTCAAGGTCCCTGGCCGCACGCACCCTGTGGAGATCTTCTATACACAAGGACCTGAACCAGATTACGTAGAGGCTGCCATTCGTACTGTTCTCATGATCCATCGTGCTGAAGAACAAGGTGATGTCCTCCTTTTTCTCACTGGAGAGGAAGAAATCGAGGACGCATGTCGTAAGATCAAGATCGAGGCCGATGATCTTCTTGCTCAAGACCCGGACACTGTTGGGCCCCTCACCTGCGTTCCCCTATATTCATCTCTCCCGCCTCAGCAGCAGCAGCGCATATTCGATCCCGCACCTCCACCTCGTGTCCCAGGTGGCCCACCTGGTCGGAAGGTCATAGTATCGACGAACATTGCGGAGACGTCACTCACCATCGATGGGATCGTGTATGTTGTCGACCCGGGTTTCTCCAAGCAGAAGTTATACAATCCACGCATCCGGGTCGAATCTCTCCTAGTATCACCCATCTCGAAAGCCTCCGCACAACAGCGAGCAGGTCGTGCAGGTCGCACCCGGCCCGGGAAGTGCTTCCGGCTATATACTGAGAAAGACTTCATGAAGGAGCTCGAGGAGCAAACGCATCCCGAAATCTTGAGGAGTAACCTAGCGAACACAGTCCTCGAACTTGTAAAAGCAGGGATCAAAGACCTGGTTCGATTCGACTACGTCGATGCCCCGGCCCCAGAGACGTTGATGCGAGCGCTTGAGCTGTTGAATTACCTTGCCGCACTCGATGACGACGGGAACTTGACAGCTATGGGGAGTATGATGTCGGAGTTCCCGTTGGACCCTCAGGTACTTGTTTTTCGCCTGCAATCCGTACCGCACATGCTTATTTAAGATGGGCAGATGTCCAAGATGCTCATTGTCAGTCCCGAGTTTTCCTGTAGTCAAGAGATCTTGACCATTGTGGCAATGCTTTCTGGTAGGTGGTGTCTTTGCGAATCATCGCTATAGAATTCATCGCAAATCTCGCAGTCCCTAACATTTGGCTACGACCGAATAACCAAAGGAAAGAAGCAGATGCTGCAAAGCAGCTGTTGACGGTTCCTGATGGGGATCATCTCACCCTCCTCAATGTCTTCAATGAGTACCAAAATAGTGCGTCTTATTTTAGGCTATTCCCTCTGTTGTTAATAAGCTTCTCTACCTGTGCAGACTTATCCGATCGTAACTGGGCATGGAATCATTATATCTCGGCCCGCTCACTATCTCAAGCAGACAACGTTCGCTCGCAATTGCTACGGATCATGGAACGCCTGGAGATCAATCTCCTCACTAAAGCATACGATGACCAGACTCGACACTACATAAACATCCGGCAGGCGCTCGTGTGTGGGTACTTCATGCAGATTGCGCACAAGGAAGGAGAGAAAGGTTCCTATCTCACCGTGAAGGACAACCAGGTATGATTCACCTCGGCGACGGACCGACGGGCATTAATACCTTTTATCTTTCCGATCAGGTCGTTTCGCTGCATCCCTCGTGCGGACTCGACACGCAGCCTGAGTGGGTTCTCTTCAACGAATTCGTGCTCACGACGCGGCCATACATCCGTACTGTGACTGAGATTCGCGCCGAATGGCTGCTAGAGTTGACCGCAAATTACTACGACCTGGCATCGTTCCCTGATTGCGAGGCGAAGCGCGCGCTGCAACGCGTGCAGAAGAAACAGATAGGGAAGAATGCAAAGGCAGCGGGATCCGACAGGCCACTGAAGAAAGTCAAGGCGAGCTGAGTTAATGGTCTCATATATTCCGGTCATATTGTAGATTTATGGGCCATACGTTAAGGTAGCCTAGATCTGCCGGGTGTTAGTCACAACGATATCTTGTCGTCCTTGTTTTCTTGTCACCTTTGCCCGTGTGGGTGTGTACGTTCATGATAAATGGCCACTCTTTCGCGTGAGCCCGCTTAGAGCTTCTAGCATTGCAGGGATCCACCGCTGAAAAATGATGGGACCAGCGATATAGTAGCGAGGGCCCCAATTATTGGCCGAGCCTCACATACGCGGGACTCAAATTTCGCAAGCTTCGCTCGTTTGACGAGGGGGTGCCTTCTAATGCACAATGTCGTATGGTGGCTGCACATATATGGTAGGCTATCACTCCGTTGGGAAGCGCGGGCGCCATGGCGCCAACCAACGCTTGAATGTGCGGTGTGGCTGTACATGAGAAGAGCTCCGAGAGCACGAAGCGCACAAATTGAACGACGACGGGTGGGAATTTTTTGCCATGGCCGAACTTAACTGAAACGCGCGAAAATATACTGTCGAAACTTGTGAGAGTCATTCTTTGTTGGGACTCGGTACTCCAATGGCTATCTTAACAGCATACACAAACGCTGCCAACGCTCCTCACTTGCATCGAGTTCTTTATCGGTTGGTGGAATAATTCCCAACGCCTAAACGGGACCGTGACGAATACACTTAACCTTGATCTTTGATTGATCTTGATGGATTTGACTCGTCTGGCCCACACGCTGTGGAAAATGGAGGGTTGAAGTGGCTGCGGGTTTTTGATCTCGAACAAACCTCGGCCAGTTCGACTAAATATCCAGATGTGACGCAGTGACCGCAAAACAAGTGCAGGGTATATTGGTATGCACAAATTTAGGAGGGCAGTAAAAACCCTTTCACTCCTTTCCCCCATTCACCTCAATACTCGGGCTGCATTGCCAGTCTTCGCGCGAATGTATAGTTCTATCAGATGGTGAGTTCTGTTCTGGGAGGCAATGATACTCGTGTCCAGGTCGCTCCTCGAATCAGGGACGTGTCGTTAATGCCCTAATGAAGTTTGCTAGATATCAAATCATCGTCATTGTCGGAGAGGCAGGTACTGGAAAGACTACTCAGTACGTCCGTCTATTGCCAGTCCGATAGCCCAACTTACGATTGATTTCGCATCAAGGTTCCGCGATTTGTCGTCTACTTGACATGCCGTAGACAAAAAAAAAAACAAATTGTGGTGTGCATGCAATCTCAGCGGTGGCTGCCTTCACCGTAGCTAAGCGCGTGGCTGACGAGATGGATGATACGTGCTCTGTCTTCTAGATCACATCACTTCCTCATTTCGTCCCTGCTCAGCTTGGGAAACAAGTCGGATATTCTATCCGTTTCGAGGACATGACTGAATCAGGAACAACTTTTTCAAATACATGACTGATGTGAAGCCATGAAAGGCCCCGGTCTTCAGCGGTCTTCAACTATCATCCTCGATGAAGCACATGAGCGTACACTTGCCACCGATATCCTTATGGGCTTTCTCAAAGCGCTGGTAAAGCGGCGGAGCGACCTCAAGATCATAATCATGTCTGCCACGCTAGATGCACTCAAATTCCAAAGAATATTGGAGAACCTGCCCCACTTTTCAAATTCCTGGCAATGGCCTATTTGGTCATTGTATCGATGAACTTGACGGAGACTCGCTCACCATAGACGACATTGAGTATGTTGTCGACCCGGGTTTCTCCAAGCAGAAATTAGCTTGCTGATGTGCGGAGGCTTTCGAAATGGGTGATACCAGGAGAGAATCTAATCGGATGCGCGGGTTCTAAGGTCGCACCCGGCCTAGGAAATGCTCCTGACTCTACACCGAGAAAGACTTCATGAAGGAGCTCGAGGGACACAACGTATTCCGACTCGGAATCCTGAGGAGTAACCTCGCGAACACAGTCCTCTAACTTGTAAACGCGGGATTAAGGAACTGATTTGATTCGACGTAGTAGACAATCCAGCTACAGAGTCGTTGATGCGGGCTCGAGCTGTTGAATTACCTTCGTGCACTGGACGACGACGGGGACCTAACGTTTGTGGGGCGCATAATGTCAGAATTGCCGTTGGACCCTTAGGCACTCATTTTCCCTTTCGTATGCAATCCATAGCCAATTCTTATTCGCCTGAGTAGATGTCCAAGATGTCCATGAGTTTCATTGCAGTCAGGACACCTTAACAATTGTCGCCATGCTTTTCGGTAGGTATCTTCATATATCATCACCGATAGAACTCATCACAATCCCGTAGTCCCCAACGTTTGGTTACGACCAGACAATCGTCGGAAAGACGCCGATGCAGCAAAGGGGCTATTGACCGTTCCTGGTGGGAACTATTTCACTATCAACGTCTTCAATGAGTATCAAAATAGTACGCCTTTTTTTGTGCTCCTTGCTCCTTACACTCTATTGTTAATGGGACTCTACTTGTCCGGACCTAAACGATCGTAATTGGGCACGGAGTCTCTATCTTTCAGTCCGCTCACTCTCCGAGGCAGACAATGTTCGCTCGCATCTGCTACGGATCATGGAACGCCTGGAGATTGACCTCGTAACCCATCACACGATGACCAGACACGACATATGGGAACATTAGAGCACTTCTGTGCGAGGTATTTTATGCAGGTTGCGCACAAGGAAGGGGAGAAAGGTTCCTATCTCACCGTTAAGGACATGAGGTGTTCCACTGACATGTATAATTCTGATCAGATGGAATCGCCGCATCCTTATGCTGTCTTGATACCCAGCCCCAGCCCAAGAGGGTTCTCTTCAACGAATTTGTACTCACGAAACGACCATATATCCGTTCGGTGATGGAGATTCGCGGCAAGTGGACCAAGTGGCTTCTCGAGCTGACCGCAGATTACTACGACCTGGCGTCGTTTCCAAATTGCGAGTGGAAGCGCGTGTTAAAGAAACAGATAGGGAAGAATGCGAAGGAGCCAGGGTCCAACTGGCCAGCAAGAATGGCACCGCAGGGTGAATAATCGACTCACGTATTGCGCCCACATGGTGGATTTATGGGCCATGTGCTGGGCGGTCATAATGATGTCTTCTTGATTGACGGCCACAACCTTTTCTCGATGGTTCCAGGCTGCAGGTTCGTATGGAATGAACACAGTCCTCTGCGTGAGCCTCCCCCTGTTTTAACCTAGAACCCAGGTCTTGTTACGATTTCAGGACTTCGGCGTTCCCGGGGATATTTGCGTCGACTCCATGAGAGTGCATCATTGCGCATCTTCTGTTGCAGGGATTTAGTACTAGCACCGATGGCGAGTTTAAGCGAATGCCTCCTCGCAATGAGACATGCACATTTTGTTTTTCGGTCTGTAGTATGAGCAACAAGAATGGCGGTAACACCAACGGTACAGTAGCAACAGTCCACAAGTACAGGCCAAACGCATGCCATGGGACTCAACATG
>WNFR01005592.1_pt1 | contig 12849 bp, 13 predicted proteins | sample 5400221 | NCBI WGS metagenome assembly WNFR01 (sample SAMN13153357, study PRJNA577476) | soil metagenome | isolation source: 40 cm soil under Madrone tree | place: USA:California | collected 2016-06-14
CGGTGATCCGTCACTTGATCGGTGTCCCCACGGGTATTCTGCGCATGGACTTTCGCTGGTATGCGCTCGCCACGCTGGCGGGGTCGCTGATCTGGTGCTCGGTGCTGGCCTGGCTGGGGCTATCGGTGGGGCGGCACCCTGAGCTTCTGGCGGGTTCGCTGCACCGCTTCTTTGCGCTGGTGCTGGCCGTGGCGGGCGTTCTGGCGGGGCTGTACTACGTGTTCGTGCGCCGGGCCGCCCGCCGATAGCCGTCGCTTGCGTTTCCGGCTAGCTGGCGCCAAAATGGCACCACCAGATTTAGTCAGTAACGGCGAGGCGACTCATGGCGTCCAATACGGCAGTCCGAGACAGAGAACGCATATCAGCGCGCGTTTCGAAGGATGTGCGCGAGCGATTGGAAGAAGCTGCGGATCGCTCCGGCGCGACGCTAAATCAGTTCCTGGTGCAGGCCGCTGTCGAGAAGGCCGATCAGGTTCTGGAACGCGAGCGGGTCACCCGGCTTTCAGCGCGCGATGCTGAGTGGATGCTGAGCATACTGGATCAGCCTCCACGATCTCCGAACGTGAAGCTACAGAGCGCATTGGACAACTATCAAAAGGCGACCCGTGGCGACCCGAATCGAGCTTTTGACTGGCCAGCACAACCGGACGACGTTTGAGTGCGGAGAACCGTCGCTCAATGATTGGCTCGCGCGAATGGCGCTGCAACAGCAGGAGAAAAACTACGCCCGAACGCGGGTCGTAGTCGACGAGTCGGCGTCGGCGCAGGTGCTAGGCTATTACACTTTGCTTGCGCATGAAATTGACACGGGTCAGGTGCCTAGCGTGCGGAAACTGCCGCGACGCCTTGCGTGTGTGCTTCTTGGGCGACTGGCTGTGGACCGTAGCGCACAGGGACGGGGGCTTGGCCGGCTGATGTTAATCGATGCCATCGCTCGAACCCGAGCTACGATTCAAGAGGCCGCCGGCATCGGACTGGTGGTCGATGCGTTGCACGAGCGAGCCGCTGAGTTCTATCGCGATTTTGGATTCAACGCGTTCAAAGACGGTCCGCTGCGCTTGTTCCTGCGGGTCGATTGGCCTTGAGGTCGAGGCGACTAAGTCTTCGCCTGCCCGCCCGTCGGCGTCGGCGCGGCGATCGGGAACTTGGAGAATATCGCGGCGGTGCCCGCGCCGATCTTGGCCTCGGCGTTCGGGCCGGTCAGATCGCCGACGCTCTGGCTGACCGATGCGTGCCAGATCGGCGTGCGCGACTTCGCGTCGAACAGGTCGACGGCAATGCGGGTCTCATCGCTCACATAGGGGCCGTCCCATCCCCAGGTGCCGTAGATGCCGCCGCGCCGGCCGTAGAAGCCGCCGCCGAAGCCCCAGCCCGGCCCAAAGCTATCGTAGTAGTCGTTGACGACCTGGCGCGTGCCCATGGCGTAGCCGACGATGCAGTCGGCCGCGGCGCGGTCCGCGCGTTGGATGCCTCGGGCCGCGAGGTTCGATTCGATGGCCACCCGCAGACGCTCCGCGTTCAGGGGATTGCCGTAAGCGGCGGGCTGATTCGCGTTGGCGACGAATTCCTTCGCGAATGCGTAGGTATGACAATTCGCGACCGACATGCTGGGATTCGAGTCGGTGGTCACGTGCAGTGTTGAACAGGCGGCGAGTCCCAATCCCAGCGCCCCGGCGGCTGCGGCCCGAAGGACATGTAGATTTGACATAATCTTGATCCTCGCATCAGCCAGCGGCCGTGCTCAATCGCATTTTACCCTAACGTTAGATCCCAACATCGGTTGACAGGTTCAACCGCCGTCCTCGTCCGCCGGAAAGCTCATGCCCACGGTGCGGTATCCGCCGTCGACGTACAGCACTTCGCCGCTGATGCCGGCGGCGAGGTCTGAACATAGAAACGCCGCTGCGTTGCCCACGTCCTCGATGGTCACATTGCGCTGGATGGGCGCGGTGGCCGCCACATGGGCGAGCATCTTGCGAAAGCCCGGAATTCCGGCCGCGGCGAGGGTCTTGATGGGGCCGGCCGAAATGGCGTTCGCGCGAATGCCCCGCGGACCCAGATCGGCGGCGAGAAAGCGCACGTTGGCCTCGAGGCTCGCCTTCGCGAGACCCATGACGTTGTAGCCGGGGATGGAGCGAACCGCGCCCAGGTAGCTCAAGGTGACGATCGACCCCGCGCGGCCCTCCATGAAGGGCAGCGAGGCGCGCGCCAGCGCCGTGAGGCTGTAGCTGGAAATATCATGGGCCACGCGAAACCGCTCGCGGGTGGTGACATCGATGAAGTCGCCGGTGAGCGCTTCGCGCGGGGCGAACGCCACGGCGTGCACCAGAATGTCGAATCCATCCCAGCGGGATTTCAGGTACGCGAATCCCTTCGAGATATCCTCGTCGGAGCCGACATCCATGACGAAAGTGAGTTCCGAGCCCAATTGCCGGGCGAGCGGGACCACGCGATCGGTCATGCGTTCGATATGCGCAAACGCGAGTTCGGCGCCCTGGGCGTGCATGGCCTGCGCGATGCCCCAGGCAATGGAGCGGTCCGTGGCGAGGCCTACGATCAGCGCGCGTTTACCGGTCAAGAAACCCATTTTATTCTCCATTAAACGGGGTCGAAGCGACCCCGTATTTCGATGCGCTTGGCGCAACTGCCAACGGGGTCGAAGCGACCCCGTATTTCTATGCGCTTCGCGCAACTGTCAACGGGGTCGAAGCGACCCCGTCCGATATGGTTTAACCTTGCTGCCGGCTCGATGCGACGTACATGACGAGGCGTTGTCCGGCTCTGATCTGATGATGCTTGTTCAGGCCGTTCCAGGTTTTGAGCTGCGGAACCGAGACCTGGAACTGCCGCGAAATACTGTAGACCGTATCGCCCCGGCGCACGATGTAGAGCACCCGGCGGCCGGATCCCACTCCTTCATCGCGATAGCGCCGTGAGCTTGCCTTGATGACCAGGCGCTGACCCTTCACCAGGGTGTCGCCGGCTCCCATGTTGTTCAGCCGTGCGAGGGTGCTCACCGGCATGCCGTGGCGGCGCGCAATGCTGCTCAACGTCTCACCCGCGCGAACGCGATAGACGAGCTGACGCTGCTTGCGTCCGCCGATCTCAGGGCGGTCCACGCGCGACGCGGCGAGCAACACCTTGTCGGGCAACTGTCCGCTGATCTCGGGAATCTTCAGGGATTCTCCCGCACTCACCTTGCCGTCCTTGAGATCGTTGACCTTGGAAATAACCGCGGCCGACGTGCCGTATTGCTTCGCGATCGACGCCAGCGTTTCGCGGCGCGTCACCTCGTGAACGGCGAAGCGCACGCGGTCGTCGGGCGACAGGGTCTGGAGCGCTGCGTCGAAGCCATCGGCGGCGTCGATGGGCACCAGCATGCGGTGCGGACCGTCGGGGTCGGTTGCCCAGCGGTTGTAGCCCGGATTGAGAGCCACCAGTTCATCGTAGCTGGTACCCGCCAATTGGGCGGCGATTTTCAGATCGATCTGCGACTTGGTATCGATGACGGCGAAGTAGGGCTCGTTCGGGATCACCGCGAATTCCAAGCCGTAGCGTTCGGGCTCGGCCATGAGCCGTTTCATCGCGAGCAGCTTCGGCACATAGGCGCGGGTTTCGGCGGGCAGCTTCAGATGCCAGAAATCGGTGGGCTTGCCGTGGGCGCGGTTGTAATCCAGTTCGCGCTGCACCGTGTTCTCGCCGACGTTGTAGGCGGCGATCGCCAGCAGCCAGTCGCCGTCGAATTGATCGTGCAGCGCCTGTAGATAGTCGAGGGCGGCGCGGGTCGATTCGATGACATCGCGGCGGCCGTCGAACCACCAGTTTTGCTTCAGGCCGAAGCGCCTGCCGGTATCGGGAATGAACTGCCACAATCCCGCGGCGCGGCTCACCGAGTAGGCGAACGGCTCATAGGCGCTCTCCACCACCGGCAGGAGCGCGAACTCCAGCGGCATGCCGCGCGCTTCCACTTCGGTGACGACGTGATACATGTAGCGCTGGCCGCGCTGAAATACGCGCTCCAGGTAATCCGGGTTGTGTTCGAACCAGGCGAGTTGCTGATCGATCGACGGCTCCTGCACCTCATCCAGGGCGAAGCCGGCGCGCATGCGGTCGAACAAATCGTCGTAGTCCTCGCCATTGTGGTGCTGCCACTCGCGCGGCATGGTCAGCGAGGGCGTGGCGGCCGCGGCGTCCGGAGGTGCGACCGCCGGTTGCGCAGGGGTGGGCGCCGGCGGCACCACGATGGGTTCGCGTTCGGGCGGTTTGGCGGGCTGATGCGCGCAGGCCCCGAGCAAAACCAAGGCGCCGGCGAACAAATACTGTCGGGTGAGGAGTGCCATACTTTGAGCCCGCTAGCGGAACTGATCCTTCCAGGCGCGCAATACGCCGAATACCTCGGCGGGCTCCCCGAGCGCCTTGCCGGCATGCGCCTCGGCCGCTCTCACCACGGCCGGCTCATCGCAGCGCAGGAAGGGATTGACCTGGGTCTCCAGACCCAGGGTGGAAGGCAGGGTGGGGTTGCCCTGGGCACGTACCCGAGCGACGCTGTCTTGGTACTCGAGCGCCGCGCGATTGGCCGGATCCACGGTCAGGGCGAAGCGCAGATTGGCCGCCGTGTATTCGTGACCGCAGAAGACCTGAGTCTCCGGCGGCAGGTTGCGCAACTTGGTCAACGACGCATTCATCTGCTTAGGCATACCTTCGAACATTCGACCGCAGCCGGCGCTGAACAGCGTGTCCCCGCAGAACAGCGCGCCATGCCCCCAAAAGGCGATATGGCTTAACGTATGCCCGGGGATTTGCAAAATCTCGAAGGAAAGTCCCAACTCCGGCAATTCGCAGCGCTCGCCGTCGTGGACGCTACGTGTGCGCTGCGCAATTCGGGTATCGTCCGGCCCGATCACGGGTACCGCCCCGTGACGCAGGAGCTCAGGGACGCCGCCGATGTGATCGGGGTGATGGTGAGTGAGTAAAATGGCGGCTAAAGTTGCGCCGCTGCGCTCGAGCTCGGCCACGACGGGGGCGGCGTCGCCCGGGTCGACCGCCACGATGCGGCCGGGTGCCCGAGGCGAGTCGATGAGCCAGATGTAGTTATCGGAGAATGCGCCCACCGGGCGCACGTTGAGATGCTTGGTATGAATTGGCATTTTGGGCCCGTATTTAACCTGTAACATTCGAAGTTCGCTAGTTTTTTCACGAAGGAGCCCCGGTTGGAATCAGCGCGCGAAATACCGCCGGCCGATTGGTTCGAGGGGCCGCTCGGCGCTCGCGTGCTGCGCGAGGAGGCTGCTTTGGCGCCGCTCGCGCTGGATGATGTATTCGGTTTCGAGCTTCTGCAAGTCGGCTCGTGGGGACCCGCGCGGCACCTCCTCGATGGGGCACGCACCCAGCACACCACGCTGGTGGCGCCGGAGATGAGTTCGGGGGTCACGCTGTGCGCGCCGCTCGATTCGTTGCCGTTCCGCTCCGATGCCATCGACGCGATTTTCCTGCCGCATACGCTCGAGCTGGTGGAGGATCCTTACGCGGTGCTGCGCGAGGCCGAGCGCGTGCTCTGCGCGGAAGGCTGCCTGATGATTTGCGGCTTCAATCCTTTCAGCGGCTGGGGCGTACGGCGTGCCTTCGCCCGGTACGTGGGGCGCCCGGCCTTCCCGCCGCAGACGCAGCGCATGCTGTCCGAGCGGCGGCTGCGCGACTGGGTGGCTGTCCTCGGCTTCGATGTCGATAGTGTCTACGGTTATCTCGGCCCGTGGCCCGCGAAGGGCCGTCTGGCGCGCACCAACGATGCCCGGCCGCGGGCGGCGTGGATGGCCGGGGCCTACTTGCTCAAGGCGCGCAAGCGCGTCAAGACCATGACGCTGGTGCGGCCGCGGTGGCGCGCGCGCCAGCGCGTACTGGTCGGCGCGGCGGAGCCCACGTCCAAAGTGGGCCCTTGATGACCGAAGTCGAGATCTACACCGACGGCGCGTGCCGCGGAAATCCCGGTCCCGGCGGCTGGGCGGCTTTGCTGGTCGCGGGCAAGGAGCGCAGGGAAGTCTCGGGTGCCGAACCCTTGACCACCAACAACCGCATGGAACTCATGGGGGCCATCGGGGGTTTGGGGGCGCTCAAGCGCCGCTGTGCGGTGAAACTCTACACCGATTCCAAATACGTGCTTCAGGGCGTCACCGAGTGGCTCCCGAACTGGAAGGCGCGCGGCTGGCTTACCTCGGCGCGCCAGCCCGTCAAGAATCAGGATTTATGGCAATTACTGGATACCGCCGTCTCGGGGCAGGACATCGAGTGGCACTGGGTCAAAGGACATTCGGGACATGAAGGCAATGAACACGTCGATCAGCTCGCCAACATCGCAATCGACCGGATGCTGTCGGCGCGGTAACCGGCGCGGTAACACGCGCGGTAACCCATAACATGCGCCAAGTCGTGCTCGATACGGAAACCACCGGGCTGGAAGTCGAACGGCAGCACCGAATCATCGAGATCGGCTGCGTGGAACTCTTCAATCGGCGCCTGACGGGGCGAACCTTTCACCGATACCTCAACCCCGAGCGGGACATCGAGCTGGGGGCGGAGCAGGTGCACGGGCTGACGCGCGAGAGATTGGCGAGGGAGCCGACGTTTTCGCAGGTGCATCCGGAGTTCCTGGAGTTCATTCGCGACGCCGAGCTCATCATTCACAACGCCCCCTTCGACATTGCCTTCCTGAATGCCGAACTCGCGCGCAGCGCGCCGGCGCACAAGGTGGATGAGCTCTGCCGGGTGCTGGACACCTTGGCGCTCGCGCGGCAGATGCATCCCGGGCAGCGCAACAGCCTCGATGCCCTGTGCAAGCGCTACTCCGTCGACAATTCGCATCGCGATTTCCACGGTGCCCTGCTCGATGCGCGCATCCTCGCCGAGGTGTATCTCGCGATGACGGGCGGGCAGGCCGTGCTCACCTTGAGCGCCGAATCGGACTTGGGCAGAAGCCGCGCGCGCCAGACCGCGCCTTCGCGCTATGCGGAAGGCACGCGCATCATCGTGATCAGACCCGACGAGAGCGAGCTGGCTGCCCATGAGCATGTGCTCGCGCTGCTCGACAAGGCGTCGGGCGGCCAAACGGTGTGGCGAAGATCGTGAAACTGCTGGTCACGGGCGCCGCCGGGTTCATCGGATTTCACACCGCGCGGCGCCTGCTCGAGCGCGGCGAGGAGGTCGTGGGGCTGGATAACCTCAATGCCTATTACGACCCGGGTCTCAAGGCCGCGCGCATCGAGATCTTACGGCGCCATCCGGCGTTTCGCTTCGTCAAAATCGACGTGGCGGACCGCGAGCCGATGGACGAGCTCTTCCGGACCGGGAAATTTCAGCGCGTGGTGCATCTGGCGGCGCAGGCGGGCGTGCGCTACTCGCTCGTCAATCCGCACGCCTACGTGCAAAGCAACATCACCGGATTTCTGCACGTGATCGAGGGATGCCGGCATCACGCCGTCGAGCACCTGGTCTATGCCTCGACGAGCTCGGTCTACGGGGCGAACACGCGGATGCCTTTTTCCGAGCGGCAAAACGTCGATCACCCGCTCACCCTGTACGCGGCCACCAAGAAGTCCAATGAACTGATGGCGCACAGCTATTCCTCGCTCTATGGCCTGCCGACCACGGGGCTGCGATTCTTCACGGTGTACGGTCCTTGGGGCCGGCCGGACATGGCGCTGTTCCTGTTCACCAAGAACATCCTCGCCGGCGCTCCCATCGATGTGTTCAACGACGGCCACCATCAGCGGGATTTCACCTATGTCGACGACATCGTGCAGGGCGTCGTCGCCGCCGTGGATCATGTGGCGGCGCCGGATCCGAACTGGGATTCGGATGCGCCCGATCCGGCCACCGGCAACGCACCCTATAAAATTTACAATATCGGCAATCAACGGCCGGTGGCGCTGGTGCGCTACATCGAGGTGCTCGAACAATGCTTGGGAAGGCGGGCGCAAAAGAATCTCTTGCCGATGCAACCCGGGGATTTGCCGGACACCTGGGCCGATGTCGAGGCGCTGGCGCGCGACGTGGGATACCGGCCGAGCACCGACCTGGAAACGGGTGTGAAGCGATTCGTCGAATGGTATCTTGGGTACTATCACCCGCAATCGTAAGGAGCGGCACTTCCCGGCGGTTTACGTGCCGAAGATCTGATGACACAGCTGAATTCGTCGCTTACTGAATGGGGCGCGGTTGCCGCGCATGCCGACGAGCTTAAAAGCGCTCATGTGCGCGATCTGACGGCCGCAGATCCGAAGCGGTGGCAGAGCTTTCATGTCGAGCATGACAGTTGGCTGCTGGATATGTCGCGCCAGCGCATCACGGCCAAGACCCTGCCGCTGCTGTTCGAGCTGGCGCGCGCCGCGGACCTGCCGGCACGCAGGGCGGCGATGTTCCGGGGCGATCCGATCAACGGCACCGAGCAGCGCGCCGTGCTGCACGCGGCGCTGCGCTCGGACTTCGCGGGTTCCGCGGCCGTTCAGGCGGAAGTGCGCGACTCGCGCAAGAAGCTGGCCGATTTCGCCGCCGCCGTGCGCTCGGGCAGAAAACTCGGGACCACGGGCAGGAAATTCAAGCACGTCGTGAATATCGGCATCGGCGGCTCGGATCTGGGGCCGCTCCTCGTCTGCGACGCCCTCAAGGCCGAGTGGAGCGGCGATATCGCCCCGCATTTCGTGTCGAACGTGGACCGCACTCAGCTCGAGGATTTGATCCGCAGCATCGATCCCGCGGAAACCTTGGTTCTCGTGTGCTCGAAGACTTTCGTCACCCAGGAAACCCAGGCGAATGCCAACGCGGCCCGTGCCTGGATCGTCGGCGCGCTGGGGGAGACATCTCCCGCCAATCATTTCGTCGCGGTATCGACCAATGCCGCGGCCATGGATGCCTTCGGCATCGCCGCCGACCATCGCTTCACCATGTGGGATTGGGTGGGCGGCCGCTACTCGGTGTGGTCCGCCATCGGCCTGGTGGCGGAGCTCACCATCGGCAGCGAGCGATTTCAGGAATTCCTGAAGGGCGCGAGCGACATGGACAGGCATTTCACGGAGGCGCCGTTCGAACGAAATTTGCCGGTGCTCATGGGCTGCTTAAGTGTGTGGAATCGGACTTTCCTGGACCTGCCGACGCTCGCGGTGCTGCCGTACGATCAACGGCTGGCCCGCTTGCCCGCGTATCTGCAGCAGCTCGAAATGGAAAGCAACGGCAAGAGCGTGAGCCTCGGGGGGCAGCGCGTCGATTTCGCCACCGCGCCCATCGTCTGGGGCGAGCCGGGTTCCAATGCCCAGCACTCGTTCTTTCAGATGCTGCATCAGGGGACTCTGACCCAGGCGTTGGATTTCATCGCGCCGCTGCGCGGCTCCTGGGGCGGCACCGAGGGGCAGGACCTCGCGCTGCAGAATTGCTTCGCCCAGTCGCAGGCGTTCGCTTTCGGACATTCGCTGGAAGAGGTCGAGGTGGAGATGCGCAAGGCCGGCGCCAGTCCTGCGGATATCGAGCGGATCGCCGCTCACCGGGTGCACGACGGCAACCGTCCAAGCTCGCTGCTGCTGTATCCGCAGACCACGGCGCGAACCTTGGGGGGATTGCTGGCGCTCTACGAGCACAGTGTGTTCGTGCAAGGCACGGTGTGGGGCGTGAATTCCTTCGATCAGTTCGGCGTGGAGCTCGGCAAGAAGCTGGCGGTGGGAATCGACCTGAAGGGGGCCAAGGCTCCGGCGGGGCATGGGGCGGCGGGTTTGGCCTCGCTGATCGAGTATGTGGCGAAGCATCGGTGATGCGCATTCGAGGCATGCGGCGATTCCAGCCGTAGCCGAAAATCGGTCAATATTTATGCGCCTTCCCCAGATCGAACACGCGTTCGTGGACGAACGCAAAGTCAGGGATTATCTGCTGGCGGTTAACCATCCGTCTGGGAAGGGGAAGGCCAGATTCTTCAGTAGTCTCGGATTCCAGCAAAATCAGGTGTCGGAGCTTCAGAATGCCTTGCTTGGACATGCTGCCAACAACGACATTGAAAGCGTTATGGAAACCCAATTTGGTTCCAAGTACGTGATTGAGGGCCCCCTGGCTGCGCCCGATGGACAATTTGCTCAAATTCGAGCAATCTGGTTCGTAGAACACGGAGCGTCTGCCCCCCCGGTTTGTGACGGCATATCCCCTGAGAGGAAAACGCGGTCCATGATTTCAGAACTTGACACAGTTGTATTGACGCGAGACCTGCCCGAGGACGGACTGGAGGCGGGCGACGTTGGGACTGTAGTTCTGGTTCATGACAAAAGCGCCGGCTATGAAGTGGAATTCACCAGTCTCGCCGGGGACACACTAGCGGTTGTCACGGTGCCCTCCGGCGCTGTTCGGGCCGTGAGTGACCGCGAAATCGCGCACGTACGTCAAGTGGCGTGAAAGCCACCGCCCTGGGGAGTTCCAGCGAAAGGTTGTCGAGTTCCCGCATCAGGCTCAGCGTGAGCCAGTCGAGGTCACACGGCACGGTATGTGAGCGTCACTAACGGAAGTACGCCGGGGTCGACGGGGGGTGGACATGGCCGGACTTGCGGTCATGGTCGCAAGCGTTCCCGAGTTTGATCGACGTTCGCTGCTGGACCTTGCCGAGGCATTGCACGCTGGAAGTAGCCAAGTCGAGGTTTTCGCACTGTGGTTAGAACGCAGTCCCGTCCGTCCGTCACGCTTCTTGCGGATGTTGTCGGCGGGATCGCGTCATGCGACCTAATTCCAAGACGCGTGTCGAATGCGCGTATCGCGCGATTCCCGCGCAAAATCTCGTTCATTTCAAAACTGAAACCATGTACACACCCCGTTACCCTATAATCGATCATCAAAGCGACGAGGCGAATCGGCGGTGAAACAACGCAAGGGCATCATTTTGGCGGGCGGTGCCGGCACTCGTCTGCATCCGATCACGACGTCGCTCAGCAAGCAGCTGTTGCCGGTGTACGACAAACCGATGATTTACTACCCGCTGGCGGCGCTGATGTCCGCCGGCATCCGCGAGTACCTGATCATCACCACGCCGCGGGATCAGGCGGCGTTCCGCGAACTCTTGGGCACCGGTGCCCAGTGGGGTCTGTCGTTCGAGTATGTGGTTCAATCGGTTCCCAACGGGATCGCGCAGGCGCTGATTCTCGGTGAGTCGTTCCTGGACGGCGCACCGTCGGCGTTGGTCTTGGGCGACAATATATTTTACGGCGCGAACCTCACCGCGCTGCTGATGTCGGCTGCCGAGCGCGAATCCGGAGCGACGGTATTCGGCTACTACGTGCAGGACCCGGAGCGCTATGGCGTGGTGCAGTTCGACGCCGAGGGCCGGGTGACGGATCTGTTGGAGAAGCCCAAATCGCCGCCGTCGAATTATGCGGTCACCGGCATCTATTTTTACGATGGTCGCGCGCCGGCCTTTGCCAGGGCGCTGACTCCGTCGCCGCGAGGGGAGCTCGAGATCACCGACCTGAATCGCGCGTATCTGAAGATCGGCGAGCTGCACGTCGAACGGCTGGGCCGGGGTACGGCCTGGCTCGATACCGGCACGCACAATTCCTTGCTCGATGCCGGCGCGTTCGTGCGCATCATCGAGGAGCGGCAGGGACTGAAAGTGGCCTGCGTGGAAGAGATCGCCTGGCGCTCAGGGTTCATCGACGCCGATCAATTGGTGAAGCTCGCGAAGCCGCTGGAGAAGAGCGGTTACGGCGAGTATCTGCTGCGCATCGTCAACGAGCATTCGCAACTTTGAAGTATCCGGCGGCATGAAATTTACCAAAACGCCGATCGCCGATGTGGTGTTGGTCGAACCTGAAGTTTTCGGCGACGCCCGCGGCTTCTTCATGGAGACCTGGCAGGAGGATAAATTCAAAGCCGCCGGGATCGATGCGACCTACGTCCAAGACAATCACAGCCGCTCCAGCCAGTGGACGCTGCGGGGGCTGCATTTACAGGTGCAGCACACCCAGGGCAAGCTGGTGCGCGTCTCTCTGGGCAGCGTATTCGACGTGATGGTGGATTTGCGCCGTACCAGCCCCAGCTTCGGAGCCTGGTGGGGCGTGGAGTTATCCGCGGAGAATCATCGGATGCTGTGGGTTCCGCCGGGGCTGGCGCACGGCATTCTGATCACCTCGGAATCCGCCGATTTTCTCTACAAGTGCACGGAATTTTACAGCCCGGAGCATGAACGCACGCTGGCCTGGGATGATCCGACCTTGGGTATCCGTTGGCCGTTGCCGCCGGGCGTCGCGCCCAAGCTTTCCGCCAAGGATACGCGCGGCGCGAGCTTTGCCGAGATCGAGAAGTTCGCGTGAGAGTGCTGGTGCTCGGCGGCGGTGGCCAGGTCGCGAGTGCCGTGGTTGCGGCCGCCCCGGAGCAACATCAGGTCGTGGCCAAGACGCGCGCCGGACTCGACATCGGAGATGAGAGCGCCGTCGAGCGCGCCCTCGCGGAAACCCGCGCCGAGTGGGTCGTGAACGCCGGCGCGTACACCGCGGTGGACCTGGCCGAAGATCAGCCGGCGCAGGCTGTTGCGGTCAACGACACCGCCGTGGGCGTGCTCGTGAGGGCAGCATCGGGTGCGGGCTGCCGCCTACTGCATCTGTCGACGGACTTCGTGTTCGACGGCAAGTCCAATCGCGCGTATCTGCCGGCGGATCAGACCAACCCCTTGAGCGTCTATGGCGTGAGCAAGCTGGGTGGTGAGCGCCAGGTATTGAATGGCGCAGGGGCGGGCATCGTCTTGCGCACCGCCTGGGTGTACGCCGCCGCGGGACGGAATTTCGTGCTGACCATGCTGCGGCTGATGCGCGAAAAGGAGCAGGTGAGCGTGGTATGCGA
>WNFR01005593.1_pt1 | contig 12847 bp, 9 predicted proteins | sample 5400221 | NCBI WGS metagenome assembly WNFR01 (sample SAMN13153357, study PRJNA577476) | soil metagenome | isolation source: 40 cm soil under Madrone tree | place: USA:California | collected 2016-06-14
CGCAAGCCGCAGAGCACGCCGATCGCGTGGAACCGCTGAAATCGTATTGTAAGGGTCTGCTTCTGCCCGGGGAACGCAAGAGCGTCGAACCCATGGCGGCACGGCTGGCTCCGGACAATGTGCGGCAGACGCATCAATCGCTCCATCATTTGGTAGCGGATGCTCCGTGGAGTGACGAAGCTTTGCTCGAGCAGGTGCGCCACTCAGTCCTACCCGCCATGAAGCGCAACGGACCGGTGATAGCTTGGATTGTGGACGACACCGGCTTCCCCAAGAAAGGAACGCACTCCGTCGGAGTGACGCACCAGTACTGCGGACAGTTAGGGAAGCAGGAAAATTGTCGTGTGGCGGTAAGCCTGTCGGTGGCCACCGAGCACGCCAGCCTGCCCATCGCGTACCGTTTGTATTTACCGGATATCTGGGCCCAGAACCAGAAGCGTCGCAAGAAGACTGGTGTTCCGGAACAGATCTCGTTTGCAACCAAGCCGGTGATGGCCCTCGGACAGATTCGCCAAGCGCTGGCAGATGGAGTTACCGCGGCGCCGGTGTTGGCCGATGCAGCGTATGGCGATGAAACTAAGTTTCGGGAACAGCTCAGCGAATTGGGCCTACTGTATGTTGTTGGCGTGCGCGGGCACACAACTGTTTGGCGACCCGGAGAAACTCCACTCCCGGCAAAACCAGGAAGCGGGCTGGGGCGCCCACCGAAGTTGTTGCGCCGGGATAGAAAACATCAACCGGTTTCTGTCCAACAAGTAGCTCTTTCCTTGCCGGCCAAGGATTGGAAAGCGGTCTCCTGGCGTCAGGGGACGAAGCAGAAATTGCGCTCCCGTTTTACGGCACTGCGAGTGCGACCTGCTCATCGGGACTATTGGCGAAGCGAACCTCGTGACGAAGAATGGTTGTTGATCGAATGGCCGGAGCGGGAGAGCGAACCGACCAAATACTGGCTTTCTACTTTCCCGGCCCGTACCACACTGAGCGAGTTGGTGAAACGAGCGAAACATCGTTGGATTATCGAACGCGACTACCAAGAGCTGAAGCAAGAGTTGGGACTGGGACATTACGAAGGTCGGGGCTGGCGAGGTTTTCACCATCACGCCACGTTATGCATCGCCGCTTACGGCTTCCTCGTCGCGGAAAGAAGTCGTTTTTCCCCCTCCGCAAGCGCCGGTCGACTGGACTTACGCGCCACGAAACTTCCGCCTGAGTTCCACCCCCGCGGCTCGCCGCGTGCGTGTTGAACGTCACAATCCTCTTTCCATCGCGACCCTACGAATTCAGATTGCCAGACATCTTATCGAGCAACTCCCCTCCTGCCCGTTTTGTTACCGAAGGCGCTTGTGATTGTTTATAACACAGTAGTACTAGTCTAGAGGAGCAGGGCACAAAAGCCTTCTCTTCTTCTGCGCCCTGCCTTCTCGGTTTGGTTCGAAGTGAGAGTAACACGTAGTGTCTGTCTAGAAGTCCGCGTGAATCAATAAGGTAAACCCGTTAGAACCGCGATTAGGTTAGAGAACAGTTATAGGACTGCACCAGATCAGGAGCATCCTTTGCACTGGTGTCTCGAACATTTAATATCGATCGAGACGTCCTGTTTGGCAAGACGCAGTTTCGTTGCTTTGGCGGAGCTGAGGGAGTGCAAAGCGGCCCGAGACAGCCGGTTAGACGCTGCGATTCGATTTAGCTCGAACTCTTCTTGTCTTCCGCACTTCTTGATCGTGATTGTGAACTGGTCTTTCCGCGCAAGGATTTTTTCATGCGTTGCGTAATCTTGGCCGCAATCGCACATCGCGGCTTGTTTGGTCTCGTATGTCTTGGGCTGCGGCCATGCGATTGTCTTCTAATTTGCAGTTTAGTTGTGGCTGCTCGCGCTGACCCGCAAAAGCATGCCTGCGCCGCTTGGTAACTTGAGGGTGCCGCTGGCAGAAACTAGGACGATCACGCCAATGGGGTCGGTCCTGCCCGCATGGGCAATGCTAATTTGTTCAAGGCCGTAGGTCCCGCAAGCATCGGAGGAGAATACCCAGAGTGCCTGGGGACGGTCATTTCCGTCGATCGCGCCTCGGCACTTTGTACCTTCCTTAGCCCGGACTTTGCTGAGGACGCCGCCACTGACTGCCTTGCCCACAACTTGGTTTGCGTTCTCGCCGCTCGTGACCGGTCCGCCTTCACCGTAAACAACATCGCCGCCCACTTGCACTGTGGTCAACCAGCGGTAGACGTCGCTCTCTCCGGGACCGATCGGGGGTGTTTGAGCTTCAATGATTCGCATGAAACCCGCGATCGCTCGCAGGTTTGTGGTGATGGAGATTGTCTGATGCGAGGAGACCAGTTTGTCAAACTGGACGGAGATGCGTGCCCGGGCGCTAGTGGTTGCCGGGGTCACCTCGACGATGTGACCCAGAACCCTACTTCCTTCCTTTATTCTCATGCCTGGGGACAAGGGAACATCCTGCATAATCCTGCCCGTGATCACTTGGCCTGTTCTGCATTTCCCGGACGAAAGGGTTGAGTTTAAGCGAACAGGTAGTATCGTTCCGGGTGGAATGGCAGGGTTGCTCTCGGGAGTGCTTTTGTCATCGGACGCGGCGGAGTGTACAAACGCGGACGACCCAACAAACGGCGGACTTGGGTCGTCTTGTGGTCTCTGTTGTTGAGAATTTGCATGCTGCACAAGGAACGTTGCGCACGACAGCGTCCCCAAGAGCGGGCATACAGTCTGGACCTGCCAGTAAGTTTGACGTTTAGGGGCCTTCATTTCTGTCCAATCCCGGACTTGCTTTCTCCGCTTGAATTCCGCTCTCGCCTCCGTTCAACTGAATCACAATCATTCTTCAGCAGCTTCCCTAAATTTGCGTACGGCGACCACCAATGCTCTGCATTCGGCGATTTTACACTCACGAAACCGAATCTGGGACACCGTGGTCGATCCGCGCAATCTTCCGGGAAATTCGTTGTGGCCGGTGCTGTCCTGGAAGGAAGCGGCGAAGTAACTTTGTTTGTGGTGTACGTTGGCGCACAGTAGGTGACTAAGAAAAACAAACCCGAGATAAAAACTAGGACGCGACCGTTCGTCGCAGAGTGCAGTCTGGCGAAATTATCGAGGGCACGGTTATGCATCTGTGGGAAGACAAATCCGTGCTGATGGTCCGTGTCACGTCGGAAGAACTCGTCTACATCGTTCCGGCGAATATGCTGCTCGATGAAGGAAAGCGAAATAATATCAGCCATTCCAGTGACGCACAGGCACAGGTGATACTATACTAAGTACGTCCATGTACAGTACACTACATCCCACGCCACAGGAGAGAGTCCTATGAAGTCCGGCGCGGGCTGCAAAGGACTTGCGTCGCTTAGAGTTACTTCCCAATAGCAAAAGACAGTATTAACGCGTGAATGGCGGGTTTGTCGCTGCGGTGTAGTCAGCTGGCAATTTTGTCGATTTTATATTCGGTACCTTCGACGTGTTTGCTGAGGGGAAGCATACTGAAGAATTTGTGACGGCAAGGGATACAGCGGAAGGCGGGAACACCGAGGGTACGCCAAAATGGAGCGGCAAAGCCATGGGCGAGTTCGCTGGAGATGCGCTTGAGTTCAATGTTGCCGCAAATGCCGCAGTGCGCCGAGAGCAAGTGGGCGAATGGAGTAGTGCGAGAACGGAAACGTTTGGCACAGCGCGAACAACGCCAAGGTACGCTGCCGAAGATACGAGCGAGGTAGTCGGGAAGAGATCGCCTGCGCGACCGGCGGCATTCGGCAGAATTGCAAACTGGGCAAACCATTAGGGTCGAATGTCACCTGGACTGAAAAAGGTCTTGCGTTATCCTATGGGAAATTCCATCGGCAGGCAAGGCGGAATTGCAGCGTGATGCGCGAACTATTCCGGGTCTGCGTTAAGATGATTTGCAGGAGAAATCATGGCTGACTACACGGATGAGCATGCCCGCGCGGGAATTCAAGCCAAGCTGCCGAAGCTGGAAACGTGGCCGAACCAGTATCCCGGGTATGTGATTACCACGCGGTATCCGGAGTACACGTCGGTATGCCCGAAGACGGGATTGCCGGACTTTGGGGCTTTGACGATCGAATACATGCCACGAAAGTCGTGTGTTGAATTGAAGGCGTTGAAGATGTACCTGCTGGCATACAGGAGCCTGGGAATTTTCTATGAAAACGCGGTGAACAAGATTCTGGAAGACATTGTTGAAGCGATTCGGCCGGAATGGTGCGTAATTCGTGGAGAGTTTACTCCGCGCGGGGGGCTGAATACGACGGTGGAGGCACGGTGGCCGCGGCCAAGAGGGAGCGCTAAGAAGTAAGTAGGCCGCGAGTAAAGGGGTGTACGCCGGTGGAGAAGGCGCGCGAGGCGCGTATGGACAGGAGAAACGCCAAGAGACATAATCTTTGGCGTATCGCATCGTACATTTGAATGGCTGAAGCAGGTCTCCCCCGTTCTGGCCGGGCGATCCTGACCGTGGACCATTTTCCTAGGAGGGGAAATGAGCATTTCTCCGAACGTGCCGAGTCCGCAGGACTCGTACCATTATGAAAATACCGGAACGCCGCGCTGGATCGCGGTACTTTTCGGTGTTTTGTTCGTAGCCTTGGCAGCAATGGGATTTTTTGGATACACATCGCAGTCACGCATGTCGCAGGAGTTAGCGAAGGCTGAGGATCAGAACAAGACGCTGTCCGCGCAACTGGCACAGGCAAATTCCAGCCTTGCGGATTTGAAGGGCCACGTTGAAGTGACGGAAGAAAAGATGCATTTGACGCAATCAGAACTCGCCCAAGCGAGGAGCCGCGCTGAATCGATTCGCAAGGAGCAGGTTGCGGCGGCGCAGAAATTGAATACGCAGCTTTCGGAAGTACAAAAGGACAGTGAACAAAAGATTGGTGCCGTTGCGACGGATTTGGGCGGCGCGAAAAAGGACATTGAAACAACGCGCAACGATCTGGAAGCCACCAAAGGCAAGTTGGAACGCGCGCAGGGCGACATGGGCGTGATGAGCGGTTTAATCGCGCACAATCACGATGACCTGGAAGATCTTAAACGGAGGGGCGATCGCAATTATTACGAATTTACGGTACCGAAAACCAAGACAGCGCAGCGCGTGGGGCCAGTGCAGGTTACCTTGAATAAGGTGGACGCGAAGAAGAACAGGTACACGATGACCGTGTTTGTGGATGACCGGTCGATTGAAAAGAGAGACAAGACAGCGGGTGAGCCGGTGCAATTCTATGTGAAAGGCGGACGTGGATCAGCGCCTTACGAAATGGTGGTGTTCGACGTTGGAAAGAACCAGATCACAGGTTACCTTTCCACGCCGAAGGACGTCGGGACGGGCGGATCCGCGACTCCGACAGCCGCGCCTGCAACGAAGCCGTAGCGGCGATTGACGGAATAGTTCACAACGATTCGAATTAAATGAGGCCCTGGTCTGCGTTCTGGAAACTGGACGCGGGACAGGGCTTCTGACGTTTTGACGGCTGCCCTACGATGGAATTGTGTGACGATGACACTACTTCGGACGGCAGACAGGGAGCGGTGTAATGAAGCGAGCTAAATTCAACGTGTTTCCAGCTGTATTGATTCTAGCGGCGCCGTTTACGACTTTCGCGCAATCGAATCTTGATCCTGGACAGCTGCCAAAGTCCACGGCGTTCTATTTGGCGTGGCATGGAACACCGTCGGGCGAGGCGCGAAAGGCTAATTCCCTGTGGGCGATGTGGGATGATGCTGATTTCGCGCCGGTGCGCGCCGCGATCACCGCGGCGATGATGGGGAGTTCCGCGGATTCGCCAAAAGCAAAGAGTACCTTGACGGCGGATGCAATCTCGCAACACGCCACGTTGCTCGACAACGAATTTGTTTTCGGGTATGTCGCAAATCGGAATACGACGCAGACCAACGGAACAGGACGCGAAGCGCAGCAAGCAGCGTGGAACGGGATGTTTCTTGTCTATGACCATACGGGCAAAGAGGCCACACTGGCGAAATTGTTATTGCAAGCGCGAATGAACGAAAAGGAGCCGCCGAAAATTTCAGCGACGACGATCGCGGGCGTCTCGGCGATCAAGATAGAACGCAAAAACGGCACGACGTATTGGGTAGATGACGGGAAATATACATTTAGCGCGAGCGAGCCAACGGTATTGGAACAGATCTCTGCATGGACCAAGCACGCGACGCCAGAGGCGGCGCGGTTGTCACAGGATGCGGCGTTTCGCGAAGCCGGTGACTTGCTGAAGGGTGGAGTCGCGGAATTCTTTTTTCGCCTTGCAAGCATCCGCGAAATCGATTGGGACAAGAGCGTCGGAGGATTTCGGCTGCGGCCGCTCGTACAAAGTCTGAAGCTCGAGGCAGTGCACTCAATTGCAGGCCATCTCGCGCTGCAGGGTGCCCGAACGCGGATTGAAAGCGCAATTTTAGGCGAAACCAACCCAGGATCACTTTTTGACATTTGGGATGAAGGCAGCACGTCTCCATCATCATGGCAATTCATCACCGCGAACACCGTGTCGTATCAGGCGTGGCGCGTGAATTTGGCAGGTATCTACGCATTGATTAAGCGCGCGATGCAATCCACAGCAGGCGCCGGCCAGACGAGCCCCATGGATTTCCTGGAGAGGGGGTTTGCGACTCGGCTGGGTATGCCGCTGCCCGCCGCAATTGGATTGTTCAGCGGAGAGTTTGCTTCGCTGCAATCGAGCTCGACGCTAGATCCAGCCAAGCGAGTTTCCGTGATCGGAATACGGGAAAAGGCGGCCACGCTGAAATTGCTGCGCGCGGGACTGGCTGAGCGAGTGGCCGGGGAACATTCGGAAGGCGATACAACTTTTTTGAAAATTTCGGAAGGTGGAATGGCAAGCGCCGCCGGAACCGCATCCTGGAAATACTATCATCTGGCGGTGGCGCCTGCCGTCATCGTCGCTTCAGCACGCGACCAGTCCGTGCGCGAAACGCTTGCGACGGGCAAAGGCACGATCAACGAGAACACATTGACGCCTCTGGCGTGGCAACAGGCACGCAAACAGTTTCCCAAGACAATCAATGGCTTGGGCTTTATCGATTTTCAAAAAATTGACTGGACAGCGGCGAAAGAGCGATGGATCGCGAATTCGCGCAAAGCGCCAACATCGGGAGGGGCCCAACAACAAGCGGCAGCCGATGCGTTCGCAAATGCGATGAAGGATTTGGATCCGCGAGTGTTTCCGCGTCACCTGCATCTGACCGCGAGCGCATCGTGGAAAGATCCCAAGGGTGTGCACTTCGATGGCTGGATTGAATAGACTTTACGTGAGTCAAGGCCGCGCCGTGTCGTTGAGAGTGGTAGAGCGCAGGAACAAAAAGAAGCAGACGGCGGCCGCTACAAATACGGAAGACCGTTGATCGCGCGCCCCAAGAATCTGGCTTAGTGATATTCCTTGAGGGTTTTGGCCATTTCGGAGAGGCGTTCGTCCAGGCGGGCGAAGGCGGTTCCGGCCGGAAATGTTCCGTCGCCATTGCGATCGCCGGCCGGAACACCGGTCAACAATTCGATTCCCTGCTCGATTCTGGCCACCGGCCACACGTGAAACTTCTTCGCGGCGACGGCGTCCAGCAGATCTTCGCGCAGCATCAGGTCTTCGACATTGGCAGCGGGAATAATCACTCCCTGCGTTCCGGTCAAGCCTTTGATGCGGCAGACATCGTAAAATCCTTCGATTTTTTCGTTCACGCCGCCAATAGCTTGTACGTCGCCTTGCTGATTCATGGAACCGGTGACGGCTACATCCTGACGCAACGGCAATCCTGATAACGCCGAGACCAGCGCATACACTTCGGTCGAGCTAGCGCTATCGCCGTCAACACCCGCATAGGATTGTTCGAAGCAGATGCTGGCGGCGAGTGATAGCGGCTTATTTTGCGCGAAATGGCTGCGCAGGAAGCCAGAAATGATGTGCACGCCTTTATCGTGAAAGCGTCCGCTTAAATTCGATTCGCGTTCGATGTTGATGAGTCCTGTCTTGCCGAGCGCGGCCGTCGCGGTGATGCGCACCGGCTTGCCGAAGGCATATCCGCCAATTTCCAGAACGCTCAGACCATTCACCTGGCCAACGCGCTGCCCGGAAACATCCACCAGGAGCGTGCCTTCTTGAATCATTTCGCGCAGGCGCGTCTCGATCAAATTGTGTCGCTCCATTTTCGAGCTGAGGGCCTTGCGCACATGCGCGGCGCGCACCACGGTTTCTTTGGCCTCGGTCGCTTCATAATTCGCTTCGCGTGCAAGGTCGGCAATATCAACGAAGCGCGCGGTCACCTTGTTTCTGCGGCCGGCCATGCGAACGCCGTATTCGAGGATCGCGGCGAACGCGCCACGGTCGAACGGCCACAAGGTCTCTCGTTCAGAAAGTGCGCGCAGCCTACCCGCATATTCGGCGATGACCGTATCGTTCATGGCCATCTCCTCGTCAAATTCGACACGCACTTTGAAAATCTTACGGAAGTCTTCTTCGTAGTCGTACAGCAGCTCGTACATCTCGCGGTCACCAATCAGGATCACTTTGACGTTGATCTGGATGGGTTCCGGCTTGAGAGCGCTGCCGCCAAAGGGATAAAACATTTCCAGCGGCTGAATTTCCAGGCGATTGTGATTCAGCGTGCGTTTCAACGCGCGCCACACGCCAGGCTCGGAAATCGTTTCCATCGAATACATGATCAGGTAGCCGCCGTCAGCCCTGAGCAGCGATCCTCCACGCAGGTCCATGAAATCGCTGGTCCATCCGCCGCGAGCATCGTAAGCGCGTTGAATTGTGCCGAAGAGATTTGCGTAGGTGGGCGTGGTCTCAAAAATCACCGGCGATTCTTTTTCGCCTTCGTGCGCCAGAATGACGTTGACGCCATAGCTGCGGAACGGATCACGTTCCGGCCCCTGCGGCTTCGGCAAGCCCTCCATGCCCTCCGGATGATCTTCGCTTTCGCCTTCGCGTTCCTTGAAAGGCTCGAGATTGTCGAGCAGGTGATGACGGACTTCTTCCAGATATTCCGAAACACTGGTGCCGGGATATTTTTCTTTCAGCTCCTCGATGACGCCGTCAACCAGAACGGATGCGGCCTCCTGTTCGAGATAGCTGAGTTCGCTTGCCAGTTCGCGCGAGAGCGTAAGCGTCTTGCGGTAAACGACCGTGAACTCCTGGCGGAACTGTTCGTATTTTCTTTCGATTTCTTCCGCAACCGGCGAATCGAGTTTGCCCTCGTGGACCATTTTTGAAATGTCCTCGATGGGCACCATCTGGCCCTCCAGGACGGGGAAAATTTCCGGTAAAGCCACCGCGCCAACCTGCATGTGACCGAGCGCAAACTGTTCGCGCGCGATTTTGCGGGTGAAATCGTCCATCAGATCTTTTTCGCGCGCGGTGAAGCGTTCGACGATTCTTCCCTTCTGCCGCTGAAACGGCTCGCCTTCGAAGACTTGCGGAATGCGGCGGCGAAGAAAGTCGATGCCGGCCTGCATATCTTTTTTGAAAGAGTTGGCCTGTCCGCGAGGAAGAGTGAGCAAGCGAGGGCGGTCGGCGATTTTGAAATTATTGACGTAACAGCGGTCCGGCGATTGCTTGGTGCCCGGGTGCAATTCGCCGATCATGCGAGCGATGGTGCCGCCGCGGCTGGTGCCGGCAAGCCCGCATACAAAAACGTTGTAGCCGGGCGCAGTCAGCTCGACACCCATTTTCAGGGCGCGGAGGGCGCGCTCCTGCCCCACAAATCCTTCGCGCAAGTCAGCTTGCGCAGTGGTTTCGAACGGCAAGCGCGAAGGCTCGCAACGCCAGCGCAACTTCTCGACCGGAAGCGCCGCGGGTTTTTCCACACGTTTGATAGGTTCGTTCATGTTCGGCGGTACTCTAGCACACCCGGTGGTGGGATGCCTGAGTCACTCCGCGAGATTTCTTTCTTAGGATTGCGCAGCTTCCAACTCATCGCGATGCTGCATGTACACGCGGAAGACTCCCATCGCCGCGGCAACAATTGTGGGGCCGGCCACCAAGCCGAGCAGACCGAACACTTCGATTCCACCAAGCACGCTGATGAAAAGCAACAACTCATTCAGATGGGTGCGATTGCGCAGCAGCAACGGGCGGACGATGTTGTCGGCTACTCCCGCAACAATGCCGCAAATTGCGGCGACGAGCAGTCCACTGCCGACATGGCCGGTAAACGCCAGCCAGAGCGCGGCCGGCACCCATACCAGCGCGGAACCTACGACCGGAACCAAGGAGAAGAATCCAATTAACACGCCCCAGAAAATCGCCGTGCCGATTCCGGCAAGAGTAAAGGCAAGTCCGCCAAGGGCGCCTTGAATGGCAGCGATCAGCAAGCCAACCGCGACGCTGGCGAATATGAGTTCTTTCGATTCGCGCATCATGTCTTCCTGAATGGATGCGTCGAACGGCAGGAAATGGCGCACAGCGCGGGCAACGTCTTCGCCGTCGCGAAACATGAAAAACAGAGCGAATAGGAGCACGAACAGGTCCAGGAAAAACGAAAAGATATTTTTCACGAGGCCGCCTACCTTGGCGGCCAAAAATCCTCCCACCTTTCCGGCTCCGGTCCTGGCGGTATCGGCCAAATCCATGTCCTGCATGGAGTCCGGTAAATGCCGTTTCACCCAATCGAGGATCTGCGTGGGAATAGCTTTGTCCGGAGATTGCAGGACAACTTGCGCTTTTGCCCCGGCGTCGATCGCTTGCCTGGCAGTGTAGAAAAGCAGCAGCAACGCGGGAACGATCAAGAGCACCGTAACGCCGAGAGTGCTGAGTAAAGCTGCGGAATTGGGCTTGAACCGCTTCAGCACTTTCTGGTGCAGCGGGTAGAAAAAGATGGCGACCACCGCCGACCAGGCCAACGGCACCAGGAATGGCGCGGTGATTTCGTACACCAGGTAGCCCAGCAGCAACAAGGCACCGTACGAAAGAACTGTGGTTAGCTGGTCACTGGTGGTTATGTTTCTTTCCCGGAGGGTCTTTGTCACCGTTATATAATCACCTTAGCTCTTACGACGCCAGGTTACGGACAGGATCGCCGCATACTCCGCATGTCATCGAGCCCCATTCCGCTTTCGCGCTATCAGTATCGCTTACTTGCTGTACTTGCTTTGGTGAACTTTGTCAACTTTGCGGACCGCCAGGTGTTTGTGCCGCTATTGCCGCTGATTCGCGCGCAGCTCGGGTTGTCCGATGCGCAACTCGGTTCACTGCAAACCTATTTGCTGGCGGTGCTCGCAGTTGCCAGTCTGCTTTTTGGATTCTTGGCGGACCGGCTGAGCCGGCGTGCGGTGATCGCTTTCGGAGTGATTTTCTGGAGTTTGGCGACGTTTGCCAGCGGGATGGCCGGAACGTTCATGTTTCTGCTGACGTCCCGCGCGCTGGTTGGGGTTGGAGAAGGGGCGTACGCGCCGGCGGCGCAGTCGATGATTTCGGGGGCGTTCCCGCAAGAACGTCGCGCGTTCGCGCAGGCAATCTTTGCGACTGGAATGCTTCTGGGCGGAGCCTGCGGCCTGGCAGCCGGCGGCATCCTGAGCGAGCACTACACTTGGCAGCACATATTTTATTTCGCAGCGCTGGCGGGCCTGCTGCCCGGAGTCGCGGTGTTGTGGATCGAGGATCCGCCGCGCGGGCCGCGCACGGAAGTGGTGCCGATTTTCAGGGTGTTAAGTGTACCAGCGTTCTTGGCCATGATCGCCGCGGGAACCTGCATCACATTTTCCAGCGTCTCGCTGCTGACCTGGGGCCTGGACTTTGCCAAGGACTATAAAGATTTTACGATGCGCGAGGCGGCCGTTTACCTCGCCGCGATCGCGTTGTTCTCGTCGATTTTAGGCGTGCTGACGGGCGGATACGTCGCCGACAGGTTGCAACGCCGGTTTGCTTTCGGGCGATTGATCGCGATTGGATGCGCGTTGCTGCTTGCTACGCCCTTCCTGCTTTTCGCGATTCTTTCCGAAGAGAAATGGGCGGTACTGACCGGATTGTTTGTGTCAGGGTTTTTCTTGTCCTGGTATCACGGGCCGGTCACCGCGGTGATTCACGACATGATGCCGCGGCGGGCGCATGCGACTTCGGTGGGCATCTACATGTTCTTGACACAGCTCATCGGGGGATTCGGCCCGCAAGTGGTGGGCAAGATTTCCGATACGCGCGATTTGCAGGTAGGACTGGAAATTTCAGTGGGCGTACTGGTCTGCGGCGGCCTGCTGATGCTGCTGGTGATCCACTTTATTCGGCGTGATGGGCTTCGCCATCCTGAACTGGAAAGTTTCCACGTCGATCCGGTGCCGGAACGATTGCCATAACGGGCAGATATCGCGGTAGCTGCAAAAAAATACCGCCCGTAGAAACGTCAGAATTTCGAGGCTACTTGATTCCTACCTGATTGATCAGGCGCGTGACATCCTCGCCCGTGACGTCATACAACTTTCTCTCGTCTTCTTCTTCCAAGCGCTCTTTCATATATTCAGCTGCGATGAAGCTGGCTTCACGGTCAGTCAGATCGCGGCCGGTCTTTTCGCGAAACTTCACGAAGCCAGTGTGATTTAGCCCGACCACCAGCGCTTCGCCGTCCACAAAAAACTTGGTATCGATGGTATCGCTATGACGCGTGGCGATTCCGTTCCACATATGCGAGAAGCGGCACTGATAAACTTTGCCGGTCAGTTTGGAAACCACCTCGAACGCACCAACGAACTGGCTCATCGCTCCGTTGTTGGCTAGAACTGGAAATGTTGCCACTTTTGCTCGCTTTCTTTGTGATGCCCTTGCGAAAAATTCTTGAGGCCTTACGCTCTGCTGGCAGCAACTACAGTTTCCG
>WNFR01005594.1_pt1 | contig 12847 bp, 10 predicted proteins | sample 5400221 | NCBI WGS metagenome assembly WNFR01 (sample SAMN13153357, study PRJNA577476) | soil metagenome | isolation source: 40 cm soil under Madrone tree | place: USA:California | collected 2016-06-14
TAGCCGACTCCATTACTGCGAACCACTAATCGAGATGGGGCAAAGATGTGAGCACGCCTTATGCCAAGGAGCAGAGGTTCAGCGTTGTCGTCGCAATATGCTCGTTGACATCTCTTGTCATCGACATGGTCTCCTTGCGTGCTCGCCAGGCGACATCTTTGGCGCGACGAGCACAACGATTGCGTGCCGAAGATTAAAATTTCCATTGCACGTTACCGAGGGGTTGTGGCAGCCGCCGTGTTCGAGTAAGTGGAGGTGCCTGCGGTGTTGAATGCGCGCACGCGGTAGCGATACGTGGTATTTCGCTTGAGGCCGGTGTTCGTATAAGTTTTTGTATTCACGCCGACCATGGTGATCTCGCTAAAATTAGTGCAGCTGGCTCCGGCGCAACGTTCGATCCTGAAGCCGGTCTCGTTGGCCGAATTGTCGGTCCACGCCAGACTGATTTGAGTCTTGGATAACGCGCTCGCGAGCAAATTACTCGGAGCGGCGGGAATGGTTGGCGGAATGGCATTGACCTGGATCGTTGCCGTGCTCCAGCCGCTCGCGCCTTGGTTGTCGGTGACGGTGAGGCGTGCGATGTAAGTACCGGGGGCGGAGTACGTATGATTCGTTGTTACGCCGGAACCTGTTGCGCTATCGCCGAAGTTCCAGGCGTAGGAAACGATCGAACCGTCGGCATCGGATGAACTACCGCCGTCGAAAGAAACATTCAGAGGCGCAATGCCAGAAGTGGGCGCGCCTGCTATGACAGCAACGGGCGACTGATTGCCACTCGCCACGGAGAGCACAAAAAGCGTAATGCTTTGCGCTGGCAGAGTGGCGCCGAACGTATTTCCGCTAAAGCTAACATCCGTGAGACGACTGATGGCGTTCGCCGCGGTCAGTTGCCACACCTGCGCGACGCCGTTGTGCGGAAAATTCGCCATATTGAAGCTTGCCGGTGTGGTGCCGGAGAGATATTTGCTGATGACCATGATGGTCAACCCACCATCGGCTGAGCGTTCAGCGGCGAAAACGGAAACATTATCGGGATTCGGCCCGGCCGCAGCGATGCTGGTGTCGCCGAAGCTGGACTTATTGCCGTCGTAGTTCCGATACATTTTCATCGCCTTGTACGTCGGCGTGCTTGGGTCCGGCGTCGTCCAGCGCGCCGCCATGTCCAAACCCTCGCGCCCGAAGATGCCCAAAATATCTGCTTGCGCCGTAGCGCCATTGATATGATTTTCCGCGCCCCAGTTGTATTCGGTCACGCCAGTGAACGTGCCGGGATAGTAAGTATCGACCCAGGATTTTAATCGGGGCACCAATTGCACGCGATCTGTAATCCAGCTTTCATCGACGTAGTTTGGATCCCACAACGAGCGGGTCGAGCGGTTACGCCTGAGCTGCATGGCGCTGGAAACATCGGTGCTGAATTCGCCGCCCTGCGGATAATAATGGACCGTGAAAACATCGAGCAGCCGTTTGCCCGTCGTGTTGTTATTCTGCCGCAATTGATCGAGGAGCCACGGCAAGTAGTCCCAGCCGCCGTGATTGCTGCGGTCCGGCATAAAGCTCCAGCCGTGCAGGCTGCCGTACTGCTGATCGTAGCCGCTGAGAATGTAGCCGCTCCAGCCCCATTCCTCGGGGCCGACGATGAGCGCGGAAGGATCGACGGACTTAACTTTGCCGCCGTAGTCGATCATCTTATTTTTGATCTCATCCATTGTTGCGCCGGTCGGATGAACATCGCGGTGAGTGGAGTGCCAGATGCTCGGTTCGTTGTCGAGAATGTAGTAGCGCAGACCGCCATTCGCATTGATTCTCCAGCGGTTGACGAGATGCTGTGCCCAACCTTGCTGGTAAGTTGAATTCGACGGCACGTTGGCGTCGTTGGGATCGTTGCCGGTGACGTATTGATCGTTGGTTCGAATGCCATTGCCCGCATCCGGAAACCATTGCCAGTCGTTGCCGGTTTGCGCGCCGTATTTGGCGATGGAAAAGCTAGCAAGCTTGTTTCGGTTGGAGCCCAGCTTGGCAACCCAATCAATCATCGGAATCGTTAACATCGCTTGAGCATTCCCCGCCTTCGAATTCGCAATGAAAGTGTCGCCGCGCTCGCCAGCGACAGCGCTCGGCTCCGGAATACTTTTGAAATACCAGTCGTTGGCCCGGTTGTCGGCGTTCAGTTGCCAGTTGTAACGGGTCGTGTTATTGCCGCCGTTACGGTTGAGCGGGCTGTTCAGATCGTCCAGTTGCGCCGTCGTCGCATGCGCGACCCCATAGATATTCGGGCTGATGGCGCGCCGGCTGGCGTTGGCGTCGATATTGATTGTGATGGCGGCGTTTTGCGCCATGGCCGAAACCGGGATTAATAAAACAAGTAACCCGAATAGCGACCAAAAACGGCTGGTGATTAATTTAAAGGGCATAGTAACCACTCCGTGTATAGTTCGACAGGAATTAAAGCCGACGAATAAAGTGCACGATTTATGCCGCCGTTTCGGCGCGTGGATGGTGCGGCGTTTCCAGAAAGTTATTGATGCAGATAAGTGCAGACAACGACAGTCGCGTCATCGGGAGCCGCTTGACGCCGGCCAAGTTTCGTCAAGTTGACGGCATGGCGGGTTTTTCGATACTTATCGAATTGTAAGGGCGGTGGTAGGTAGATTCGACGAACAATGTTTACGCAGGAACTGACGAAAGATGAGGACTCGTGACTAATTCTCGACAAGGACAGGGCTTGAACGAAACAGCGGCTTCCGAGGCTACTGAACGCCAGTTGGTTTATTGCCAGAGCGCCGAAGTAGCAAGATGGCTCGAAAGGGAAAACGTCCCTTGGACAGTGGCGCCGCTTTCTAACAGCTTCTCGCCAGATACCAGCGCGCTGATCGTTGTCGTTGGCTCCAACGCGGCAATCTTCTCCAGTCAGGTACGCGCGGCCATCGAGTCCGATCAAGCGAGACTCATCTACGCATCCGATGTGTCGCCAACGCTACCCGCTGAAGCGAGCGGCGTGCCGATCTCGAGTTTTCTGATCGGTCCGTTGCGAGGCGAAACCTTGCGCAACTGCATCGCTTCTGCGTTCGAAGATCTTGCGCTGAGACGACGCCAGGCAATGCTCGAGGAGGAACTCCGCCGGACCCGAAGCGAAATCGATCGGCTAAATGAGATTGGTATCGCGCTTTCGACTCAACATGACCGGGAGTCGCTGCTGAATCTGATTCTGCGAAAAAGTTGTGAAATCACCGAGAGCGACGCGGGTTCACTCTACCTGGTCGAGGAGGACAACCAAGGCGCAAAACGGCTGCGATTCAAGATTACGCGGAACAACAGCGTCAAAATCTCCTTCACGGAATCCGTCTTGCCCCTGGATCGGTCCAGCGTGGCGGGCTATGTCGCGGTGACCGGCGAAGAAGTTCAGCTCGCCGACGTCTACCAAATCCCACCGTCTTACCCTTTTGATTTCAATCGCATGTTCGACGAGGAAAGCGGCTATCGTTCTAGGTCGATGCTCGCGGTCCCCATGAAAGACCCGCGCAGCGAGGTGATCGGCGTCGTGCAACTCATCAACTGTCAGCGTGAAGATCACGCGCCGAAACGGCGCCTGGTTGATGGACACATCGTGCCGTTTCCAGAAGAATGCCGAGCTTTGTTGAGATCGCTGGCGAGTCAGGCGGCCGTCGCGCTGGAAAATACCCGGCTCTATGAAAATATCGAAAATTTGTTCGAGGGTTTCGTTCGTGCGTCGGTGAGCGCCATCGAAGCGCGGGATCCGACGACCCATGGCCACTCGTTTCGCGTTGCCGATTTGACCATCGCGTTGGCCGAAGTCGTGGACCGAGACGAGTCTCACTCTTTCCGCGACATTCGCTTCTCTCGCACCGAAATGAAAGAGATTCGCTATGCCTCCCTGCTGCATGACTTCGGCAAGGTCGGAGTGCGCGAAGAAGTCCTGGTCAAGGCCAAAAAACTCTATCCTTTACAGCTTGAACTCGTGCAGGAGCGGTTCGCTTACGCGCGAAAAGCTTTGGAACATGAGCATAGCGAACGAAAGCTCGCCTACTTTTTGGAAAAAGGCCGCGAGGAGTTCCTCGAACGTCGAACCGAATTTCAAAAGGAGCTTGAAGAGCGGATCGGCGAAGTCGATGAATTGCTCACGTTCATTGTCAGATGCAACGAGCCAACGGTGTTACACCAAGCCAATTTCGCAAAACTGAGCGACTTCGCTGCACAAGAATTCGTTGATGGAAAGGGTCAAAGACGTTCTCTGCTTTCACCGTACGAGCTGACGCTGCTTACCATCTCGCGCGGAAACCTAGATGAGGCCGAACGACGTGAGATCGAATCCCATGTTGATCATACTCTGAACTTTTTACGCCAGATTCCTTGGACCAGCGAAATCAAAAATATTCCGACCATCGCCTCGGCGCATCACGAGAAGTTGGACGGCACCGGCTATCCCAATAACTTGTCCGCCGCGGAGATTCCCATCCAGTCTAAAATGATGACGATCTCCGATATCTACGATGCGTTATCGGCGACCGACCGCCCATATAAGAAGGCGATCCCATCCGAGATGGCGCTCGATATTCTCTTCGATGAGGCTAGACAGGGACTGATTGACCGCGAACTGCTCACGCTGTTTCGCGAGGCGGAGATCTTCAGACTGACGTCGAACCGGAAACCCTGCTAAGCGTCGCGCCAGCATTCAGACGCCGATTCTCCGACTTGTTCTTTCAGAATGTCTTTTGTGTAATCTGAAGTTTAGCGGTAAGACTAGCGGTCGCGCAGTTGTCGAGAAAGCGTGAGGCGCATATCGCGCGACCGCGGTGCGTGCGTGGCGGCAATATTCGTTTTCGCTGTGCGAATCACAGATTGTGGTTTGACCGACCAAGATAAGCGCGTTGTAAAAACCTGACACTACTTCATTTGCCATACAATTGACGGATTAGGCCCGACGCCTGAACTTCCTGAACAAAGCTTAAGTCGACAAACTCTTTCGGATTCACTTTGACGGCCTCAGGTCGAGTCGCGGCCAAGTAGTCGAGATAAGTCTTCACGCCTTCCGGTGACGGTGTCGGTGTTTCGGGCAATAATTTCGCAAATGCTTGATGAGTCCGTTCGAGGCTGTCGGGATTTGTGATCCGGGTGAATTTGCTGATGATCTTCATGGTGGAATCTTTGTCCGTTTTAAAGATGTGAATGGCTTCCGCCAACGCGCGTACAAACTTGGTCATTAACGGAGCCTTCAACCGGATCGTTGCCTCTCGCGTGAGGGCGGCGTTCCAGTGAAATGGGATATTCAACGCGCTGATGTCGACCAGAGACTTGAAACCGAGTTTCTCCGCCTCGCGAACGAACGGTTCGACTAAGATAGAAAATTGGACGATTCCTTTTGAAAGCGCGGCGAGCGCATCCGCCGTAGCTCCCACCGGTACGAGTTTTACGTCGGTGTTAGGGTCGATCCCCAGCCGACCCAGTCCCAGCCTCATGCCGATTTCCGTTGTTGTCCCGGCGCGCCCGACTCCGCCGATCTTGCCTTTGAGCTGTTTTACGTCCGTGATGCTCTTTGGCGTGACCATGTGCGCCGGAAACGTCGGCACGATCGAGGCAATCATGATCACGTCGGCGCCGGTCAAGCGCGAGTTCACTAGCGTGGTCACCGACGTAACGATGACATCGAGCTCGCCTGCGATCATCGCCTGCAGCGCCATGGGGCTGGCATTGACCGAAATGAACTCGGCGTTGACGCCCTGCTTTTTGAGCAAGCCCTTCTCTTGAACTATCCAAATGGTGGCGTTGGAAGCGCCTCCTGCCCAGGCCACACGCAGCCGCTCCTGCGCCCTGGCGCAATCGCCAAAAGCCATCGCGCCTAACATTAACGCGAGGGCGAGGATAAACTTACTTGATGCAAAATTCATCGCTACGATTTGTCGTACATTTCTTGCGGAATTCGTCCTGTATCACTTTTCGTAGAGCTTTCTAATAAATCCCGTTTTGTCGAGTTCTTCGACAAAGCTTCGGTCGACATACTCCTCGGGCTTGTGCTCCATCACTTCGGGCCGAGTCGCGGCGACGTACTCGAAGCTGGTCTTCATGCCAGCCGTGTTCGGATAGGGCGCGGGCAGAAACGCTTTCGCGAAAAGATCGTAGGATTCGTTGGCCAGTTCTTCGTTGTCTAAACGCAGTGTCTTCTTGATCACTTTCTTGCCGAACTCGCGGTCGCGCTTGAATAGCGCCGTAGCTTCCAAATGGGCCTTCATGTAATTCATCACCAGCTCGCGGTCTTTCTGGACGATGGAGCGCCGCGTGGTGATCTCGATCCACGGATAGTCGATCTCTTTTGCCGAGTTCCAGAGCATCGGAAAACCCATTTTCATGGCGATGCCGTAGCCGGGAAACGATAACGACGCCGCGTCGATGGAGCCTTGCTTCAGGGCGCCGATGCGCTCCGGGTCGCCGCCGATCTGGATCAGCGCGACGTCGCGCTGAGGGTTGAGGCCTTTCTTGCGCAGATGAAACTGCACGAGAAAATCGGTGAGGGAGCCGAAGGTGGTGACGCCGATCTTTTTGCCCTTGAGATCTTCGACCCTTTTGATCTCCGGCTTGACGATCATAGCGTGGACGACACCCGGCAATGTGTGGCCCAGGATCACGAGATCGGCGCCGGAGAGGTCGGCATTGATTACGGTCGGCGTTGCGATCGGCGAGAATTGAATGCTGCCGCCGATCATCGCCTTGGAGGACTCACCCGAACCGCGCATGGCGACCGGGTCGGCGTAGAGCCCGTATTTTTCGTAGAGCTTAGCTTCTTTGGCGACGAAGATGATGATGTTGCCCATGCTGACGGAGGAAACGCCGACGTAAATATGCTTGAGCGGCTTGGACTGCGCGAGAGCGCTGCAGGGCAGAGCAAATGACAGTAAAAATGCAGTAAACAACCACGCTGAAAAATGAGCAGAAAACCGGCGTGCGTTAACCATCTTTCACCTCTCAGTTAGGCTGGTCAATCGAACAGAAGAGCGTTGACGAACCGCGCTATTTGATCACACTTTCGGCGCGCAGCGCGCTTAGCTCGGTGGCGCCCAATCCCAAAACTCTACCGAGAACTTCATCGGTGTGCTGTCCCAGGGCCGGCGAGTCATCACGAATGCTCGCCGGCGTTTTCGACATGTGAATCCAGGGCGCGAGCAATTTCGTCGGGCCGGCGGTGGGATGATCGCGATCGATGAACGCTTGTCGTTCTTTGATATGCGGATCTTCGATCACTTCGCCCATCGACAACACCGGCGCGCCGAAATAATCGATTTCGCGCAGCCCGTCCCATAATTCCTGGCGTTTCTTGCCGCGTATCCACGAGCGGATGAGCTCGTACAAGTCGGCGCGATATTGTTTGCGCGCCGGCGCCGTCGCGAAGCGCGCGTCCTCGAGCAGATCGTCGCGCTCCATGAACTTCGCGAGCTTCATCCAGCCGCGGTCGCTGAGATCCGGAATGCGCAGAGTAAAATATCCGTCGGCCACCGGCACGGGCTTGTTGCCGATCTCGATGCCGATAAAGTGTTCGTGAAATTCGCTGATCATGAAACCGAGCAACGCCTCTTGCATCGACACAACGATTCTTTGCCCCTCGCCTGTGCGCTCGCGGGCATGGAGCGCGGCGAGGATGCCGCACACCATGCTGACGCCGGCGGCTTCATCGCCGATGCCGATCGCTTTGGTGCCCGGCGCGCCGCTGTAGTTCCAGCCGGTGTGCGTCCAGCCGGTCATGCTGTTGTTGGTGTGCGCCGTGCTGCCGTAGTCCTTGTACGGCCCCGACTCGCCGAAGCCGCGCGAGCATGAGTAGATGATGCGCGGATTGATTTTCTTCAAGTCCTCATAGCCGAGGCCGAACTTTTCCATCGTTCCCGTATGATAATTTTCCACCACGATATCTGCTTTCGCGATTAACCGGCGCGCTAAACCGGCCCCTCGTGCATCTTTCAGATTGAGCACCACGCTCTTCTTGTTGGCGTTGATCCATAAAAATTCGTAGCCGTCGATCTTACTGTTGGGCGGCATCCACGAGCGGCGAAAACCGTCGCCCGCGGGCGGCTCGATTTTTATGATCTCCGCGCCCATGTGGCCGAGCATCATCGTGCAGAACGGTCCGTTCAGCGCGTGAGTAAAGTCGATCACGCGAATGTCTTCCAGTGCGCCGGGCATGATTACCTCCTCGATGAAAAAGGATGAAGGATAAAGGCGAAAGGATAGCTCGCCAGCGAATCTGACTTCGTTGGTGGCTTATCAACTCAGCCTAGTCGCCCGGACCATACCACGAATGAGCAATGAGACAACAAAAAATTCTGCCATGGGCTTCACCCTATCTCGGAAAACCTTGACAGCACGGCGGCGCGGGGAATAGCTTGCATAGCAATCATAGCCATTTGATAAAAAGGGGTCGGCCTACGGAAAATTCAGGAGGAATGATGGCGATGCAGATTACGCGCGCGTGGATTCTAACGGTCTCGGCGATCCTGCTCTGCGTTTTACAGAGCTCGTGGAGTTTCGCCGCGACGGTGGAAGAAGTTGCCTTGATGAAATCAGCCAATCGGGAAAAACTTCTCATCGAGGGCGCAAAGAAAGAAGGCAAGGTCGTGTTTTATACCGGGTTGATCGTCGATCAAGTCGTTCGCCCGGTCAAGGCTGCTTTCGAGAAGGAATACCCGTTTGTTCAAGTAGAGTTTTTCCGTGGCAACGCGGAAAGGTTGGCGCAAAAGATGCTGGCTGAGTATCAGGCGAAAAGATACGACGTCGACATAGTCAGCGGCAGCGCCACGTCGACGATCGTGCAGCGCGCGGGCTTCATGCAGCGCTTCTACTCGCCGCATCTCGCCGAGTATCCGGCGGAGCTGAAGGACCCCAAAGGATTTTGGGGCAGCACCAACGTTTATTTCATGACCCTGGGGTACAACACGCGCAGCGTTAAAGCGGCCGACTTGCCGAAGAGCTACGAAGATCTGCTTAATCCGCGCTGGAAAGGTCAGATGATGTGGGCGACGAGCCGCGGTTCCGGCGCGCCGCAGTTCATCGGCAACATTTTTCTGACGATGGGGCAGGAAGCGGGTAAGGCGTATCTGCAAAAATTGAAGCAACAAAATATCGCCAAAAGCACCGCCAGCGCGCGCCAGATTCTCGACATGGTGATCGCTGGCGAGTATCCGATGGCGATCCAGATTTTTAATCACCATGCCTACATCAGCAAGACGGCCGGCGCGCCGGTCGATTGGCAGCCGCTGGAGCCGGTCACGGCGACCAACAATACTATCGGCGTTGCCAAGAACGCGCCTCATCCTTACGCGACAATGCTGTTTATCGACTTTGTGCTGTCGAGACAAGGTCAGAAAGTTTTTCAAGCGTCCAATTATCTGCCGGCCCATCCGGATGTGCCCGCCTTGCAAGCCGATCTTAAGCCGGGCGGCGGGCGCTTCAAAAAAGTGAACTATCTGAGCCCGGACCTGATCTACGACAAGAGCAATGAGTGGGGTGACTATTTCGACAAAGAGTTTCTCCGGTAACTTAAATTCTCTGGAAACTCGCTGTGGTATGAACCCTCCGGTAGTGGCATACTAGGGAAACAATCCGTTGTATGGTGCGCCTGGTAATTCGGTAGTTCGAGGTTGGATGAGGGTAGCAACCATGTCGAAGGTAGAAAAGCTCAAGATTGAAATCGAAACACTTCCTAAAGAAGAGTTCGCTGAACTCATCCGCTGGTTGTCAGAGAAAGATTGGGACACCTGGGATAGGGAGATCGAAGCCGATTCTCAGGCCGGCAACTTGGATTTCCTAGTACGCGAAGCGCATGACGCTAAAACGAAAAAAACTCTCAAGAACCTGTGAGGCACCGCACAACCTCTCGATTCTGGTCATGCTTTGGAATGTTACCGGATGCGGTCCAGGCAGTGGCTCGGCGAAATTTCAATCTTCTCAAACAAAATCCTGCACACCCATCTCTCCATTTCAAAAAGGTTGGCAAACTTTGGTCCATAAGGGCAGGGCCGCATCATCGAGCGTTAGCTACCGAAGATGGCCCAGATTTCATCTGGGTCTGGATCGGGTCGCACGATGAGTACGAGCGTCTCATCAAGCAGCAGGGATAGAACTTTTCATCGGGCTATTGGAGCCAGTGACCGCGACAAACAATTCCATCGGCCTCGCCAAAAATGCGCCGCACCCCAATGCCGCGATGCTTTTTTTAGATTTCGTGTTGTGCAAAAAAGGCCAGAGGGTTTTTCAAGCTGTAAACTACCTCCCCGCGCATCCTGAAGTTGCCGCGCTGCAGGCGGACTTGAAGCCCGGTATACGATTCAAAAAGGCCAACTATTTGAGTCCGGACGTTCTGTTGGACAAAGGGAATGAGTGGTCGGATTATTTTGATAAGGAATTTCTCCGGTGAGCGGCGTTAAATGACGGAGAAAGTATCGTTGTCGTGATTTTTAAAATTCCGTTTACACAGGCGGCAGGTTGATAGTTTGGGATCGACGTCCATGATTCTCAAAGCGGACGCAGCGTGGCGATTCATAACGGGGTACAAGAAACTACTCTTTGAGATCGACGGCGAAAGTAGGAGCGCCAAGGATGGTATTGTCCCGAAGCTGGCCGAAGCCAGAGCGAAATTGATGGAACAGCCCGCCTTGCTTCAGGAGGCGCAAGCCCGCTTAGTGGCCAGGTCAGAGTCAATTGATCCTGAAGTGCTCCAGGCTGTGGAGGGCTTGGAAGTGAGAGACTGGGTGTATCTGAAGGATACGAAAGTTTATTCGATCTTCATGGATGCTGAAGCCAAGCGAGCGTTCGGTGTGCTGGGGCTGACCGATCGTCTGCGCGATATCGTTGGCGGTTCGGGGATTGTGCTTGAAACCGGTCTTGTACGCTATCGAGGACGCTTTGTTTGTGACGGTCTGATGTACAAAAAACTGTGGCTTGGGCCGGGCTACAAAAAGAGTTTTCACGCTGCTTTTTCGGAAATGAAAGCAGCGGGGCGATTTTATGTTGCGTGCGATGCCGACAGGGTCTCGCGTCTCTTCGATTGAGCGTGCCCGCGGACGCTTGCACTGCTTCGAGAATCCGGAAGCGTGTCGTAGTGGGAACGGTAAGCGACAACTTGAGGAAGGGCTGGCGGCCTGATGAAGGATCAGTATTTTGGTGACATTAACGACTTCCGCAAGTATGGCTTGCTTCGCTTGCTGTGCGTTTCTGATCGCCTCCGATTGGGTGTTTGCTGGATGCTGACGGATACTGACAGCAGAACGGACGGGAAGTTTCTTAACTATCTTCATCAGCCGAAGAAATACCGGCACCGCGATCCTGAGCTATTCGATTGGATGCAAAACGTGGTCGGGGTGGAACAAGATCGTCGCACGGCGCGAATCGAAGCCTCCATCCTCCTCGGTTCAGTGTTATTCGAGTCTGGGATTTTGGCGGATCACAAAGATAAACGGAGCGCCTATTTCTCTAAGTGTGCCACTTGTTTCGCTGGTTGTGACTTGGTCTTCTTCGATCCAGACAACGGCTTAGAGATCAAGTCAACTCAGCTAGGACACAAGGACTCCAGTAAATTCCTATATTGGAATGAGGTGTGTGGCACCTTTGAAGCGGGGTCATCGGTGCTGATTTACCAGCACTTCATTCGTGAAGAGCGAGACGGGTTCATTGCTAGAATGGCTTCCGAGTTGCAGCGCCGAACGAAGGCAGCTGCCGTTTTCTCATTCAGGACGCCACACGTTTTGTTCGTATTGGCGTCGCAAGAGAGACATGGTGCTGGCTTCCGGAAGAAACTCGGCGTTATTAAGTCGTTCTGGGCGCCGAAGGAGATTGTCGCCCTGGAGCATGCGTCGCCGAACCATGCGCTGCATCTGACCGGGGTCGCCATTCCGATTTCGCAGAATTCTTAGCCGCTCAGGCGGCACCGGCATGTGGGTTTGGTGGTTACGACAATGGCACAGACTGATCCAACTGCTTCGAGAAAAGCTTCTCTGGTCCATTGCCCCTCTTTCTACAATCCATAAAACGTCTTCGCATTATCATAGAGAATTTTCTTCACTGCGGATTGTGATATCTCGCCATTGTCTGCGCGTTCTTTGAGCAAGCGCGGGAATTCGTATTCCATCGATGAATCGCGGTGGGTATAGTCGGAGCCGACCATCAGGCTGTCTTCGCCGGCGACTTTTAGAATATAGGGCAGGTCTTCATCGACCTGGCAGGTGACGTACATGCGGTTCGCTTTGAGCAAATCCGAGGAAAGCGAGTAGCGGGCAAACTGGCTGAAAGTCCCGGAACCGTCGGCGGCTTTTTCCATGCGCCGTTTGAGTTCCCAGGCGATGAAGGGAACCCATGAACAGCCGGCTTCGATGATGCCGAAACGGAGCTTGGGATATTTCACCGGCAGTTGATGGCGGATTATTGTATGGAAGGCGTGCACCGTCGGGAGCTGGGAGCGCATGAACGAGCCGAGGGAAAATTCCCGCGCCGGAACGAAATCCGGTGTGCCCGAGCCGATGTGGACGCAGATCGGCAGGTCCAGGCGGTTGGCTTCTTCGTACAAAGGAGAGAAATAAGGATCGGCAGGCCACTTGCCGGCTTCCAGGTCGCCTTTTTTTAGAATTCCGCAGGCGCCGTGGTCTTTGGCGAACTGGAGTTCCTTGATGGTTTCGTCCATGTTCATCAGCGGCGGCAGGCAGACCCAACGCAAGCGGCCATGGGATTCGGCGCAGCGGTCGGCGAGCCAGCGGTTGTAGCTGCGCCGCAGCGCAGTGGAAACTTCCGGGCGCTCGGTTGCTTCCATCAAAAATAGCGTCGGATAAAGGACCTGTGCTTCGGTGCCCATCTC
>WNFR01006542.1_pt1 | contig 12846 bp, 19 predicted proteins | sample 5400221 | NCBI WGS metagenome assembly WNFR01 (sample SAMN13153357, study PRJNA577476) | soil metagenome | isolation source: 40 cm soil under Madrone tree | place: USA:California | collected 2016-06-14
CACAGACGCTTACGGAAATAAATTACCACGTGCAAGTTTTTGATGACGCTGACACATAATTACTGGGTGGGGTGACCTTGGTAAACAAGGTAACTAACGCGTGTGCTCGAGCACAAACGAGGTTAATCTAAAAAAGGTATAGAATATAGTACCGTTAACAAACATTCATTATTTATTGATAGTATCTGACATAAACTGTACGGATTTAGACCAAATTATGGATTTCCCACTGGGGCTGAGCTTCCGCAATGGGGGAAACAAGAACAAACAACCGCGGTGCACTGGGGCGAGTTTACTGTGTTCACTGTTTATTAAAATAGTATCGGAAAGTCAATCGTGACGGCGCTCATGTGAAATCGGCCTCAACTGCTGCAAACTAATGTAGTCCAGACGCGAAGAAGGTTACTATCCTCCATTATGACCTTCCGCCCATTATCCGTGATGCGTCCGCAATATCCGTGATGCGGACGGTGACGGGCGCGGCCCGCGTACCACACCCACCGGCCTAGCCCGCCGATTTTTCACAAGGAAACCCCTTGACAGTCGCGAAGAAACCACTGCCGCCCTAGGCCATAGGAGATTCTCTGCTCCCGTCGATATAAAGGCAATTTTTCTTGCCGAACCTATCGAATTCTTGGAAGACCTAGAGCCTCTGCTCGACTTCGATCCTTTCCTCGACTTCAATTTCGAACTTCGTGACAACGTCGAGTCCAGCTGCTGTGTCGTCTCTTCTAGTAGTGATGGACCTGACAGCAGTGTATTCTTATTTGGAGGATGCACTGATAGCACTGACACCCATGATTGGCGCGTTACCGGCTCCGGTAGAGGATAATGAATCGGCGATGTGTCCCTGATGATATCCGAACCGAGTATGGTTGAGCTGCGACTTGGATCGGCTCTACCATCTTGATCGTGAGAAGAGTTGGAAGGTGGTGGCGATCCGGTGAATTCGATCAGTATATGAGGACAAGTCGGTGCACCCATGATATTTTGCTGTCGGGCGCCCAAGGTTGCCCAAATAGGGTTGGAGTAAGACAATATTCTTTGTCTTCTGGGGAAATCTCCAGCATCCTGAGTAAGAGGGGAAACGTCATAGGTTATCATCGTTTGGAAAGATATCTCGGCTGGTTGCAGCGGCGCGACAGGGTTGGTCTCTGAGAGGAGCTCGTCTCGTGGCGCAACCTGAGGGCTGAGTGACGTCGCTGCGGCTGCTTCGATGTCGTGCCCTGTGAGGGCAATAGCAGAATGAGGGTTGTTCTCTATAGGGACCAAGTTGTTGGGCGTATCATCTTGAAGGATTGGGGGTTCTGAAGGCATCATAGCGCGGCTCGGCGGGCGAGGAACTGAGTGAAAGACATTCAGTGGGGTTCGGTGGAGGGTGCTTTGACCTAATGAGCTATAAAAGGCCACTAGAAATGTGATGATAAGCCTTACAAGCCAGAGAAACTTCTCAATAGCTGGCTTACGCAGGACAGCAAGCGCTCCTACGCTAAAGAGAATAAACTCGGTCAATACACTGGTAGGAATCGCCTCTGGTACAACGACTAGAAGGTCAAAGAGTAAAAGGCTTCCAGTTCGTACAATCAGTGTGTCTTGCACTATGGCATACTGCAATCGAGGTGGTTTCATCAGGGACAGAATGCGAATGAGGATATACAGCTCCAAGGCGATGTTTAGGATGGAACCCGTGAGCGACGTCGGAAGGAACCTGTAACCTACGCCTCAACATGACAGGAACACTTTGACAGGAACGCGGATATACCTCTTTCTGAAACATAACGATGCAGTGGGCAGCATCAATGGAGTCGTACTGTGAAAAGAAAATCAGCACACATGCGAGGGGGGTAAAACGAACACTCACACGAGCTGGCCAGATCCTAAGCCAACAGTTATTCCATTCGGGACTTTGGTAACAGAAAGGGAAATGAGTCAGAACGACCAGGGAGCAATGCCACACAACTAGCACGAACTTGTCGCAAGCGCGAGACACGACCAAAACGTCCACAGTTCCCATGATCCAGACATCCTGTCTCGTAAATCGAGACCCAGAATCAAGAGGCCGAACACACGAGTAGCTTGAGAAGCTATGGCACTGACGGCAACCACGAACGCTAAAACAAGTGTCAGTCGAAGGTATGTTCCAAAAACGAGCTCAGGTACACCCACTGCACGCTGCACCGCTACCATTGGGATTGAAAATGAGGAGAGATAGAAATGAAGACAAGCTCGCCAGCAAGAACGCCATGCACAATAGCAACATAAGTGTGTCCCGCTGCTGGCGTCGATAGAAATGTGCTGTACGAACAGAGGCAGGCCGACATGCTCCAGTTCTTTCTTCCAGAAGATCCGTGGGAGTAGCGGTCTTGGCTTTGCCTCGTAGACGACTGATAGTCGTTTTGCAGATCGTCACCAACTCCCGGACGAAAGCCGATATCAAGATATGGCGTAGGCTACTGAAAAAGACCCAACCAAGAGAGAATGAAGCAACCAGCCGGCTTCAGGTGCACAGAACTCATGTCAACTAGAGTTAGCGAAAGCATAACGCACTCACAAATCGGGATGATTTATGAAATCATTAACAAACTGTGCGCCTTGAACCTGTGCGGTCGATGGCACAGAGCTCTGTCTGGACATACCCTTTCCTGAAGGAGACAGACAAGAAAGCGTAGCGGGGACCGGCCTCGCACGTCACGTTCTGAGAAATGGAAAGGAAAGGGAGGGAGGGCTGAGGCCCGCTCAGGTTGAAAAACTCGTCGAGAAAACGGAAACTGTGGGGTGGATGACAGATTGATGGCCCCTTCTCCGAACATATAACACCTTCGATGTTTTTAGGTTCCGATTATATGTGAGTGAGGGAATCAAGATTTTCATCATCTGGCAGAACCCTGTGCAAACTTAGAGTATGTTAGTATGTTAGCCGAACTGGTAGCCTGCCAAGTCATTGGCTTGTTTTGTGCATCCTTGTGCTAGGAGAGTGCTCGGGCTCATATCTCACGCCCATAATATAATGAGTGAAGGATCTGGCTGACCACAGACCACTGAACTATTGTTGTCAACTTTGGAAATAGGAGACTCGGACACACGATGCCGTCCGTGATGGTGATTGTCTGAGAATGGGATGTCTGAGAATGGGATCTACAGTAATCGCCAACATGACAGATGAATCGATGAATGGTAAAGCACGACTACTGGTTGTCGTCAATAAATTTCTACAATCTCGTCAATGAAGTGATGCGTTGCTGCCCCGGAATGGTTGCGCCTCCCGTGAGACGAGGCATAATAATTTAGCACAGGTAGCACCTTAGCAGTCATTCTGAATGTCTGGAGTAATATATATGCTATCATGCGTGGCTATCCTCTATTTTGCGGTATCCTGGCAGTTACAGTAGAGAATACTTTGTATTGCACAGAATAGGTAAAGTACGCTTTGGCTGATGCGCCGAGACTGATCATGATGAGTGTTGGAGATGTTGCCATTGACAACGACATCATTGATTTGCTCAGCGTCAAGCTATCTGAAATACCCAGCGCCGTGCAGCAGACGGTAACTAGCGAGTGATCACATTCATTATCTCTAAGTACAGTAGTAGGGTGTGATTGAGGGCTACGAGTACTGTAACTTGGATTTTGACAAGCTGCGTAGTAAGGCCGTACCAAATGTGCCGTAACACTTGTAAATACAATACACACTAAGTTAGGCCCACGCTCGCACCTTTACCACCGACACACAACGACTCGACTTTCATGCACACGATCAATCGCTTCCTTTATGGACCAACACCGGAAGAACGCGTCCGTGCCTGGCAGGGGAGGCTTCGCCAGGAAAGCAGGGTTCTGGACCGAGAGATGAGGCAGGTCTGGCTTTCAGTTATGCGTGAGGAATTCTGATTATTGACTTGTGCCTTTAGCTGGACATTGAGACGAATAAAGTGCGCCAAACCATTAAGCAACTTGCAAAAAAAGGAGATATCAAGTCGGCGCGGATTTTGGCGCGTGAGGTCGTGAGGAGCAATAAACAGAAAGACAGGCTCTCTGTGAGCAAGGCCCGCCTTGGTTCGATAGGAACCCAGCTATCTCAGCAACTTGGTATCTTCCTTTCTTCCTTTTCGCAGGTCGACCCACACATCACTTCCATAGCAATGGCCAAGGTGTCCGGCTCTTTGCAGAAATCTACAGAGATTATGAAGTTGTCTAACAGCTTGATCAAGCTGCCTCAAATTAGCCAGACAATGCGTGAGATGAGTATGGAAATGACCAAGGTAGGCTCTTTGCCATTCTAACTGATGTGACCCTAATCTGTGTAGGCTGGCATCACGGAGGAGATGCTCGACGATGCTTTAAACGTCGAAGAGGACGAAGAAGTGGAAGAGGAGGCTGATGAAGAAGTTGATAAGGTCTTATTTGAACTGACAAATGGAAAGCTCGGCCAGGCAGGAACGGTAGATACTGAACTACCAGTGAGCATGTCGCCCGCTGAGGAGTCACTGCTAATAGTGGGTCTTGTACAGGTTTCTCAGGTGGACGAACAGCAGGCAGAGAGGGAGATGGAACGGTACCGGGAGCAGCTCAACGGATTGCTCAGCAGCTAAAGTATGGTCCCTTCCCAGGGCTTGCATCTCATAGATGGGATACCTCGGGATATATCGATAATTGTACATTATTCTGGTAATCAGTCTGCCCATCTGCATCGTTCCTGTCCTGGACGCACTGCCAGGTGGCTCCGCCAGCATTCATATGTCTCGCGGTCACGTGACTCATGAACCGGGCCGTGAAATTTCATTCTCACACCTCGAGACCACAGACACGGAGTTTTCTCCTGCTATGTTACACTCACGGCCATTCACCACCGTAGCGCACCGCGCCCTCTCTTCTTCACGCGTCCGTGTTAGGCTTTCTGTGTGTAGACACCTTCTCACTTTCATATAGGCTGTTCGACGCTATGCGTCCGCAGCGCCGACTGCTGCTTTTGCTGGACAAAAAGGAACCAACGTACGCGTTTACATATCATATCTGCATCCTTTCAAAGGGATTCATGTCTTTATCAGGGTAAATATACCGTTACTCTCATTCCGGGAGATGGTAAGGCAGACCATGGTTATATCTGGATTGTGACTGAAGAAAAATATTTATTGTCCAAAAGGAATTGGCCCCGAGATTAGTGAATCCGTCAAAGCCATCTATGATGCCGCCAAGGTATAGGATGTATAGGATGTTTACGTATTGTTGCTAAATCTGTGACATTCTCTTAAGGTCCCTATCAATTGGGAAGAGGTCAGCGTGACGCCAGTGCTCAAGGGCGGCAAGACTGTGATCCCAGACCAAGCTATTCACTCAGTTCGTAAGAATACTGTCGCACTGAAGGGTGGGTACTTTTAAGATTTTTCCACCCCGCGCCATTTCTCAGTGTTTTTCTTCACGTAGGACCTCTTGCGACACCCAGTGCGTTGTCTTTCGCCACAGTGCCTCCTTGGTACCTTGCTGACCTTGTGGTTGTAGTTGGCAAGGGTCACGTGTCGCTCAATCTGACTCTTCGTCGCACGTTCAATCTCTTTGCTAACGTTCGGCCGTGCGTGTCAATCAAGGGATACAAGACACCGTATGACGATGTTAACACTGTTCTAATCCGTGAAAACACTGAGGGAGAATATTCTGGGATTGAACACGAGGTCCGATTGTTGTACGGAGTCAAGAGTGGATCCATAGCTAATGCAACGGCGATACAGGTGGTTGACGGCGTTGTGCAGTCGATCAAGCTCATTACTTGGGATGCATCGGAGCGTGTCGCGCGTTATGCGTTCCATTACGCTCAGGCGAGTGGAAGGAATCGGGTTACTGCCGTTCACAAAGCAAATATAATGTGCAACGTTTATGCACATGTCTTAACGTCATCAATGGCTCACTTGACTTGTTCAGGAAAATGTCTGATGGCATGTTCCTTTCCGCGTGCCGCGAAGTTGCGAAAGAATTTCCGGAGATAACGTATGATGAGGATTTACTTGATAGGGTTTGCCTCCAGGTGTGTTATGTGTGCAGTTCTACCAATGCACGGCTGTGACTCATTCCATGGCCTGCGAATCGAATAAAAGATAACGCAGAATCCCAGACCATTTGGGGATCGTGTCATGGTCATGCCCAACCTGTACGGTGATATTCTTTCTGACATGTGCGCTGGCTTGATCGGTGGGCTGGGGTTGACGCCCTCAGGCAACATTGGAAAGGCGAGCTGTATGTATTTCTTTCAGAAAAATATATTCTTACATGCATCAGGACGCATCTATTTTTGAGGCCGTCCACGGATCAGCACCCGACATTGCCGGTATGTGGTTGGCGGTATGTGCCTGCCTCGCTGACCTTTGCTTGCTTGTCTAGGCAAAGGCTTGGCCAACCCAACAGCACTTTTATTGTCATCGCTGATGATGTTGAGGCACATGAATCTCAGAGAGCATGCTGATAAAATTGAAAAAGCGATACTAACTGTACGTGAGAATTTTTAATATGGGCGGACGTGTAATGACAAGAGGTACTCGAAAGACTATCGCAGAAGGTAAAACGATTACGGGTGACTTGGGAGGGAAGGCATCTACGCAGGAATACACGGCTGCGATTGTTGGGAGGTTGTGAGAATCTATAGAGGGTGTCAAATATAGCGTTGTGTGAGCGTGAGAAGAACAGCCACATGAGCGGAATATCAACTCGCCCTGAATGTCATTCCTCGACACTCGACTCGTTCTTGACGACGACAACGACGACAGACGCATTCCACGCCTATCCGAGGCAACCACTCCATTTATCTCACACTCGCCCTACAGGGCAAAGCCGTCACATCCAATTCACCAACTTTCCTGGTACGTCCTTCTCTAACGCCCCTTCGTCGTGCCTTCGATTACGTATCACCTGCCATAGCTCTCTTCAATTCTGTAAAACACATACGGGTAAACGGACAAAAAAAGTAAACCAAAACATTTAGAAAAATTTCAAAATTACCACACTACGCCATAGCCTTACGAACGAAATGACTGACGAACAGCAGGACACGTCCAATAAAGATAGCAGAAAGCCCTCTTCCAACCCCGCTTCCGGTGCAAACCGCGGCCAACGCAGAAACCCTACTGTTTCGAAGCCAGCCAGCAGTGCTGCTCAGCCTTCTAAGTCTGGGAACAACAAAAAGCCGAGCGGCACTCCCGCTACTGAGTCGGGCTCAGACAACGGAAAGAAAGCGAATGATGGCAAAAAGAGCGAACAGCGCCGCCAGCCTCAGAGTAGTGCAGGACAAGGGAAGGGGAATAACCGCAGGGGACAGTCAACCGCTAGCCAGAACAGTCGCAATAATAATGGACAATCATCTAACAAGCCCGGAACCGTAGCAGCAGTTCCTCCCCCTGACTCAAGCGACGCACTGTCCTCTCTGCAGCGGGTCATCGCTGACTTGAAGACAACTTCGCCCTCCGACCAGCCTACGCTACTTGCAGGAAATGCACTCCCCACCTCGACCTCGGCACCTATCGCGCAGACGACTACTTCCAACCTTCCAGCCAACGCGCCGGTCTTCCAACCTGGTGCCTCGATTTACCCTCCTCCCAGTGCATCTGAGCCACCTCCCAGACATCGCAAGGCTGCATCCATGGGAACCGCAGGTCTTTCAAATAACTTTGGCAACTTTGCCCCTCATCTTGGTTCGATGAGGGAGGATGTTGAAGATGGGCAAAACTGTTACGAAGAAGGAGAAATCCCAGAGAGCCTGTATAGCACCCAACCACAAGGCCACCACCCTCGCTCTCAATCTCAAAGTTTCACTGCTCCTCGCTTCGCCGCCCTCGCCGCCCAGCAAGAGCAACAACAGAATGACATCTTGGGTCCTTCTGGCCGTCCTCAACTTGCTCCAAACTTCATGTTTGGTGCACGTCAGCGCCCAAGCATGGGCAATATTGTGGCACCTTCCATTAGTGAGGAGGATGCTGGTTTCCAGTTTCCTCAACAGCAGACCGTCCCAAGTTATTCGGACCAGGAAGTCTTGCAAAGAAGAAATGATGGCGGCGGCGAGATCAGGGGAATCATGGCGGAGCAGGTGGGACCCTCGGCCATATGAAAGTCCAGACGCTGACATACTACACACGAAATAGATCGCCATTCAGAACGAGATAGAGGCTCTACAACGTCAGCAAGCTGCTCTTTATCAACAACAGCTTGCTTCGAACCAAGTTCTTTCCTTCCAGACTCCTGGACTCGCCCCGAATCGCGCAGCTGCGCACAGACGCGTACAGAGTACTGTCCCCATGGCAGCATTCGGTCCTCCGGGTCAGCAGGGTCTTATGGGTCAGCTTGGCTTACGCAACGTCAGTCTGGGTCTTGACGGACAGCCTCAAAATATACCACGTGGCCATGGGCGTCGGCACAGCGTCAATGTGGTAAACAAATCCGGAAACCAGTCTACTGTCGGCATCGGCCAGGATGGGTATGAGGACGGGTTCGCACCTCCGGTGGCGCTTGGCGGACATTCCCGTCAAGTATCTAGGACCGATTCTGCTTGGCGTTTGAGTATGTTTCCTTCCTCCGTGTTTTAGTTAGCTGATTTTTCTTTCTGTGCATTCAGATGGTGGTGTCGGCAGCGTCCAGCAAGGGAACGTACTCACTGCCGACCTTGCTCAAGCTCAAGCGCAGTTGGCCAGCCTTCAACAATTCCGTGCTGCCACAGGTGGTCACCACAAAATGCCTTCCTTCAGCTTTCCCAACATGCTTCCAAACATGATGGCTGCAAATATGATGGGTCTCGGCCTTGGTGGGATGACTCTCCTTCAGCAGCAACAACAACAGTTCCAGTCTCAGTTACAGCAACAATCGAGCCAGCCGCAGCGCAAGTCACTGTTCGCTCCGTATCTCCCCCAGGCCTCCCTGCCACCACTTCTCGCAACGGGAAAACTAGTAGTTGGTATCCTTCGAGTTAACAAGCGCAACCGTTCGGATGCCTACGTATCTACGGAGGTCTTGGACGCTGATATATACATTTGTGGGTCGAAGGACCGCAATCGTGCTTTGGAGGGTGACATCGTCGCCGTCGAGCTGTTGGACGTTGACGAGGTATGGGGTACGAAGAAGGAAAAGGAGGAGAAGAAGCGCAAGAAAGAGGAGAACGCGGCTTATGAAGTGAAATCAGCTGCTGGTCGCAAAAATGACAAGAAAAAGGATGACGTAGAGGTTGAAGGACAAGGTCTTATGCTCTTTGAGGACGAAGAGTGCGTACGTGGGTGTCACTACCACGGCTCTAGCTCATACTTGCTTCATTAGGGTCACCGATGAAGTGAAGCCGCAGTTCGCCGGACATGTCGTGGCAGTTGTGGAGCGTATGCCAGGGCAGCTTTTCTCCGGGACACTAGGGCTCCTCCGACCATCTTCTGCCGCCACTAAGGAGAAGCAAGAAGCTGAACGACGTGAACGCGAAGGGGACCGCGGCGATGAACCTCGCCGTCCGATTGATCGTCCCAAGATTGTGTGGTTTAAGCCCACGGATAAGCGCGTTCCATTGATTGCAATTCCAACAGAGCAAGCCCCATCGGACTTCATTCAAAACCCCGAGGCGTATTCTAATAAGCTTTTTGTTGCCTGCATCAAGCGCCATGTATGTCGATTCTTTTTGTTGAGCCAAGTTTCGCGTGCTGATCAATCGCTTAGCCGATCAGTTCTCTGCATCCTTTTGGTACGCTTGTTGAGGAGTTGGGTCCTATTGGGGACATCGAAGTAGAGACCAGTGCACTCTTGAAGGATTGCAACTTCCCGTCTGAGGACTTCAGTGAGAGCGTATTGAAATGTCTTCCCCCAATGCCTTGGACGTCAGTTTTTCCACTGGCGGCCTCTACGTGTGCTGATTCCATTAACCATAGGATACCAGATCACGAATATGAAGTCCGTACTGACCTTCGTGCGGAGCGTGTTTTCACCATCGACCCGGAAGGCGCGCGGGATCTAGATGACGCCTTGTCCATCAAGCTCAATGACGACGGAACTTACGACGTTGGTATTCATATCGCCGACGTGTCGTTCCATGTCAAGCCTAATACTGCTCTGGATCGCGATGCACGCAAGCGCGCTACAAGTGTGTATTTGGTCCAGCGTGCCGTACCCATGCTTCCGCCTGCTTTGAGTGAAGAGCTTTGCAGTCTGGTCCCCGGAGTGGAGCGCCTTGCGTTCTCAGTTGTCCTAACTTTGACGAAGGAAGCGAAGGTCATCAAGAAGTGGTTCGGCAAGACGGTTGTAAAATCTGCGGCGAAGCTGTCATACGACACCGTCCAGGGTGTGCTTGATGGCAACCCCCTGGCTGATGTCGCCTCAATCGCCGGGCACGAGGTCTCTGCCATAGAAAACGATATCGACCTGCTGTATGATCTGGCGAAGGTCCTTCGTACGCACCGCTTCCAGCAAGGCGCCCTTCGTCTCAATTCGCCTCGTCTTTCCTTCAAGTTGAACAATAAAGGGCTGCCCGTCGATTGTTCACAGAGTTCACACTCGGAGGCATCTGCTTTAGTAGAAGAGGTATGGATATTTTGCGAACGATCATAGGCAAATAACAACTCTCCGTAGTTCATGCTTCTCGCGAACATCATAGTTGCGCAGCAGATCGCTGTCGCTCTTCCTGAACAAGCCCTTCTGCGTCGTCACGACGCCCCAATTGACCGTCGCCTCGTACGTCTAAGTATTCTCGCTACTCTTCTCAGGCCGATGACACCGCCACAGAACTCCCTGGTTGAAAGGGCAGAACGTCTTGGGTATAAACTTGACGTGTCATCCGCCGGTTCACTCATGCGCTCTTTTGATGTTGTCGAGGATACCTCTGCACTCAGCATCCTGCAGCTACTTTCCTTCAAAGCGACTCACCGTGCTAAGTACTTTTGCGCAGGCATGCTTGACATAGCGAAATATAGTCATTATGCGCTGAACGTTCCCTTATACACTCACTTCACCTCGCCTATCCGGCGTTATGCTGATATCATGGTCCATCGGCAGCTTGAGTTCGCTCTTCAGGCGTCTGGTATGTGTTGATATCTTGTTTAGTACTTGGGAGTTCATTCAGTTTCTAGTTGACAATAATGCAAAGTTCAACATGGACCGTGATGCCGTTGCAAAGGTTACTCAGCAATGTAACATGTACGTTCCGAAGCATATCGATAGGTGTACTAGCGTGTCAAACTTGTCCACAGAAAGAGGGATTCTGCCTTTCTTGCACAAGAACAATCGGCCCATTTGTTCCTCTGTGTCCTCATCTCAAACCTTACTTCTCGTTATGGCCCTGTTATTCGTCAAGCCAAGGTTATTGGCGTTTTGGACGCTGCTTTCGATGTTCTTATTCCTGAGTTCGGCATTGAAAAGCGCGTCCATGTGGACCAGATGCCCATTGACGTATGTTTCCCGAGTCTATTTGTGGTTCATGTCTCTCACAGTTCCAATACCCGTAGAATCACGTCTATGACGAACACTCGCCCACCTTACAGATCTACTGGTCTGGCCGTGACGTCATCACTTGGCTTGCAGAAATTAGCGACGATGAACATCTCAAGAAGGTGAAGGAAAACGCAGAACAACACGCTGTAAAGATGGAAGTTGCATCGCGCTCTGTTCACGACGAGAAGGCTCTTTTCGACGAAGACGATGGGGACGATGAGATCGTGCTTGGCCGCGACAACGTAGATGTTGAGGATGAGGAAGTCAAATCGGTGCAGCGCGACATCAGCAAAGCAAAGGTCACCCCTCAATTTGAGGGGCTGAAGACGACTCCAGCTGGACATAGGATCCAGCAGATCAAAGAGCTAATGACTGTTCCAGTTCGTTTGTTCCGCTTGGGGTCCATACTTCGTCTGTCTCACTGTCCCCCTTTCCACAGGTCATCGTCACCGCCGACTTGACAAAAAGCCCGCCTGTTTTGAACTCCTAGTTATCTTTTGTACAATACGTCGTGGTCTATATTGGCATCCTCCGTCCCCCTTTTATCTGTCGCCCTATCCCGCCAGTCGGTTTATCACTATGCTTTCCTTTGGGGACGACCTTTCGCTTTCTCTGTATTAGTTGCTCCCGTACCTTAGGCGGTATTGTTCAGTAACTGCGAAGACATGGCCCGCTGTAACATCTTTGTTCGCACGGCAATTGACGTATTTCTTATGATGACACGTGGACGAGAATCATGGCTTCGGAGAATAGGCATTTGATAAACAAAATAGGATACACAATGCTTCTATTTATACAAACGGCACAATAGAGCAGTAGATCACAATGAAGGTGAGAGGTCAGCACCAGAAAATGATTGTGAGAAATGGAGAATGAACAGGGTATGGGTACCAGCACACACCCACCACGGCAAAAAATAAAAAATTAAGGCAAGGCAAGTTAAATCCAGTTACCAGTTGACCGCCCGCGCAGCGACGCTGACTTGACCTCAGCTAGCTCTGGTCGTTCACGGCTCTGGCTAGCGAGTCGGCGATGGAGAAGCACAACTGGGGTAGGGTGCGGCTGCTCTTCCTTCTCTTTGGTTGTAGTATGGCCGCGACCACGACCATGGATGCTACCCAGACTTCTTGCCGAGCCGATAGAATCACGACTTGTACTGCTGCTCCCCGTGTCGGCGTCGGGGCTGGCATCCTGTTCGTTGTATTCGCGGAGCGTGTCCATGCTGCGCATGGAGCCGTTGCTCGGCCCTCGTGTATGATGCGAGAGTGTACGAGAGTGTTGGGATGGATGGCCATTAAAATTTCGCCGTAGTTCGGCAACACAGAGCTGTACAAGTTCGGGGAGGTCGAGGTACGCGGCTTCATCGCGGAGGGTAAGGAGCGCCTCAAGGCGCGCAGGGTTACCCGCGTGTGGTTG
>WNFR01005596.1_pt1 | contig 12844 bp, 10 predicted proteins | sample 5400221 | NCBI WGS metagenome assembly WNFR01 (sample SAMN13153357, study PRJNA577476) | soil metagenome | isolation source: 40 cm soil under Madrone tree | place: USA:California | collected 2016-06-14
GCTCGGCGCGGCGGTCGGGCGGGGCGACCTCGGCGCACGTTTCGCGGCGGCGCAAGCAGCGGGCGTCGAGGAGGTGCGGACGCGAACGCACGGCCGGCACGCCATCGCGTATTTCTGCCCGATCTGGCGCAAGCCGTGGATGGCGTTCAACGCCGATACCTACGCGCACGACCTCCTGCGCGCCGCCGGCGGCCGCAACGTTCTCGCCGATCGCGCCGAACGGTATCCGGTCGTGACGCTGGAGGAAGTCGGCGCCGCGGCGCCCGAGGTCGTCCTGCTCCCCGACGAGCCGTACCGCTTCACGGACCGCGACGTCCCCGCGCTCGCGCCGCTCGGCAACCGCACGCCCGAGTGCGGCACATGGAGCGCGCCCGGTGCCGTGCACTTCGTCGACGGCAAGGCGCTCACGTGGTACGGGTTGCGCATCGCCGATGCCGTCGCGACGTTCGCGCGCCTGTTCGCGGCAGTCGGTGCCAACCGCTCCGAATAGTCTTGCCGCCGACGCCGCCGAGCGACGACTTCGTCCTTGCCTTTTTTCGCGGCCGCGCTCATAAACGCCGCCGGCCCGAGCTCGCACCCGAGGGGTGGTGGTGATGGCGTCGATCGAAGAGAACCTCCGCAAGCTTCCGCCGCAGAACCTCGAAGCGGAAGAGTTCGTTCTCGGCGGCATCCTGCTCGACAACGACGCCTGCAATCGCGCCGTCGAGGTCGGGCTCCGGCCCGACGACTTCTACCGCGAATCGCACCGCAAGATCTTCGGCGCGATGCTCGACCTCGCCGAGCGCGGCACGCCCGTCGACGCCGTGACGCTCGGCGAATCGCTGCGCCAGCAAGGCCAGCTGCAAGCCGTCGGCGGGGCGTCGTTCATCGCCGAGCTCACCGACCGCGTCCCGAGCGCCGCCAATGTGGCTCACCACGCGCGGATCGTGAAGGAGAAGGCCATCCTCCGCGGCCTGATCTCGACGAGCACCGAGATCGCGACCCAAGCGTACGAGGGGCGCCAGGACGTCGAGCAGTTCCTCGACGACGCGGAGCGCCGCATCTTCAGCATCGCCGAGCAGAAATTCCGCCCGTCGTTCTACAAGATGCGCGATCTCCTCGTGGAGTCGCTGAAGGACGTCGAGCGGCTCTACGAGCGCAAGGAGATGATCACCGGCGTCCCGACGGGATTCCACGATCTCGACCGTCTGACGGCCGGCCTGCAGCGGTCGGATTTGATCATCATCGCTGGGCGTCCGGGCATGGGAAAGACCGCGCTCGCGCTCAACATCGCGACGCATGCGGCGCTGCAGACCCAGATGGCCGTTGCGGTCTTTTCGCTCGAGATGTCGAAGGAGCAGCTCACGCTGCGCATGCTCTGCTCCGAGGCGCTCATCAACTACGCGAACGTCCGCTCCGGACATCTGCGCGAGCAGGACTTCACGAAGCTCACGAAGGCCGCCGGCCGCCTGTGGGAGGCGCAGATCTTCATCGACGACACGGCGGGGCTGTCCGTCCTCGAGCTGCGCGCGAAGGCGCGGCGCCTGATGCGCGAGACGTCCGGCGCCCTCGGCTTGATCGTCGTCGACTATTTGCAGCTCATGCGCGGCTCGGGCCGCACCGACTCGCGCGAGCAGGAGATCTCGGAGATCTCGCGCTCGCTGAAGGCGCTGGCGAAAGACTTGCGGGTGCCCGTGGTCGCGTTGTCGCAGCTGAACCGTCAGGTCGAGAGCCGTGTCGGCAACCGTCCGCAGCTCGCCGATCTGCGCGAGTCGGGCGCGATCGAGCAGGACGCCGACGTCATCGCCTTCGTGTACCGTGAGGTCGTCTACAACCGCGAGATCGTCGGTACCAATGAGGAGAAAGAGGCCGAGATCATCGTCGCCAAGCAGCGCAACGGGCCGACGGACACGGTGCGCGTCGTGTTCCGCGGCGAGTTCATGCGCTTCGAGGACCATGCGCTTCCCGGCGACGACGCCTACATGATCGAGGCGCAGAAGGACGACTTCGACCTCCTCCCCGAGCCCTGACGCGAGGACCGCGCGATGGACAAGGTGAACTTGCGCGAGAAGCTCCGCCTCGTCGCCGAGCATTGGAGCCCGCACATCGTCGGGGAGCTGAACGGCCAGCACGTCAAGATCGCGAAGCTCGAGGGCGAGTTCGTCTGGCACCACCACGCGGCCGAGGACGAGCTCTTCCTCGTGCTCGCCGGCCGGCTCGTCATCAAGCTGCGCGATCGCGACGTCACGTTGGAACCGGGAGAGTTTTTCATCGTGCCGAAAGGCGTCGAGCACAAGCCGGTTGCCGAGGAAGAGGTGCACGTCCTCCTGTTCGAGCCCGCCGGCACCCGCAACACCGGCAACGTCCACGACGAGCGCACGCGCGACACGCTGCGACGGCTGTGAGCCGCCGCCCGGGGCGCGCCGAAACGCAGTTCCGACCGCCGTTCCGGATTCACGCGCAGCGCGCGGTGCTTGCTCGACCGTACCGAGAGCCTTTATCGTCGGTAGGCGTGGAAGCGTCGTCGATGAGCGGGCGGCTTTTGCCGTCGGTTCTCGCGGCGACAATCGTCGTTGCCGTCTGCGTCGCCGCCGTCGCGCGCGCGAGCGACGACGTGCGGCGCCTCTCCGCGGCGTCGCCCGAGGTCCGCGTCGGCGACCGACTCTTCTTCGACGCACGGTTCGCGCAGTTCTTCTTCGAGCACTCGTACGGCGACGTGAACGCGAAGCTCGCGGCCGGCGACCCCGTAATCGATCGAATGCCGTTCACGGCTGCGCAATCGCTCACGAGCCCGTTTCGCGGACAGAGCATGAGTTGCAGGCAATGCCATCTCGGCGACGACTTCCTGCTCGAAGAGCCGCTCGCCGGGCGTACGTATTGCGATTTTAGTCGGCGCACGCCGATCCCTCGTCGTGAGGACGGTCTCACCACGACCGCGCGCAACTCGCCGCTCATGGTGAACATCGGCCTGCCGCGCGACGTGCCGATGCTGCTGCACTTCGACGGCGAGTTCGCGACAGCCGAGGATCTCGTCGTCGATACGCTGACCGGCCGCAACTTCGGCTGGCTTCCGGGCGAGCACGCGACCGCCGTGGCGCACATCGCCGACGTGATCCGCCGGGACGACGGCACGAACCCGCGACAGGTCACGTATCCGGCTGGCGGTGGCGTACCGTATCGGGTCGTGCTGCTCGGTAGCGATCCGAAATTGCCGTCGTCGTTACAAATCTCTCGCGACTATCGCCTCGACGTCGCAACCGCGTCCGACGCGCAGATCCTGCAAGCGGTGGCGAAGTTGATGCACGCCTACATGGACTCGCTGCGCTTCGGGACGACGAACACCGGGCGCCGCTCGCCGTCGCCGTACGACGTGTTTCTCGAGAAGAACCATCTGCCGTCCATCCCCGAGAGCGGCGAATCGGGAGCCGGGTATGCCGGGCGGCTCCTGGCGCGGATCGACGACCGCAAGCACCCGACGTGGGTGACACCAGACGACGCGGAGTTCGAGCTGCACGAACAGCCGTTTCAGTTCGGTCCCGACGAGCTGCGCGGGCTGCAGCTGTTCTTCGCGCGCGCTGCGGCGATGCAGCCAAGCGCGCCGGCGCGGGCGGGCGGCGCCGAGACGGGCGTCCATGCGGGCAATTGCGTCGCCTGCCACCCGCCGCCGGAGTTCACCGATTACCGTCTCCACAACAACGGCGTGTCGCAGATGGAGTACGATCGCATCTTCGGCGCGGGCGCGTTCGCCGCGCTCGACGTCCCCGTCCTGCATGCACGCGACGCCGCGTTCGACGCGTACCTGCCGCCGTCGCCGGTGCACCCGCACGCGACGGGCCGGTTCCGCGCCGTGCCGGCGGCCGCGAGACCCGGCTACGCCGACCTCGGCGTGTGGAACGTGCTCGCAAATTCCGACCTGCCGAAGCCGCAATCCGCGATCACCCGCATGCTCTGCGAGCAGCTCGCCCTCGCGGCGACGGACTGCACGCCCGCGCGGCTCTTGCCGCTCAGCATCGGCTATTTCAAGACGCCGTCCGTCCGCGATCTCGGGCAGTCGTATCCGTACTTCCACTCCGGCGCGATGGACACGATCGAGGACGTCCTCCGCCACTACGTCGTGACGTCCGAGCTGGCGCGTGCCAGGAAGGTGCGGAACGCGTCTCCCGAGCTCGCTGCCGTCCACATCGACGGCGGCGACATCGCGCCGCTCGCGGCGTTCCTCCGCGCGCTGAACGAGGACTATCGGTAGGGACGGACGTCGCGAAGCTGCGCAATCGCGGCTCGCTGCCGTGGCACGCTGTACATGTGGCGCGGCCGCGTACGACTATTCCTTGGGTGCGTCGCGATGCGCGTGCTAGGCGTGGTGCGCTCATGCGGCGAGCGTCCTCGACCGTCACTCGCCGACGATTGCCAGCAGCTCGGCGGCGGCGCGTGTGACGTCGGGTGCGCGCACGACGGCGGCGATCACGCTGACGGCGTCAGCGCCCGCCGCGAGCACCTCGCACGCGGTCGCGGCGGTGATGCCGCCGATCGCGACCAGCGGCTCCGTGGCATGGGCGCGGGCGGTCCGCACGCGCGCGCAGCCGATCACCGGATCCGCGGGCGACTTGCTCGTGGTCGCGAAGATCGGGCCGAGCGAGAGGTAGTCGGCGCCGCACCCCGCGGCCGCGGCGAGCTGCGCCTCGCTGTGCGTCGAGAAGCCGATCCACCGATCGGGGCCGAGCAGACGGCGCGCAACTGCGACCGGCACGTCCCCTTGTCCGAGATGCACACCGTCGGCGCCGACGGCGAGCGCGACGTCGACGCGATCGTTGACGACGAGCTGCGCGCCGGCCGCGGCCGTCAGCTCGCGGACGCGGCGCGCGGTCTCGACGAGCGCGCCGGTCGCGACGTTCTTCAAGCGCAGCTGCAGCAGCCGCGCGCCGCCGGCGAGCATCGCCTCGGCGAGCGCAATCGGGTCGCGGCCGGTGTCGAGCGGGTCGACGATGAAATAGACGCGTGAGGGCAGCTTCATTTGCTGCCGCGCGGAAGCGCGATGCCGAGCGACGTGATCTTCTTGCGCAGCGTGTTGCGGTTGATGCCGAGGAGATCGGCGGCGCGAAGCTGGTTGCCGCCGGTCTGCTCCAGGATCAGCTCGAGGAGCGGTCGCTCGACCGCGGCGACGACGGCCGCGTGCAGGTCTTTCGCCGGGCGCTCCGGATCGTGGACGAGCGCGGCGACGGCGTTCCGTAGTGTGTCGGCGAGAGAGCCGCTGAGCGGCGGCGGGGGCGCCGCTTCCGAGAGCTGGAGATCCTCGGCGGTCAGGGTGTCGCCGGGAGCGAGGACGGCGGCGCGCAAGAGACAGTTCTCGAGCTCGCGGACGTTCCCCGGCCACGGGTGCCGCACGAGCAGCTCCTCGGCTTCCGGCGCGATCGCGCCGATGCCGGTTCCCATCTCGGCGTTGATCTTCGCGAGGAAGTGCCGAATCAGCTCCGGGATGTCGCCGCGTCGGTCCCGTAAAGGCGGCACCGTGATCGGCACCACCTTCAACCGGAAGAAGAGGTCCTCGCGGAAGCGGCCCTCGCGCACGGCGCGCTCGAGACTCTGATTCGTCGCGGCGATGATGCGGGCGTTCGCCTTCAGCACCTGCGTGCTGCCGACGCGGCTGAACTCGCGCTCCTGCAGGACGCGCAGCAGCTTCACCTGCAGCTCGATCGGCATGTCGCCGACCTCGTCGAGGAAGAGCGTGCCGCCGCTCGCGGTCTCGAAGCGCCCGACGCGACGCTCGCTCGCGCCGGTGAACGCGCCGCGCTCGTGGCCGAAGAGCTCGCTCTCGAGGAGGTCGCGCGGAATCGCCGAGCAGTTGAGGGCGACGAAGGGGCCGCTCCAGCGCGGCGAATGGAAATGGATCGCCCGCGCGATGAGCTCCTTCCCGGTGCCGCTCTCGCCTTCGATCAGCACCGTCGCGTCGCTCTTCGCCACGCGCCCGATCGTCTTGAAGATCTCCTGCATGGCGCCGCTCGTGCCGACGAGCGTCACGCCCGGCTCGTAGCGGCCGCCGACCTCGGTGCGAATGCGTCCGACCGTGCGTGTGAGCTCGTGCATCTCGCTCGCGCGTGCGACGAGCGCCCGCACCTCATCGAGATCGAACGGCTTGGTGAGATAGTTGAAGGCGCCGCGCTTCATCGCCTCGATCGCGTTCGCCATCGTGTTCTGCGCGGTGATGACGATCACGATGACGTTCTTGTCGGTCGCGCGGATGCGCTCGAGGACGTCGAGGCCGCTCAGGTCCGGCATGCGGATGTCGAGGATCGCGACGTCGAACTCGCCGCCGGTAAGTGTCGTGAGGGCGTCGCCGCCCGTCGCGACGGTGTCGACTTCGTGGCCCGCCTGCGTGAGCGCGGTGGCGAGCACCATGCGGATCGACTCCTCGTCGTCGGCGATGAGGACGCGCGCCATCGCCATTATCCGCGCTGACCCGCCGGTGCGACCGGAAGGCGAACGCGCACGCGCGTGCCACGGCCGAGCTCGCTCTCGATCCGGATCGTGCCGCCGTGTTGCGCCACCAAGCGCTCGCTCACGGCGAGACCGAGGCCGGTGCCGCTCGTCTTGGTCGTGAAGAACGGCGTGAAGATGCGCTCGCAATCCTCGGCGGCGATGCCGGGGCCGGTATCCTCGACATCGATCGAGAGAAACTGGCCGCGATCACCGGCGTCGTGGCGGACGTGGAAGTCAGTCTCGATGCGGGTGACGATCGTCAACGTGCCGGCGGTGCCCATCGCCTCGAGCGCATTCTTCACGAGATTGAGGAACACCTGGCGGAGCTTGGCCTCGTCGGCGAGCACCTCGGGAAGGCTGGGGTCGAAGACGAGTCGCACGCTGAGCGCGTCGGCGCCCGCGGCGCGTTCGAGGGTGAGGACGTCGTTCAGCACGCGGTGGACGTTCACGACGGCGAGATGCAGCCGCGGCGAACGCGTGAGCTCGAGCAGCTGCTCGAGCAGCGCCGAGACGCGGTCGACCTCGCGGGTAATCAAGCTCGTGAAACGGACGCCCGTCGCGCTGCCGCGGAGCTCCTCGGCGAGGAGCTGCGCCGCGCCTTTGATCCCGCCGAGCGGGTTCTTGATCTCGTGCGCCAAGCCGGCCGCGACCGCCGCGAGATCGCCGACGCGGCTGCCGCGCTCGGCCACCTCGCCGAGCGAGCGCTGCGCGGTCATGTCGCGGAAGAGCAGCAAGGTGCCGACGACGGCGCCGAGGGCGTCGAGCACGGGCGCAGCGATCAACTGGACGGCAACGTGGCGGCCGAAGGGCGCGACGAGCTCGCCGGCGTCGCTCGTCCGGCCGACGGCGCCGTTGCGCAGCCGGTGCACCGTCTCGCCGATCCACGGATTCATCGCGAACGCCTGCTCCGCGCGCCGCCCGAGCGCCTGCGCGGCGGAGACGCCGGTCAGATCCTCGGCGCGGGGGCTCACGAACGCGACCTCTCCCGTGAGGTCGAGAAGGACGAGGCCGTCCCCCAGACTCGCGAGGACGTCCTCACTGTGCGTCGCGAGGAAGCGTGGAGCCGGCCGTGCGTCCGCGGTCGCCGGCGTATCGGTGGTCTCCGGCGCGGATGCCCGTTGCGATTTCGCTGCGGAGCCCATGCGTCGGCGCAGGCTAGCACGCCCGCCGCACCTCTGCACCGGCGCGTTGACAGCGGCCCGCGCCCGACTCTAGCCTGCGCACCATGTCCTTCCGCATCGGCCAGGGGTTCGACATCCACCCGCTCGTTCCCGGACGGCGGCTCGTCCTCGCCGGCGTGGAAATTCCGAGCGAGCGCGGCCTCGCCGGCCACTCCGATGCCGATGCCGCTTTGCATGCGCTCACGGATGCGCTCCTCGGCGCGATCGGCGCGGGCGACATCGGCCGCCACTATCCGGACTCCGACGCCCGCCACACGGATCGCAGCAGCGCCGAGTTCGTGCGCGAGACCATGGCCAGCGTCCGCGCGCGCGGCTATCGCGTCGCGAACGCCGACGTCACGATTCTTGCGGAGGAGCCGCAGCTGGCGCCGTATCTCGATCGCATGCGCGCCAACGTCGCCGATCTTCTCGGCGTGAGCAGCGATGCGGCGAACGTCAAAGCGACGCGCGGCGAGGGCCTCGGCGCGATCGGCCGCGCCGAAGGCATCGCCGCGCAGGCGGTCGTGCTGCTCGAGCCCGCGTCGTGACTACGTACGAAGGCGGCTGTCACTGCGGCAAAGTCCGCTTCCGCGTCACCGCCGACCTCGATCGCGTGAGCGAATGCAACTGCTCGATGTGCGCGAAGAAGGGATACCTTCATCTGATCGTGCCGCCCGAGCAGTTCGAGCTGCTGTCCGGCACGGACGAGCTCACGACGTACGAGTTCAACACCCGGGCAGCGAAGCACCACTTCTGCCGCCACTGCGGCATCCACTCATTCTACGTCCCGCGGTCGGACCCGGACAAAATCGACGTCAACGTCCGCTGCCTCGACAGTGTCGACATCGCCGCAGTGCGTGTCACGGGCTTCGACGGCCGCCACTGGGAGGAATCGATGGCTGGCCGAGTTCCCTGGCGCTGACGTCGCCGCAGTGGCAGGTCAGTCGCCGATCATCGACTCCGGTCGACCGCTTCGTCGAGCTGTGCGGCCTTTCGTTCCAGGCTTTCCGCCTCGGCGACACGGCCGAGCTGATGGAGCGCCATCGCCTCGTTGCGGTACGGCTCCGAGTTGGTGGGGTCGAGCGCGATGGCTCGCTCGAACCGCTCGAGCGCATCAGTCGTGCGTCCGCTCATCGCGTAGATGATACCGAGTCGATTGATCAGCGACGCGTCGTCAGGCTCGTTGCTCAGGCCTTGCACGAGAGTCTCTTCGGCTTTCGCGAGGTCGCCGAGATCCCTTCCATAGATCATCCCGAGGGCGGCGTACCATGCCGCGCGCGGCTTCTGCGCGATCAAGGTCCCATACGCCTTGATGGCGACGTCGGAGTTCCCCGTTTCCGTGGCGTGCTGCGCGACGAACTCCACGTTGTTCATGATGTCGGACTCCGCCGGCTTCAAGCGTAGTGCCGCCTCGTAGAGCTCGAGCGCGTCCGCGTATCTGCCGATCTGGGCATAGGCGAAACCCAACCATGTGATCCCCGCGAACGTGGCGACGATGCGCACCGACTCCCGCAAGTGGTCGATCGCCGTGGCGAGATGCTCCTTCCTCCTCCGCGTGTCCGCGTCCTTCTCCGCCATGTCCAGGTAGGCCAGGCCGGCCTTCAGTTGAGCGCGCGCACTACCGCGGGAGGTCTGGACGTCGGTGAGCGCCAGCGTGGAGTCGTCCTTCCACGCGAAGTTGCGCGCGAATGTCTGGGCGCTTCCGGCGAGGATCACGAGCGCGCTGACGGCCACGAGCGCCGTGCGATGGGAGACGCGCCGCACGAGCGCCCACGCCAGCAACAAGCAGAATGCGACCGATGGAATGTACATGAAGCGCTCGCCCATGAACGCGCCGATGCTGAAGAACAGATTGCTGGAGATCACGAAGGTGGCGACGTACCAGACGAGGCAGAAGGACAAGATCGTTCGACTTCTGATGCCCATGATCAGTAGGACGACGAGCGCCGCGTGCACGGCCAACGAGAGGATGACCGCCGGATTCGAAAAATCGACCAGCTGAATGTGATACGGATAGTAGTCGTGCGTGAGCGGATGCGGAAAGATGAGCAGCTTGAGGTAGAGTAGCCACGTCAGTAGCACGGTCGCCAACCGCTGTCCGCCGCCTGCATGTAAGAATGGGTCGTTCATCACCGTCTGCACGGCGACGATGCGCGCGGAACTGAGCGCGATCGATCTCAGAACGACGTACACGCCCGCGGCCGTGAACAGCGGCAGCCAAGCCCTGAGAATGGTGGGCGGGCGCTTGCGGGTGAAGTACCATCCGATCGCGGGCGCGACGGCGAGAAGTCCGATCGCCGATTCCTTGCTCAAGAGGGCGAGGATGAAGCACGCGCTCGCCCCGATGATCGCCGACCGACTCTGTGAATCGAGGTAGTTCAGCCACGACAAGAGCGCGCCGAGTCCGAAAAGGAAGCTCAGAATTTCGTCGCGGCCTTTGATGTTCGCGACCACCTCCGTGTGCAGCGGATGCACCGCAAAGAATGCGGTCGCGAGAAACGGAACGCTCCGGTACCAGGCGGTAGCTTCAGCGGTCGGGAACAGCCGCTTCAGCAACAGGTACAATGCCACGACCGTGGCCCCGTAGCAGAGGACGTTGACGAGATGCGACACCGCGGGGCTGGCCCCGAACAATTGATACTCGACGGCGTGAGTAGCGAGCGCGAGCGGGCGATAGCGTCCGCCGGCGACGGCGCGCTCGTCGTTCCCGAAGAGTCCCACCATCGAATCGTGGGTGAAGATGTCCTTCAGGCCGCTCAGACCGCGTACGGTGAACTGGTTGTCCGTGATCACAACTGGATCGTCGAGCGCGTAGCCGAACCACAGTGTGTTCCCGTAGATCACCACGGCCAACGCGAGCAGCAGCACCGCGTGAGATCGCATCATGTCACCATCGACATCGACGTTCGATTCATCCGATCGCGCCCTTCTCTTTGAGCACGCTGATCTCTTCCCACCCGAAGCCGAGCTCGAGCAGCACCTCGATCTCCTCGCCGCTGCGGTGCGCGATTTTTGCCAACGCGTCAAGGGCGCGTGCCTGCCGATCGCGTACGACGTCGGGAATCGCGTCGACGGGCGCCCACACCAACTCGTGACGGTCGAAGCGCTCACCCCACTCCGCGCGGGTCTTGGTCGCGAACACCGTGTCGAGGAGCGCGATCAGCTCGGGGCTCCGCTGCGCGCGTGCGAAGACGTCCGCGAGTGCCATGAAGGTCTGCCGAAATCCCGTGACGACGCTCGCGTTCATCACGTCGAAGGCGACCATCAGCGCGATGCCGGTCGCGACGCCGGCGACGATCAGCAGCGCCCGTCCGACGTGGGCGCGACGCTCGCGCAGGCTCACCGCACGAAAGAGGCGGAGCATGCTTCGGCGTCGCACGAGACATGCCGCCCGGTCAAAGTCGTGCGGTATTTCTCGGCGCTTCAGGAAGCTCGCGAAGCGGTTCCCGGCGTACCCGATCCCGGCGTTGGCTCTGCGCGGTCCACGCCACGTGCGCCTCGAAGGGTTCGACCTCGATGCCAACCGCACCGTACGCGCTGACGATCGGGCGGGTTTGGAGCGCCTTTGCCACGACCTCTTGCGCCCGCCGTTCGCGCAGGGACGCCTCGATCGCCCACGCGATGGCCACCTTTGCGACATCTTAGCTCAGCCGTGGAGCGACGGGACGCGAAAGTTACTATTTCATCGATGCGGCCGTAATGCACCATCGTGCAAACGCGTCACGGATCTCGCACGCGTGCGCGATTTCTTTCGAACGATTTACATTGCGCCTAAATGGGGCACAAATTGCTCATATGTGTCAACAAGATCAATTACTTTTCGATTGACATGCGCCTTCAATACACAGTACGAGCGCGGGACGGACACGATTCAATCGGCCATGGGTCACAGCGGTACTAGGTCGCCCGAATCATCACACGTGTACAAAAGTACTAGGCCGCCCCAGATCACGACGCAACGACTCCATAGGAGTCTGTAGGAGACCCGCGATGCGCCCCCCCCTGCGCTGGATGGTTTCGCTCACTAGGAACGCGTTCGTCGTCGCGCTGCTCGGCGGCTTCGCGCTGAGCATGATCGCGGAGACGTCCGCGTACGCCGACGCATCAGTTCCGACGTCGATCGTGGCGACCAATCTCGGTGGCGGCATCGTCTCCTTCTCGGGCGGGTGGTCGTGGCCTGGATGCTCCGGTACGACGAACCTGGTCGGCTACTCGTTGTTCAAGAGCCCGAATACGCCCGCCATCGAAGGCGGGACGCTCGACGGTACAGGCGCGAACGTCAACGTCATCCCCGGCGGGTGTCAGGGGACGAGCGGAACGTGGGGTCCGAAAGCGTACTCGTTCGCGCCGGGCAGCTATACCGTCTGCGTCGTGATGTACCACGTCACCGCTGGCGCGATCGGCGGTACCGGGAACCATTCGGATGATCCAGATGGCTCCGACCGGAATACCGACAATAGCTGGGACAATAACTCGCAGGTGTTTTCGGTGGCCTCATGCACGGCGTTCACGGTCGCCAGTCCCACAGCGACGCCCACTCTGACGCCCACGGCAACGGCGACATCCACGAGAACGGCCACGCCGACACCCACCGCGACCCCGACGGCGACCGCAACGGCAACCGCGACCGCGACCCCAACGGTGACGGCGACCGCCACGCCTACGGCGACGCCGACGCTCACCGCGACCCCAACGGTGACGGCGACCGCCACGCCTACGGCGACGCCGACGCTCACCGCGACCCCGACCCCGACGGCGACGCCAACGGCGACCGCAACGGCAACCGAGACCGAGACCGCGACCCCAACCCCAACAGCGACGGCGACCGCCACACGTACCGCGACGCCGACGCTCACCGCGACCCCAACCCCGACGGCAACGCCAACGGCGACCGCAACGGCAACCGCGAGCGCGACGGCAACGCGGACGGCCACCGCCACGCCGACGGCCACCGCCACGTCGACCGCCACCGCCACGCCGACGACAACACCGACGCCGACTGCCACGGGGCCGACAGCCACGGGGACGACGCCGACCGCGACCGCGTCGCCCATCCCGTTCCAGTGCTACGAAACCGGCCGCGCACTCTTCACGCGGTTCACCGTCTCACTCGACGACCGATTCGGACCGAGCACCGTCGAGCTCATTCGACCGCACCGGATCTGCAATCCTGCCAGCGTGAACGGGGCTGATCCGAGCGCCGTCGATGATCCCGAGCATCTGGTCGGCTA
>WNFR01005598.1_pt1 | contig 12844 bp, 11 predicted proteins | sample 5400221 | NCBI WGS metagenome assembly WNFR01 (sample SAMN13153357, study PRJNA577476) | soil metagenome | isolation source: 40 cm soil under Madrone tree | place: USA:California | collected 2016-06-14
CGCCGCGGCCGTCGGCACAGCCTACACAATTTTAAACACCGAAGATTTTTCGGTGAAAGGAATTCTCGCCCAAATCCTCAAGAGCAACGAGCTCAACCAAAAATACCTGACCCCGCGCGATAGTCTCCGCAAGACCTGGAACAATTGGCTGCGCCTCCGCCGTCGTAAAAAAATTCCAGAGCTAGCTGCCAAGGACAGTCGCCACAACGGAGGATGAGCGATTCTTTAGACAGAATGAACAAAATGCTTTTTATCCGGCCAGGAAAAATTCTGATCATTCTGTAGATTCTGTCTAGACAATCCGATTCTTCTTTCCTGAGTTCCTGCTTTCCTTATTAATTTCGTCTGTGGCCGCGTACGTGATCGTCGAAATCGAAGTCGTCGATCCTGTTGGCTACGAAGAATACAAAAAGCAGGCCGCCGCGACGGTCCACAAATACGGCGGCAAATATATCGTCCGGGGCGGCAGCTCCGAAGTGCTAGAGGGCGACTGGAACCCAAAGCGCATCGTCATTCTTCAATTTGATTCGATGGAGCGCGCCAAAGAATGGCTCAACTGTGAGGAATACCGTGAGCCGCGCAAGATGCGCCACCGCACCGCCAAAGCGAACATGATCCTCGTCGAAGGTGTTTAACCGCTGAGCGCGCTCGAGCTAAGATCGCGCAGCAAGCTCTCGACGTCGGGCTTGCTGTAAAAATTCCAGAGCGGTCCTTCGCGTTGCAGCAATCGCTCGCCCAGATCCGTCATCAACGCGCGGTCGTAATGCTTATTCACGTTCTTCGAACTCAAATCTTCATCCAATTCCGCCGCTGTCGGAAAAAATTTTGCGATCTCGCGACCGCGTGACGCAATTAGATCTTCGTATTTGATCAGCGCGCCCTCCGGCAGGAAATGGCGGAACCGATCGTAAAACCATTCCAAAATGTGGATTTGTCTTTCGATCGGGTCGGATTTCGCGGCGAGACCGCGCGCAAGATCGACATCGAGCTTCTCGCCGATGGGCGAATGGCCGTCTTTAAGCGGAAGCCACGCGAGGCTGTTCCAGGACGCGAGCGTGGCCAATGGATTTCGGACAATGGCATAACATTCAAAACGCTTGGACAAAGTTTCGAGAAGCGCGGAGAACGCGCCTGGGTGCTTTACCGCCAGCGTGAAATCTTGCGAGAGCGGTTTGTCGACAACAACCCGCCCGTGCTCAGTGCGTCGCAATCGGGTTCCGGAGCGATTTACTTGATCGGACGCGACATTATCGGGAATCTTGCCCTGCACATGCTTCGAGATCGCGAAGCCCTGCTCGTGCAGTGATTTCCGCGTTTCGGCGCAGAAATTTTCAATGCGATCCGTCACCGCGCCGCCATCGCGACATTCGGAAAAATCCCACACATTCATCGGCTCGTGCAGAGCGACGGTGTCGGGCAATTTGTTCAGCAACGAACAAAGAAGCGTCGTGCCGGAACGTGGCGTTCCCGTAATTAGCACGTTACGCATGGCGCTGACTAGCTTAGCGACTGGAAAGTAAATCGCGCAACGCTTTCGGATCGGTCATCGGTGCTTTGCAGGTGAAATTCTCGCAGACATAGGCGGCTGGCTTGCCGTTAACGATCGACATCGCGCGAATGGCTTCGTTTTTTTCGCCAAGATATTTTTGACCTCTGGCAGCATCGGCGAGAATCAAAATTTTGTTCGGCAGAAAATGCTGATGCACTTCCTTGAGCAGCGCTTTGGTTTCCGCGTTGTCGATCTTTCCAGCGATCACGATTTGCCGCGGCTTGCTCAAGCTGAAATCGAACGCAACCAGCATTTGCGGCATGGCGCTGGCGAAATGGGAAAGTGTCGGCGCAAATGCGTCGATCGTTTTTTTCGCACGTTCCTCAAGTTGTTTGTCGTCGCGAAACTGTGCGAGTCGCAAAAGGTTCAACGCAGCAATTGAGGTCGCGGCCGGCTCGGCGCTGTCATTATCGTCTTTCATCCGGAGCGGCACGTTCGACTCTTTTGCTGTCGTGCTAAAGTAACCGCCGTTCTTCTCGTCGAAAAAGGAGTGGTCCTGCGTTTCCTGTAATTCGACCGCAAACTTCAGCCACTCGATGTCGAATGACGCTTCGTAAAGATCGACAAGCCCCTGGATGACGAACGCGTAATCGTCGGCAAAGCCTCCGATATCGCTACGGCCCTCGCGATAATTTCGAAAGAGCAATTTGCTCTTTTGTTCATACAGATGCGTGCGGAGAAACTGGGCTGCGCGTGTTGCAGCTTCGAGATAACGCGGCTCGTCCAAAACCTGCGCCCCGCGCGCGTAGGCCGAGATCATCAACCCGTTCCAGGCGGAAATGATTTTGTCGTCGAGATGTGGTCGTGGCCGTTTTGCACGGATCGACAACAACTTTTCGCGGCTGCGCCCGAGCGATTGTCGAACTTCGTCTTCGCTCTTTTTGAAATGCTTGGCCGTCTCCGCAATCGTGTGCCGCTCGATCAAAATATTCTTGCCGCGAAATTCATCCTGCGGATCGCTCCCCTCCGGGGCATTGCCGTGCGGCTGGACGCCGTAGTGAAAATCAAAGATCTCAGCGGCGTCGCCGAGCGCTGAGTCGACTTCCTTCTTCGTCCAGACGTAAAAGGCGCCTTCGGCGTGTTCCGGTTTGCCGTGCTCGAGAAGACTGTCCGCGTCCTCGGCGGAAAAAAATCCGCCATCTTTTGCGGTCAGGTCGCGTGCGACGTAATCGAGAATATCACGCGCAACATCCGCATATTGTCGATCTTGTGTAATTTGAAACGCGTCGAGGTACGCCAGCGCGAGCTGCGCCTGATCGTAGAGCATTTTTTCAAAGTGCGGCACGTGCCAATAACGATCGACCGAATAGCGGTGAAAACCGCCGCCTACATGATCGTGCATTCCGCCGGCTGCCATTTTGCGCAGCGTGAACAGATCCATCTCGAGCGCGCGTTTACCCGAATCGCTCTTCGGATCGCGAACGTAAAATCTGGTCAGGAAATTGAGCGCGACCGGACGTGGAAACTTCGGCGCGGTCCCGAACCCGCCTTCCTTCTCGTCGAAACTGCGGGCGAACTGGTCGTAGGCGGCTTGCAAAACGTTGATGTCGATCTTGCCCGCGGCAGTTGGCCGCGCCGTTTGCGATTCGCGTAGCGCGTCGATGATCTTCGAACTTTGATCGACAATCTTTTCGTGATCTTGCTTCCAGGCCGCTGCAATTCGTTCCAAAACTTTTTTAAACGCCGGCTGACCATAGCGATCTTCCGACGGGAAATAGGTTCCGCCGACGAACGGTTTTAGATCGGGCGTGAGCCACACACTCATCGGCCAGCCGCCGCCGCCGGTGGTCGCCTGCACGAACGTCATGTAAACACGATCGACATCGGGCCGTTCCTCGCGATCGACTTTTATGTTCACAAATTCGCGATTCATGATCGCGGCGGTCTCTTCGTTCTCGAACGACTCGTGCGCCATGACATGGCACCAGTGACAAGTCGAATAGCCGATCGAGAGAAAGATGGGTTTATTCTCGCGACGCGCTTTGGCGAAGGCTTCTTCGCCCCACGGATACCAATCAACTGGATTGTGCGCGTGCTGGAGAAGATAAGGAGATTTCTCGCGGGCGAGCCGGTTGGTGTGCTGCGAAACCACTGGCGCAGGTTCAGCCGCGATGTGAGTTGGTGTCACTCGACACGGTAGCGCTGCGCGTCCTGCTTGTCATTCCGAGCGAAGTCGAGGAATCTCTCGCTGTTTCTGAAATATTTAGAGATGTCTCGACTCCGCTCGACATGACAAAAGATGGACACCGCTCATCTCATTTTTCTTTTTCTGGCCATCGGCCTGATCGCATTTCTCTACTCGTCGGTCGGCCATGCCGGCGCGTCGGGTTACATCGCAACGATGACGTTATTCGGACTCGCACCGACAGTCATCCGGCCTACCGCGCTCGTCCTCAATATTCTGGTCGCCTCGATCGGTGCGTTTCAGTTTTGGCGCGCTGGCCATTTCTCCTGGAAATTATTTTGGCCATTCGCGTTGCTCTCAATTCCGGCCGCTTACCTTGGCGGTTATCTGCAACCGTCGGCTTCGATCTTAAGAATCCTGATCGGCCTGGTCCTGCTTTTCTCAGCCGCGCGCCTGATCTTGCGCCGCGAAGATCCGCCGAACGTTGAACCACCATCAGTCCCGAACGCGATCGGCATCGGCGCGGGCCTCGGATTTCTCTCCGGCTTGACCGGAACAGGCGGCGGAATTTTTCTCACGCCGCTTCTGCTGTTTTGTGGTTGGGCGCATATCCGTCAGGCAGCCGCCGTTTCGGCGTTGTTCATTTTGGTCAACTCAATCGCTGGCCTCGTTGGCTATTTTACGGCGCAACGCTCAATCCCATCGCTCGGTCTTGTTCTCGCAGCCGCCGCGATAATCGGTGGGACACTTGGCTCGCATCTTGGCAGCAGACGGTTTCCCGTGCGCGCCATTTCTCTTCTGCTGGCGACCGTCCTCGTCATTGCCGGCGCCAAATTAATTTTTACGCGATGACAACTCCAAACGCGGCGCGCTCTCGGGCGACCACGGATTGGTTTTGTAATCGGAGGCAACGATATGATCGGCGTGCGTGCGCAAGAGTTGGCAGAGCGCGGCCACATCCAATTCGTGATGCCGCGGAGCGAAGATCGACAAGTTCTTTTCCGCGAGCCGAAACAAACGAGCGGCCGGCGGCAAGCGCCGGCTGTGCTTCGTGTGCGTCGGATGCTCGAAGTTTTTTTGCAAATGCACGAATGCGCCTGCTGCTTGAATCAGTCCCTTGAAAAAATTGTCGTCAGCCGTGTTCGTGTTTAGCCAAAGCTGCTCCAAAACATCGTGCGCTTCGTAATAACGCTGTTCGTTCCAGCAACGAAAGAACGCGCGATAAAATGGATGGTCCGCGATCCCACGTGGGCGAAGATCGACATCTTCTCCTCCCAGTTCGCGGACGAAACGCGAAATCCTCTCGCCTTTGTTCATGAAGAGCTTAATTTGGTCGCGGCTCAGATGATGGGCAAACCTCGAGGCTTTATTTTTCCGGAGAGCAGTCCCGAAAGCTTTCGGGGCCTCAATCAAGAATGACGCCGACCGCTCTCGCAATTCTTCTCGTTGGCATGGCGGCGCTAATTTTTTGCTCCGGCCTCTTTTCCGGATTGGAAACAGCGCTTTTCTCGCTCAAGCCGCATCAGTTGCAACGGCTCGAAGAAAATCATCCTGCGCTCAAAAGATTCATTCAACTGTTCCGCGAAAATCCTAGAAATGTTCTTAACGTCCTGCTTCTCGGCGACGGTCTGGTCAAGGTGCCGTTGGTCATTCTCTGCCTTTTCCTTCTCTGGCAAGGACCGTTTGCCACGCGAATTCCGCAATGGCTGGCCGCGATCGCCATCTTCGGGATCGTCGTAGTCCTGTGCGATTTGCTGCCAAAATTGCTCGCGCTCGCCGCGCCCTATCGGCTCTCCACCGTCGGCGCATTCACATTGCAAGCATCGATACCATTGTTGGATCGCGTCGGCCGAACTCTCGAAAACGTCAGCACGCTGGTTGTCGATCTTCTGACGCCGCCGCGCCTCCGGACCCGGGCGCGATTGAGCGACGAGGAATTGGAGACGTTAATGGAAATCGGCGAAGAGGAAGGCGCACTCCACGAAACGGAAGGCGAGATGATTCAGGAAATCATCAAACTCGGCGATAAAACAGCCAAAGACTGCATGACGCCGCGGGTGGACGCGTTCGTGTTGCCTGACAATTTGACGAACGAAGAGGCGATTGCGCGGGTGAAAGAAAGGCGGCATCGGCGCGTTCCGGTGTATGTCGACACGCCGGACCAGATTCTGGGCATCATCGATGTGAAAGAGTTTCTGCTCGATCCGCCGGAACATTACACCGAGACGCTGCTGCCGCCGTCTTTCGTGCCGGAAACAATGCGGGCTCTCGATTTACTTAAACTTTTTCTGACTCACGCGCAGGGTCTTGCCGTGGTGGTGGATGAGTTTGGCGGCACCGAAGGCCTCATTACGATGTCGGACATCGTCGAAGAAATTCTGAGCGATGCAGCGCCGCGCGGAGATGTCGATCTTTACATCGAGGTGCTGGAGAACGGAAAATTTCTCGTTAGCGGCAATGCGCGCCTCGACGATTTAAGCGAGCATCTCGGCTTCGAATTGGAAGCTGAAGGTATCGACACGATCGGCGGCCTTGTTTTTAACCGGCTTGGTTATGTGCCGCCGACCGGCACGGAGCTCGAACTGCCGCGCTTGTCCATCACGGTCAGGCGCGCTGGTCGCAAACGGATCAAAGAACTGCTCTTGGAAAAGACCACCTGTCTGGAAGATGTCGATCAAACGGGTGGCAGCGCCGCGGTCGCATGATGAAAGATACATTGATCATCGCTTTTTGCTGGGGCGTGTCATTCCTTTTCAATGGAATCGAAGCCGGTTTGATGTCGATCGATCCGGTGCGTCTGCGTTATCATGTAAAACAAAACAAACCGGCGGCCGTCAGACTGAATCGGCTGCTGCAAAGACCGGAGCGTTTGCTGGTCACGGTATTGCTGGTGACCAATCTGGCCGACATTCTGGCTCTTCTTCTTCTCACCCGCCGGCTTATTTGGGCATTCGGTTCGAAGGGATTTTTGGCGGCCGCGATTATCGCGTTGCCAATTTACCTTTTCGCTCTCGCGGTTTTGCCAAAATCGCTGTTCCGGCGTTTTCCATTTCGAGCTTTGGCCGCTCTCGGAGGGCTGCTTGAAATCACCGTCAAGTTATTGTGGCCAATACTCGAATTCGGCGAGCGTCTTGGCCGGTTGTTCTTGCCGCGAAAAATAAAAGAGGGCGGGCGACTGTTTGCCGCGCGCGAAGAACTCAAACAGATCACGGCCCAAAGCGAACGGGAGGGTTCGCTCACCGCCACCGAGCGGGCCATGATTCACAATGTCTTTGATTTCAGAAACGTGAGGGCGCGCGATGTCATGATCCCGTTGGACAAAATCGTTTCCGTGCAACCGGATGCGCCGGTTGGCAAAGCGATCGAGCTCGCGACCACCTCCAGACTCGATCGCCTGCCCGTCATTGCGCGCAATGGCGAACTAGTCGGGCTCGTCAACGCGCTCGAAATTTTGCTCGATAAAAACGAGGCGCCATCGCTGACCAACTACACCCGCCGGATTGTGACGGCTCAGGAGAACGAACCTGCCTATCGCATCATCCAGCGTCTGCGCGCGGCGCGGCTTGGCCTGGCCGCGGTCGTCGATTTACAAAAGAAACTCGTCGGCTTTGTCGCAAGTGAAGATTTAATTCGACGGCTCGTCCGCGCGTGAGGGTTGTCATTCCGAGCGAAATGCCAGTCCGGCTCGGACCGAGGAATCTCACAATCGAAGCCATGATTACGCTAGGTACGCTCGTATAACGCTCGAGTCTGTGGGAGATCCTTCGCTCGCGCTCAGGATGACAGCGTGTGAAAGCGGTTCACGCTGAAACGAAAATTCTCTAAGCTGGACCCGTTTCGACCAGGCGCGCGATCCCTTCGCGATTGAGCCGAAAAATTTTCCATTCATCGAGCGGTTTGGCGCCGAGCGTTTTGTAAAACTCGATCGCCGGCTCGTTCCAATTGAGCACCGCCCACTCCATCCGCCCGCAACCGCGCTCGTGGGCAATCTTCCCTAAATGAATAAGCAAGGCGCGACCGTAACCTTTCCCGCGATGCTCAGGCTTAACGAATAAGTCCTCCAGATAAAGTCCGGGCCGCCCCAACCAGGTGGAAAAGTTGTGAAAGAAAACCGCGAAGCCAATTGGAGTGTCACCTTCAAATGCGAGCAAAACCTCCGCAGCCGGTTTTTTCCCGAACAAAACATCGACAAGTTGGTCTTCGGTCGCTGTGACTTCATTCGGTGCGCGCTCGTACGTGGCCAGCGCGCGAATCAATTCCAGAATGATCGGTACATCGACAATTGTTGCCGCACGGATGGTGAAAGTTTTCGTTTTCATTCCGTCGCCGATTTCAGTTTGTAGATTCTGAAGTCAGAAGTCGCTTCCATTAGCGTGGCGGTCGCATCGACATGTTGGGCGAACTCTCTGTAGTAGTCGAGCCACCAGGAGGTGTTGCTGGTAAAAACGAGATGGGTGGCCCCGCGTCTGCGCAATTGCTCGAGATCGACAATCAGTTGTTCGCTGTCATTGGGATTGCCATTGTAAACCCCGCCTTTCTCCAGGAAGTGCCAGCCCTTGCGCTCGGCGTAATAAAAAATCGTCGGGTCGCCAATGTCCGCCGCGACGATTAACGAATTTTCCGGCGTCGTTTCTTTCAATTTCAATCCGGCATCCCGCGACGCGGCGGAAGAAGGCGAGCGATAAAATGGCCGCGTGTAGAGAAACGCGAGATTGCCGAACGAAATCACGAGGAAGATCGACAAGACAACCTTTGCCGGCCGGCTGGAAATTTTTGACGCCAGAAATGCACAGGCGCCGCCCGCAAACACGGCCGCAATCGGCACAAGCGGCAATTGATACCATGGATGGCGATTGCCGTAGCCGACCACGATGATGAAGAGAATCATCGCTGCGAGCCACCATTGGAAAAGCCGCGCGCCCCTGCCCCTGGTCGACTTCGTGATAAAAAGCCCGCTCAACGCCAGGATTAGAAGAAGCGGCGTCAAACTCGAAGTGGCGACTTCTCTCGCGATCTTCCAGTACCAGGAAAAGTTCTCGATCCGAATTCCGCCGGCGCCGAAGAAGTGATGCGGATAAAATCGTTGGGCGATCTGGTGCGCGTGCCGATACCAGACGGCTGAGGGTAACAACGTGATCGCCGCGAAAAGCCAAAGCGCTGGCTGTCGCAGAAGGTTCCAGCGCCATGTTTGCCAGCAAAGGCAAAGCAGCGGCGCGCCGATCACTGCCGTCGGCAATTTAATCAAGAGCGCGAGCGATATCGCGGCTGCGGCTGCGAACAAAGATGCCTGTCCGCCAAAGCCTTGGCGAAGGAGAATCGATCTTTTACGCCAGTCCGGCTCGGACCGCCAGTCCGGTCCGGTCGCCGCGGCGACACGGACTCGTCCCGTGGCGAGCTCGGACTTCGCGATCCAGCGATGGAAAAAATAGAGACCGATCAGCGCGAAACTGAGCGACGGAACGTCCGGCATGAACTCGCGGCCGGCAAAAACGTTGAGCGGCGCGAAGCTGTAAAAAAATAGCGCCCAACTCGCGGCGATCGCGCCGAATAAATCGCGAACGAGCAAAAAGAGAAAAGGCAGGGAAACTGCGAATAAAATTACCGCCTGCGCGCGTCCAATCCATTCGTGCACGCCGAAAAATTTGTAACAGATCGCGGCAAGGAAAGGCAGAATTGGAAACTCCGTGCCAACGTAACCCGGCTGATCGCCGGCCCAATCAATTTGCGGACGCGCGAACTGAAAGCCGTTTTGCAAAAAGTTTCGCGCGATGGCTGCGACATCGCTTTGCCGCCAGCTCCAGTTGTCGATGTAGGGCTGATCGATCAAAACCAACCGCGCAGCCACGGCCAGAATCGACACCGAAATGGCCAGCTTAGTCGCGCGCGTCACGGATCGCGTCTTGACAAACCGCTCCAACAAAGTCAATCGAGTACGTGACCCGAATGAAAACGGCCGCACCTCTACTCGCATTGATGCTCGGCTTCGTCATCGCCGCCCCATCGCCCGCGCAAAACGAGCCGGTGCTCGTTCCGGACGTTGTCGATCCTGCGAAGCTGCTGTCCATTTTTCCCGAAGCGCCCGCCGGATGGACGGCGGACAAACCGGAAGGAGACACCAGCGATGTTACCGGATCCAAAATCACGACGGTTCACCGCGACTACAAGAAAGGCGAAGGGGACAAGGTGCCTATAGCTTCGATTAGCATCATCGATTCCGTCGCCAATCCAGATACAATCGCGTTAACGATCGAGTCTTGGAAAACAAAGAGCGAAACCGGCGAAGATTACACAAAACCGGTGACGATTGATGGAAATCCTGGCTCCGAATCGTATGAAAAGGAGCAGAAGCACGCTGCGCTTCGGCTGCTGATTGCAAACCGTTATCTTCTGGCAATCGAGCTGCAAGACCAGGACCCAAAGGAATTGCAAGAGTGGGTCAAACGCATCGATCTCAAAAAACTGGCCGAGATTAAATAGCAGCCAAAAACGTGAATAGTGATGCGTGACTGGTGAATGGAGTTCTACGTTGTGATCGCGTCGGCACTATTCACCGATCACCATCCACCATTCACTAACGCTTAGTCGCTTCGCCGGCCATTGGCACAAAACGAACCGGTAAGATGGCGCGTTGCTCCAACTCGCCGTTTTCTTTTTTCAGAAGATAAAGCTGCTGATCGCCAACACTTCCGACGGGAATGACCATGCGGCCACCGTCTTTAAGTTGCGCGGCGAGCGGTTCCGGGACTTTGTCCGGCGCGCAAGTCACGATGATCGCGTCGAATGGCGCGACTTCGGGCCAGCCCTTGTAGCCGTCGCCGATTTTCACGTGCGCCCTGTTGTAACCGAGCCGGGCTAGTCTGGCCGACGCGTCTTTCGCCAGCGGCTCGATGATCTCGATCGTGTAAACCTCTTTGACGAGCTCCGACAAAACAGCCGTTTGATAACCGGAGCCCGTGCCGATTTCGAGGACCCGATCAGTCGGTTGCGGATGCAACTGCTCCGTCATGTAAGCGACGATGAACGGCTGAGAGATGGTTTGATCGTGGCCGATTGGCAGCGGTTGATCGGCATACGCTTGCGCGCGCAAATCTTCGGGAACGAACTCCTCCCTTGGCACTTTGCCCATCGCCGCCAGCACGCGTTCGTCGTGAATGTCCCGCGGCACGAGTTGCTCTTGCACCATCCGCTTCCGCTGAGCCGCGAACTCCGAAGCCGTTGTGGCATTGTGACGGCAACCGGCCGCGGCAACCGCCGCGATGATCAACCATGGTGAAATTCGTCTCATTCCTAGAATATAACGCAGCAGACCCTGATTTTGTTTCCACAAATTCTTCGTGTCCTTCGTGCTCTTCGTGGTTAATTCTTTGTCATTCCGAGCGAAGTCGAGGAATCTCTTACTATTTTCCGGGATGACTGAAGATCGCAAAACTTTAGACCAGCGCGCCCAAATGACGGATATCGAACGTCTGCGTCATTCGGCCTCGCATGTACTGGCCCTTTGTCATGTCGAGCGAAGTCGAGACATCTCTCACTGTTATGTCTGACGAACGCAAAACTCCAGAGATGCGCGCGCAGATGACGGATATCGAACGTCTGCGTCATTCGGCATCGCATGTACTGGCGACGGCGATTTTGAAGATTTGGCCGGAAGCACAGTTCGCCGCCGGGCCTCCGGTCGAGAACGGTTTCTATTACGATGTCGATCTTCCGCACCGCATTTCGCCCGAGGACTTCGAGAGGATCGAGGCGGAGATGAAGAAGGAGATCAAAGCCAACCATCCGTTCGAACGCATGGAAGTTTCTCGCGATGAAGCGCTCGAGATGGGCAAGAAAGGCCGGCTCGCCGCGCTGAGCGATCGCGATCAGCCGAGCAAGTTCAAGATCGACATCATCGAAAACATTCCGCCGGGTGAGAAGATCTCGCTCTATCGCAACGGCGATTTCATCGATCTTTGCGCCGGCCCGCACGTGATGCGCACGGGAAACATCGGCGCGTTCAAGCTCACCACCGTGGCGAGCGCGTACTACAAAGGCGACGAAAAGAACCCGCAGCTTCAGCGCATTTATGGAACGGCGTTCAAGAACAAGACGCAGCTCGACGAATATTTCGCCATGCTCGAGGAAGCGAAAAAACGCGACCATCGCAAACTCGGCAAAGAACTGGAGATTTATGTTATCGACGACGACGTCGGTCCCGGTTTGCCGATGTGGCTGCCACGCGGTGCCGCGATCATTGATGAACTGGAAAAGTTAGCGCGCGAAACCGAATTCGCCGCCGGTTATCAACGCGTCCGCACGCCGCACATCGCGCGTGAAAGTTTGTACACAAAGAGCGGTCACCTTCCGTACTATCAAGAATCCATGTTCCCTGAGATGGAGTTGTTTATGGGAGGTGCTATACAGCGGGCAATTGTTCAGCTACGAGACGCCTTCGCAGAAAAGGATCGTGAATTTGCAAAGCTAATTGTCGGCGATCTTAAAGGGCTCGTTGACCAAACATCGGACCCCGAACGTTTGCTGAAGACCTTTCAGGACCGAATTCAAGCTTTGGAGCCCGACACCCGCGCGCGACTTGAGCGCGAGGCTTCCATTAAGGAATCGTTCGACCTGGTGTTGGCGTCGTGCCAGAAGCCAGACCGCTACTATCTCAAGGCGATGAACTGTCCGCATCATCACAAGTTGTTTGCGGCGGTTCCACGGAGTTATCGCGATCTGCCGTTGCGGCTGGCGGAGTACGGGACCTGTTATCGCTACGAACAAAGCGGCGAACTGATCGGCCTTATGCGGGTGCGCTCGATGCAAATGAACGACGCGCACCTTTACATGACGCCGGAGCAATTCGAAGCGGAGTTCAACGCCGTCAACGAGATGTATCTGAAATATTTCAAGCTCTTCGGGATCGAGAAATATCTAATGCGCTTCTCGACCCACGATCCGACCAAACTCGGAAAAAAGTTTGTCGATGAACCCGAGCTTTGGAAAAAGACCGAAGATATGACGCGTAACGTCTTAAAGAATTCGGGAATCAATTATGTCGAAGTGCCGAACGAAGCGGCGTTTTACGGACCGAAGATCGACGTGCAAGCCTGGAGCGTGATCGGCCGCGAATTTTCGATCGCGACCAACCAGGTCGATTTCGCGCAGCCGCGCCGGTTCAATCTCGTTTACAA
>WNFR01005599.1_pt1 | contig 12844 bp, 9 predicted proteins | sample 5400221 | NCBI WGS metagenome assembly WNFR01 (sample SAMN13153357, study PRJNA577476) | soil metagenome | isolation source: 40 cm soil under Madrone tree | place: USA:California | collected 2016-06-14
CTGAAAGTTGTCGTAGTACCTCGGCACGTACAACTCACTGGGGCCGAGCGGCACCCAGGCGATCTGGTCCGCCAGCGAAAAGAAGGCGACCGGCGCAGGGTAATATGTTGGCTGGGTTCTCACTTCAATCGGAACCCAGAACCACCGCTGATTGACGAATGCCCAGCGGCCGTAGTGATATGGCGCCCAGCCCCAGGGTTCCGACGAAACCCACGACGGTCCCCACAGGTCATCCAGATCCCAGTACCCTGAGCGGAACGGCGCCCAGCCCGCGCTGACACGCGGCGCCCAGCAGTGGCCGTAGTCGTTGACGTCAATCCAATCGCCATAATCGTCGAGGTCATACAGACCCGGAATATCCGCCGGCAGATATTGATAGCTGACGGACGTGCGATACGGATCGTAGTACGACGGGTCGGCCAAGTAAGCGTCGTAGTTCCGATAGCGCCCGTTGTAAACCTTCGGGTAACGGTAGCGGTAATAATCGTCAACGATGTCGCCCGCCGTACTCGGCGCAAGGGTAGATGCTAGAGCTTCAGCCGCCCTGGCACCTTCGAGTGTAAACACCTGACCCTTGCTTATGTATCCGGACCCTTCCTGTCCGACCACTTGAGCGAGTCCGTTCAGCACGGAGATGATCGCGTTGCCGCCGTCCAGGCCGATTTGATAGAGCCCCGGCTCTTTGAGATCGATCGCGCCGCATGGCGTTGCAACCTCATACAACTCCTCTTGAGCAAGTGCGCCAACATCGAATAGCGCCGACCCGCTTCGAAGCGCGACTTGCGTTCTGCGATCTTCGAGCGCGAGCACGTCGAGTGAAGTGGCCGGGTTCAACCGAACATAGTTATGACCGGTCAGCGCAATTGACGCGTGCGCGTAGTCGCGCGCATAGATACGGTCACCGACCGTGACCGGGGTGTTAACCGTAGCTTCAGCCCAATCGGGTTGCTTGTCGCCGTCCTCCGCGCGAGCGATGCCCACGCTCCCATCGACTCGGTCGAGGCGTGCCGCGTGAGGCTGCATCGCGGGATTGGCTTTGGCTTCCGACCCTCCGCGCGTGAGCAGCAGCGCTATGCCTGATACCGCGACGACTACGATCAAAGCGGTTACTATTGCGGTCCGCCGCGAAATGCTCGATAGATGTTGAGTAAATTGTTTAAGCATGTTCTCACCCTCCGCGCAGGCTTAGTTCGTCGGCTACTGTTATTGCAACAACGATGCCTGAACCTCGCCGCCTAATAGCGATGCGAAGTTACGAGGATGGGTTTGCCGCAGCGCCGGCGAACGTTTGTTGATGGGTATTTACAGGCTCCGTTCGCAGGCGCGTCCGAGTGATGTGTCCGCACGATATGGTGCGTGCTGACCGGCAACAATACACAATCGCATGCGTGGGTGCCTCAATAGGAACGGAACGCAAATTGGGAAGAATCGGGAGAATCTCTGCTGCTATCCTCGATGCGGCGACAGATCGAATCCGCGGCCCGAGGTTCTTAGTTGGCGTCGGGGATAACGGGAGGCTCGAGTATTGCCGTGTTCCGCGCGCGCCAGATGAAGTAAGCCGGGAGACCCAGCGCAATACTGCCTAGCGCAAGCCCGGTCTTACCAGGCTGGTCTCTCAGATTGTTGAACAGAGTGTTGGCCACCAAAACAAACGCGGCAACGATGAACAACAACGGCGTCCAAGGATAACCGGGAACTCTGTAGGGCCGCTCTGCGTCCGGTATGCGTTTGCGATAGACAAAGATGGTCGCTGCGCACAGACCATAAAAAATCCATCCGCAAAAGATGACGTAGGTCAACAGCTCGGTGAAACTTCCCGCCAGGGCGAGAACCGCAGCCCACGACGAGCCGGCTATGATCGCGAACGCCGGAGTGCCGAAGCGAGGGTGAACTTCGGCGAGCTTGTGAAAGAACAGACCGTCGTTAGCCATCGCGTAATATACTCGCGGGCAAGTGAGGACGTTACTGTTGGCGGCGCTAAAGACGGACACCAGAATCGTAAGAGCGATCAGCTTCGCCGCGGTTGGATTGACTACGGCAGTAAGAGACTCGGCAGCTACGCTTGTGGAGCCGGCCACACCCGCCGGACCCAACGCCGCAAGGTATGCCAGGTTCGCGAGCAGGTAGATGGCGATCAGCGCCGCAGTTCCAACGAACAATGCACGCGGGTAGTTTCGTTGTGGGTTGACGACTTCTCCCGCGCTGAAGGTTACGTACTGCCATCCTTCATAGGCCCAGAGCACGCCGATCATCGCGAGCCCGAAACCAGAAGCCAGCGACCCACTGAAAGCGCTCGGCCATATCGCCGCAGTCGAAGTCGAGAAGCCGTGCCCGAATGCGAACAGAGCAACGGCCATCAGCAGGATGGCGCCAACCTTTATCCCGGTTGTCCAGTTCTGCAAGTCGGCGCTTTCCCTGGTTCCTTTAATGTTCACCAGAGTCAAGACAGCGATCATCGTGATTGACACGATCTTGGTCATCGCACCCGACAGCGGAATGATCTGGGATAACATTGTGCTGAACGCAACCGCGAGAGTCGCGACCGTGCCGCCGTTCATTGCGAAGAACAACGTCCACCCGAACAGAAAAGCTGGGAGCGGACCAAAACAGTCGCGAAGGTGGACGTAGATCCCGCCCGCCTTCGGATTAACCGCGCTCAGTTCGCCGTAGGTCAGCGCGCCCAGCAGCGACAGCACACCGCCTACGAGCCAGACCAGCATAGCCGGACCGATCTGCCCGCCTGCGTGTTTGAGTACTTCTCCCGGCACCAGAAAAATCCCAGAGCCGATCACCGACCCGATTGTGAGCAGCGTCAGATCGCGAAGCCCGAGCACTCGCGCGAGTTTGGTCATTGCAGGTGTCTCTCCAATCTAGTGACTCGTAACGGCGTTTCGTATCGATCAAAGCGACTAGAAATCCGTGCGAACCCGTCGAATCAGTGTCATCCGTGGTCGATGCGTTCGAATGAATCACTTTGCCGGTTACGGATAGACCACGGATGACACTGATTCGACGGATTTTGCGCGGATACAACATCATCCTTCACGGCGAGATATCTCTTACAAGACGATGGAGTCTACTTTCCGTGCACCACGCGACCGCCGACGATCGTGTAAACCACACTTGTCTTCCAAATCTCGTTGGCGCTTATCCGAAAGATATCCTGAGATAACACAACCACGTCAGCCAGCTTGCCGGCCTCGAGCGTGCCCTTGTTCTTCTCGGCGAACTCGGCGTAGGCAGACATCGAGGTGTAAGCTCGCACCGCCTCCTCAACCGTCACCTTTTGCTCGGGAATCCATCCACTCGGATTCTTGCCGTCGATTGTCTGGCGCGTCACCGCCGCGTGAATCCCAAGAATCGACGACAACGGCGCCACAAACCAGTCTGACCCGAACACCAGCGTCGCGCCTGAGTCGAGCAGCGATCGAAACGCATAAGAGGTCTTTATTCGAACAGGACCGATTCGCTTCTCGGCCCACCGGCCATCATCGATCGCGTGATAAGGCTGCATCGACGCAATCACCCCGAGCTTTGCGAATCGTGGAATGTCGCCGGGCAAAAGGTGCTGCGCGTGCTCGATTCGGAAGCGGCGGTCGCGGGGGCCGTTCTCCTTCGCGACTTCTTCATAATAGTTCAGCAGAATGTTGTTAGCTTTGTCACCGATGGCGTGAATCGAGCACTGCAACCCGGCTTTGTCGGCGTCTTTGATGTTCTGTTTCAGATTGCCTTCAGGGATGTTGTCATCGACCATCAAACCCGAGGTGTTAGGCGCATCGCTGAACGGTTCGAAGAACAAAGCGGTCGTCGAACCGAGCGAGCCGTCCATGAACGCCTTCAGCCCGCCGAGCTTCAGCCAATCATCGCCCGCTCCCTGGCGTGCTACGACGTCGGCTTGCCGTTTCCACTGGCTCATAGGAGTCCGAGCATAAACCCGAACAGTCAGCCGGCCCGAGTCGCGAAACTTTTGGTAGGCGTCGTAGTCTTGCCATGGAGTGATGTCCTGGATCGAGGTCACTCCAACGCGCGCGGCTTCCGCCAGTGAAGCTTTGAGAGCTTCGTCGCGCTCGCCTTCCGTCGCCTCCGGAATCACTCGATAAATCAGACCCTGCGCATCGTCCTTCAGAATCCCCGTCGGCTCGCCGGTCTTCCCGTCGCGTACGATTGTTCCGCCCGGCGGGTCTTTCGTCTCTTTAGTGACGCCGGCCATCCGAAGCGCCGCACTGTTCGCCAAACCCATATGCCCGTCGAGCCTCGTGACGAACACGGGATCGTTCGGCGTTAAGCGATCGATCAGTTCTTTAGTCGGCAGCGGGCCGCCGGGCCAGCGCTCGTGATCCCAATCGCCGCCGGTGATCCATCGGCCGGCGCGGAGCTTCGCGGCGTGATCCTTGATACGTCGTGCGAACTCTTCAGGGGTCGCCGCGTCGCGCAGATCGACCGAGAGCAGATGGAAGCCGCTCTCGATGAAGTGGGTGTGGTCGTCGATAAAGCCCGGCATTGCGAGCTTTCCCTGAAGATCTATGACGCGGGTCTTCGCATCGGTCAGTTTTTTGATGTCGTCGTTGGAACCGACTGCGATGATGCGTTCGCCGCGCGAGGCGAGCGCCTCAGCCCAGAGCTGAGACTTGTTGCCGGTCCAAATGCGGCCATTGATCAGAGCAAGGTCGGCGGCGGGTTGGGTGCGTGAGAAATCCTCGGCGATCAGTCGAGACACGAACGGAATGATATCGGCTTGCTTGCTGTTGTCAACGGTGAAGACAACCAGGATGTACTCGGCGCCGTTCGGCAATCTGATGTAAGCCGAGTCGTGCCGAGTGGCCGAGGTCCATCCCGCCTTTGAGTAATACTGGGAGCCCGGCGGCAACGACTTTCCGGAGAACTTCGTCGCTTGATCGTCCGCATCGTCGCTTTGCGATTGAGGGTCGCGATGCATCAAGCCCATCATCGCGCGGCTGCGTAAAGGCGAAATTGAGTGGCCGGTGACGATCTCGTAGACCAGCCGCGCGACGGCCTCGGTGGTGAGCTTGTTGCGATATTCGAAGTTTGGCCCGAGCCCCTGGCGCTCGCGTCCGTAAGGTCCTTCGCACCAGGTCTTCTGATTGACGTTTATCTTTTCGTAGCCGAGGCCCGCGAAGTAGCGATTCATCGCGTTGCGCTTGTGCATCCATTCACCGAGAGCGGCCGGGTCGAGCTCGGGCCCGTCGGTTGTGCCTGTCAGAGCATCGACAACATAGTGAGTAGCGTCGTTTGATGAGTCAACGATCATATCGTGCAGCGCGCGCTCAAGCTCGGGCGTTTGCTTCAGCGCGCCGGTGTCCATCTGATGATGCGCGGCGACGAGGTAGAAGAGTTTCACGACGCTTGCGGGATAAACCGGCTCTTGACCGCGATGGCTGGCCGAGACAGGACGTTCGCGATCGCTGAGGTCGATAATAGTAAGCGCTATCTTGCCGGCAGTCAGGCCGTCCGGGCCGAACTTCTCGACCGCTGCCGCGGTCACATCCGTGGCGAGCTTTTCAAGCCGGGAAGATTGCGCGAACGACGGCGCGGGTGCGGCCGATCTCGTTTGAGACCTGATGATTGCTTGATTGGAGAAAAATGCCGCGGCCAGCAGACTGAGGTTGATGAGGCGAAGACACAAGGATCGTGCAGGAATCATCAAAGCACCTCTGAACACTCACGAGTTTTGTGATGAGATTTGTCCTATTCATCGAACCGCGGCGGTCACTTGCTCCTGCTAGCCACTTCCTTCTTGCTTTTCCACACCAGCTCCGACACTCGTGACAACTGCTCGCGCGTCTGCGCGCCTTCGATCATCACAACATCTTTGCCGCGGAGCTCGATTGAAGCAAGGCCCTCGTTCGTTTCATAGACGCGGGGCTGCGCATTCAAATCCATCGGCTTGCCGAGCTTGTATCGCTTCAAGGTTCGGTCCGAATAGGCGTCGAAGAATTCCTTCGCGTCGTTCTCGGTATCCCACGTCGTGTACTGCGCAAGCAGAAGGGCGCCGGTAGCCTTGTTCTCATAAAGCGCGTAGCGATCGCCTCCCCATCCATCAGCAGCGGTCCGCGCCGTCCGCTTTGATATGAACTCCGCAAGGGCTACCAGATATCCAAACTCGCCATTCACATCAGCGTCAGCCTTCTTCCAATTCGGCCCGAGCGATCCGCCAAGATCCGGCATTTCAATCTTCACCGGATTATCTCGGATGAGAAACCGCTCCGGGTGCATGATCTGCTCGCTGGACGCAGGCAGGCTCTCGTAGCTGGTATCTAATACTCGCCACGAACGGTTCTTCAACACTGCGCCGACGAAGCCTGCGCCGTAGATGTAAGGAAACTGGAGGTTCTCTTTTAGGACCTTAGGTGCGGCCGCCAACACTGGGTAGGCCTTGGCGTCGCTGTCGCTGTCCTGCTCAATCATGTTGTCCGTTAATGAGCCGATCTTGTTCATATCGAGCTTCAGGCCTTGCTGCTCGAAGTCGTATTCAATCATGACCAGCGTCGCTTCGCCCTCTACCAGTGCGTGGGCCGCGAGTTCGGCGTCCGAGTCGCCCTTGGGCCAGCTCTCGAAGCGCCGCAGGTTGAAATGCTGGTCTTGAAGCGCGTGCACCAATTCATGGGCGATCACTCGTTTCTGATCTGAGATGGGCAGCCACGCGGCGAGATAGAACTCTTTTGTCTTTGGCTCGTAGAATCCAGCCACCTGCTCGCGCAGGAGCTTCACCACGTAGTCGCGGAGGTGGAAGCTCGCATTGATCAGCCCGAGTTTCAGGAGGGTCTTTTGTGACGCTTCGAAGTCCTCAGGCGGAGTGTTCTCGTCCAGGTCGCGTATCACGGCCTGCTCGATTTCGTCTTTAGTCTTGAACGAGCTTTTGACGCTTTGCTTGATATCCAGCGCGCGGAGCCGGCTGACGATCTTGAGTATTTCCTCGGTCGAGTTAAGCGCGGCTGCGTCCGGCTTGGTTATCGAAGGCGCGCCCTGCCACGCTCCATTCACCGAAGCCGTAAACAACACCAGGGCCAGCAACAGTGCGACGCAGGCCGTGAACTTCTTGTGCATCTGAAACCTTTCGTTGGTCGATAGGGGCTTTGGGGATTGTCTACTTGCAGGATGGCTTTGTCAATTTTTGGCTCAGCAGCAGGGGCATGGGCAAGAGGATGTCATCTTATGTTTCTGACCGCTCCTGCTATTTTGAGGGTGCCCAAACAACTTTGCTGACTGATCAATGTACCCGAGCCTAGCGTTCGGTAGATCCAGGCTGTCATAAACCACAGCTAGACCATCACGAAAGTTTTCAGCCAAAGCAAAACTTGACTGAAGTACCAGCACTCCGTCTTTATCAATGAATCCGATTCCGCCGCCGCCTCCGATGATTACGAAAGCCAGCCCTTCGCAAAACCGCGGCTGCCCACCGAACTTTGGTTCGATGACCAGTTTGCCAGTCCTGTTGATGAAGCCCCGGTGGCCCGTTATCTCTACGGCTGCCAAGCCCTCCGAGAAAACCTCTGCGTTTTCAACTTGATCACCAAGGTCGATCACTGTCTTCCCTGACTTGTCGATGTAGGCGTACCTGCCACCCAGCGGACCAATCACCATTTCTGATGCCGGATTTGACGCCTTGCCGCCGATTCGGACGGATGCTAATCCTTCGGCAAAAGCCCCAGGGCTGGTGAATCGCGGAGTGATGACAATCTTACCTGTCTTATCTATGAATCCGAACCTACTTCGGAGCATCACACACGCCAGTCCGTCGGAAAAACTTGAAGCCCATTGGAATTGAGGTTTGATTGCCATACGACCTGCTTCATCAATATACCCCCACTTGCCCTCCAGGACTTGGACAGCGGCCAATCGTTCAGAGAACCTAGGGCGTGCGGATAAACTGGAGTCACTACATAACTGCCCTTTCTATCGATGTAACCCCACTTGTATGAAGGATGTGAGCTACCGCTTATGTAGGTGCTGTTTCCAACCCTTACTTCCTTTTTGGTTTGATCAAATCCGACAAGTGCGAGTCCTTCAGAAAACGGCGTGGCGGTGTCGAATTGCGGCTTAATAACCACTGCCCCGGTAGTGTCAATATAGCCTTCCGCGTATCCGTTCGCCCTTGTTGCTACGGCTGCTAGCCCCTCGGAGAAGCTACTCGCGCCATCGAATTGAGGTTGGATTACGATTCTTCCGTTACCATCGATATAGCCCCGCTTATCATTCACGATAACAACAAATAGCGCATCCGCCTTGTCTGCCTTTGTGTGAGGGATACACAGTGGAGCCAAAGAAATGATACAAATCAAGCTCGTTAGAGTGGCGTTCAATTCTTCGGTGCTCCCCTTGAGCGAGTCTCAGGATCTTGCGTCTCGTTCACCAAGCCGTTCTTCGATAACCTCTTTTAACGTTCCCATTTCTTCACAGGTCTGGATGAATCCTGCTACCGCGTCCCGGATGTTACGGCGAGCCTCTTGCAAATCGTGTCCACACGAAGATACGTCGAGTGGTACGCAGTGGGCGATTATGACCGAACCCTCTTCAAAGTAAACGATCGGGAATGCTTGGAACTTGACGCTCATAGCTTCATATTTTCTACATACTCACTTGGATGTACAACCCTCACACGCCAGCAGGTATCGCATTGGAGCGAGGTCTGCTGATCATTGTCGCTCGGTGGCTCACATCAGATTCATCGGATCAACCTCAACTGAGATCGAACGCGGATTGTGGCCGGCGGAAGTCACTCGGTCCATCGCCACGTCCAGCGCTTCGCGGGCGCGCGACCGGCTTTGCGCCTTGATCAGCACCTGGAACCGATATTCGTTCTTGATTCGTGAGATCGCCGCCGGAGCCGGCCCAAGCACTCGTATGCCGGAATCGCGGGCCGCGACGCGCAGCTCCCGTGCGAACTCCGAGGCGGTGCCGTTCGCGCGATCATAATCCTTGTCGTGGATGAGTACGTTTATCAGCGCGGTGAACGGCGGGTAATGCATTGTTCTTCGGAAGACGATTTCACGCCGGTAGAACTCTTCGTAGTCTTGCTCCTTTGCGCACACCAGCGAGTAATGCTCCGGGTGATATGTTTGAATGATCACTCGGCCGGGCCGATCACCTCTTCCCGCGCGGCCCGCTACCTGAGTCAGCAATTGAAACGTCCGCTCGGCAGCGCGAAAATCCGGTAACGCAAGCCCGACGTCCACCGAGACGACGCCTACGAGGGTCACGCTGTGAAAGTCGTGACCCTTGGCAATCATCTGCGTGCCCACCAGCAAGTCGATCCCCCCGCCCGCAAATTCCATCAGTATTTGTTCGAGGCTTCCGCGCTTTCGCGTCGTGTCGCGGTCGAGCCTTGCGATGTTCATCTCAGGGAATAGTTCTTTCAGATTCGCTTCGAGTTGTTCCGTTCCCAGACCGACGTAGTGAATGTACTCGCCTTCGCAAGCGTCGCAAACTCGAGGCACCGGGCGGATGTAGTTGCAATAGTGGCACTGCAAGCTCGAGTTGTAACGATGGTACGTGAGGGTCACGTCGCAGTTTGGGCAGTGAATGGCCAGCCCGCACGAGCGGCAAAGCAAGAATGAAGAGAACCCGCGCCGGTTCAGCAGAATCATCGACTGCTCGCGCCGGGCGAATGTCTCTCCAATTGCCGCCTTCAACTCGTCGGACAGTGTTTGTGCCTTGCCGTGGCGTTTGAAGACCTCACGCATATCCACGGTTTGAACTTCGGCAAGGGCGCGATCACCGAAACGAGTCTGAAGCCGCAGATAGGCGTATTTGCCTGCGTGAGCGTTGTGGAACGATTCGAGCGAAGGCGTTGCAGATCCGAGCACCACCACGGCGCCGGCGCGCAGCGCCCGGACAATGGCGGTGTCGCGGCCGTGGTAGCGCGGAGTCTCGTCTTGCTTATAGGAGCCGTCGTGCTCTTCGTCGACGATGACGATGCCGAGACTTTCCAGCGGTGCGAACACCGCCGAACGAGTGCCGATGACGACTCGGGCATCACCTCTCCTGATGCGCCGCCATTCGTCGGTGCGCTCGCCTTCGGAAAGGCTCGAGTGAAGGATCGCGACCGACCCACCGAACTGCGCTCGAAGGCGGCGAGAGAAAATCGGAGTCAGCGAAATCTCCGGCACAAGCATCAGCGCGGTCAATCCCTGCTTGACGGCTTCGCGCATAGCCCTGATGTAGATCTCGGTCTTGCCGCTACTGGTTACGCCGTGCAGAAGAAAGGTCGCGTATTGCCGCTCGGCGAGCCTGGCTATGATTTGATCCAAAGCTAGCTGCTGTTCGCCGTTGAGCGTAACGGGAGCCGCGTCGTCGGGAGCGATGTGAGCGAGCGGATCGCGCCGAAGTTCCCGCGCGAAGACTTCAACTACGCCGCGCTTCTCGAGCGTGCGGACGACGGATGACGACACATCGGCGGCTTCGAGCAAATCGCTGAACGGCATCCCGTCGCCAAGTGATGCGAGCGTCTCGACGACCCGACGCTGTTTTTCGTTGAGCGGCTGTTCTTCGGCCTCCTTCCCTCGCCGTTTTTTCTTTGTAGGTTGCGAGTCTCGTGGCTGGTCGCTGTCAACTGACCGCTGACCACTGACCACTGACCACTGGCTCTTGATCCTGACGACATTTTGAAGCTTGGGCTTCATTCGGGTCTCGCCGATGCGCTGCGAGACAGTGATCAAACCGTCGCGCGTGAGCTGACGAATCAGGGCGCCAACACGCGGGCGAGACAGACTGCGCTCCAGCTGCCGCGCTTCGACGAAGTCCGCGCCGGCAAGCGCCTGCAACGCTTCAAGCTTCGACGGCGGGAGCCGGCCTTCGGCGAGCGCCTCGCGGCCTGAGGCGGTGAGTGACAGCACCTGCTCGCTGATCGAAGTGGCGCCTGCGGGCAACGCGGCGCGCAGGCATTCACCCCACGGCGCGAAGTAGTAATCAGAAACCCAGCGCGTCAGTTCGAGGATCTCGGGCGTGATGATGGGCGATTCGTCGAGGAGCTCTTCGATGTCTTTGATGTCGGATTCATCGACATCGCTTTGCAGGCCCTCGTGCACATCGACGATGAATGCAGTCAGGAATTTTTTCCCGAAGGGCACCAGCGCTCGGCTACCGGGCTGGGCGCGCGAGGCCATGTCACCGGGCAGCCGGTACGTGAATGTCTGCCTGACGTAGACTGGAACAGCGACTTCAGCGAACATCGACCCGATTATTGCATGAGCACGACGATATAGAACACGGATAGTAGTCCGAGTCCGTAGTTTGATGTCTTCACGAGCCACTAAACGACGGACTCCTGACTACGGACTACTATCCGTGTTCCATTTTCCCGCGGCCTCCTGTCGTTGGTATAGTTGGAGGCTGATGAAAAACGCACCTCTTATAGAAGCGGCTCGGAGAACCACAATCATCGAAGCACCGCGCTTAGCCAGGCATCTGGGCGTCGATCTCACTATCGCGACTGAAACTTTTCAGCACACTGGCAGCTTCAAGTTCAGGGCCGCTTACAACCTCGCTTCCAGAGTTCCTCAGCCTAAGATCATCACCGCGTCGTCTGGAAACTTCGGACAAGCGATGGCTTATGCGTGCTCGCTTCTCGGCAAGTCGAGCATCATTGTGATGCCTGACACTTCCGCACAGGTGAAGGTCGAGGCGGTTCGCGAGTACGGCGGTCTCGTCGATCTAATTGACGTAAAGGTAAAGGGCCGGGCAGAGCGGGTCGCTGAGCTTGCGAGGGAGAACCCCGATGCCTACGTCGCGAGCGCCTATGACGATCTCCTGGTGATCCAGGGCAATGCGAGCCTGGGCGCCGAGCTTGCAGCGCTCGATCGCGAGTTTGATTTTGTTGTCGCGCCAGTCGGAGGCGGAGGGCTCACTTCGGGAATCATCACCGGGCTTCGCGCGGGCGGCAGCAGCGCGAGCGTCGTAGGAGCGGAGCCGCTGATGGCTAATGACGCGGCGCGGTCGCTTCGAGCGGGCCACATAGTCGTGAACGAGACCGAGCCTCAAACGATCGCCGACGGCGCGCGCACAGTTAGTGTGGGCGGGCATAACTGGGCGGTTCTGAAAGACGGTTTGTTCAGGATCGTCGAAGTCCCGGAAGCGAACATCAAGGAAGGTGTGCGGCTGTTGTTTGGGCTTGCGAATCTGAAAGCGGAGCCCACGGGCGCGCTGGCGATTGGCGCCTTGCTGACTGAAGCGGAGCCTTTCCGCGGCCGCCGGGTGTGCTGCGTGATAAGCGGCGGCAATGTTGACCCGGCAGTGTACCGCGAAATCCTTTCTAGTTGACCGCGGCTATCTGGGCGCAAGCCTCTCGCAGTCCTCACGTTCCCTGCGCGCTTGTTCGATCCTTTCCTTTCGCTGGCGGGACTTAAGATACTTGGCTCCGCGAACGGCGTTTTTGTAGTTCTGCTTGCACACCTTGATTGCCGCGTGGTGCGCGCGGCTGTCGGCTAAGGCACCGGCGGGTGTGACCGCAACGGCGAGGAAGATACTCAGCACCGCGCGGCAAATAATTTGTTTCATCGTTGGTCTCCTTGAGCGCCGGGATAAACCGGCAGGTTGTAGTGAATGAAAGAGTCATACGTTAAAGGTCTAGCCAACCGTGACGGCCCCGAGTCATGCACCGGCGCTCGTAAGGGCGCAGGCGAAGCGTTGACAGGGGAACGTGCAGGCAGGGTATTGAGCCGCGAAATCAAGTTAAATCGGGATGCCGACCTTGTAAGGAGATGGGGAAGGCCACAACCATCGAGCCGCAATGGCAAGGCGCGAAGGTATCCCGCGAGGTCAGAGACCCCAGGCATGCACGGAAGCAACTTGCGCGAGAACCGGGAGATCCTGCGGCCACCCACGAAGC
>WNFR01019712.1_pt1 | contig 12844 bp, 13 predicted proteins | sample 5400221 | NCBI WGS metagenome assembly WNFR01 (sample SAMN13153357, study PRJNA577476) | soil metagenome | isolation source: 40 cm soil under Madrone tree | place: USA:California | collected 2016-06-14
CGTTCGAACCCTGGATTTTTTGATTCAACAGGTTTGATGTCGCCGCGGAAAGCTTCACGTTGGCGAAGCGCTGGGGGTCATAAATCGGTCCCGCCTGCACGATGTGGTTCAGGTCCGCCGCCAGGGCGCGCTGCAATGGGGCGTTTGTGCCACGTGTATAGTTGGACAGCAGCACCCTGGTTTCGGCCGAGAGACGATCAGCTACAAAGTGCGATACCCCGTCGGTTTCAGATGGGTGCCTCAGTCTCGCTGCAAAGGATTCCATGTCGGTGATGTCGCCCGCTGATAGCGGCGCGAGTGCCGGCCGGCGCGGAAGCGGGCCAAGCCGGGCAAAGTCGTTTTCACCCACGCTGATGTTCACCAGACCCGCTCCAAGGTAGAAGACGCTGAGCGATAGATTGAGCACGATTTGCGGCGTCGCCAGGGGTATGCTCACCGCGTTGATCACGATCAAACCCGGAAAGACCCAAAACAAACTGCTGGAAAAGCCCCCGGTTTCCGCCGTCAACCCCGCCAACAGCAGGCCGTCAATCAACCCCACGGTAAAAACCACCCATTGGACCAGACCGGCGGGAAAGCGCTTGAGGATCAACAGCGCCGCGGTGACCGCATTAAATATAATGTAAAAGATGAAGTACCGTTGCAGCATTTCCAGGACGACTTCCCTCGGAGTTTCCGGGTTGCTCATCCACCGCGTATAGAACAGGTAATAAAACACTGCGGCGGTCACCATCGCCCGGGCGGGCAGCACGATGTTTCGCTGCATCGCAAGGATGCGCGAGGCCTGCTGCACCGGCTCCGGAACGGGCATCGTCAGCAGCCGGGGGAACCACTTAAGCCTTTGCCACCGCTTGAATTTCATGGAAGACATCCCAGACTGTCGTTGGACAGTCGTGCGAATCAGATTACGATAATAATTCCACGGCTCGGCGCGCCACCGCGTCCACCGGCCAAAGCCGGCCCAGACCCTCATAGCCGCATGATAACAAACCCTTCTCCGGACCAATGATTTCCGCCCCGCGCGTTTGGAGCGCCGTGACGTTCTGCTGCGTCGCCGGATGCAGCCACATCTTGCCATTCATCGCGGGCGCCAGCAGGATTTTGGCCTTGGGATTTAACGCCAGCGCGATGCACGTCAGGGCATCGTCGGCCAGGCCGTGCGCAAGCTTGGCCAGGACGTTTGCGGTCGCGGGCGCAACCAGCAACAGGTCCGCTTCATCCGCCAGCTCGATGTGGGTCGGTTTCCAACCCTCCTCTTCATCATACAAATCCGTGACCACCGGATGGCGGGACAGGGTCTTGAAAGCCAGCGGCGTGATGAAACGAAGCGCATCGGCGGTCATCACCACCCGCACATTAAACTCTTGTTTGCTCAATTGGCTGGTCAACTCCGCCGCCTTGTAGGCCGCGATGGAACCGGTGACTCCCAAAACAATGTTTCGCCTCTCGCTCATTTATTTCGCGCTTGCGTGCGTGTGCTTATTTTAACCTCATTTTACGCCCCTATGCAAAGATATTAACACCTTATCCCCAAATTGAAAAGTGCTCTGCTGCAATCTGATGCGCTTATAAACCCGGGATCCGAAGAACGCTTGCGCGTCACACTTCTGGCGGTGAAGAACGTCGTACCCGCATCTTCTCCGCCTGCAGAATGGACTGCATCTGTCGTAAATCCTCCGATATACTCGTGCTGATGATTAGATAATCGAAGTTTTTCCACTGGGCGATTTCCTGTCGCGCCACGCTCAACCGCTTCTGGATCGCCCCCGGCGAATCCGTGCCCCTCTTCTTGAGGCGTTCTTCGAGGATCGCCAGCGAGGGCGGTGTCAAAAAAATCTGGACCAGCGACTGGTTCAATTCAGGGTCTTCCCCGGCCCGGTCGCGGATGGTGGACGCTCCCTGCACGTCCACGTTCAGCACCACGTCCCTGCCCTGGCGCAGCTTGTTCAGGACTTCGGACTTGAGCACTCCGTAACTGTGTCCAAACACGGTCGCATGCTCCAGAAAATTGCCCGCCTGGACCCGCTTCAGGAATGAGGACGCGTCCAGGAAATAATAATCCACGCCGTCCTGCTCGCCTTCCCGCGGCGGACGCGTCGTGCAGGTCACCGCGCGCACCATGCCGGGGTTCGCGGCAAGCAATTGTTTGCACAGCGTCGTCTTGCCGCCGCCGGATGGCGCCGAAATGACGATCAACAATGGACTGGGTTTGGTTTCGGACATGCGCGAAAATTATTCAACATTCTGGGCCTGTTCCCGGAATTTTTCCAGTTCGGCCTTGAGCGTCACCACCGCGCGGGAGATCAGGCTGTCATTGGCCTTCGAACCGATGGTGTTTATCTCGCGGTTCATTTCCTGCGCCAGAAAATCAAGCACCCGCCCCACCGGCTCCCCCGATGCCAGGCAATCGTCAAACTGCTGGAAATGGCTTTGCAGGCGCGTCAATTCCTCGGAAATGTCCGACCGGTCCGCAAAGTAAACAATTTCCTTGAGCAATCGCTCGTCGTCCGCCGCGGGCGCTTCCACCCCGGCGTTCTGGATGCGCAGCAGAAGCTGTTCGCGGTAACGTTTCTGGACCTCCGGCGACTGCTTCTGTATCTGCGCCGTGGATTTCCGCATGATTTTGACGCGCGCCGCCAGGTCACGGGCCAGGTGCGCGCCTTCCCGCTCGCGCATTTTGAGCAGTGTGGCGATGGCTTGTTGCAACGACTTTTCCACCACCGGCCAGAAATCCTCGGCATCCGCCATTTCTTCATCGGTCTGGAAAACGCCCGGCGCGCGGGCCAGCATGTCGAGCGTCACCGGTCCCTCCAGTTTCAGGTCCTTGGCCAGGCGGTGCAATTCGCGCACATACGCCTTCGCCAGCCCGGCGTTGAGCCGCACCCGGCCCGACATCCGGCCGTCGGCGGAATGCAGCGACACCCGCGCCGTCACGCGGCCGCGCGCAACGAAGCGGTTGATCACGTCCCGGATTTGCGCTTCCAGCACCTCCAGTTCGCGGGGGAGGAGCACCGAGATTTCGCTCTGCTTGCGGTTGACCGAGCTTAGTTCCACGGTGACTTTGAAGCCATCCTGGGCGCATTCTCCTCGCCCATAGCCGGTCATTGATTTCATGCCCGAGACTATGCGGAAACTCCGCCCGGCAGGCCAACCTTTTTTGAACCTTGGTGACGTGGACGGGCTTTTCCTGGGAAATCCGCCAAATCCGGTCGGCGTCTGCCCCGGCGCCCTTTTCAGTGCCCCGCGCCAAACACGCTGTCCAGGATCACTTCCTTGATTTTCCAAAGCAGCGCCATCGTCATCGCCAGCGGCGGCAAGGCAAAAAATAGCAGGAGCCACAACCCGCCCACATCCAGCAACGCCATGAACTGCACCGGCAGCGGCACCAGCGCCGGAAAACGGATCACCACGAGGAAGGCGATCCCGAGCAGCATGATCCCCAGCAGCAGGATGCGGTTGAGCGTGGTGAAACTCTTCGTTTCCTGGCGCAAATTTTCGTCCGGCAACATTGCGCTCAGCCGGTGCAGCATCAAATTCAGGTTGCTCAGGAACAACAACCCGGACACCGCCATCACCCCCACCACCGCGGTAAAAAATGGCTGCGCCGGTATCTGGCTCCACCAATAAAGAAACGGGCTCAGGCCAAAATCCAGCAGTGCCAGTAGTTTGGCGCGGTCGAGCACCTGCATCCAGACCCGCTCCTGCTTTTGGAAGTGACCCAACTGCCAGAGCCCGAAGACCAGCCAGCCCGTCACCACCAGCGGCGGGACCGCCCCAAATCGCTCGGGCGCATCGGTCTTCGCCGCCTGCACGCAGACTATCAGCGCCACCGGAAGCCCCCAAAACAGCGCCGATAACCCCCGCGCAAGCCGGCCCAGCGAACGCAGGAGTTCGGTGTTGGGCCCGGTTTCTGGCATGCTGTGTTCAGGTGTCACCGTCAACATAGTCGCTCACCGCTCAATCAGGCAAAACCGTCGGATTGCCTCCAAAAGTCGTCCCAATCGAGTGTTCTGATTTCTAATCCACGGGGACACTATACCTCTGTCCGGGGAACGGGCGCAATGCGCGAGAAGCACCGGCTGAACCTCCAGGTATCCCGGCTAGAAAGTCAGATAAGTGTAGTCCTTCAAACCCCGTTCGTAATCATCCAGCAGCCGCATCGCTTCGGACGGCTTCATCCGGTCGGATTTGATCGCCTCGTCTATCTGCACCTTCATCAGCCGTTTCAATTCGTTTTCATCGTACTGCACCTGCGCCAGCGCCTGGCCGATGGTGGTCCCCTCGATGATTTCCTCCACGTAATAACCCGCCGGCTCATCCGGGTCCAGGAAGACATGAACTTCGTTGACGCGGCCAAAGAGATTGTGCAGGTCGCCCATGATGTCCTGGTAGGCCCCCATCAGGAAAAATCCGATGTAATAAGGCTCAAGCTGGCCGTTGCCGTTCATGCTCAACTTGTGTAAAGGCAGCGTGTCGCGCACGTCATGTAAATCAATGAACTTGTTCACCTGCCCGTCGGAATCGCACGTGATGTCCACCAGCGTTGCCTCGCTGGTCGGCGCCTCGTTAAGCTTGTTGATGGGCATGATCGGAAACAACTGCCCGAGCGCCCAATGGTCCAGCAGCGATTGGAACACCGAAAAATTGCACATGTACTGGTCGCCCAGGCTGTCCTCCAGCTTGCGGATTTCCTCCGGCACATATGCCTGCCCGCGATAACTCTTCACCACATCCAGGCTGATTTCCCAGTAAAGGCTTTCAATCTTCGCCTTGTCCGGCAAATCCAGCATCCCCAGCGTGAACATGTGGTGGGCGTCGTCCTTGCGTTCGAGCGCGTCGTGATAGCCTTCCAGTTTGTTCAGCTTGGCGAGGTTTTTGCGGATGTCGAGCAGCTCGCGCACCAGCGCGTGCTCGTTTTCACCATATTGAAAGCCGTTTCCCGCGCGGATTTTTTCAATCGAGCCGAACACCTCGACCACCAGCACGCTGTGGTGGGCGACAATCGCGCGCCCGCTTTCGCTGATGATATTTGGGTGCGGCACCTTCTCCGCGTTGCAAACGTCCGCAATGGAATAAACAATGTCGTTGGTGTATTCCTGAAGTGTGTAATTGGTGGAACTGTCGAACGCCGACCGGCTCCCGTCGTAATCCACCCCCAGCCCCCCGCCCACGTCCATGTATTCGATCGCGAATCCCATCTTGTAAAGCTTCGCATAAAAGCGCGAAGCCTCCTGCACCGCCTTCTTTACCGTCAGGATGTCCGGCACCTGCGAACCGATGTGGAAATGCAGCAGCTTGAAGCAATGCCCCAGGTTTTCCGCCTGCAACATTTCCGTCGCGGCCAGCAACTCGACCGTGCTCAGGCCGAACTTCGCGTTCTCCCCGCCGCTCTCGGCCCATTTGCCCGCTCCCTTGCTCGACAACCGCGCGCGGATGCCGATCATCGGCTCCACGCCCGCCTGCCGGGAAAGATTGATGATCTGCCGCAATTCCTCGAGTTTCTCGACGACCATGATGACTTTTTTCCCGAGCTTCAAACCCAGGATGGCCATCTTGATGAAGCCGGCGTCCTTGTACCCGTTGCAAATAATCAGGCTGCCCATCTGGCTCTGCAACGCCAGGCCCGCGAACAACTCCGGCTTGCTGCCCACTTCCAGCCCAAAATTATACGGCTTGCCCGCATCCAGGATTTCCTCCACCACCTCGCGGAGCTGGTTGACCTTGATCGGAAAAACGCCGCGATACGACCCCTGATAGTTGAATTCCGCGATGGAATTGCGAAAGGCAAGATTGATGGATTCGACGCGGTGGCGCAAAATGTCCTGGAACCGGACCAGCAGCGGGAACCTCAGGCCGCGGCCCTTCGCCTCCTCGATGACATCCGTGATGTCCACCGCCACGCCCCCCTCCTGCAGCGGCGTGGCCACCACGTGGCCCGCTTCATTGATGTCAAAATACTTCGCGCCCCAGCGATGGATGTTGTACATGCCGCGCGCTATCTGGAGGTCCCAGGGTTGCAGAGGGTCAGTCGGATTACTCATTATGACTAATTCAAACGGGCGCATCACAGGGCGCCATGCTCAGAATGAATTAATGTCATGCGGAATATTAATGCAAGAACGAGATGGTTAAATTTTTGGGGCGGTTGCGGATGGGATTTACCGGCTTGTGCCGGATCGCCCCCGTCAACCCGCTTTGACTTCCTGCGGGCCGTGGCCTCCGTTGACGAGAAACAGCACCGCCATGCGCACCGCAAGACCGTTGGTCACCTGGTCCAGAATTACCGAACGTCCGCAATCGGCGATTTCGCTGTCAATCTCCTCTCCACTCCGCGGTTGATCGGCCCGGGGTGCATGATCAGCGCGTCGGGCTTGGTGAGTTCCAGCCGCTTTTTGTTGAGGCCGAAGAGGCTCACATATTCACCGAGGCTCGGAAACATCGTCTTGCGCTGGCGCTCATGCTGGATTCGCAGCAGGTTGATGATGTCCGCGTCCGCGATCGCCTCGGCCACGTCGTAGGTCACGCGGCAGCCCATTTGTTCAAAAACTCGCGGCACCAGCGTGGCCGGGCCGCAAAGCGTGACGCGCGCACCGAGCTTCAGCAACGCCCGGATGTTCGAGCGCGCAACGCGGCTGTACAGAATGTCCCCCAGGATCGTCACGTTCAGGCCGGCAATTTTTCCCTTCTTCTCGCGGATGGTGAAAACGTCAAGCAACGCCTGTGTCGGATGCTCGTGTGCGCCGTCCCCGGCATTGATGACGCTGGAATTCAGGAATCGGGAAAGAAAATGCGGCGCGCCCGTCGCGCTGTGGCGGATGATGATGATGTCCGCGTTCAGCGCCTCCAGGTTCCGCGCGGTGTCCTTCAGCGTCTCGCCCTTCTTGAGCGACGACGCCTCGGCGGAGAAGTTGATGACGTCGGCGGTCAGGCGTTGCGCGGCGAGTTCAAAACTGATTCGCGTGCGGGTGGATGGCTCGATGAACAGGTTGACGACCGTCTTGCCGCGGAGCGCGGGGACTTTTTTGATGGCGCGTTCGCCCACCGCCTTGAAGGCCAGCGCGGTGTCGAGCACCGTGATGATTTCCTCCGGCGAAAGCGACTCGATGTCGAGCAGGTGTTTGCGGTTCCAGTTCATTTGCCTTCGTTTTTCTTTAATCCACTCGCCGCTGCGGGTATGGATGAGACGGGTTCTATGAAAACGGAATCCTCGCCGCCGGCCTCCGCAAGCTGCACCCGGATTTTTTCCGTCAGCGATGTGGGAACATTCTTGCCCACGAAATCCGCCTTGATGGGCAGTTCGCGATGCCCGCGGTCAATGAGCACCGCGAGCTGGATGCGCTTGGGCCGGCCGAAATCATTCAGCGCATCCATCGCGGCGCGCGTCGTGCGGCCGCTGAACAGCACGTCATCTACCAGCACCACCGTCTTGGCGCTCACATCAAATGGAATGACCGTCGGGTAAACGTGCGGAGTGGGGCGGCCTTGCAGATCATCGCGGTGCATGCTCACGTCAAGACTGCCTATCGGGACGGCATGGCCCCAAATGCCCGCCAATAACGTGGCCAGTCTCCGGGCGAGCAGGACCCCGCCGGTTTGAATTCCCACCAGCACCACGTCCGCGCTCGTTTCGTTTCGCTCGGCGACTTCATGGGCGATGCGGGTAATGGCGCGCTGGAGGGCCGGGGCGTCGAGGATGAGGGTGGCCTTAGACATAAAAAAAGCGGGCCGGCGTTTTGCCGGGCCGCTTCCAAATAGTGGGCTCGCTGTTCATGGCATCCTTGGCAACCTCGCGGGATTGCGTTAAAGGAGGCGTTTGTTCTGTCAGTTCGATTTATTCGAGATCCGGGTCCTGCGCCACTTCGAACGGTGCTTCACGATCCAGTCCGTCAACGCCCGTTCAAAGCCGATGTCCCGTCCGGCTTTCTCGGATTCAATCCATTTATGCCTTAAAATCTCCTCACGTTCTGCCTGGAACTCCCGGTAAAGGGAGGAATTCCGCAGCAAATCATTACCAGCGGCATCTTTAGTCTCGATTGACATAGTTGCAAAAGGTTGCGTTCGTAACGACTATGTAACATTACCCGTACCAATTTCAATATTAAACTGATTCTCTACAAAGGTAAAGTAGCACCCATAGGATGTATAGTCCAGCTCCTTCCTGCCCATATATTGTGGTCAGCCCAACTTCGCCCTTAACGCCTTCGCAATCCCGATAAATGCCTGTCCTGCCGGTTTCTCAGGGGCGGACACCACCACCGGCACACCGGCATCGCCCCCCTCCCGGATTTCCATAAAAAGCGGTATTTCGCCCAAAAATGGGATGCTTTGCCGCTCCGCCTCCGCTTGGCCTCCCCCATGTCCGAAAATCTCCACCCGTTCGCCCGTTGGTGTCGTGAAATAACTCATGTTCTCCACAATCCCTAGGATCGGCACATTCACCTTTTCGAACATCGCAATCCCCTTCCGCACCACCCCCAGCGAAGCCTCCTGCGGCGTCGTGATGATGACGCCCCCGTCCAGCGGCACGGTCTGGCAAAGCGATAGCTGCGCGTCCCCCGTTCCCGGCGGCAGGTCCACCAGCAAATAATCCAGTTCTCCCCAGGCCACCGACGTCACGAATTGCTGGATCGTCTTCATGATCATCGGCCCGCGCCAGATCACCGGGCTGTCTCCCTCGATCAAAAATCCCATGCTCATCAGTTTTACCCCGTGCGCCACCGGCGGCACCATCATGCTCTGGTCCTCCGTCACCGTCGGCTTTTGCCGCGTCCCCATCATCAACGGGATGCTCGGGCCGTAAATATCGCAATCCAGCAGACCCACCCGCGCGCCGAGATGTTTCAACGCGCACGCGAGGTTCACCGACGCTGTGGACTTGCCCACGCCGCCCTTGCCGCTCGCGACTGCCACGATGCGCTGGATCCCCGGGATCTTGTTCTGGTTTTGCCATGGACTCCCGGCACCGGCGGCTTGCGGGCCGGTCGGCGGCTTGACCTCCACGTGGACCATGTTCACCCCCGGCAGCGCCTTGAGCGCCCGCTCGCTTTCAATTTTGATTTGTTGCACCACCTCGGGTGTTCCCGAAGTCAACTGCATCGAGACGCTCACCGCGCCATTGTTCACGCTGATCTGCTTCACCAGGCCAAACGAAACAATGTCCCGGCTGTAGCCCGGATACTTGACCGTTCGCAGCGCATTCTTGATGTCTTCTTCCGTCATAATAATCGAGACTCGTACCATTGCGGATAATCGCATCAAACGCAAGCCCGCCTTCCCCGTTGCCAGCAGGCAGAGGCGCTTCTCATGCTCTCGCTTCCTCGATGTCATTCACGGTAGTTGGACGTGAAATCACCCAGATCGGCGCATCCACCTCCACCATGCCCGGCTCGACAACCTTCCAGTAAACGCCCCGCAAATTCCGGTGCCGCGTCGTTGGCGCCTGCACGAAACGCAGCGCGCCCGCGCCAAACCGCGCCTCGAACTTCGCGCATCCGTTGTGCGGCTTGGGCGTCATCTCCACGATTGCCTCGCCCACGCGCAGTCGCGTCCCCACAGGCAGATTCGCCGCCGAAATATCGAGTTCGACGACCAGGTTGTCGCCGGAAACCGTGAGCAATTGCCCGTTGGTAATAAGCTCGGCCACCGCGTGGCTGATGACGGTAAGCTGCGCATCCGGATGGCGCGGCAGGCGGCGGTTCCACTCGTCACCCGGCACACCCTCTTCCACGGATAACCGAACCCGCTCCAACGCCTCATGCACGCCCGGCGCGTGACGGCACACGATGAGCCGCAGCCATCCACTCTCCTTCGGCGCCGTCGGCAGCGCTCGCAACCCCGCCTCAAGCTCCGCCAGTGAGCGATGCAATGCGCCGCCGCCGTCCAGCCCACGGTTGTTGGATTGAAGTTCAGCCATGCCGTATTTTAGCAATTGGTTTTTCAGTCATCAAAACCAAAAAATCGACAGCAGGCATACCTCAATCCGCACGCACAAATTTTCTTTGCGCCCCCGGCTCCGGAACGCTATTTTCATTCCGGTTTGTCCGATGGTGTAATGGTAGCACAAGGCCCTTTGGAGGCTTTTGTCATGGTTCGAATCCATGTCGGACAGCCATCCTTCAATCACCGTTCCGCCCATCCACCTTGCCGAATTTATTTGTCCTTTGAAATTCCGCTGCTTTCTCCGGCGGCAACACCAGCACCGTCCTCTGTTCGGGAAATCGGATCAACACCAGGTTCTCGTCGCGCATCTTCTTCTGTTCCGCGTCCCACCACTCCGGCGTTCTCGTTTGCAGCGCCTTCTCAAACGCCGCCGCCCATTGCGGGCCATTCAGCGTATTCGTGTTGCCAAATCGGACGCTTCCCGCCGCAACAAAGGGCGGCATCAAATAACGCACGCCGGATACTTCCGTGCACTGATTAAGCATTCCCTGGATCAAACAACGATTCGTCAGAGATGTCGCTCCAAACATATATTTGTTGGTGGACGATGACATCTTCATCATCAACGTGAATACGGTGTGCCTGAATCGATCCTTCAAGGTCGGGTTGGGCGGCAGACTGAACGTTGTTGGGGGCGTCGTGGCAACCAACCCTCCCGCATCAAAAGGCAGCGGCGCGGGCGCCCTTGTATTCGGCATTAAAAACATGACGCCGGCCACCAAAACACCAAAGCATACCAATCCCACCACCCATCGCCGGGGAATTAAAGATGCGCGCATTTTTTCAGCCACCGAAAGACACGATCCGTGCCTATCCTACTCCCAAGCCTGTAATTTTATCAACACCCGCAATCCCGCCGGCTGCCGATTCTCGCAACTCACCGTTCCCCCGCATGACTCCACGCACGTCTTCACTATCGACAGCCCCAGTCCCACTCCGCCTGTCTCCCGCGTGCGTGACGAATCCACCCGGTAAAACGGATCGAACACCTGCCCCAACGCGTCCTCCGGGATTCCCGCGCCGCAATCCTCAATCGTCACCATCACGTTTTCGCCTTCGCGCGCCGCCGAAATCGTGATCGGCCCCGCGTTGCCCGCATAACGAATCGCATTCCGCAGCACATTCCCCATTGCGCGCAACAGCAGTTCCGGATCGGCCACCGCGCGCAAATCCTCCGCGACTTCCACCTTCACTTCCGTGCCCCCGGTGGAACTTGACTCGCGGCTCGCCGCCTTTTCTACCACCGCGCGAATGGAAACCGCCTGCAACTTGATGTTCGCCCTCCCCACGGAAGCCTTCGAAAACGACAGCAGTTCGTTCACCAGTCCTGACATCTGCTCCACTTCTTCGCGCAGGTCCTTCACCTGGTCCTTCTGCCGCGTGTCCGCGCGTTGTTCCAGAATTCCCAGCGCCACCTGGATGCGCGCAATCGGCGAGCACAGTTCATGCGCGATGTCCCCCAGAAAACGCTTTTGCCCGCCCACCAGCCCCGCCAGCCGCTCCGCCATCTGGTTGATCGCGTCGCTCAAGGACCCCAGCTCGTCCTGCCGCTCCACCAGCGTCCGCACCTCAAACCGCCCCTCCGCAATCCGTTCCGTCGCCTGCGTCATTTGCGAAATCGAGCGCGTGATTCCCCGCACCAGCGGAAACCAGAACAGCGCCGAAACGGCAATCACTCCCGCCGCCGCAATCACCCACGGCTTGACATCAAAAAACAACCCTCCCGCGCTCAAACTATCCGACGCCACCACCAGCACCGCCGGCATCATCGGTGGCGGCGGCTCCGGATTAAGAATGGGCATGTGGATCACGACCCAATAACCATTTGGCGCGCTGGTATGCACCATCGTCCTTGGTGACGGGCCATCTGGCATCATCGGCGGCCTTCCCTCTCCGTCCCCGCGCGATGGCGGCCTCGGTCCCGGCGGTTGGTCTGATTCCGGCTGCTGCGCCATTCCACGTCCTTCTCCCGGCGGCGGTCCCGGTCCGCGGCGCACGGCAATTCTCGCGCGTACCTCCGGCGGCAGATTGACCTCGTCCCCCGCAATCTGTCCGCCGTCATTGCGAAATAAAAAAAACCGCACTTTGTAAATGTCGCCGAATTCCTTGAGCACTTCGTTCCAATCCGCGCGCGGACGGTTTCTCAACGACGTCCTCAGCGATTGCGTCACCCTCTGGATGTTTTCGCCGGCGGGGCCGTTCACCAGCGAGTCCAGTCCAAACTTGAATTGCACGCGCGCCACGATCAAAAACACCGCCCCCAGAAAAACCACGTTCAGGAAAAACCAGAACAGGATCTTCGTATATAATGGAAATTTGATTTTCACGCCTCGAAATCTCCTTCCGGATCTATCAGCATGTAGCCCGCCGAGCGAAGCGTCCGGATAAACCGCGGGTTTTTCGGATCGTCCCCCAGCTTTTTCCGCAACGACGAAATATGCACGTCAATTGAACGGTCAAAAACATCGAAGTTCCTGTCGCTCATCGCATCCAGCAGTTGTTCGCGCGTCTTCACCCGGCCCTTCGCCTGCGCCAGGCAGGCCAGCAGGTCAAACTCCACCGGCGTCAGTGTCATCGGCTGGTCATCCAGCAACGCCACGCGCGCGGACGGGCAAACCCGCAACGGGCCGGCCACAAATTCCTCCGTCCCTTCAGTGTCACTAACCGGCTTGCGCGTCGAGCGCCGCGTCACCGCCCGCAGCCGCGCCAGAAGTTCCCGCGTCGAAAATGTCTTCGGTAGATAATCGTCCGCGCCGATTTCCAGGCCCACGATCCGGTCCGGTTCCTCGCCCCGCCCCGTCAGCATCAGCACTGGAACGTCCGACTTGTGGCGCAGTTTTTTCAGCACCTCGAATCCGTCCATCCCCGGCAGCATCACGTCCAGAATCAGCGCGTGAAAGTTCTG
>WNFR01005601.1_pt1 | contig 12842 bp, 11 predicted proteins | sample 5400221 | NCBI WGS metagenome assembly WNFR01 (sample SAMN13153357, study PRJNA577476) | soil metagenome | isolation source: 40 cm soil under Madrone tree | place: USA:California | collected 2016-06-14
ACAAACTTACGACGACTACCTGCGCGGCAAGGACGGCTATCGAAAGGTAATCGTCGATAGTCGCGGGCGCATCCAGGATGAGATCGAAACAGTCGCCCCGCAGCCCGGCCAGGATCTGGTTACGACCATTGATCTGGATTTACAAGAGGCTGCTGAGGAACAACTGCGCACCTCGTATACCCAACGCGGCGTGATCGTTGCTATGGATCCCAACAATGGCGAGATTATGGCGCTTGCTTCCGCGCCAACATTTGATCCGAACCTTTTTTCGGAACGCATCGGCACCAAAGAAGGCCGCGCGGAATACAATGCTTTGCTTAATGACCCCGACAAACCGCTGATCAATCGTGCGGTGCAAAGCCGTTATCCACCAGGCTCGACGTGGAAAGTGCCGATGGCGATCGCCGGATTGCAGCAGGGCGCGATCACGCTCGATCATTCCAACCTTCTTTGCGGCGGCGGCATTCAAGTGGGTAATAAGTTCACCCGTTGCATGGGCAACCATGGGATGCCGGACCTGAAAACTGCCATCACAAAATCGTGTGACGGTTATTTTTACCGGCTGGGTTTGAAGATGGGAATCGACGGCATCATGACCATGGTCGATGAATTTGATTTGAACAGGCGAACGGGGATTGATATTCCCAATGAAGTGATCAGCCTGACTCCCTCACTCGAACTCAAACAAAAGACCCAGGGGCAGAATGCCGAATGGAAAGATATCGACACTGTCTACGCTTCCTTCGGTCAGGTCTATGACATCATCACTCCGATAGCATTGTTGCGCACAATCGCCGGAATCTCCGTGGGTGGTAATCTCTACGTGCCTCACTTCTTGAAAGAGCTCAGGCCCGTGAACGCCACCGGCCCATTCGAGCTTCGGGCCGGCCGATCCTTTCAACCAATTGACGGCGCGCGCCCAAACCCCAAACGCCTTTCCATTCCTGAAGACTTTCATCATCTCGTCGTAGAAGGAATGTGGGGCGTCGTCAATAATGGCGGCACGGCGGCGGCAATTCGCATGGCCGGCTTCGACATCGCCGGCAAGACCGGAACGGCACAGGTGGTGGGGCTCGGCAAAGACACTGGCAAGAATAAAGATCATGCATGGTTTGTCTCTTATGCTCCTGCTTACAAACCTGAAATCGCGCTGGTGGCTTTAATTGAAAATTCCGGCTTCGGCGGCCAGCACGCTGCACCTGCTGTTCGCCGCGTCTATGACGTTTACTATCGCAAGACCAGGAACGAAGAACCGCCGGGCGCTCTGCCCGTCGCCAAGACACCAAAGCTCGAAGACAAAACTCAACCAAAGAAAGCGCCAACTGAGATAGCGCGAAACCAGTGAAGGAAAGTGCTGAGTACTGAGTGCTGAATGCTGTAATGCGAATGCTGAATTTGTTTTTTCTGACTTCTGATCTCTGACTTCTGACCTCTGATCTCTGGCTTCTGGCCTCTGACGCAATGGTTGCAATGATTCAAAAACGAGGGCTGCGCGATTTTGATTGGCTACTGGCCATACTGGCGATTGGCATTGTCTGCTTTGGCACCATCCAAATTCGTTACGCGCAGCCAACAGAAAATTTTTGGGTCAAGCAGCTAATTGGTCTGGGCATCGGGATCGTTGCCATGCTGGCAATCGCCTTTAACGACTATCGCAAGCTGCTTAACATCGCACCTGCGTTCTATGTTTTTGGCTTAGTCTTGCTGGTCATCGTGCTGATACCTCACGTTGGTTTGAAGATCAATGGTCAGCGCGCCTGGATCCGAGTTCCCGGCATCGGACAGTTTCAACCCTCCGAGTTTGTGAAAGTTACGACCGCTATGATGCTGGCGCGCTATTTTGGCAGGCATCGCACCAGTGTGTTAACGCTTAAAGAACTGGCGATGGGTGGAGTAATACTCGGCCTGCCGATCGCGTTGATCTTGCTCGAGCACGACGTTGGCCAGGTGCTTACATATTTTCCGATATTGATCGTGGTGCTCTTTTTGTCGGCGATAAGAATGCGTTTTGTAGTCGCCGCAATCGTGCTCGGAATCGTAATGCTGCCCTTTGCCTACTGGGTCGGCGTCAAAACTCACCTGGTCAAGAATTATCAACAGGAACGCATCAACGTCATACTCGATCCCGAGAAAGCGGATCGCCGCGGCTTCGGTTACAACACCTGGCAATCAATCCTGACTGTAGGCGAAGGCGGATTGCTTGGCGCCGACAACTCCTCCGGACATTCCCAGAGCAGCCTGAAGTTTCTCCCTGAACCGCACACCGATTTCATTTTTGCGGTCACGGCCGGAAGCACCGGCTTTGTCGGCTGCATCCTCGTTTTGCTGGCTTATGTATTGTTACTGTCACGTTTGATCACTGGCGCCAAGCGCGCGCCCGATCGTATGGGCATGTTAGTTATCATGGCCACCGTCGGCGGGGTGACCTGTCAAATCTTCATCAACGTTGGCATGGCGTTGGGCATTTTGCCCGTGATTGGTGTGCCTTTACCGCTGATGAGCGCGGGCCTGGCTTCGCTGATTGCCACGTTTATTGCCATTGGCTTTGCCATCAGCGTGCAGTTGCGAAGGTTTGTAAACTAGCTGTTACCGCACCGGTTGGCTTCGCGTTTACTTCATCTTCGGTTTATACTCGTCTTAGCTCGCCTCTGCGGACTTTTCGTTTCAGCATTAAGAAACTTGGAAAATAAAGCAAGCAGCACTGTGGAACTCAAAGACGAATACTGTGCTCCCGGCAAGCGAGTTACGAATTTTATCGTCGTCCGAATCCGTGACGATGTGCCAATCAACTTTTGGTAAGCCGCCTTGGCGATTGAAGCCAGGCAAGCGTGCTAACGACAGTAGAGTCCTTTGACAACGATGAGACGAAGTTGCGGCAACCATTTCTTTTAGTGATTGCATGCCGCTTTGGAAACCGCGTTGTTGCAAGTTTTCGCTGAATGCCAGTTTGCTGGATGCGCGCGGCTAGTTAGGTTTCTTTTTGAATAGTTCCATGGTCCGGCGCTTTCTGATCCGAAGGGATCCAGATCAATCGGCGCCTCAGCGACAATCCATTCTCTTTCGGCCCGCGGGCGAGCTGTTCCTTTCTTTGCCTGACGCCAGGCCAAAAACTCCATTCAACTCATTTCACAGCGCGACGCTCAGGCGTCTCGTTATTTACTGTTCTGCGCGCCTCGCTCTGCTGCTTGAAGCGCGCGTAGATCACATCACAATTTTTCATAGTGCCTATAGACCAGTGAAACTACTCTGTCGCCGTATCGCGAGAGGCCTGCGAGGCTTTTGCGCCGTCGACCGTTTCCAGGCGCTTCAGGAGATCACAAGTACACAATGGCAAAAGAATTAATAGTCAGCGTCAACGGACGCGAAAAGAAAATAGCGATCATTGAAAACGAGAAAGTCACCGAGTTTTACATTGAACGCGGCGAGGGCAATCAGGGCATCGTCGGCAATATTTACAAAGGCCGGGTGATGCGCGTGCTGCCCGGCATGCAGTCGGCATTCGTCGACATCGGGCTCGAGCGCGATGCGTTTCTTTACGTCTCAGACTTCTTCGATGAGGAAGAAGAATTCGAACGCATCGTCATGGACAAATCGAAGAAGGGCGAGGCCGAAGACGCTCAGCGCATCGCGGCCGAGCAGGTCGCTCTCGGGCGGGTCGAGCGCGAACATCAAATGGAGGCAACGCAGGAACGCGCCGAACCTTTACAAGAGATTGAAACGTCGACACCTTTGGTCGAAGCCGAAGCCACTGATGACGATGAAGCAAACAAGCGCCGCGGACGAAGAGGGCGACGACGTGGACGCGGCAGGGAAGATTTCGATTTCCCGCAACAAACTGGCGAACCCGCCAGAAAACGCATTACGCCGGAAGAAATTGGCACTCCTTTTGTCGCAGCAGATCCATCGATTCATCGCATCATCGATGACGAGGAAATAGCCGCCGTCAACGGCGAGATGTTCAAGGACGCCCGCCTGCAAGAGCGACTGCTGGATCAGATTCATGCAGGTGAATTCAATCTGGAAGATGACTTTCGCACCGCTGAAGTTGGTTCAGTCTTCTCGTCTTCAGAACTGCGTGATGGATCTTTTCAACGTATCGCCGACGATGAAGAAGAGTCGGCAACATCTTTTGATGTGTCGCCGCGGACGCGAGAACCAATCGCTGCACACATCCAGGGTTTCGTTGATGACCTGGCTGCAACCCCGCTGCAAGCTACTGGCTTTCACCGCATCAGTGACGACGAAGAAAACTTAAACGAGCTTTCCACAAGCGGAACAGACATGGCTGAAGAGGAAGAAATTGGGAGTGCTCCCAAAGGCCGAACGTCTGCAAAGCGCTCGCGGTTGGGCAAACTGCTCAACAGCGTCGCGGGGAAAAAGAAACCTGCAAGCAAGCGCTCAACCAAAAAACCTGCTCGTGAGTTAGCGGCAGAGGCAGCCGACGATAACGTCTCATCAGAGGTTGAGAATTCCCTCGAACCTTATGACGACGCTGAAGCTCGCCTGACAAAGAGCGGCTCGCGCGCGGAGTTTGCTACCCGCCGAGGCGGCAGGCGGCGCCGGCGTCCCACAAAAACAAGTGGCGCAGAGGCAACGACAGAGGCCGCGCCAACAGACGAAATGCCCGAAGCTGAACCTGAGGTGGCCAGGGAAGCACCGGTTGAAGAACCCGCGGTTGTTGCCAGTTCAGCCGACAGTCCGGCCGCTAAGCCGGCGCCGCGTGAACGTGCTCGCGGCGGCCGCAGTCAGCGCGGCGGCTTCTCGCGTCGCGATCGGCACCAACCGACAATCACCGACCTGCTGCGCGAAGGTCAGGAGATACTGGTCCAGATCGCCAAAGAACCGATCGCCAAAAAAGGCGCGCGCATCACTTCACACATTGCGCTACCCGGCCGCTTTCTGGTTTACATGCCAACGGTAGAGCATGTGGGTGTTTCGCGCAAAATTGAATCCGATAGTGAACGGCAGCGCCTGCGCAAACTGATTACACTGATCCGCGCCACCGAAGATATTCCCTCGGGAGGATTCATTGTTCGCACGGCTGGAGTAGGCATCAGCGAAGCGGATTTGCGCGAAGACGTTCGCTATCTGGTGCGCACCTGGCTCGACATTCGCGCCGCAGCCGAAAAAACTAAGCCGGCCACGATGGTCCATAAAGATCTGGATCTGGTGCAGCGTATTCTGCGCGATCAACTGTCCGACGATTTCGCCGCCATTCGCGTCGATTCGGAAGAGGAATACGAGGGCATTGTCGAGTTCATAAATCGCATTCAACCGCGCCTCGTCAAACGAGTGAAGCTTTACACGCGCGACCGCCCCATTCTTGAAGCCTATGGCGTGCAGGCAGAAATTGACAAAGCAATCAAGCCGCGCGTTTGGCTGAAGTCTGGTGGTTATCTGGTCATCAACCAAACGGAAGCGCTGGTGGCAATCGATGTCAACACCGGGAAGTTTGTCGGTCGCGGCAGCGGACGTTTGGAAGACACGATCACGCGCACCAATCTCGAGGCTGTGGAAGAAATTGTGCGACAAATCCGCCTGCGCGACCTGGGCGGCATCATTGTGCTGGATCTGATTGACATGGAAGAGCGCCGCAATCGCCAAAAGGTGATGCAGACGTTGCAGGATGCGCTGCGAAACGATAAGTCACCAACCAAGGTCCTTTCGTTTAACGACTTCGGACTTGTGATTATGACGCGCAAGCGCGTGAAGCAATCGCTGGAGCGAACTCTATGCGCGCCGTGCCAGTACTGCCAGGGCGCCGGCCTGATCAAATCGCCGCAAACTGTAGCTTACGAACTGCTCGAAGAGGCGCGCACGCTTGGCAAAGCAATGAACGGCGACAAGGCCAACAAGCAGGCGACGTTGCGTATTCATCCCGAAGTCGCGAAAGCGCTGCGCAGCTCAGAGCGCGATGTGCTGAACGAGATTGAGGAATATCTTGGACCGGTGGATATCAACAGCGATCCGATGGTGCATCAGGAGCAGTTTGATTTTGCGTTCATTTAAATGCGGGTGTCGGGTATCAGGTTTCAGGTGACGGTTTTAGGCAAGCATCTGACACCTGATACCCGACACCGTTCTTATCGTGAGCAAACTGGGAAACGTCTGGAAAACCTTGCTGGCGGGGGGCGCCGGAGTCGCCGCTTTGGCGGCCGTCAACGCGGCGATTCAACGCAACGCCAGCGAGCCCGACGATAGTGCCCTCGGCGGCGACGCGCGATTCTATGACTGGAAGCACGGACGCGTTTTTTACAAGACTGCCGGTGCAGAGCACGCTGGCCCACCACTGGTTTTTGTTCATGGAGTCGGCGCCGGCGCGTCAAGTTTCATGTGGCGCAAAAACTTCGACGACCTGGCCAGGGACTTTCGTGTTTACGCTTTCGATCTGCTCGGCTTTGGCTTTTCTGACAAACCTGCGGCAGCGCCGTATTCCGCGGATCTTTATGTGGAGTTAATTGCCGATTTTCTGCACCACGTGGCTGGACATCCGGCGAATGTGATTGCCAGCTCCCTCGGCGCAGCCTATGCCATTCGCGTCGCTGACGAACATCCCGAACTGATCAAAGCGCTGGTCCTCAATGCGCCAACGGGCGCCGATAACCTCAACCGCCGGCCGGGCATGGCCGGCGCCGCATTCTATGGATTGCTGCAATCGCCGGTGCTGGGCACATCGTTTTACAACGTGATGGCTAGCGAGCGAAGCATTCGCGATTATGCCCGCAGCAATCTATTTTACGACCATCGTCGCGTAACCGACCGGCTGGTCACCAACCTTTACGCGACCAGTCATCAGGCAGGTGCGCAACACGCAATCGCCGCCTTTCTTTCGGGCTACCTGAATACCGACACGCGCGCGCCCTTTGCGCGACTCACCCAACCGATAGTCCTGGTTTGGGGAAAACAGGATGCGACCACGTCAATGGAAAAGCGAATCGCTCTATTGGAATTGAACAAGCAGGCGCGTCTGGAGATTTTTGACTATTGCCGGATGATGCCCGAACAGGAACATCCCGAAAAATTTAATACGCTGGTTCGTGAGACTCTCCTCACTACTACGCCGGAACGTTCGATTGCTGCCACCGATCAAGTCTGAGACCAGCGCCCCGCGAGTCAGATGAGTTACCCCTACTTCAACTAGATTTTCACGGGGTCTTGTATAAGCTACTGATGGCTTTGAGTTTATGCTATGATGGCTAAAATCGCTTGCAAAGCCGAGATTGGTGGTAGTAAATTTACCCGGTGAGCGTAGCCGACCGACGAATGAGGTAAGTCAATGAGAGTTCCAATGGCAGTAGTTACAATCGAACAAGCGGAGAAGAAGATTCTACAGGCTCTGAGTAAGGAAGGCGGAGAACTCACTCGCTCAGAATTGGTTCTCACAACCAGAATGCCCTACAACATGGTGATTAGAGTCTTAGGCAAACTGGAGCATGACGAACGGGTGAAAGTTAGTAGCAGCCGAATCTCGGGTCTTGAGACGATCCTTTTAGCGTGAAAACGGCCTTTCTCTGATCCTTGCCATACCGACTACGAAATAATCACCGGCGAGTGACTCCAATCAGCGATTCCTAACGCATTATTCGCGGACCTCAGGAACGTAACATGGACCTCACCTTTTGGCTATACGGCTTCTTGGCAATTTTTATTGCCGTATTACTCAGCTCAATTGAGCTGTTGACCAAGTATGAGGCAAGAACGCTGCGTGAAATATTTTACTCCGTCTATTACTTCGGTTTTGTTACCTTAAATGCTTTGTTCTGTTTTCTTTTCTACTGCGCGCTTCCGCATTTGAGCGGAGTCATCATCAAATCAGAACTTTTTTCTTCTACCTCCAATCCGCTCGTTCGATCAATCGCAGCTGGGTTAGGATACTTAGTTATCGCTCGAACTAGCATTCTAGATCTAAAAACACCCCGCAGCAATCAAACCTTAGGTGTAGGTTTCGATGCTATTTATAATTCGTTAGCTCAGTACCTTTTGAGGCAGCATAGCAAATCGGTTAGGGAAAAAATGCGCGGCGATTTTGGAGTGCTTTATACGAGTGACAACGACGACCCGATTGTATTCCTCGGTTCGGTTACTCGATTGATCCAGCAAGCGAACACTGAAGAGAGGAAAACTATCGAAGATAAGCTCGACCTCGCTTTGAGTGGCGAGCCTCCGTCGAATGATCTGTGTTTCTCCCTGTATTTGATCATCCGAGATGAAACGGTAGGAATTCAAGCTGCGCGGGACTTAGTTGACGGCCAGCGCAAAGAGATAACTAATAATACGCAACTTTCCCAAAACTTGAAAAAGCAGCTTCTGTGGATATATACAATCTAGCTAATTGGCTTAGTACCAGAATGCAATCCTCGTAATAGCAATTCCACGCCAAGGCGTCGATACCATCTCACCAGATTCTCTTAATCAAAAAATCAGCCAGTAGCCGGATGCTCAGGTTAGACTCTCAGCGAGTATGTGGGCATTCACTATTTCGGACTGATCCCGGCGTACGTGTCGGTAAAGAATGTCGCGCTGTTGCGGAACAAAACCCGCTTCGCGGATCAGATAGCGCAGCATCTTTTCGTCGGCGCGATTGTGTGCGCCCGCGGCCGAAACGACATTTTCCTCAATCATGATCGAGCCCATGTCGTTGGCGCCAAAACGCAGCGCCACCTGGCCGAGCTTTAACCCCTGCGTCAACCAGGACGATTGAAAGTTTTCAATGTTGTCGAGGAACAAGCGTGAGACCGCCAGCATCTTCAGATAATCAACGCCGGTGGGCTCATCCTTAATGCGGCGGCCCAACGCCGTGTTCTCACGCTGAAATGTCCAGGCAATGAACGCAGTAAAGCCGCCGGTTTCATCCTGCAAATCGCGCACCCGCTGCAAATGTCGAACGCGATGTTCGATGTTGTCGCCGATGCCAAACATCATGGTCGCGGTCGAGCGCAAACCGACGCGATGCACCGCTCTCATTACTGCCAGCCATTGGTCGGTCGTGCATTTCGTTGATACGCGCCTGCGAACTTCGTCATCCAAAATCTCGCCGCCGCCGCCAGGCAAACTGTAAAGGCCGGCATCTTTCAGACGCTGCATGATGGTTTCGTAATCCAGTCCGGAGATCAAGTGGATGTTGTGAATCTCCGGCGGCGAGAAGCAATGCAATTGAAAGTTCGGATACTTCACATGCAGCGTGCGCAGCAGATCTTCATACCACTCAATACCGAAATCCGGATGCAGCCCGCCCTGCATCAAGACACCGGTACCGCCTAAGGCAATCGTCTCGTCGATCTTCTCGCAAATCTGATCGATTGTGCGTACGTAAGTGTCGGGCGCGCCTGGCCGGCGATAAAAAGCACAGAAGGTGCAAACTACGTTGCAGACATTGGTGTAATTGATGTTGCGATCGATGATGTAAGTAACGATGTTGTCAGGATGCCGGCGTTGACGAATCTCATCGGCGGCCGCGCCAATGGCTGCGATATCGTGCGATTCGAGCAGGGCCGTGCACTCCTCCGCCGTCAGACGAATGCCGGCGAGTGCGCGTTCAAGAATCGGTTTGACTTCGCTCATTTTCGCTTCGATCTCTTTGAACTGAATACTATCCTCTGCTTTCTACAAATTCAAAGGCTTAAGCCCCGCAATAAGGCCGTGTTTATGTGCCAGCTCATAATACAATTTCAGCCCTTTGCGCAAATCGTCGTCAAAAAAGAAGGTAATGTTCTCAGTCAGATAAATTTCCAGCTCGATTCGCGATAGTCCCAGGCTCTGTTCATAGTAGTCAATGATTTCGCTTCGCTGCGCCAACCCTTCTTTACATGCTTGCACGAAATCTATCGCCGGAGCGCGGCTTGTTACTCCAGCCATCCAGATTGCGAACACAAATCCCAGGCCAGTGAAATCGTGCCACAGCGCAGCCATGTCCCAAACGCGCAGGCCTTCGCGAGCAAAGGTCATTGCCGGATCGCCGATTATCAAAGCCGCGTCGCTATTGCGCAGCATTTGTTTGAGATCGGGCGAACGCGTCGTCCACTCGGGCTCAAATTGCAGAAACTCTTTGAAGATTATTCTGACAAGAGCGGCGGAGGTTCGCGAGGAATCGTCAAGTGCAACGGTCCGCACTTTCTTCAGATTATTCAGCCGCGATACCAGCACGACGCTGCGCACTTTTTCACGCGAGCCGACGCACACACCCGGCACCAATTTAGCGTCCTCGATCCGCTGGTACTCGATGGATGGAACCAGCGCACAATCCACTTCGTGCCCGGCCAAAAGATCCGCACATGACGAGGGCACCGCGTCAACAAGTTTCACGTTGTCTTTGCGCGAGCCATACTTGAAACTCCAGATCAGCGGAGCTGTGTTTAAGTAACTCGACGCGGCTAGTCGCGGCTTGTTTTCAGCGTTCACTTGTTTCTCGGCGTTCCGATTCAGCAATTTGTTTTGCCGATGCTAACGAAGCTCCGCATTCATCGCAAGCGTCGATGTTTTGCAGGCGAATGATTGACACTCTTCAAAGACGGCAATTACTATGCGGCGCGCGCGACACTTGCCCAACCGCGAATTGATTCATGACCATTTATGACATCAGCGTGCCGCTTTCGGCGGCTACCCCGACTTATCCCAGCGACCCGATAATCGAGATCAAATCGTGGTCGGAGTTGGATCGCGGCGACGCGGCAAATGTTTCACTACTCCACTTTGGCGCCCACTCCGGAACGCATGTCGATGCGCCGGCGCACTTCATCGCCGACGGCTCAAAGGTTGAAGCTTTGCCGCTCGAGCATCTGATAGGTGAAGCGACAGTGGTTGAATTGGCGCCGGACATGATGGTGATAGATGCGGATTTCATTATCAATAATTGCAATCAAGCCTCGGAAAGAATTCTTTTCAAAACGCGCAATTCCGGTTTTTGGAACAATCCCGAAGAGGGTTTTCGTACTGACTATACTTACCTCGAATCAAACGCCGCGCAGCGTTTGACTGAAATGGGAATCCGGCTGGTCGGTATTGACTATCTGTCCGTCGAGGAATTCAAGTCGGAAAAACATGAGACACATCGAATTCTATTAGCAAAGGGTGTTGTGATTCTCGAGGGCCTGGATCTGCGTAACGTTCCTGCCGGGCGTTATGAATTGATTTGTCTGCCGCTCCGAATTGCCGGCGGCAGCGGCGACGGTGCCCCAGCGCGAGCGGTTTTGCGGACTTTGGAATAAGCGGAATGAAAGCGTCGAAATCAAATCGCAAGCGCGGGCCCGACAGTAACTATCGAGAGCGTGTCTATCGTATCGTTCGCTCGATACCGCGCGGCCGCGTGATGACCTACGGCCAGCTCGCGGAAATTCTTGGCGAGGGCTACACGCCGCGAACGGTTGGCTTTGTAATGCATGGTTCAGACGACAAAACTCCCTGGCATCGGGTCATCAACGCTCAGGGCGGTTGTTCAACCGGACGACTGGTGCTGCCGGCTGACAAGCAACAACGCATGCTGGCAGCGGAAGGTGTAGAATTCAATGAACGCGGCCGCTGTGACTTGCAACACTATTTGTGGATACCTCGCGAGCGAAAAGCGAGAAGCAAATCGTCGCTAAAACAATAAAGAGCTCATTCGCAAAATCAAGAACTACAACCAAAAGGAACAGAACATGAACAGTGATCCTCTTGACCGGCGAGCGCCTTACAACATTAGTCCGCCGCGCTACTCAGTTTCGCATCAGATGGTGACCGGCGCTTTTGAGCTGCCAAACTTTCGCATTACACAAAATCTGGGTATTGTCCGCGGCATCGTTGTTAGATCGCGAAATATTTTTGCCACCATCGGCGCCGGATTCCAGATGGTGGTCGGCGGAAACATCACCGTCTGGACAAAACTGTGTGAACAAACCCGCGCCGACGCGTTTGAAATCATGGTCCAGCATGCAACTGAAATTGGCGCTAATGCGATCATCGCAGCGCGTTACGATGCGACGGAAGTGACATCCGGCGTCACTGAAGTACTCGCTTATGGCACCGCCGTGATTGTTGAGCCGACAACTGAAGCGAGCTATCGATCATGACCGGCGCCAGCTTGACGCCCGAACAGCTTGAACGTATAGAGCGAGCCATCGAAGCAGTGCCTTATGCGCAACTGCTCGGCATTCAACTTGAAAAAGTGGCCCCGGGTGAGGCGACTCTCGCGCTCGCCATTCGCCCGGAGCTTACTCAGAACCATGGCGTGGTCCATGGCGGGGCTATTGCGTCGTTGCTCGATACAGCGACTGCTTTTGCGATACTCACTTTGCTCGAACCCAATGAACGAGTCACGGCCGTAGATCTAACCGTCAGCTATCTTCGTCCGGCCGTTGAAGGAAAGCTGCACGCGACCGCCCGGGTGCTGCGGCAGGGCCGTAGGCTGTTTACGGTCTCGGCCGAGTTGGCTGACTCGGATGGAACGCTACTAACGACAGCACTTAGTACTTACATCAAGCTTTAGCCCGGAAATCCGCCAAAAACAACCAATTTTGCGAGGAATTTTGCTGGACACGCACTGTTCATCCATGTAAAATGTTTTTGGCCTTCCGTTGCGCCGCTCCCAACACGGTGTTAGCCCTCGCAAGCAGCCATAGTTTGATAGCTCTCGGTGAACCGCTCACCTATGTACTCCCTGTACCACTCCCTCCTGGCCCAACACTCCCGACAATTGACTCCCGTCTCTTGTGCGGGTTCCACCATTGCCCAACTTCAGCGTTACTTTGAAGACGTGGTGCTCGAAAATAATTTGGCTGCACTCGTGGTCGAAAGTTTGCCGGCCTCCGCCGCGCGTCCACCGCGCGACGTCACTCGCATCAAGGAACTTGATAAGGCGGCAAAGAACC
>WNFR01019831.1_pt1 | contig 12840 bp, 10 predicted proteins | sample 5400221 | NCBI WGS metagenome assembly WNFR01 (sample SAMN13153357, study PRJNA577476) | soil metagenome | isolation source: 40 cm soil under Madrone tree | place: USA:California | collected 2016-06-14
CGACCGCGCGCGGCGTCTTCGGATAGCCCAGAAATTCCGCCACCGCTGCCCGAAGGATATTGCGGTCGACCGCCGCCATTCGTTCCATGCGCCAGTGCTGCGCATGCCCTTCGATCAATCGATCGATGTCGGTGTTCCGATCAGTGGCTGTGCGAAACAGATCGTCCGCAAAGCCGCGGACATCGTCTCCCACCTCGTTCCGCTCGGCCCAGAATGTGCGTCGAACATCGTCGGCGCCCTGCCGCCCCATGTCTGCCTGAAACAGCATCTGGAGAGCCAGTTCGCGGGATTTTCGTCGGGTACCCATGAAGACAGCCGTTGGTCCTTGAGTCGCGAGTCGTTGGCCTGGCCCTGAGCGGAGCCGGTTGGCCATCGCAATCCTAGTTTACTTGCTTCGGCTCGGAAAACACTCAAGCTTTAACGCTTCGCTCTGGTTTTCTTGGAAGCAGCATTCGACTGCCGGCTCTTGCTCTTGCCAACGGCCTGCGGCGAACCTCCCACGACCGCTTTCAAGCTCGCCATCTCCACCGCCGCCAGCGCCGCCTCAAATCCCTTGTTCCCCATCTTCAATCCCGCGCGGTCGATGGCCTGCTCCAGGGTGTCGCAGGTCAGCACGCCAAAAGCATGCGGCACTCCGGTTTCCTGCGCGGATTGTCCGATCCCGCGCGCGCACTCATTCACGATGACGTCGTAGTGCGCCGTCTCTCCGCGTAACAGACATCCCAGGCAAATGATCGCTTGAAACTTCCCAGACTCGGCCAGCATGCGCGCCGCCGAGGGAAGCTCGAAGCTCCCCGGCACCCGCAAGATCTCGATGTCTTGGTTTCGCGCTCCGGTGCGCAGCAACCCATCGAGCGCGCCCTGCAACAAGCGCTCCGTGATGAACGCATTGAAGCGACTCAACACAATCGCAAACCGCTTTCCGGCCGCATTCAACTCCCCGGCCGCGCCCTTGGGGGGTTCCTCGGGCGCGCCGTGCACGGTCATGATGATGTCTCCCGGCAAGGCCAGCGAGAAACTGCGCTCGCCGGTCTGCCCAGAAGACGAGTCCGCCAGCACCTTCAGATGTTTCCTGTGCGCGATCGCGAAGACGTCATCGGGATTGGAGACCTCGAGCACGATCAGCCCGTTCACATCCTTCAGGTGATCGAGCACTTCCCGGGGAGATTCGGAAGGCAGCGCGTTCACGCTGAGCAACCCCACCGGCGCCGAGAAAACCGCCGACCGGCCATCTCCTCCGGCCACCGGCTGAAATCCGATAGCCTCGAGAAAGTCGGCCAAAGCCCGCAAGTCTTCCGGCTTCCCAACATAGCGTCCAATATGAAGAGACTTGAGCATCGTTTCAGTCTGTTTCTACTCGGGAGACACCGAGCCACGGAGAAACCACGCGACCCGAATCGATCTTCTCTGGGCCTCTGGGCCTCGGTGGTGAAATCGTCCGGGACCGCAGGCGATCACTTTCCCCTGAACTGCGCCGGGCGCTTCTCGAGAAACGCGGTCGTCCCTTCGGTCTTGTCCTCAGTCGCGCAGCAAACACCGAACAGCGTTGCTTCCAGGTAAAGCCCGTCGGCCAGGGACAGATCCAGCCCACGATTCACAGCCTCCATCGCATACTGAATCGCCAGCGGCGCGTTCGCAATGATCATCTGTGCGATGGCCTGGGCGCGCGCAATCAAATCGCCCGGCGCCGTGACTTCGTTTACCAGTCCGATGCGGTGCGCTTCTTCAGCCGAGATCATTTCCCCGGCCAGCACAAGTTGCATCGCGATCCCTTTGCCCACCAGCCGCGGCAGGCGCTGCGTGCCGCCGTACCCGGGAATGATTCCGAGCTTCACTTCGGGCTGCCCCAGTTTCGCGTTCGAACTTGCCAGCCGCATCGTGCAGGCCATGGCGATCTCGCACCCGCCGCCCAGAGCGAATCCGTTGATGCAGGCAATCACCGGCTTCCCCAGATTCTCGATCAGGTCGAGCACCGATTGCCCCCGGTGCGTGTACTCCTTGCCCGAGATCGCGTCGTGCTTGGACAGTTCGCCAATGTCGGCGCCCGCAATGAAAGCCTTCTCCCCGGACCCGGTCAAAATCGCGGCCCGAATCGCAGCGTCACTCTTGATGTCGGTAAAGGCCGCCCGCAGGTCTTCCATGGTCGCCATGTTGAGCGCGTTGAGCACCTTGGGCCGGTTGACGGTGACGTAGGCAATCGAGTTTTTCTTTTCAACCAGGATATTTTCAAAGTTCATGTCGATACCAATCTATGAGTTCGGGAGTGGATCGGAATGCCCCGCCATCCTGAGTCCCCCCTAAAATGCTCGCCACTTCCGGCCATCGCGAGGAACCGGCTTTTCGATCAGCTTTCATCTGCGAGAATCGGCGGCGAAGTTCAGAACTTCCCCGCCACCGGATTCGCCGGGTCTGCATAATCATAAAACCCGCGCCCGGACTTCCGCCCATACCATCCCGCCATCACCATCCGCTTCAGCAGCGGAGGCGACGCGAACCGCCGCTCCTTGAACTCGTCATACATGACGTGCGTGATGTAGTAAGTCGTATCCAGGCCAACGAAATCGAGCAGCGTGAACGGCCCCATCGGATACCCGCAGCCCAGCTTCATTGCGTTGTCGATGTCTTCGATCGACCCCACGCCTTCCTCATATGCCCGGATCGCATCCAGCAGATACGGCACCAGCAATCGGTTCACGATGAAGCCCGTTTTGTCGGATGTCCGCACCGGCACCTTGCCCAGCTTCCTGGCAAACTCGCAGGCCGAGTCGTACACCTCGGGAGCGGTCGCGATGGTCTTCACTACTTCGACCAGCTTCATCAGGGGCACGGGATTAAAGAAGTGCAGCCCGATGAACCGTTCCGGCCGGTTCACCGACGTTAGCAGCTCGGTCACCGAGATCGACGAAGTATTGGAAGCAAAGATCGCGTCCCGGTTCACGACGGGATCGAGAGACGCATACATCTTCTTCTTTTCCGCGACATTCTCGATGATCGCCTCGATCACGATGTCGCAATCCGCCAGATCCTGCTTGCCGGTGGTCCCCTTGAGCCGCGCCCGGATCGCCTGCGGCGTCTCCTTGAGGGTGCCCTTTTCGGCAAGTTTCGCCAGCGACTTTTCCATGCCGGCAAAACCCCTGTCGAGAAACTTCTGCTCCACTTCGAGCACGGTGACGTCAAACCCGGCGGTCGCCGCCACCTGCGCGATGCCGGAGCCCATCAGACCGCAACCCAGAACGCCAACTTTTCTGATTTCCATCCACCCCGCCTCGAACGAATGTGTTTTTATCCCCGATGTCGGCGCGCTTTTCCCCATATCGCCAGCTCGCCGCCACCCGTTGCGACAATCATCGCGCCTTTTGTATGGCCGCAGGCTCCAAGCCCACGCACACCCTTTGTAACTTCTCCCGACTTGAGACCAGCCCCTCGAGCGACGCGGGCATCAGCGCCCCTGCATCCAGCTTCGGCGACCAGACCATCACTGAAAGCTCTCCACCACCATCGCAATCCCCTGTCCGCCGCCAATGCAGGCCGTTGCCAACCCGTACTTTTTCTTCCGCCGCCGCAGTTCGTACAGCAGCGTAATCACCAAGCGCGCCCCGGTCGCGCCCAGAGGATGTCCCAGCGCAATCGCTCCGCCATTGACGTTGACCTTGCTGCGGTCCAGTCCCAGCTCCTGCTCGACCGCCAGGTATTGCGCCGCAAACGCCTCATTGACTTCAATGAGGTCGATGTAATCGAGCGTCAGCCCCGCCCGTTGAAGCGCAACCTTGGTCGCCGGAACCGGCCCGCGCCCCATCAGCTTCGGATCGACACCCGCCACGCCCCAGTTCACAATCCGACCGAGCGGGCTCAAATTGCGTTTCTGCGCCTGCTCGAGCGACATGACCACCACCGCCGCTCCGCCATCGACGATGCCGCTGGCATTGCCCGCCGTGACCGTACCAGCCTTCCCCGCCCCAGGGCCAAACGCGGGCCGCAGCTTCGCCAGGGCTTCGAGCGTTGTCTGCGGACGCCGGTGGTCGTCTTCCATGAACATCTCACCGGTAGCTTCGCCTTTCGAATTCCGTAACGGGACCGGCACGATCTCGTCCTGCAGCCGTCCTTCTTTATAGGCAGCATCCGCCATTTGCTGGGAACGCAGCGCAAACTCATCCTGCATCTGTCGCGTAATCCCATGCTCCTCCCCGTAACGCTCGGCCGTATTGGCCATGTAGAGCCCGCAATAGGAATCCAGCAGCGCGACCATCAGGGAATCTTCCAGCTTTCCACCCGGAGCCAGCGTCAACCCATCGCGCCCGCGGATCACGAAGGGAGCCTGGGACATGGCTTCCATCCCGCCCGCCAGCACGATCTTGGCCTCCTCCAACTGCACCATTTGCGCCGCGCTCGCGATAGCCTGCATCCCCGACCCGCACAGCCGGTTTACCGTCAGCGCCGGGGTCTCAATCGGCAGCCCCGCCCGCAATCCGACATGGCGCGCTCCGTAGAGCGCGTCGCCGGAAGTCTGCTGTGCGTTCCCGAATACGACGTGATCGAACTCTTTCGCTTCGATCCCCGAGCGCTCGATGGCGCTCTTGGCCGCAACCGCGCCAAGCTCCTGTGCCGTAAAGTCCTTCAGCTTTCCGCAGTAGCGTCCCATCGGCGTACGCGCGCCGCTTACAATGGCGATATCACCCGGTTTCAACATGGAGTCCTTCTAGAAAAGGTCAGACCTAGGAAGCCAAACTCGTTAGTGTAGCAGCGCAAAAGACGGTAGAGAAGGTCTCGGCTCTCAGCGATCAGCCTTCAGCTCTGGGCTTGCGGTTCACTTTTCAGCGTTGCCTGTTTCAGCATCCGCCCTTATTGGTCGCGGAACTGGAAACTTGCGAAGGACTGCCAACATCGGTGGCCTGAAGCTGAGACTGAAGGGTAAAAGCCTGCGAGCTGTTTCTACGCCACCGCAGCCGAGGCCAGGCTGGGCGCCAGCGACACTACACTGCCCGCTCCCTGGGTGAGAGCGTCATGCAACGCCTGTTCTGCGCGGTTGATCACTTCGGTGACGATGTCGACCGGATCGTAGGAGCTGCGCATCACGGCCTCGGCCAATCCTGCGCTGAATGGAAGGGGCTGATCCTTGCCCGGCATCTTCACATCCGCCACCAGCTTGCGCAGTTTCTCGACCGCCAGCAACGACTCTTTTTCGGCGGTATCTCCAAGAATAATCGCCACCGTGGTGGTGTCGTAGCGAAACGCCAGATCGTTCGAGCGGATGTTCGCCGTAAACAGCTGGCCCACCTGCTCCATGGTGGCTTCCACCGCCGGCTCGCCAAACTCCTTGATCAGCGCGGCGCTGCGCCCGAAGTGCATCAGCAGGATGGTGAACGGCGTAGCCTGTTGGGTGGCGCGCTGCGCCTCAGCCAGCGCCAGGTCGAGATAGGAAGCGCGTTTCAATAATCCGGACTTTTCATCGGTCACCGAGAGATTCCGGACCAGCCTTCGCAGTCCCGCGTTGTTCAACGCGATCACGACCTGTTCCGCCAGGGTCTTCAACACCACGATCTCGGACGGATGCCAGTTTCGCTGCGAACTCTGCATGAACAGCAGAATCCCGATGTGGTCGTCCCCATCCATCAATGGCAACGCCAGCAGCGACGTCACCCCAAGTTCTGCCAAAGCCCGCCGCACCGGCTGCACCTCAGGGGCTGTCAGGGTGTCCGCAACATCCACCGTTCCCCGCACCACCACCAGTTCCTGGCAAGCCGCAACCACCGACGCCAGCGCCGACGAGTCTCCGCTCCCGGTGCCGTCGGCATGAAACTGCTGCACCGCGGTGGGCGGCAGGCCGGGCTTGCGCATGGCCGCCACGCAGCGCGTCACTTTCCACTGCGTCCCCATCTCGTTGGCCGCCGTCGCCAGCACGGTATTCGCGTTGTTCTGGTGATAGAGTTTGCGCGTAATCTCCGCCACCCGGGTAAAGCTGCTGACGTCGGCCTGTTCGCCATGCACCGCCGAGGGTGCCCCCAGCGACGGTGCGGGCGCAGCCCCGGGCGCGGGTGGCACGGGCGCCGCTCCGGCATATTTCGGGGTGATTCCCGCCGCCAGATAGAGCCGCTGCAAGTCTTCGTTGCGCTCTTCTTCCCGCGGAAACAGTTCCTGGATTCTCTGCAGCCTTTCGACGGCCTTGGTCCGCATTCCGTACTGCACCAGAATCTCGGCTTGCAGCATCAGGTCCTGCAACGCGGCGGCGCCCAGCGTCGGCTCTTCCGCCCGCACGGTTTCCGGCACGGACCTGTTCAACTGGCTCAGGCGGGACGCAATCACCTTGAAGCGATCCTCTGGAATTTTGCCGCGCAGACTTTCCAGCCGCTTCTGATGACCGCGCTCGTAGGGATCCACATCCGCCGCCCGGTCCAGGCACTCGCCCGCTTTTTCGAAGTTTCCCGTGCCGAGGTACAGATCAAAGAGCTTCAGCAACGTCTGGCAATAATCGGTCTCACGATTCGAGGAATTGAACAGCTCGCTGAGGAACTCGAGCATTTCCGGCGACGACCGGTGCCCGGCAATCAAATCCTGCATCATGGCCACGAACGCCCGCCGCTCGCCGCGGCGCCGCTGGAACAATTCCAGCTTCCGCGCGAGCGCTACGGCTTCGGCATCCTGCTGGCAATCGATCATCGGTGACGACCTGCTGCAAACGCCCGGGGTTCTGTTCGAACAACTGCCAGATAAGCGGCTCGGCCTCCGCCAGCCGGTTCGCCGCCAGCAGTGCCTGGCTGTAGCAATCACGCAGTTCGAGCGACGGATTGCCCGCAATCACGTGCGGCTCGAAAATAAAGATCGCCGCGCCGATCTGTCCCTGTTGCAGTTGACTCTTGCCGTAGGCCAGCGCAATCTTCGCATCACTGGGATCTTCCGAATATGCGCGCTCAAAGTACTGCGATGCATCAGCTCCGGCCGCTTCCGCCAGCTCTGCCGCCTTCAGAAAGGCCGCAGCCGCCGGCTTGTTCTCGCCCACCTGGGAGCACAGCTCTCCGAAGCGCAGGTAGTTGCCTTGGGTAGGCTCGAGCGTCACGATGCGGGTCAGAACTTGCAGGGACTCCGGCTTCTTTTGTTGCTTCGCCAGCTCGTCGAGTGCGTTCTCGTATGTGCCGATCGCGAGTTTCTTGTTGGAGTTTTCGAGGAGCTGTCCGAAGCGGAATTTCTGCTGCCAGGTCGGGCTCCCGTGGCGCGCCAGCTTCTTGTAGGTCAGACTCGCGCGGGTCGCATCCCCCAGACCGATCTGCCTCTCAAACAGATCGCCCAGCAGCGACACGGCCTCGGCGGTCCGGCTCAGTGACAGACACAAATCGGCGGCCATTGAACGAACGTTGTCATTCTCCGCATCTTCCAGAAGCACTTGGAGATATTCGTTCAGCGCATCGCTGGTCTTGCCTCTTTGCAGAAGCTTCTCGGCTTGCGCCACACGCTTGGCGATTTCGGACCGGTCCGGCATGGGGTAATGAGCGGAGTAACCTGCATGGTGATTCTAGGAGCACCGGTATAGGGCAGCAATGAGGTAACGGCCGGCCGCGGTTACGAAGGTCATTCACGCGCTCGCCCTTGGGACATTGCTTCCGGTTCTGGTATACGTTCCAGATGTCTGAGACCCGCAACCCCAACGAAGAACAGGGACTTCGTCACCAGCTCAGCGCCGGTCAGATGGCCATGGTCGCCGTCGGCGGCTCCATCGGCACCGGTCTATTCCTCGGCTCGGCGCCCGCCATCGACCTGGCCGGCCCGGCGGTCATCCTGAGCTTTCTGCTGGCTGCTTTTATCAACCTGACGGTCGCCCTGGCGCTGGGCGAGCTGGCCTGCGCTCACCCCGCGGCGGGATCGTTCGGGGTCTATGGCGATCTGTACCTGAACGATTGGGCCGGATTCCTCTCGCGCTGCGGATACTGGGCCGCCATCGCGGTCTCCATCGGCGCCGAAATGGTCGCCTCCGCCGTCTACATGCAGTTCTGGTTCCCGCAAGTCAGCGCAATCGTCTGGGTCGCGATCTTCTCCACCCTGCTTCTGTTGGTAAACCTTCGCGGAGTCGGCTCCTACGGACGCTTTGAATTCTGGTTTGCGATGGTAAAAGTCGTCACCATCGCAGCGTTCGTGGTGCTGGGAGCGTCGCTCCTGTTCAGCGACCGGGTCGTTCCGCAATACCGGGCACACGGCGGATTCTTTCCGCGCGGGTATCTGGCTCCGCTGCTGGCCATGACCTTCTCTGTTTACGCATTCGGCGGCGTCGAATTCGTGGCCGTGACCTCGGGCGAATCCCGCTCGCGGGATGATGTCGCGAAGGCCGTGCGCATCACCTTCGCGATGCTCACTCTCCTGTATTTGGGCGCGATCGCCGTCCTGGTCGGCGTCATGCCCTGGAATCGCGCCGGCTCCGCTGAGAGCCCATTCGTCACCGTCTTCCGCTCTGTCCACATCCCCGGCGCCAGCCACCTGATGAACTTTGTCGTACTCACAGCAGCTTTGTCGGGGGCGAACGCCGCCCTCTACGTGTCCTCGCGCATGTTGTTCTCCATGGCCCGCACGGGGTGGGCTCCGGCGAGGCTCGGGCAACTGAACTCGCAAGGCTCTCCGACGCTAGCTCTGCTGGTTTCCGCCTACGGGATCGTGGTCGCACTAATCCTTGAAAAATGGGCTCCGGCCAACGCCTTCGAGTACATCCTCCGCGCTGCATTTTTCGGGATGATTCTCTCCTGGGTCGTGTCGCTCGCCGCCCACGTAAACTTCCGCCGCCGCACCAAGCCCGAAGATCTCCAATCCCTGCCCCTGCGTTCCCCGCTTGGCGGATGGGGTTCCGCCATCGGCTTCACCGTCATCTGTTCGGTGATTTTGAAAGGCTGGTGGGATTCCCGCGTGAACTTCATCAGCGGAGTCCTCTACCTGCTGGGGCTCACCCTGGCCTGGGGGATGATCAAATCGGCGCGAAGAACCGCCTAGCGGCTCGGATGCGAGTGCGAGACCGAATGCGGGAATGGCTCCCACGAGCGGCTGCGCTTTGCAACCAACCACCTTTGGTCGTCTTTGTCCGAAATGAGTGATTTATCTCTCTCAATCCTTTGTCATTCCGAGGAGCGCCGCGACCGGGGACCTGCTGTTTCTCCCCTATCAGCACGACCGAAACTCCCCTCAGTCCAACCGGGTTCCAATCTGAGCATTGCAATTCGAAATCTAATACCAACAATCCCTTACCGAAAAGCGCCGTAAAGCCCCTTTGCCTTCCGGCATGGGAATAGAAGGCGTATTTGCGAAGCGCAGTTTTGCTGCATTCGATTGCTGCCTATGGTCTATTCTGTGTAGGGCGCTCGAAGGATATCAATCGAACCACAACGTCGTGTATTGCAGCAAGTATCCTTGCGCGTGGTGAAGTCAAGACACTCACCTTAAAAAACGAAGGTGGCAAATGGTATGCCTGCTTCTCCTGCATGGTGGACGCAGAGCCTTTGCCGGTCCATGATTCAGTGCTTGGCATTGATGTGGGCTTGGAATCGTTCGCCGTCACCAGTGATGGGGAAATCACGAGACAACCCACGTTGTTATCGGAGGGCACAAAGGGAATTGCGCCGTAAGCAACGTCATGTGTCTCGCTGTATCAAACGTTTTTCGGGCTGGCGCAAGGCCTGTAGGCTCACCGCCAAGCTGCACCGCCATGTGTTCCATCAACGCCATGATTTTCAACACAAACTATCCCGTGAACTGGTGAACCACTACGGTCGAATCGCCGTGGAAGATTTCAATGTCAAAGGCTTGGCCGGCGGTATGCTTGCCAAATCGGTACACGATGCCTCCTGGTCATCCTTTGTCGCCAAGCCGCTCTATAAGGCTGAAAGTGCCGATCGAGTGCTGGTGAAAGTAGACCCGAGAGGAACCTCGCAACCATGCCCTGGTGGAAAGCCTGCTCCGAAGAACCTTTGGAATCGGCTCCATCGGTGTTCGTGTGGTCTAAACACAACCCGCGACCACGCCTCGGCATTGGAAATTCTACGGCGCGGACTGCGCCTAAGAACCGAAACGCCTGCCATAGCGGGCGTGGCTCTTGAAGCCCCTAGCTTTTGCTATGGGGCGTAGTCACAATATCACTATGTCCGACCCTCTGCTCCGCTACCGCGCCGAGTTCCCCATCCTTAAGCGCACCAACTACCTGATCAGCAACTCGCTCGGCGCGATGCCCCGCGGAGTCTACGACGCAATGAAAGGCTACGCCGACACCTGGGCCACACGCGGCGTGCGCGCCTGGGAAGAACGCTGGTGGAGGCTCGGAGCCCAGGTCGGCGAGGAACTCGGTGCGCTCATGAACGCGCCCAAGACGAGCGTCTCAACGCACCAGAACGTCACCACGTGCCAGGCCGTGGTCGCGTCCTGTCTCGAGTTTTCCGGCAAGCGCAACAAAGTCGTCTACACCGACATGAACTTCCCCTCCGTGATGTATTTCTGGGAAGCCCAGCGAGCCTATGGCGCGCAGGTTCACATGGTGAAGACCGACGACGGCATCACCGTCCCCACCGAGCGCCTGCTCGCCGCCATCGACGAACAGACTCTGGTCGTCCCTGTCTCCCACGTCATCTTCCGCAGCGCCTACATCAACGACGCCGAAGCGATCATCGACAAGGCCCACAAGGTCGGCGCCTACGTCATCCTCGACACCTTCCAATCGCTCGGCACGATCCCGGTCGACGTCCAGAAACTCGATGTCGACTTCGCCTGCGGTGGCGTCCTCAAATGGCTTTGCGGAGGTCCGGGCGTCGCCTACCTCTACGTTCGGCCCGACCTGGGGAAGAAGCTCGCCCCCAAACTCACCGGATGGGCAGCGCACCAGCAGCCCTTCAATTTCGAAATCGGTCCGAACAGGTACACCGATCCGCCTTTCCGCTTCATGAACGGCACGCCGCACGTGCCCGCACTAGAAGCTGCGAGACCCGGCACCAGGATCATGAGCGAAATTGGAGTGGAGAAAATCCGCGAAAAATCCAAGCGTCAAACCGCCCGGCTCATCGCTCTCGCCGACCAGCGCGGTTGGCGCGTCAATACGCCGCGCGATCCCGAAAAGCGCGGCGGCACCGTCTCGGTCGACATGCCCGACTCGCAGGAGGTCTGCCGCGAACTCCTCAGACGCGACATCCTGGTCGACTGGCGCCCCCAGGCCGGCGTCCGCTTTTCGCCACACTTCTACACCACCGACGAAGAACTGGAAACCGCCATCCTGGCGGTCGAGGAGATTCTGAAAGAACGCTCGTTGTCGGTACGCTAGAGGGCCGCGATGGAAGCTGACAACCCATCTCCCGAACAGCTCGCAGGGCCTGTGCGTCGACGAAATGCTATTCATCCTTCTTTTGTTCGCGGTTCCCCTGGGGGCGCAAACTGTGCCGCCCGCAAAACCGCCGGCTGCCAGCGACGGCGCAGGGGCATTTGCGACCGGACACTATCGCAACCTGTTCGCCGAAGCCGGCCATTCGCCGGCCGAGATCTCCCACAAGCTAGAGGTCGCGTTCCATCAGCTATTTCATGGCGACCCGCAGACCGAGGCCGTCGTGTTTGCCGCCCGCAAGAATGCCAATGGCCCGCTGGCTTACCTCACCGATTGGGCAAATCACGACGTGCGCACCGAGGGCATGTCCTACGGGATGATGATTTCGGTCCAACTCGACAAGAAAGCCGAGTTCGACGCCCTGTGGAACTGGGCGAAGACCTGCATGTACATCAGCGACCCCAATCATCCCTCCTATGGCTATTTCTCGTGGTCCTGCAAGACCGATGGCAGCCCGAACGAAGAAACCGCCGCGCCCGATGGCGAAGAATACTTTGTGATGTCGCTTTATTTCGCAGCACACCGCTGGGGGAACGGGCAGGGGATTTACGACTATAAGGCGCAGGCGGACGAACTTCTCACTACCATGCGGCACCACCTGCTAACGACCGGTCCCACAACGTTTGGAGCCCGCACGGTCACCGCAGAAGTCAGTGAGGAAGCGAAAATGATCCGCTTCGTTCCCGGAGTCGATCGCGGAGATTTCACCGACCCTTCCTACCACGTCCCGGCTTTCTACCAGTTGTGGGCGCGTTGGGAACCTCCCGCGGATCGCAGCTTCTGGGCGGAGGCCGCCCGGGCGAGCCGCGCCTTCTTTCCAAAAACCGCAAACTCGAATAGCGGACTCGCGCCGGCTTACGCGAATTTCGACGGCACCCCGCACGCGACAGGCTTGCCGCAATCGCCATCTTCGGCTACGACTCCTGGCGCACGGCCAGCAACTGGTCGGTCGATTGGTCATGGTGGCAGATGGCACCGCAAGAGCAGCAACTGAGCGACCGGATCCAGGCCTTCTTCACGTCGCAGGGACTGGCGAGCTACGGTGATCTCTACACCCCTCGAAGGCAAACCGCTCAGCCGACATCACTCCACCGGACTGGTGGCAAGCAACGCGCTCGCCGGTCTGGCTGCAACCAATCCACGGGCAAGGGACTTCGTGAAGGCGTTGTGGGACTCGCCCCTGCCTTCCGGCCCAGCAACGCTACTAGGACGGCATGCTCTACCTCCTCAGCATGCTGCACTGTGGCGGACAGTTTCGGATCTGGAATCCGCGTCAGCCGGCTTGGTTGTTTGAGCGAGACCGACCGCCCGGCTACCGCCTCACCTTGCGCGCCTCACGAGTCCCGCCGTCCAGAGCAGTCCGGTTCCCCATACCACGATCGTGGCCGGGCTCCGGGACGTCGCCGCGGACAGGGGCGCCTAGCCGTTGAAACGATTGAATCAGCCGTAAGGTGTTCCGGCTGTCCGCTAAACAGGCACGTTGTTCGACGCAAGCGCCATCCCCACAAATC
>WNFR01010419.1_pt1 | contig 12839 bp, 10 predicted proteins | sample 5400221 | NCBI WGS metagenome assembly WNFR01 (sample SAMN13153357, study PRJNA577476) | soil metagenome | isolation source: 40 cm soil under Madrone tree | place: USA:California | collected 2016-06-14
CGCCCACTCGGGCTAAGATTCCGGGAGCCATGAACATCCAAGAACTCGCAGAGCAATATCGCGAGAGAACGGACGAGGAACTGCTGCGACTAGCGTTGGTCCGTGAACAGTTGACCGAGGAGGCTAGTGTCGCGCTCACAGGCGAACTAGCACGACGAGGTGTCGCTAGCGAGGCGCGACTGGATGCTGCTCGAAAAGATGAGGACGAGCGCAAAGCTGAAAATGAGAGGAGCCTCGGCACACTTGGCGTTTTTCACCTTTTTGGTGTTGGTCGTATCCGGCTTGGAAACGCTGATCGCGTCTACAATCCCGAAAGCGGGATCGAACGTTTTAGGACTACCGTGTTCATAGTGCTGTTTTGTTTTCCGCTGATACCAACAGGAACGTATCTGGTCGAGCGGAAACGCGGGTATTTCCCAGATGAACTGACCGTTTTAGAAAAGCTGCATCTCGACTGGGAGCAAGTTCTCAAGATATGGGTTGTTGCCGCAGGCGGCATTTTGGGGTTCATTTGGCTCATCAAGATTGTGTCTTCTGACACCGTCCGGAGGCTTGTCCAGCATTACTGGCGATAACAGGCGTGGCTGTTGAAAAACTCCTTCCTGCGAAATTCCCAAAAATAAAAACTCGTTAGGATGCGTTATGAGCGATCTTCTCGAATCGCAAGACATTTTCTATCCCCGAAATTTTGACTATTTCCATCGAAAAGTGAGTTTTTCAACAGACACAGGCAAGAGCACCAGTGAAAAGTAAGCTACCGTTCATTACCCCATCCTCCTCCACCAGGCGTCTCAATCCGCACTAAGTCGCCCTGCTTGGCTTGCAAGCTCGACTTTGCTGGAATTTCAGAACTCTTTGCCCCAGAAGTATGAACCGCGTGTCCCGACGCACCCGGCTGCCCACCAGCCAAACCAAACGGCCTGAATTTTCCGCGATCGCTCATCAATGTGACCTGAGCATCAGCAAGTAGTTCGATTTCGCGAATCAGGCCATCGCCACCGCGAAATTTTCCTTCACCACCCGAACCAGGTCGATATGAATACCTGCGCACTCGAAATGGATATGCATATTCCAACGCCTCAACCGGAGTGTTCAGCGAATTCGTCATATGCGTATGCACGCCGGACAGTCCGTCACCATTCGGTCGAGCCCCCATTCCACCGGCAATAGTTTCGTAATAGGCAAACGCCTTTCCGGTACGTGGATCGGTCCCGCCAATTGTCAGATTATTCATCGTCCCCGAACTAGCAGCGGGGATCCGATCAGGTATAGCTTCAGCCAGCGCGCGCAAAAGCACGTCCACAATGCGCTGCGAAGTTTCAACATTTCCAGCTGCCACAGCCGCCGGAGCTGCTGCATTCACTACACTCCGCTCAGGAGCAACAACCGAGATTGGCCGCATCAGCCCAGCATTCGCCGGAGCATCTTCTGGAAGCAAGCAGCGAAACACGTAATAAGTTGCCGAGTAGGTGATCGCGAACACCGCGTTCATGCTGCTCTCAACCTGAGGACTGGAGCCCGCAAAATCCACCCGCGCCGACGACGCAGCCGGATCGATCTCAACCGATACACAAATTCGAATCGGCATCTCGCTAAAACCATCGCTGTCCAGAAAATCTTCAGCCCAGAATCTTCCCCTAGGCATGCGTGCCAGCTCCGCTCGCATCAGTCGCTCGGAGTAGTCCAGAAGCTCCGCACATAGACGCTGCACCTTTTCAGTGCCGTACCGATCCACCAGCTCATGCAGTCTCACTTCACCAACGCGGCATGCCCCCACTTGCGCCGCCAAGTCACCCTCCCGCTCTTCAGGTGTGCGAACGTTGTCAAGAATCACCCTGAGCGCCGATTCATCTGTCACGCCACCGTTGACCAGCTTAGTCGGTGGAATCCGTATGCCCTCTTCATCAATTGTCCTGCACAGCCCCATCGACCCCGGATATTTGCCGCCAACATCGGCGTGATGCGCCCGCGACGCCACATAGAAGAGAGGCGAATCACCATCATCGACAAATACCGGCAACACCATGGTAATGTCCGGAAGATGTGTTCCTCCGGCAAATGGATCGTTAAGAATGGCAACATCTCCCGGCCCAAGCGACAGAGCGTCCACCGCCGCCTTCACCGACATTGGCATCGATCCCAAATGCACCGGCATGTGATCGCCCATTGCAATCGCCTGACCAGCGCCGTCAAACACCGCGCAGGAATAATCGCGCCGCTCCTTAATATTGGGGGAAAAGGCCGTTCGCCGCAGGACGGCGCCCATTTCTTCGGCCACAGAGCGCATCGCGCTCTTGAAAACCGCAAGCTCAATTGGATCGAATGAATTCATCTCAAGCTCGTGTAGAGGCGGCCGTTCACGCCCGCCCCAGTCAAACTTCGATCACCAAATTCGAATAGTCATCTATTGCGACCCGGCACGCCGGAGGCACAACCGTAGTCGCGCTGTACTCATGCACGATCGCGGGTCCCTGAAATTGATTTTGCGGCGCCAGCAAATCGCGCTGAAAAACTGGCGTCTCGAGCCACGCCCCACCAAACATCACACGTTTTCGCTTGACCACGGCATGATCGCTATCCGCGCCACCCGCAGCTTTCCGCGGAAACTCAATCCGCCCCGATGTCGCGATCATACGTACCCGGACATTCACGATCTCGATTTTCCTGGTTTCGTCCGCATGGCCATAGCGTTTGCGGTGCGCCTTATGAAAATGGCTGAGCATGTCCGGTCCTGCCGGCACATTTATTTCGTATCCTTGTCCCGCATATCGAAGATCGGCTGAGCGCGATGCAATTCCAACCAGCCCCTCTTCGCGGAATTCCGCAGCTCCCTTGGCCTCAACCTCAGAAAAATAAGGTTCTAGTAAAGCGAGAACGTCTTCATTCGCTCCGGAGTAATCGCTCTTGTTCTTCTTTGCAACCTTTGCGAGTCCTTCGCGACCTTTGCGGTTAAAAGCTCTTGATCGCGACAGCAGAGCCCCCGCGGCAATCATTACCGTACGCGAATAATCACGCACCACATCCGACATCAGAATCCCCAATGCAGAAAGCGCCCCCGGCATTGCCGGAACCATCACCCGAGGAATGTCCAGCGCCCGAGCAAGAGCGCAAGCATACAGCGGCCCCGCCCCTCCGAAGCAAACCAGCGTGAACTCCCGTGGATCGTACCCCCGTTCAACCGAGATCAGCCGGATCGCCTTCTCCATCTCAGCTTCCGCCAGCTGCAGAATGCCCAATGCAAATTCCTCGACGGACGCAATGGGTTCACGGGCCTTCTCCATAAAACGCCGGGTTCGATTCTCATCCAAGCGCACGCTCCCGGCCAAGGTGAGCTCTGGATCAAGCCTTCCGAGCACAAGGTTCGCGTCCGTGACGGTCGGCAGTGCGCCGCGCCCGTAGCAGATCGGCCCAGGATCAGCCCCCGCCGACCCCGGTCCCACATGCAGAATTCCTCCACGATCAAACCATGCCAACGAACCTCCCCCAGCGCCGACGGTATGGATATCCAGCATGGGCACGGAGATCGGAATTTCCGAAACGTAGGCCTCGCTTGTAATTCCATGTCGAAGCCAATGATGTTTTCAAATCCCGCCAACTGAGCAACTCGATGCGCGCCAATAACTCCCCCCGCCGGCCCCGACAGCACTGTTCTCACCGGCTCCTGCGAAGCGATCTTGCCGGAGACAATTCCTCCCGACGACTGCATGACATAGAGCGACCCGCCGTGCTCGCTCTGAATCGCCGATTCCAAGCGACGAACGTACTCTCCAGCCTTAGGTGTCAAATAAGCATTCACCACGACGGTAGCCGCCCGCTCATACTCCCGAAACTCCGGCAAAATCTCATGAGAAACCGAAATAGGCAGAGCGGGACTGTCGGGATGGGCCTGTGTGGGTCGGACATTCTTGTCCGACAAATCTGTCCCTATAACGTGGACGACAGGGGAAACCGAGGACGTGGGAGCTACCCTCTCTGGTCGGACAGGAATGTCCGACCCACATGGTCTGACACCGGCTTCTCGCAGTGCAGCCGCCACAGCTCTCTCATTCTCGGAGTTCGCAAACGAGAAAAGCAGCGAAATCGCAATACTCTCCGCCCCGCTCGATCGAATCCTCTCTCGCAGCTGAGCCAACACCGACTCGCTCGGCGAGAGCAGAATTTCCCCTTCCGCGCTCACTCGCTCCCGCACCCCAAACCGCAGCTCCGCAGGCACGATGCACGGCGCAGGGGTCGCCATCCAGTCATAAAGGTGCTGTCGCGCTTGCCGGCCAATGGCAATTGTGTCCTCGAATCCCTCAGTGGTCACGAATGCAACTCGCGCACCTTTGCGCTCGAGCAAGGCATTGGTACCGATGGTTGTCCCGTGACGAACTTCAAGCCCGTGTAGCTCCGGGCTTCCACGCCCGGAGGGGCGAAGCCCTGTTCCTGTCATGATCAACCGAATCGCTTCCATTACCGATTTCCCCGGGTCCTCCGGTGTCGAGAGCACCTTCAGCACCGCCGGAACGCCGTCCTTAAGGTAAACGCAGTCAGTAAACGTTCCTCCCGTATCAATCGCAATCCGCATGAGTTATCTCGAAGAAAAAATCAGACGCCAATCCCGAATGCTATCTCGGGACACAATCGTATTCAAAGTGTGGAATTAGGCCTATTAGTCACAGGCTCCCGTGCTAAACTCCTCCGCCGGAGGTGTTTTGCAATGGCCAAGACCGTGAGTTGTAGAGATGTTGGATCAGATTGCGACTTCGTGGCGCGTGGCGCCAACGAAGAGGAAATCATGCAACAGGTTGCGAATCATGCCAGGGTAGAACACAATATGAGCGAGATTCCGGCCGAGGTAAGGGAGAAACTACACGCAGCCATACACGACGAAGCGGCGTAAACGGGTTCCAAGCACAACAATGCCGGGACATTAATTTGTCCTGGCTTTTTTGTCTGCTATGCAGCTTTCCGCGTTCCCGAGACAAGCGACGAAGTTGCAACCAGTACCTGACGGCTGAACGGCTCAGCCGTGCCGGAATCACTCGACTTGTTCCTCGCTGGCGTCTTCAGGTAAGTCTTTCGGAGCTTCGTCGCCCGGGCGAGTGCCTGCTCGTACTTATCTTCACTAATTTCCTTAAATTTCCGCAATAGCTGGCACCGGGAACCATGATCCAGCACATCACTGGCAATCGCGATCAGTTCTTCCCAGTCGTGCCATTCCCCAATGGCATCCTTTACTTCGCCCAGGTCCTTCACGAATGTGGGCTGGTCATTCGTCTCGGCCATTTGCAACACGTAGCGAAGCTCTTTCACTTTCAAACGGTACGGATGCAGATTGTTCTTGTTCAGGCGCGGCGGATCACTCAGCTCTGTCGTCAGTTCCACAGCATGAGCCATGGCCTCAGCTGCAGCCTGGTTCGGCTGGCCATCCTGCATCAGATTTTCTAGTTCAGCAGCTTCTTGCCGCAAAGTTTTCTTGAGCACCCCAGATTCCTTCACCACCGTTGAATGCAGTTTCTTTGCCTGCTTGCGTCGCTGAATTGCCAGATGTTCAAGCAACTGGACCTCGCTATCCTGCTCTCCATCTGCCTTGACGGTGCAGGCATGTCCAATGAGAACGTCCATATCCCGCACTCTCCCAGCGCGTCGCCGAACTCGCTTGATGCTTTTCAGCAGCCGGCGTTCGGTGCCGTTCGAATCGAGTGACAGCGCATGCAATGCGCTCTCCAGTTTGCGGGCGTTGGTTCGCAGGTCATGGACCTGCTCTGGCGCTAGCTGGGTGGGCGCCTTCTTCACAAATTTCTTCAGTTTCCGTACCGACTTCTGGATTCGAACCAAATCAAGAGGCATAGGACATTTTTGATTGTCAGCCGGGGAATTTGGTTTTTCGTGATGACGATGAAAACGTGAGTGCCTGATCGCCAGTTTTGTGACCGCCCGAATGCAAAACCCAACGCCTTCAGAAGCATCGAAAGAACGTTTGCCAGCTTTTAGCCTCCGCAAGCTTTCGCTGAACAAAGCTGCTTAGTGCGCCAAGTCTAACCAGCGCTGCTGAAGCGAAACTCAGGCCGATCCAAATCGCGATCCCGCACTCCGATCAGATACAAAATACTGTCGAGTCCCAGGTGCGAGACCGCGTGGTTTGCGCTTTTCCGCACCAACGGCTTGGCATGAAACGCAATCCCCATGCCGGCAATATTGAGCATAGGGAGATCGTTCGCGCCATCCCCAACCGCAACCACCTGGTCAAGGGAAATATCTTCTCTGGCAGCAATAGTTGCCAAAAGCTCAGCCTTCTTTTTGCCATCCACAATTTCAGACGCAACTCTGCCCGTCAGCACGTCATTCTCGATTTCCAGCTCGTTCGCGAAGACGTAATCGATCCCAAGCCGCGCCTGCAAATGCTTCCCGAAGAAAGTGAACCCACCGGAAAGAATCGCAGTTTTGTACCCAAGCATCTTCAGCGTTGAAATCAGCCTCTCAGCTCCGTCTGCAAGCTGCACCGTGTGCAGCAATTCGGGTAACCGCATTGCTGGAAGCCCGCGCAGCAATGACAGTCGCTTCGTGAAACTGTGCTTGAAGTCCAGCTCGCCGCGCATTGCAGACGCTGTAATTGCCGATACTTGTTCGCCCACGCCATGAAGCCTCGCCAATTCGTCAATGACTTCCGCCTGAATCAGCGTCGAATCCATATCAAATGCGACCAGTCGCCGATTCCGCCGGTAAATACTTTCCCGCTGAAACGCAATATCAATCTCGAACTGATGAGTCAGCTCCATGAGCTCGGCCCGCAGCGCGCTGGATGAGTCTCCTTCTCCGCTGATTTCCAGCTCAATGCAGGCATTCGCGTTTTCCACGCGGCCGGTAAGTGACAGTCGTCCCGAAAGCCGCTCAATACGGTCGATATTGAATGCATGCCGTGAAATCGCGCTGCTCGCCGTCGCCAGCTGCTCAGCCGTCACTACTCTTCCCAACACGCTGACGATGAACCGAAACTTTCCCTGTGAACGCACCCAGTGATCGAAAGCCTCTTCGCTCACCGGTGTGAACTTGATCTTCAAATCGAGATCGTGCGCCCTGACAATCAGGTCCTTTTTTAGAGGTGTGAACTCCTCGCCGGCAGGCACTTCAACCAGAATTGCCAGCGTCAAGGTCTCGTGCACCACCGCCTGCCCAATGTCCAGTATGCGGACGCGATACGTGGCCAGAATCTCCGCCAGGGAACTGGTTAGCCCAGGCCTGTCCCCGCCGGAAAAGTTAATCAGCACTACCCGATTCATAGTGAGTAAACAGATTAACAGGCGAGACAGATCCCACACCGTAGCCATACGGTTTCGGAATGTGAGCAGAACCTGATCTTGGAACGGGCGTCCTCGCCCGTGTTCGCCGCGACACCACTCAAAAAGGATTCTCTCAGCGTCCTCTGCGACCTGTACGGTTGCAGGCTGTTCCTTATCACACAACCTGGGAACAGAATGCGATCTCTAAGCACCAGGAGCAAAAAATGCCAGCCAAGAAGAAGTCCAGCCGCCGTCGCTACAGCAAAGGTGCAAGCAAGACAGTCGCAAGCGCAATGCGCCGCAAAAAGAGCGGAACCCTTCGTTCCGGCAAAAGCGGGAAAGGCGGAAAAGTAAAAAGCCGCAAGCAGGCGATTGCCATCGGTCTCTCTGAAGCGCGTGAGAAAGGCCAAAAAGTTCCAAGCAAGAAAGCTGCGTAGACCTGGCCAGTTTCCTGGAACCGGTCGCTACTGGGGTCGAGTCACCCGTCTTCCGCGCGATCACTCGGCGTAATTTTGCTGCATTGAGTTGACGGTTGCAGTCCTAGATGCAGACTGAAATCAGTTTGACAGACTGCGTCCGTAAGGTTTTTGAGCCGGCGCCTGACCAACGGGGCTTTTGCTTTTACTGTGCCGAAGCGGTCGCAGGCCTGGCGAAAATCTTAGGATCCACCGCCGGATTAAGCTCAATCTTGCTGAACTGTACCGAACTGGAATCCTGTCCGCCCTGTTTGTTCGCTCGATGAAATGGCAGGTTCAAGCCTTCAACGGCTTTCCAGTCTGAAAGCACCGTCTCTGAGTCCACTGGCCCAGACTGTCCCATGGCCTTATATGTCTCGCGGATAATCTTGCCGCTCTGCGGGTCGACAAAACACCGCATCGCCACGCCAGGTCCGGACACATCCAAAATTGCCAACTCGGTGCCACTAGTCTTGTCCGTTCCGGAGGCAGCAAAGCTAAACGCGGGGTCATTCACGTGCTGCCCCAGATAAATCAGGTCGCGATGAATCTGCTCCAGGCTGTCGTTTTTCCGCGATGACGGCAAGTCCTGCGTGCCCATTCCCGCCGCAGAAGCGAATCCAGCGTCCGGTGTTACCACCATCGTGAAAGTTCCCTGCGGAGTTTGCAGATCCACTTTCATGTGATCGGGAAAGACAACCGTGGCCTCTGCTTGGATACTTCCATTCGGCTGCTGCAAGGTGAAATCTGACTTCAAAGACTTCACCGCCTGCAGCTTCGCTTCGCCACCCAAGGCTTTCGCCACTTTTCCGGCCAGCGCCTTGCCTTCAGGATTCGAATCCTTCTTCTCCGAAGCCGCCGGCATCTCGCCCTTTTCACCAGGCGGAGGCGGAATGGTAATGTCCAGTTCCGTCACTGGCCCGAGTGATGATAAAGGCTTATCGAACTCCGACGCGTTGCCCGCCACCAGCACGGCAAGCTGGTCTTTGTGCAAATATTTTGGGATGATCCTCGCAACATCGGCGGTTGTCACCTTTTCAACTCCCGCGCGGTAGCGCTCAAGAAAATCTGCAGGATAAGCATAAAATTCATACGCCATGCGCTCGCGCAGCACTTTATCCGGAGTGTCGAAATTGAACACAAACGCGTTCAGGATGGTGTCTTTGGCACGAGCAATCTCCGAATCGGTGACCGGCTTTGTGTTCAGCTCATCGATCTGCGCATAGAGCGCCTGAATGGACTCGACCGTCGTGCCGCTCTTCGTCGCCATCGCCAGCTGCAAAATTCCCGGATGGTCGAAGCGCGTTCCAATACCGCCGCCCACGGCGTAAGCCAGCCCCAGCGCGGTGCGAATATTCTGTACCAGGCGGGAAGAGAAGCCGCCGCCGAAAACTTCATTGAAAACTTCAATCGCGTAATAGTCAGGATTATTGCGCGTCGTCCCCAGCCCAATCATCCGGATATTGCTCTGGTTCACATCTTCTTTTTTGACCAGGTAATAACCGGGCTTCGCTGGATCAAAGTGAATTTCAGGCTCCTGAGGCTTGGGACCCTTTTGCCAGTCTCCAAAACTCTTGCGCAGCAAGGCCTCGACCTGCGCCGAATCGAAGTCCCCGACAATTCCGAAAATTATGTTGTTGGGATGAACGTACGTGTGGTGCCAGTCGAGCAAGTCTTGCCGCGTGACGGCTGCAATAGTTGCATACTCGGGAACTCGCGCATACGGATTCTGTGGGCCATACGCAAGTTTGGTCGCCTCGCGATGCGCGATTTCGCTGATCTCATCATTGCGCCGGGAAATTCCGTCGAATGCCTCGCGTTTGGCCAGATCAAGTTTGTCCTCCCGGAACTCTGGCACGCGCAGAAGATCACTGAAAACTGTGAAGACATCGTTGAAATCTTCTTTCAGGCAAGAAAGAGAAATAGTCGTCGAGTCGGCGCTGCCGTCTGTCTCAACCTTCGCAGCGCGAATTTCCAGATAGTCGTCAAGCTGGTCACCGGTCTGAGTTTTTGTCCCGCCTGTGCGCCATACCTCGCTGTACAACGAAACCAGCCCAACCTTTGCTGCCGGCTCCGATCGTGAGCCTCCGCGGATCCGCGCAATAGCATCAATCGTCGGCAACTCATGATCTTCTTGCAGGAAGACCACCATCCCATTCGGCAGTTCAATGCGCTTGGGCTCCTGCGGCTTAAACTCCGGTAATTTTGGAATAGGAATCTTCTTCCACGCAGGTTGGCTTGACTGACTAAAGACCACCGGAACTAGGCTGAACACAACTGCGATGAAGAGAAGTTTTTTCATTGCGCACCGCCGTTCCCGGCCGCCGCCGAATTCTCAATCACTCCCACAGTCCGATTAGTTGGAACGAACACTTGGTTCGCCACTCGTCGTATGTCAGCTTTATTGACTGCATTGATCCTGTCCACTGATCGAAACAGCTCCCGCCAATCCCCATACAATGTCTGATACTCTGCCAGCTCGGTCGCCAGCCCCTCGTTGCTGTCGAGACCGCGAATCAGGTTCGCCTTCGCCCGCGTCTTCACCATCTTGAGCTCGTCATCCGTGATGTCTTCCTTCTTAAGGCGTTCAATCTCCGCGTGAATCGCATCACCCACTTCTTCATTCTTGTGACCAGGCATCGGTGCCGCAAAGAAATAGAAGATATGTGGATACTTCACACCGGGAAATCCAGTCCCACCCTGCGCCACGGAAGCAATCTTCTTGTCGCGGACCAACGTGCGATACAGCCGCGAAGTCCTTCCTTCGGAAAGCAAATCGGCCAGCGCGTCATAAACAGCGTCATCTTTGTCGCGATAGTCGGGCCGGTGATAACCCTCGACATAGACGGGCTGTGAAGTTTCATGCAGCACAACCCGCCGCTCAGAATTCTGCGGCGGTTCGGTCGTGGTCCGCTCGTCAGGTTTCTCATGCGATGGAATCCGGCTGAAATATTTCTCGATGACAGCCATGGCCTGCGCAGGATCGATATCTCCCGCAACCGCAACCACCATGTTCGACGGAATGTAGTAGGTGTCAAAAAAATGCTGTGCATCGGTAGCTGAGAAAGAGTTCAGGTCCGATATATATCCAATCGTCGGACGGTGATACGGGTGCGCCGAAAAAGCCTCAAACAGAAATTGCTCAATCAAGCGCCCAATTGGGCTGCTATCCGTCCGCATCCGCCGCTCTTCAATCACCACATTGCGCTCTTTGTAAAACTCGCGAAACACCGGATGAATAAAACGTTCCGACTCCAAATAAGCCCACAGCTCCAACCGATTTACGGCAAATGCGTAGTGATATTCCGTGTGATCATCACTGGTCGATGCATTGATGTCTTCTCCTCCGTTCCGCTCCACAATCTCGCTGAATTCGTTGGGCACCACGTATTTCTGCGCTTCCTTGATCGCATCCTGCCAGGCCTTCTCAAGCTGCTTGAGCTTCTGTTCGTCGCGGCCCACCGGCTTGTCGCGCTCATGCAAATACGCAGCGTAGATCTCCTCCACCTTTTGCAATGCGGCCTTTTCAGCGGGATAGTTCTTCGTGCCAATAGTGTCCGTGCCCTTGAACGCCATGTGCTCGAACATGTGAGCTAGCCCAGTCTTGCCCATCGGGTCCTGCACCGACCCAGCGTCTACATTGGTATAAAAGGAAAAAACCGGAGCCGAATCCGGCCGTTGGCAAACGATAGCGGTCAACCCGTTCGAAAGCTTCTTGACCGTGACCCGTTTCTCAAACGAAGCAAGGTCCTGTGCAAAGCAAACCGCAGCAAGGACTAAAAGTACTAAGACGACCTTCAAAGCACGCGACATCAAACCTCCAAGGGAGCAAACATTTGGACCGGAAGATTTAAGACGTGAAAGACGATTTGAAGTGAGCAGCGGCAATTTTGTCAAACTACCGGCCAGCGTAGTCTCGCTTTGCGTAGCCCCGGAAGCCCTCGTCCGGGGACCTCGAGACCCGAGAACAATTTATGGACCGCCTGGATCCACTCGCTAGCGCTCCCATTCACCCCTGCTTTTTCCCCATCGGCTGCTAATTCCCAGCATTTCTTGGGCTTACGTTGACCCAGCAGATACTTTCCAGTAGCCTTTTTACTAATTCCATTGAAGGAAAAGTGTATTCTTAAGGCATCTAAACTAAAGGACGAGATCTTGTCTGACAGTCAGAAAACCTTGCTTTTGCTGAAGCCTCGCGGATTCTGCGCCGGCGTAGTCCGGGCCATCGATATTGTCCGCATCGCCCTTGAAGCCTTCGGTCCGCCCATCTATGTGCGCAAAGAAATCGTCCACAACCGCTTTGTGGTCGAGGAACTCCAGGGCAAAGGCGCAATCTTTGTCGATTCGGTTGACGAAGTCCCCGAAGGCGAACGCGTAATTTACAGCGCGCACGGCGTCTCTCCCGAGGTCCGCCAAGCCAGCAAAGAACGCCGCCTCCGGGTCATCGACGCCACGTGCCCGCTCGTCACCAAGGTCCACGTTGAGGCCGTGAAATTCGCCAAAGAAGGCTATTCGCTAATCCTCATCGGCCATCGTGATCACGACGAAGTAATCGGCACGTTAGGCGAAGCACCGACTGTCACTCAAGTGGTGGGTTCGCCTGAGCAAGTCCAGGCTCTCTCTGTCCCGGATCCCAATAGAGTGGCCTACCTGACCCAGACCACTCTTAGCCTTGATGAGGCCAAAGAGGTCATTAATGCTTTGCGGCGCAAGTTCCCCAACATCAAAGGTCCGCACGCGCAGGACATCTGTTACGCGACTGAGAATCGTCAGGTTGCCGTCAAGCACGTCGCATCTGACGCTGATCTGCTTCTGGTCGTAGGTTCAGAGAACAGCTCAAACTCGAACCGTCTCGTGGAGGTCGCGCGGAATTTGGGCCGGGCCTCACACCTGATCGATAGCTGTGAGGACATTCAGCCCGAATGGCTGGAGGGCGTGAACACTATCGCGCTCACCGCCGGAGCATCGGCGCCCGAGTGCCTGGTGGAAGAAGTGGTCGAGTTCCTAAGTACCAAAGGCTTCAACAATCTGCGCGAGGTTGAGGTCATGCCCGAAAATGTGCGCTTCGGCCTGCCTCCCGAAATCGTAGAGGCCATAGGCGCCGCGCCCACAGCAGGCGTCT
>WNFR01006874.1_pt1 | contig 12838 bp, 6 predicted proteins | sample 5400221 | NCBI WGS metagenome assembly WNFR01 (sample SAMN13153357, study PRJNA577476) | soil metagenome | isolation source: 40 cm soil under Madrone tree | place: USA:California | collected 2016-06-14
ACAGCGGGTCGACGTTCCGAGTCGTGGTAAGCAACACAGCGGGAACAGTGACCAGCGCGTCCGCGACCTTGACGGTGAGTTCTGCGCCGGTGGCGCCCACGATCACCACGCAACCAGCCAGCCAGACGGTTACCGCGGGGCAGACGGCCACGTTCACCGTGGTGGCGACAGGAACGGCGCCGCTGAGTTATCAGTGGAGCCGCAGCGGAGCGGCTATTGCCGGGGCCACGTCCTCGAGCTACACCACAGGGGCGACGACAAGTTCTGATAATGGAGCGCAGTTCACTGTGGCGATCAGCAACACGGCCGGAAGCGTGACCAGCGGTGCGGTGACGTTGACGGTGAACTCCGCGCCGGTAGCACCGACGATCACCACGCAGCCAGTGAGCCGGACGCTCACTGCAGGGCAGACGGCAAGCTTCTCGGTTGTAGCGACCGGAACTGCTCCGCTTAGCTATCAATGGCAGAAGAATGGGGCAGCACTTGCCGGAGCAACGTCAAGTACCTACATCACCCCACCAGAGATCGCTGCTGACAACGGAGCCCAGTTCGCGGTTGTAGTGACCAACAGCGCGGGCAGCGCAACTAGCAACGCCGCGACGCTCACCGTCAACGCGACGACGGCCCTACTCAATCCCAGTACGACAAGCCTGAACTTTGGGAACGTTAATGTGGGCGGCACCAGCTCTCAGAATGTCACCTTCACCAACAGCGGCAATTCCAACGTGGCTATCTTGAGCGTGAGCATCGCGGCCGCTGGCTACAACGTGAGCGGCCTTGCCACCGGCCAGGTGATCGCCCCGGCTCAGACGGCCACGCTCAGTGTCACGTTTAGTCCCTCTTCCTCCGGAAGCCTGCCCGGCACTGTGTTAGTAGCCAGCAACGCTACCAACTCCCCGGCTACGATCACCCTCAGCGGCTCTGGTGTGGGGTCAACAAGCGGTTTGCCCACATGCGGAAAGCTAAACGACAAGAACGTCTATCTGCCGCCCAATTACGACACCTTCACTCCGCCGTCAAAGGGCCAAAGCTATACCGATCCGGTCTTCGGTTGCAAAATCACACGCATCACGGATGCTGCTGCAAATGGATGGGTGGCCGCGGCCCATTTTTATAGTTTGGAGACGCCGTTCAACGCTGATGACAGTTATCTGTTTGTATTTAATGGCTATACTGGCGGCTCACCCACGATCGTAGACTTGAGCGGAAATCCGGTTGTTTCTAACGCGAATATGCCTAATTTCAATTCCGCAGTAGGATTGGTTTGGGATCTTACGAATCCGAAGGTTTTCTATTACACGAGCGGCCAACAACTTACTAAGGGGACCATCAGCGGGACGCCGCCGAACGCGACGGTGGCTTCAACCACTCTGGCAACCTTTTCGCAATACTCAAGCGTGGTCATCCCCGACGACATTGATCTCTCCAGCGACGGCCTCCATTTATGGCTGGCGGACTGCTATCAGAACTGTACGGGTCATATTTTTCTGGTGACCCTGAACGCAGGCAATGGCGCAGCGACGAGTGCCTCGCAAAGTACAGTTTTATCTGGCATCACGCATCACGGAATGACTATGGTGCCCAATAATGGGGTTTTCATCGATGGGACACTTTACAACTCGTCCGGAAGCCTTTGGAACGGAACGGGGACGCCAGCGGGCGGTACTGGCGCCCACGTGGACTGGGGCGTGGATAGTTTGGGCAGGACAGTGGCCGCCTCGATCTGGGGCCAAGGGACGACGAGCAACGGCTGCCCCAGCAACTACGGTTGGAGCTTGCTCGACTTGACGACCAGCGCGGTGCGGCTATGCCTTAACGATGGCATCCAGAACGTAGGAAACTCCAGCCATGTCAGCATGCGGGACACGCAATCGAAATACTGGATCGCCCATTCAGTGGATGATAGCGGAGGCTGCCCCAGTTCTTCTTATTGGTGCTACAACAACCCGACGAGCATGTCGGGGTGGGGTCTTTATACCGGGGAAATCATCGTCTGGGACGACACCGGCAACGCCGTACGCCTCGCACACCACCGCAGCCGCTCGGGCGAGACCTACTGGGCGCAAACCAGGGCGGCGATAAGCAGGGACGGAAGATACATCGCGTTCGATAGCAACTTCAACCAGTCCGGCAAGGGGGCCAATTATATAGACGTTTACGTAATTGGACCACTGTATTAGCCCGATCCAATGCACGGATCACCAGCGGAGCACAACACTGAGAACGTCATGTGTGACATGGTGAGCACCAATTCTGGCGGCGGCAAATGGATACACCGATGCTGACATCATTCAAATTCAGCAACGCGACTTGACCAACTTGCACCGCACCACGGAGCTTGTGAATTCTCGCGTCAGGCGGCTGTGAAGGAGGCGAAGGCGCCGAATCGGCACGGCCTCCAAGGATTTGAGAACAAATGGGCTCTGATTCACGATTTTCTTGAATCTTGAAATCGTCATTTGGTTCAGTCCTCCTTCGACTTCACCGAACCGCGTAGCTCCGTCGTGCCGCAAATCCGACCTCCAACGAATCAGAGCTTTTTCAGAAAAAATCAGGTGCGCCCATGGAAAGACGGAGAAGAGATGCCCTCCCAGGGGGTGATACCAGGTCGGGCCGAAGCTTGCGAATATCGCTCCCTCCCGGTTAAGGAGTTCGTACATCTTCATGAGCACGGAGACGGGATCCGTAAAATGTTCAAAGGAATCGAGGGACACAATTGCATCTGCTTTCTCATCCGTATGGGTGCAAAAGAGACAGACTTTCTCCACTCCCTGCCGCCGGGCCTTTGTGCGTGCCTGCTGGAGCAAGGGTTCTCGAATATCGATTCCAATCACTCGGAGGGCGCCGTTCCGCGCTAGTGCGATTGCGTCGTCCCCGTCACCGCAGCCAAAGTCGATAACCACCTTTCCCCGCAGTTGGTTGAAAACCGCGTTACCCAATAAGACCTTGACCTTTATTTTGTCTTTATAGGGCTCGCCCGACATATATGGAGGGTCCTCGGGAGAAATCCACTTGAGGATCCGATACTGCATCCTGTCGAGGGCAGAGTCCCGCGCGTGCCCTACATGGTCCGCCAGACCGGCGTCCCTAATGTCCATAGAAGGTGTTTTCTGTTGCGATGGCCTGTTATCGGAAGCTGCTCTGTGCGCATTGGGACTCGATTCTGCGGAGATCATTAGAGACCCTCCATCGAGATTTGTTGCTCTCTGAGGTCGGTGAGGAGTTCTAGCAGCGCCTCAATCAGTGGAGAGCCGAACGGGAAGGTTGTTTTGGAGCGCGTACATTGGACCTCACAATTTCCGGCCATGTGATGACTTTGTTCAGCTCGTAATTGAAATACACTCCCAAAGCCACGGCAATGAATTGACAAAGCAACTGAGTCAGAGAAGCAAATCCCTGCTTGCCATTTTGCAGGATAGACAGCTGCGTTAGACTCCACGTCAAGCCTGCATACGTTGCTGTGGTGACACCGAGTCCGACTGCCGACATACCCAGATAGGAAAGATAGCCCCTCAGAATTCGTAAACCTCGGTGTGTGCGATCAGCAAAGGACCAGATGTTATTGAGCACGTAATTGTGAAGATTGGCGAACAGGCTGGCGGCCGCTGAAACTTGCCAGTCCCTCCAGTGCGTCAAGTGCAGCAACAATGTCATGGCGACCAGGTTGACAATTACGCCGATGCCGCCGACTGCAGCAAACTTCAAGAATCGGTCTGACATGAGCCGACTCGCCTTGGACAGCCGCCACAACTGCGTCAAGTACTGAACCACTATCTTGCCGGAGACTTTTGATTCCCCGAATTTCCTGGAACCAAACGTATAGGGAATCTCCGTGACGACCGATGGCTGAAGTTTGGCGAGGACTTCCAAGAGAATCTTGAATCCATTGCCGTTCAGGTCTTCCCGGACTTGCGCAAAATCCTTCCGCCACATCAGAAAATATCCCGACATGGGATCCTTCAGTTTAATCCCCAAGAAAATTTGCGCCATTTTTGTGGCGCTCCAAGAGCCGAAGCGGCGCTGCCATTTCCAGCTCCCGGTGCCACCCCCATCCACGTAACGACTACCCACCACCGCATCCGAGCCTTCGTAAAGCTCTGCAAGCATCTTCGGGAGGATTCGAGGGTCATGCTGCAAATCGGCATCGATGCAGGCCAGCGCCTCACCCTGGGCTGCAGAGAACCCATCGATCACTGCTGAACCTAATCCAGGGTTGCACATGCGGCGCACGACGCGCACTCGCGGATTGGTCAAAGATATTCGTTCAGCAACGGACCAAGTTAGGTCGGGAGAGTTATCGTCTACGATTAGGATCTCATAGTCGATGTGGCTTAGAGCTTGCCCAATCTGCTCCACGAGTAGAGGAATATTGTCAGCCTCATTGAAAGTCGGCGATACGACGCTCAGCTTCATAATCGCTCTCCGTCGGGAAAATCGTTCGCTGATAGAAACCGGGTGCGTTCTTCTTGTTAGGCCGTCCCTGAGAGGTAAGAAACTTGCAGGCCGAAATCCTGTTCAACTCGAACCGTCGGAACTACGAAACCCGACGCTTCCGTGCGTACAGAAGTCAGCTTTGGCTAGGCGCTTGGCTCTCGCCGATTTTGATGTTGCCGAGCGCTAATTCTTGTGGAATGTAGCCGCCCAAGCGACGGGGCACTGAAAGATCATGACCCGGCCGTTCTCGGCTGCCAGCTGAAGCCACTGCGGCCGGCGGCCCTCGATCAGCTCTCGGAGAAAAGCCGACTCCTGCTGGACCGGCTCAATCATAGGGTCCGTTTGTGGATACAGTACCAGCAGACTGGCCCCATATCGCTGCATGACTGCCCGCACTTCCTCTTCATCCCAGTGCTGGTCGCTGTATTGGGAACCGACGAGACTGACCACCTTACGCTTCAGAGCGTAAGCCGTGGCCTGACCATTGGTCGCGACTACGACCGCGTCGAGCGGCACGTTCGCATCGAACCAGGAGCGTAGGCTTCCGCCCGTTCGAGACGGGAAAGCGAAGCTCGCTTCCACGGCCCGGTCCGGTGGCACTGACCGATGGGCTGCGGTGTTTTCCAAGTTGATGCCCCAATAGGACCCGACGATCATGGCAGCGCAGGCTATCCATGCTAGTGGAGTCGAGCGAGCACCTGGCAAAGCTTGTACTCTGGTCAAAACGAGGCCAGACAGGAGCAAATAAACTGGCAGCAGGGGATAGAACATCCGACTTCCGAACGAGATCACGCTGAACATACCCAGGTAAATCATTCCTGCGTTATAAACCACCACGTAAACCAGCAGCAGCCCCGCGTGCGGAAATCCGCTGCCGAGTGCTGCACGAATGCCCAAACTGTTGGTCAGCCGCGCTATCGTCACGAACACCAGTATGGACAACAGTACGAGTCCGACGCACTGCGTCACCTGCAACGCGCCCAACCGGGTCGGCACACCTTCACCGAAAAACAGATGGTACGTCGAGACGCCGAACTGTTTCAGAACAGCCGTCAAGGGGTGGGCCACTGCTTTTGTATTTCCGCCCTTCCAAGAGCCCGTCAGAAGCATATTCCGTGTCAGCAAACCACTGATCAGACCAGCTGGCAGGGCCAAGCACGCTGCGGCAATCACAGACTGGCGATCGCGTCGGCGCGATGCTCGCCAGGCCAGGTAGACTGCAACCGCCACAAATAGAAATAATCCGGCATAGCGTACCCAGCACGCGCACCCCGTGAGCAAGTTGCCTGCGGCAGCGACCGGCGTGCCTCCCCTTGCTCGTTCGTGTAGCAAGAGGCATAGCAGCGCACTGAGCGTGAGCGCTGTGAATAACGATTCTGTTGCCACCGCAGTCGCATACAGGTTCGCAGCGAAGCTCCCGAGCAGCAGAACCAGCGCTACTCGCGTCACCATGGGGCTCAGTTCGAGCAAGCCTGCACCACACGCGATTAAGGGAACGAGGAAGATGAACGAAGCAGCGGAAAGGAGGAGCCCAGCGGTCTCGCTGGCCAGGCCCGTTCGCGTCACCGCCGCGACTGCCAACGAATAGCCGGGAGGAAACGTCGTGAGGGGCGCCGGAAGCCGTCCGTGAGAGCGTTCCGTATCGAAGTGGACGATCGAGGTCGTGAGCCCGTGCCCCTCATCGATGTTTTCCGCCTCGCTCAGGTATTGGTAGCTGTCGTCGCTAAGCCCCGGTCCTCCGGCGTGGTACAGAATTCCCGCCAACGCCGTCACATAAAGCAGGCACCAGAGCACGATTTCTGTCGTATTTAGGGAGCCGCAGTAGGGCCTGACCGCGGACGGCGCATTTTGAAGAAGGCGCCGACCAGGCACAGCGTCCGGGCGCCCTGCGTCGCTTGCCTGGGTGCTCGTGCCGGTGTCACTGAATCTGGATGATGTAAGCATCGGTGTAGCCATTGCCACCAGCCGAATTCGTGCTCCCCATATCGCTATCAAATATTACGTACTTCCCGCTACGGCTGATGGAGGCGTGGGGCTGCCTCCAAAACTCATCCAGGTAGGCCGGGTGAGAACGATGGTGCGCGAGTCGATAAACATTGGCTGGATTGTCGTTGGCATCGACCCTGGCGACTACAACTTCACCTGCCCATTGCGGCCAAACAGTCTGCCAATCAGATTCGGGTGGAATATTGTAGATATTCGGGTAGTTCGGATCATGGAACGCAGACCACACAGCCCACGGCTGCTTGGGCCCACCTTGATAATTGGTGTGACCGTCTCTCCAATTCTTATTGAACCAGCAGCTAAACGACGTGTTCGTTGTCCAGTTTTTCTCAACGCCCGAGCCGCCGCGATTGGTGCAAGGATCGGCTGTATCGGCGTCGCGGTCGACAAGGGCCACATCATTGCCGGCCAAATCCAGGCCGAAGTCGGTGTGAACTCCGCTGATTTGGAACTGGTAGGCATTCGTGCCATCCCAGATAACATCGTGGTTGTAGTTCGTACTGGTAAGACCTACCTTGATGCTGTTTTTCCCGGTGATCTGGAAGGCGTGCATGCTTGTAACACCGCTCGGATGCCATACGGCCGTTCCGCTGCCCGAGGGCCGGTAGTCCACGGCGTTGGTTGAGAGCTTCCAGACAAAGTAATAATCAAAAACCGAGGATCCTGCTTTCATGCCCGCTAACGCGACGTGGTCGCCGTCGTAAGAGATCGGGCTGCCGCCAGTCTCCATATTTTCGATGGCGGTGTAGCCGTCTGCCGCAAAGTCGTGCCAGACCCGACTGCTCACGGTGCAGTTATGCTTGGAGGCGCAGCTCATGCTGTACTTGATGGCCGCTTGGAGGAGTCGGGTGCCCGAAGTGTTCCAATATATATAGGGATTGCTCGCATCCCACTGCACGCTCTTGTTGCCCACCATGTTAGCGGGTGGGACTACGATGCTGCCATTCATGTCGGCTATGTACCAGCCGGGCCCATTCTCCACATAGAGCGAAAGCAAGGTGTCATTGGCATTGAGCGGAGAGAGAAGCGAGTAACCGTGATGCACACCGGTGTTCGCACCGAAATCATGGACAGCGTCCGACATTCGCTTTACCTTGCACCCGAAGTCTGGATCGACGTAGGTCCCGCCTTTCGGCGGAGGCGTGAAACGGGTGTAGTCGGTCGGCGGATGAACTTGCGCATCATTGGGACGCCCGCATATGGGAAAACCGATTGGTCTCAAGGCTGCCAGGTTATGCGAGGAAGGCGCACTGCCGGTGGTAACCAGAGAACCAGTGGATCGTGACATCCACGAGCAAGCGACTAAGCGGGTGACCAGCACCATCGCTACCAGCAGCGCTACAACCGCCAGGCGAGCGACTAACTGTCCCGTTGTGTCTGAGTGTAACGACTTTACCGACAAGAATACCTCTCCGAGATAGCCCTGCGCCCTTGCCAAAACCAAAGCCTCTGTGGGCCACCGTCCCCACTCGCTAAAGGGATAAATGTCATCGAGGAGCAGTCCGGGTGTGAGCCGTCAAATCAGTCCGTGCAGGCAACCGGAAACTATCACCCAATTCGCACTGGCGAGCGCCGATTACCGTATCTCTGCGCCAGTGGCGCTCAACCCTACGGCGGTCAGCGCCTCACCGTCGGCGCAGCTGTCGGCTCCGGAAGGAATGTGCGTGAACTTGTTGCGCTTCAAACGCAAGAACGGGCTCTCCAACCAGCGAAAAGAGACAACGGCCAGCGAGAACGTGATTGCCAGAGCACACAGCCAAGAAAGCGTCCAACTATGCGCGTTATGGTATCGGGTAAGAAGATGGTGCGAGAGCTGCAGGCCCAGAAAGTGATAGGCGTAAAGCCCATATGAAATCTTGCCGAAGTATACGAGCCAGGAATACTTCAGGAAGGGAAGACCGTCCTGGGCCGCCCCCAACACACAAAGGAAGATTGCAACACCTCCGAGCGACATCAGTGGATATCCAATCATGCCTCCAAGCAATGTTGGTACAGGATCAAGCAGGCCGCAACGCAGGCCAACAATAAGCCACGCCGAAATTCCGGCCAGAAGCAACGCCAGTCTCGTGGCAAGCCCGACGCGGAGAGTCGGACGTCCGTGGAAAATCGCTGCCAGGAGTATGCCGCAGGCGATGGAGTCCAGTCGGGCAAAGCTGTTATACCAAATGGGCTGCCCGCCTGTATGTTTTAGCAGCAGAATCAGACGGGCCAAAGCAGCCAAGACCAGCAGTCCCGTCGCGATTTGAATTAAGTTTCTCTTGGACGCCCGCCGCACGACGAGTGGCCAGAGTAAGTAGAATTGTTCCTCGAACGAGACACTCCACAAAGGGCCGATGATCTCGGCGCGGGGAAAACCGTGGAAAACCATGATCCAGTTTCCCGCGAATAGCAGAAAGGAGAGTGCATAAGCCCATCCCAGCGGTTGACTCCGGTCGAAGATAGACACGAAGCCTGCAAGTGCGATCATAAAGAAGTAGAGCGGCCAAATCCGCAGGAGGCGTCGAATGTAAAAGGCCTTCAAATCCGGAACACCCCTGAGTTCCTTCTCCCGCAATAGCAGCTCTGTTATCAGAAAAGCGCTCAGTATAAAGAATACGTCGAGGCTGGCCATGCCGGCCTTGAGGATGCTCGTAATCAAGGAAGCGAAAGCGGCGGGAACGTGATGCTCCGTGTAAACGTTCTCTTGCCTGGGCAGCGCATGGTAACCCCAGACTCCCCAGAAGAGGAAAAAGCGGATGGAATCCAGCTCGGGAAAGTAAAACCTCTCCTGCAAGCAAGTTCGGCGCCCGACGTCTGGAGGAGCTGCGGTCGCGGTTAACGGCGCTGTTGAGTGGAGGGCCACCAATTTACTGTGATTCCCCGGAATAGATGGTTTCCGTCGCGGCACTAAGCCTGAAGCCGCGGGGACGCAAGAACCTCTGCTCAAAGACATGCAAGATGCCCGGTACGAACCAGCCGAAGAGCGCAGGGGGTCCACACAGCATCACGAACAAGGTCAAGATATAAACGAGGCTCCCAACGAAGAGGGCGAAAAATAGAGTTGGCCAAGTGTCTACCACGAGCAAGCCGCGTAACGCCATAAAGGCGGCGGCGCCCGGCAGTGCTGCAATGCACGGTTTCAGACACCCTTCTGTAAGATAAGTGCGGAGTGGCAATCCCACGATATGGCAGAGATGACGCGGAACAAGAATCAGGCTGGTCAGTAGAAGAGTAAGTGTAATCACCACCGCGAAGCCCTCAAGGCCCGCTATTCGCAAAGCGGCGCTCCCTAGCAACGCGATCGACAAACCCTCCCCCATGCGATACCAGATCAGTTGCTTGTGTTTCTCAATGCCAAAAAGCATGGACTGCAAGCAGCACTGAGTAGCCGCCGTGCCCATTCCCAGCGTGAGTAGGACAAGAAGGCTATAGGTCGAAGCGTAGGTGGTACCCACCCACAGCGTCAGTAACTCACGGCCGAATATGAAGAGAAAGGCTGCCATCGGAGCGAGTAGCAAAAACGCGCTCTGGACGCTCAACAGGATGAGTTCGCGCAGCTTGGCAAAATCGTTTCGGGCTTCCAGCTCGCTGGAAACAGGATTGACTATTTCGGTCATCGTCCCGATGCCTTCCGTCGGCAGGGAGAGGATTCTCACTGGTAGCGAGAAAAATGTCACCGCCACGGGCGTCAGAAATTTCGCGATCACAACAGGATAAATGGAACTCCTCAGTTTCTCGGCAATGGAGACCGTCAGGCTGATGGAACCGTAACGAAGCATGCTCTGGAAGGCGCTCTTGCGCACCCACTTCGGGCGGAGGCTCAGCCCTTGGTTTGCGCGCATGGCGAGTGGCACCTGGACAATGTATGAAAGAAGTTGAGAGAGCAGCACTGCCGCACCTACGCCGAAAAGGCCGCCCCCAGCGCGCACGACGGCAATGACCGCGACCACGCGGACCGCAAGGCTCGCTACGCGGATGACATAGACTTGATCATACCGGCCGGCCGCTTCGAGCGAGGCAGAGAAGACCGCTAGCGGAAGGGACAAACCCTGTACCACACCCGCCAACAGGAACAAGGATTTGAAAGCACCTAGCACCTGATTATGCACGGCAAAAAAACGCGAAGTCAGGCCCACCGATAGGTAGGTGACCAGAATCACCAATGCGCAGGCACCCAGGTAGTAATAGAATGCCGTGGCAACCACCTCTTTGACACTTTCTTGGTCGCCTAGCGCCCTATACCGCGAGGTGTACCGCAAAATAGAAGAGCGGACGCCCCCATCCAGAACGCCGTAGTAGCCAACCAGCGTCACCACGAGTACCCACAACCCGAAGGCCTCGTCGCCGATGTGGTGCAGGACGTATGGAGTAAGCAACAAGCCGACGGCCGCGTTCGCTAAAACAGCGACCCAGCTGGTGGTAACAGCCCTTAAAATGAGGGAAAAACGCATCTGAGCTTAGAATTTACCCATCGCGAGTTACTTGTCTCCGTCCATGCCGCCGGCTGCAAAACAATCCCGCACTGCGACACAAGAGTGGGAGGTCAAAACAACTCCGATGTCGATCCTTTTCCTTTATTACAATGTTACGGTGAGATTTGCAGACCGGGTTGTATCGTTATACGAGCCCGAGATCGTGACGGTAGTTGAGCCGATAATTAGAGACGTGTGCACCGTGAAAGTCGCACTGGTAGCTCCGGCCGGAACCGCCACGATGGTAGGGACGCTGGCGACAGACGGATTGCTGCTGGAAAGGACTACCTGGGTACCCGCGGGAGCTGGAGCGCTGAGCGTCACCGTACCAGTGGTGGATCCCAGTGGACCCCCGATTACGCTCGACGGGCTCAGGGTTAGCGAGGTAAGGGTTGGGGGTGTGACCGTAAGCGAGCTGCCCGCGTATTGCCGCCATAGGACCCCGAGATTGTAACTGCGATCGATGTGTGAACCGGATTGGTCATCACCGGGAAAGTGGCGGTGGTGCTCCCGCCGGGAACCGTCACACTGGACGGAACATTCGCCACGCCGGTGTTGCTGCTCGACAGGCTGACCACGACACGGTCGCTGGGAGCTGGCGCGGTCAGGGTCACCGTGCCGGTGGAAGAACCCCCGCCTGTAACGGTCGACGGGTCCAGGCTCAACGCGGAGAGAGATACGCTGCGGGTGAAGAAGATATCGTAATTGCCGGGAGTGTAGTCTGGAGTCTGTGGCGATTTGCGGTGCCGAAGAGGTACCTGAGTCGTTGGAGAGGTTCTCAGGCGTGGAGAAGGTGGCACCGCCGTCACCCGAGCGACTGAAGAAGATGGCGTAATTGCCGGGGGTGTTGTCTTGCCAGACGACGTTGATGTTGCCGCTGGGGTCTGTGGCGATCCGCGGTGCCGAGGCACGCAGGTCGTTCGAGAGGTTCTGCGGCGTAGAGAAAGTAGCGCCTCCGTCGCTCGAAAGACTGAAGAAGATGTCGCCCCTATCGTTCCAGACGACGTTGATGTTGTCGCTGGAGTCTATGGCGATCCGAGGAGCTTGGGGTCCGTTGTAGCCGGTGTTATTTGTAATGGTTGTGCGAGAGAAGGTAGCGCCGCCATCGCTGGAGCGACTGAAGTGAATGTTTTCATATGGTTGGGTACCCCAGACGGCGTAGATGTTGCCTTTGGAATCCAAAGCCATCTGGAGATCTATAATGGCTTCATAGAGATCGGAGATTACCTTCGGGGCAGTGAACGTAGCGCCTCCATCGCTTGAGCGGCTGAAGATGACCTGAACTGGACCGTTATTGCCTTCGATCCAGGCAACGTTGATATTGCCAGCGGAATCTACGGCGACTAGCGGAAGGCGGGAAGGCTTGGTTGACAACGCGATTGGCGCAGAGAATGTAACACCCCCATCGCTCGACCGGCTGAAAAAAATGATGCTCGGAACCACTCTTGTAGATACCACCCACGCGACATTGATATTGTTGCCGGAATCCACAGCCATGGACGGATAGTCTGCCCCTCTCGGGTCGTTCGAGATGTTCTTTGGAGTAGAGAACGTAGCGCCGCCGTCGATAGAGCCGCTGAAGAAGATTTGGTAATTGCCGGGGGTGTTGTCTACCCAGACGACGTTGATGTTGCCGCCGGAATCCACAGCAATTTGCGCACTCGATGAGCCGGCCGGGCTGTTCGAGAGGTTTTGGGGGGTAGAGAAAGTAGCACCGCCATCGGTCGAGCGACTGAAGAAGACAGCGTTATAGCCAGGGGATTGGTCCAGCCAGACGATGTTGATGCTGCCTTGGGAGTCCACGGCGACCTGCGGATAGTAGGACGCGCCCGGATTGCTGGACACGTTCTGGGGCGGAGAGAAAACTACTTGCGCCTGCTGCGCCGCCAGTGGTGACGCGACCAGGAAGGAAATTAATATTGCCGTGAGTTTAGCAGAATGGCGCAAGA
>WNFR01005610.1_pt1 | contig 12835 bp, 9 predicted proteins | sample 5400221 | NCBI WGS metagenome assembly WNFR01 (sample SAMN13153357, study PRJNA577476) | soil metagenome | isolation source: 40 cm soil under Madrone tree | place: USA:California | collected 2016-06-14
AAAGCTGCGGATCTTGGCGTAAAATTTCACCGAATTGCCGAGCGTCTCGATAAACGTCGGCTTTATCGATATGCGGAACAGTTGCGTGCCGCCGGCCTCTCGATTTCCAATAACATAGCTGAAGGTTCAGGCAGCACACACAGACAGGAATTCATTCAGTTTTTGAACATCACCCGACGATCCTTGTTCGAAGATGCATCCATGCTGCTCGTATTTGAAAGACTTGGTTTGCTTGAGGCCGCAGAGGTCGACGAACTGCTGCGGGACTGTGACGAGGCGAGTCGCAAAATCACGAATTTTTCTCGGACACTGTAACGGTTTGAGTGTCGCTCTTTGCCCTTTGCTCCTGGCGCCTTGCATTGATTAGCGCCTGAGCAATTTCATCATCGCTTCGGGATAGCGCGAACCGGCGAACGCATCTTTCGGTGCGAACTCGTCGATGCGAGCCAAATCTTCGCTCGTCAGATCGAGATCGAGTGCGCCGATGTTTTCCTGCAGATATTTGCGGCGCTTTGTTCCCGGAATCGGCACAATGTCCTGACCTTGCGCGAGCACCCAGGCGAGCGCGAGCTGCGCCGGCGCGCAACGTTTCTCCCGCGCGATCTCTTCCACGCGTTTTACCAGGTCGAGATTGCGCTGGAAATTTTCACCCTGAAATCGCGGCGTCGTTTTGCGATAATCGTCATCGGACAAGTCTTCCAGCTTCTGGATTTTGCCGGTCAAAAATCCGCGACCGAGCGGACTGTACGGAACAAAACCAATTCCCAGTTCGCGACAAAGCGGCAGAATTTCCTCCTCCGGATCGCGCGTCCAAAGTGAATACTCCGATTGCAGCGCCGTGATCGGATGAACCGCGTGGGCGCGTCGAATGTTTTCCGGGCTCGCCTCCGATAGTCCGAGAAAACGCACTTTGCCTTCGCGCACCAACTCGACCATCGCGCCGACCGTTTCCTCAATCGGCGTGTCCGGATCGACCCGATGCTGATAATAAAGATCGATGCAATCGACTTCGAGTCTTTGCAAACTTCCTTCGCACGCACTTCTCACGTAATCGGGTTTGCCGCTGATGCCGCGAAACTCCGCTTTCTTTGGATCGCGCAGGATCCCAAACTTTGTTGCGATGATCACCTGGTCGCGATGTCCTTTGATTCCGCGCCCGAGCAATTGTTCGTTCGTGTGCGGCCCGTAGACGTCGGCCGTGTCGAAGAACGTAATGCCGAGCTCGAGCGCGCGCTGAATGGTGGAGAGCGATTCTTCATCGTCGCGTCCGCCATAAAAGTCGGACATGCCCATGCAACCGAGTCCGATTGCGGAAACGACTGGACCGCCGCGGCCGAGTTTGCGCTGTTTCATATTAAATTAGTTCGCCCAATCATCGCGGCCAATTCGCCCTCACCTCAATCCTCTCCCTGAGGGAGAGGCGGACGACGGAGTCGCCTGGTGAGGGAAATAAAGTTTCTCGACCGCAGATCATTCATCAAATCTGTCCCACCCAGGTTCGTGGCGCGTATTCCTCCCAGCGATGACGAATGGCCGCGAATTCATCCGCACTCAACGGACCGTCTTCGAGCAGTTTTGCGTTTTCTTTCCAGCGCTCCGGTTTGGTTGTTCCGACGATGGCCGTGTGCACGCCGGGGACGCTCAGCGTGAATCGCAGCGCGATCGAGATCGTATGTTCCAGGTCGCCGTGGTGGAGAAAATCGTAATTTAGCTTCCGCAGCCGTTCCCAGTATTCGTGTTGATAGGAATCAATCGGTTTGTGGCCGGCCTTCCACGCCGCATTGGCGATGGGTCGTTTCGCGATAACACCCACGTTTTTTTCCCGCGCCAGCGGCAGGGCAAGATCGATCGCTTCCTGATCGGCGATGCTGATCGACGTTTGTAAGGTATCGAATGCGCCGCACTCGACCGCGTAATGGGCCGCGCGGCTGTCGCCGCTGTAACCAATGTAGCGGGTATAACCTTTCTCGCGCGCGGTTTGCAGCGCCGCGATCACTTCGCCTTTGCGCAATTCGGCTTCGGAACAGCTGTGCAAGTGCACGATGTCGATCTTGTCCGTTTTTAATCGCGTTAAACTGCGCTCAATGCTTTGCAGAATCGAATCCTTCGACCAATTGGCCGCGCTCTCCATGCCGTGGGGATGTCCGCATTTGGTAAAGAGAAAGTATTCGTCGCGCCGATGACCGATGGCTTGGCCGATCATTTCCTCGCTGTTGCGATAACACTCTGCCGTGTCGATGACATTGCAGCCGGCGTCGAGCGCGCTGTTCAGCAGGTTCGCCACGGTCTCTTCCGGAGTTCTCTGATAACCAATCTCCGATCCGCCAAACCCGAGCACGGAGACGTCCATGTCCGTTTTGCCAAGGCGCCGCTTTTCCATTGTCGATCTAATGAACCGCGGATTACGCGGATTTACACGGATAAATGTAAAAGAAATCTGCGCAATCCGCGATATCCGCGTAATCCGCGGTTAAAATAACAAGCGCGTCCTGCCGGTCCCGCGCTCGATGCGACCGATGCGTTTTGCTTTCAACATTCGCATCACTTTCGTGGCGTCGCGCTCCGCCACGATTGCGACCATGCCGATGCCCATGTTGAAGACCTGATACATCTCGGCAGGATCGACATCTCCATTTCGTTGCAAGATTTGGAAAATGCCTGGAACGCGCCAGCTCTTCGTTTCAATGACCGCGTCGCAATTCTTCGGAAGAACGCGCGGCAAATTGTCGATCAAACCGCCCCCGGTAATGTGGGCGAGCCCCTTGATCGCGCCGTGCGGAACTTTGGTCAGCAGCGGTTGATAATTCTTGTGCACGCGGAGTAATTCTGCGCCCACCGTAGATGTCGATCCCGGCAGATGGGAATTCGGCTTCACGCGCATTTTCGCAAACAAGATTTTGCGCGCGAGCGAGTACCCGTTGGTGTGTAACCCATTCGAGGGCAAACCAAGAATGATATCGCCCGGTTTGATTTTGTGTCCGTCGATCATCTTGGCGCGATCGACTACGCCGACGATGCAACCCGCCAGATCGTATTCGCCTTTGCGGTAGATGCCGGGCATTTGCGCGGTCTCGCCCCCGATCAACGCGCAACCGGCCGCGCGACATGCGCGCGAAAATCCGCGTAACAACTGATCGAACACGCGTGGCCGCAATGCGTCGCAGCCAATGTAATCGAGAAAGAAGAGCGGACGCGCCCCGAGCACGGCGATGTCGTTTACGCAATGATTGACCAGATCGGCGCCGACCGTGTCATGTCGATCTAAGGCGAAAGCAATTTTCAATTTTGTGCCGACGCCGTCGATGCTCGAAACAAGGATCGGTTCGCGCATTCCGCGAAAGTTTGCTCGGAACAACCCACCGAAGCCGCCGATCTTTCCGAGCACTTGCGGGCTGTGCGTTTGCCGGGCGAGCGATTGAATTTTTTTCTTCAGTTTGTTGCCAAGATCAACATCGACGCCCGCAGACGCGTAAGCCTTTTTCTGTTTTGTCATGGTCCCGTTCTGTAGGGGAAGCTGTCAGCTTCCCCCGGGAAGGCAACGCCTTCCCCTACAAAAATCCGCGGGCGAAATGACGAAATCCGAATGTCGAATGACGAAACAATCAGGAAAAGAGAGGCGGTTTCTGCGCCTCGAGTTTCGTCATTCCTCGACAAGGTGATTCGCGATCGAGAGAGAAGTGAATAAGCGTCATGTCATGATCCGCCTCTCCCTTTCCTAAAGGGAGAGGATTAAGGTGAGGGATTTCGTCATTCGTCATTCCGTTCACTTCAGGTCTGCGAACAGCGTCGGGTGGGCTTCCTGCGCGGCGAGTGCTTTGGCCCGACCTTCCCGTTTCTCCATGATGAACTTGTCGAGCGCGGGATCGACCGGCAGGGGATAGTTGCCGGTGAAACAAGCGAGACAAAATTCGTTTACTGGCTTCCCGGTTGCGCGCACCATGCCTTCGACATCGAGATAGCCCAAACTGTCCACGTTGAGGTATTCGCAAATCTTTTCCATCGACATCTGGTTCGCGATCAATTTGTCGGGATCAGGAAAATCGATGCCGTAATGACAGGCGAAACGGTGCGGCGGACAGCTTACCCGCATGTGCACTTCCCTGGCGCCGGCTTCGCGCAAGTTCACCACGCGCGCTCGCGCGGTTGTTCCGCGCACGATCGAATCGTCCACCACCACGACGCGTTTTCCCGCCACCATCTCTTTGATCAGGTTCAGTTTTACGCGCACATCGAAATCGCGAATGAGCTGGCTGGGCTGCAAGAATGTTCGCCCGATGTAGTGATTGCGCACAAAGGCGTGTTCGTAGGGGATCTTCAATTCCTCGGCGAACCCGAGTGCGGCATAGTTTCCCGAGTCCGGCACCGGCACCACGATGTCGGCCTCGACTGGAAATTTCCGGGCCAGCTCGCGTCCCATTTCCATGCGCACTTTTCCGACGTTGACCCCGCCGATGATGCTGTCCGGCCGCGCGAAATAAACATACTCGAACATGCAGAAGGCCGGTTGCTCGTCGCGGAACGGCCATTCCGAGCGCATCCCGTTTTCGTCAATGATCAACACCTCGCCCGGTTTGATTTCGCGGACGAACTCGGCGTGAATGAGATCGAGCGCGCAAGTTTCGGAAGCGAGAATGTAAGCGCCGTCGAGTTTGCCAAGCACGAGCGGACGCCAGCCGAAGGGGTCGCGCACGGCGATGAGTTCGCGCTCACTCATTATAATAAGGGAGAACGCGCCCTCGATCCGGCGCAGCGCGCTTAGCACACTGCCACCGTTGTCGGCCGGCCGGGCCAGGAGATGCAGAATTATTTCGCTGTCGGCCGTCGTTTGGAAAATGGAGCCCTTTCGCTCCAGTTCATCGCGTAGCAGATCCGCGTTAATCAGATTGCCGTTGTGTCCGATCGCCATTTGTCCGCGCACGCAATCCACCACGAAAGGTTGCGCGTTTTTTAGCGTGCTCGTGCCGGTCGTCGAATAACGGGTATGACCCACCGCACGCGTCCCTTTTAGTTTCGCCAGTTCCTCCTGGCCGAAAACCTGGGAGACCAGCCCCATGCCCTTGTGTTGAAGAAATGTTTGCCCGGGACCGTTGCTCGTCACGATGCCCGCGCTCTCCTGACCGCGGTGCTGCAACGCGAAAAGACCGTAGTAGGTCAGCACAGCGGCGTTCGGGTGTCCGAACACGCCGAAAAGTCCGCACTCGTGCTGCGGAAAGGCCTCTTGGTCAGCTAATTCTTCGTGCGTCGAGGGCATCGTACCAAATCATCCACCATTCGGCACGCGAATCAATCGCGGTCTTCATGCACTGCGCGCCATACGAATGCCTGCATCGTGCTTTCTACGGGAGTCGAGCCGCAGTTCTCGGCGATTTTCTGCGAAACCGCCGATATGACATCGTTCACATCCAGGCCGCGCTCTTCAATTGCGGTTGCGACCGGATTGCCCCGCACTAAACCGATCGCAAACTCGGCCGCCGATGGGCTACGGCACGGCAGCGTGACGAGCGATGTTTCAATCCCCTTAAAGCCGGCTATTTTTAACAAGTCGCGGATCAAATCGGCCTCGTAAAAACCGAAGGGCAGTTCGTAAAAAGTTGGCGGATCGTGTTTGAAAAACGATGCAATCGTTTCATGAGCAATCCTGCCAAAGGGATTGCGCTCGATCGAATCCCAGACGTTGAAGAGAAAGACGCCCCCGGGTCTAAGAACTCGATGACATTCGCGCATGGCCGCCTCCTTATCGGGGACAAACATCACGCCAAACTGGCAAACAACCGCGTCGAATGAACCGTCGGCAAACGAGAGCGCGGAGGCATCGGCTTGTTGCCACTCGACGTTTTCGTTCGCCCCGAACTTGCCTTGTGCGAACGCAAACATTCCCGGGTTAAGATCGGTGGCCACAAGTCGCACCGCCGGAGCGAGGCTGTCGCGCAGCCGACGCGTCAAAATTCCGGTCCCGCAGGCGATCTCGAGAACATCCTTGAGATGCTCGCTCTGCAAACGAGCGGCAATGTCCTTCGCAAATGGCTCGAAAAGAACCGGACCCAAATAGCGATCGTAATTCTCGGGTATAGCGCCCTCGAAGACGACGTTCGGATCGCGCTTCACAGGCTCGGGATGCGTTCGGCCGAGGATTCGCTTTCCACAGCGCGACGAATTGCATTCCACCAGCCGTCGTAAAGATCGACAATCGGCCAGCGAAGATTTTCGTTGTCTACTCGAATGCGCAGTTCATCGCCGGTGACGGTGCCGAGCTTGCGATGAGGAACGTTTCGCTCCTCCAAGATCGACATCGTCTTTTCCAGATTTTCGGACGCAACAGAAATCACGACGCGCGATTGTGACTCGTTGAACAGAACTTGGTCGCTGCGGAGTGTAGTGGCGGGTGTCCTCACCCGCTCGTCTTGTGCTGTAGCCGCTTCGCTGCGCGAAGCGTGGCGCTGAGGTGTTTCGTCTCCACGGGCCGCGTCGCCCACAGGGCGACGGCTACAATCGATATCAGCGCCGTAAAGACCGGTCGGATTGAAACAGCTTTCCGCCAACGCAACCGCCAGCCCACCTTCGCTGCAATCGTGCGCGCTTTTTACCAAACGTGCGCGAATCAGCTCGCGCACCGCGTCTTGAATCCTGATTTCGTGGGCAAGATCGACACGTGGCGGCGGACCTTCCTTGCGTCCGTGACAAACTTTGAGGAAATGCGAGCCGCCCAGTTCGTTGCCGATTTCGCCGACCAGAACAATAACGTCGCCCGCTTTCTTGAACCATTGCGTGGTGATGTGCTCTTCCTTGTCGATCAAACCAACCATGCCGATGGTCGGCGTCGGGTCGACCACTCTGCCCGGGCTCTCATTATATAGAGAGACATTTCCGCCGGTTACCGGGGTTTCAAAGGCGCGACAGGCTTCCGCAATTCCTTCAACCGCTTCGCGCAATTGCCAAAAGTTTTCCGGTTTGTAGGGATTGCCGAAGTTCAAGTTATCGGTTACTGCGAGCGGTTTCGCGCCGGCACATGTGAGATTGCGCGCGGCTTCCGCGACCGCGGCTTTCCCGCCTTCGCGCGGATCGAGCCCGCAATAGAGCGAATTGCAATCGGTGGTCGCGGCCAGAATCTTGTTTGCGTAACGAACGAAGAAGACAGCCGCATCCGAGCCCGGCTTCACGAGTGTGCCGGTGCGCACGGTGTGATCGTACTGTCGATACACCCAGTTCTTGGACGCGATCGTCGGATCGCAAAGCAACTGACGCAGCGCGGAGTGATTATCGATTTTCGGCAGATCGTTGTAGCCGGGATCGCCGATCCCAGCCACAGCGGCTGGCTTCTTCGCTTCACGCGAATACAGCGGCGCTTCTTCTGCGAGAGGTTTGGCCGGAATTTCCGCGGCCACGCTCCCATTGTTGCGCACCCGCATCATGCCATCATCGGTGACGCGGCCGATCTCCGCGCAAGGCACGTCCCATTTATCGAAAATTTCTCGTACGACACTTTCCTGTCCACGCTTGGCGATGATGAGCATGCGTTCCTGCGATTCGCTCAGCAAAATTTCATAGGGCGTCATGCCCGGCTCGCGCTTCGGCACTTTGGACAAATCGATTTCAATACCGGTGCCGCCGCGACTGGCTGTCTCGCATGTCGAACAAGTCAGACCGGCCGCGCCCATGTCCTGAATTCCGGCAACGGCATCGCGCGCCAGAAGTTCGAGACACGCTTCGAGTAACAGTTTTTCTTTGAATGGATCGCCCACCTGGACGGCGGGACGATCTTCCTTCGATTCTTCAGTCAGCTCGCGCGAGGCAAACGCCGCACCGGCCAGGCCGTCGCGGCCGGTCTCGGCGCCAACGTAAAAAACCGGATTGCCCACTCCACGGGCCGCGCCGCGGGCAAGTTGATCGTGTCGCAACACGCCGAGACAAAAGACATTCACGAGCGGATTGCCCTCAAAGCTTTCGTCGAAATAAATCTCACCACCGATAGTGGGGATGCCGATACAATTACCGTAGTGCGCAATCCCGGATACGACGCCAGTAAACAACCTGCGGTTGTTTTTGATTTCGGATTTCTGTCGGCCTGAGCCGGATCGGATTTCGGATATTGGCTCAGTGATTGGTCCGAAGCGCAGCGAGTTGAGACAAAACTCCGGACGCGCCCCCATCGTGAAAATGTCGCGAATGATTCCGCCGACGCCGGTGGCCGCGCCCTGGAAAGGCTCGATCGCGCTGGGATGGTTATGACTCTCCATCTTGAACGCGATCGCCCAGCCGTCGCCGATATCGACCACGCCGGCATTTTCTTCGCCGGCTTTGACGAGAATGTTCGGCCCCGTGGTTGGAAATTTCTTCAGTTCTTTGCGCGAGTTCTTGTAGGAACAGTGTTCGCTCCACATCACGGAAAAGATCCCGAGCTCGGTGAAGTTAGGTTCGCGTCCGAGAATTTTCTTGATGCGCTCGAACTCCTCCGGCGTGAGGCCGTGCTCTTTCACCAATTGCGGCGTGACCGGTGGATCGACAGTCGTATTTGGCATCGGAAGCGTCACGTTAGCCAATGTGTGCGTGCCCTCAACTCGCGAAAGCCTTCGGAGTCAACTAGCGAAGGTTCTTAGAGCAACCGTACAAATGTGAAAATAGGTCGAATACGGCCCTGCCCAAGGCAGTCAAACAAGGAAAGGGCCACTTCTCGCAAAAGGGCCGCGCCTTGGCTCAGTGGCCCGGGCGTTAGTTCAAAACAAAACGGAGGAAAATGAAAAAGAGTATCCTTACATTGGCTTGCGCGCTGATTGCGCCTTTGGCGTTCGCGCAGACAAGCACGACGACGACAGAACAAACGACGACAACGGCTCCGGCCACAACAACTGAAACTACGACGACATATTCCGCTGGCACGGTTACCACATACGAGCCCGGAAAGACGATTGTAGTTAAAAGTGAGCAAGGTCCGGTGAGCTTCGCTCTCGGCACGGCCGCGCGCATCGTTGACGGCGCGGGCAGAATCGTCACCGCACCGCTACGAAGCGGTCAAAAGGTGAAGGTTTATTACACCGGCAACGGTGAAAAACGCGTGGTTGAACGCGTCCTGGTGGAAGATTAATCCGCCTGAAGGCAGGCTGTTCCTGCCGGAATTCAGAGCCGCAGGGTCCCACGTGGATCCTGCGGCTTTTCATTTTCTACATCTGGAGAAGAATACAGATGTGGAACTCAGTACGATTGCGAACGTCGCGACCGCCCTCACCGTTATCACGGGAGTCGCTTTCGGCCTGGTCGAAGCACAGCGAGCGCGACGGGCCCGGGCAGAACGTGCGGCTTACGCTGCCGTCCAGGCGATTTTGTCGCCAGAATGGATGAGGTCGATGATTGCGGTGCACAATATCCCGGATGGTTCGAACGCTTCGGCGATCGAAGCCGACGCAAGTCTGTTGAACGCCGCTCACTCAGTTGGCGTAATTCTGGAGGGACTTGGATATTCGGTTTATGCCCGGATCGTTCCATTGCGCGTGGTAGCGGATCTCATGGGTGGCACAGTCCGTCTCGCCTGGCGTAAATTGCGGCCTTACATTGAAGAAGAACGCCGGCGCACCAGTTCACAGAAAACTTTTGAGTGGTTCCAATGGTTGGCCACGCAGCTGGAACGACATTCACCAGGAAAGACCAACTTGGAGAAGGGCGCTTACCACGCTTATGAGGATTGGGACCCGTAGCAGTTGCGTTCCGTGCTGACATCGCAGACCATTTCGCATGGCTTTTGACCTGAAGGAAATGGTCGCGGCGCGGCTCGGCGAGAATTACCAGCTGCACGAGCAGCACATCAACCGCACGCTCGTCGCGGCGCAGCGCGTGATCGGTTTCGATAAAGTCTACGCCAGGGCCGAGGGCGCTTATCTCTACGACATGGATAACGCCGCCTACCTCGATTTCCTGAGCGGCTACAGCGTGTTCAACATCGGGCGCAATCATCCGGTCGTGAACCAGGCCATTCGCGATGTGCTCGATCTCGATCTTCCCAACATGGTGCAGATGGATTGCTCGCTTCTGAGCGGGTTACTCGCCGAAGCAATCACCAAACGAACCCCGCCGCATCTCGACGCCGTTTTCTTTTGCAACTCGGGCACGGAAGCGATGGAAGGCGCGCTCAAATTTGCGCGCGCCGCGACGGGACGGAGGCGCGTCATTTCGCTGGAGAGCGCGTTTCATGGGCTCAGTCTCGGTTCGCTTTCGCTCATGGGTTGCGAAAGTTTCACGGAAGGTTTCGGGCCGCTCATGGAAGGCTTCGATGCGCGCGTGCCGCTCGACGACCTCGACGCGTTAGATCGACAATTACGTTCGCGAGATGTAGCCGCGTTCGTGATCGAGACGGTGCAGGGTAAAGGCTGCAAATCGCCCGCGACGGATTTCTTCGTGCGCGCACAGGAACTCTGTCGCAAATACGGGACTCTTTTGATTTCCGACGAAGTGCAGACCGGTCTCGGTCGCACCGGGAAGATGTTCGGGTTCGAACACTGGAACCTGGAACCGGACATCATCACGCTGGCGAAAACGTTGAGCGGCGGTTACGTCCCGTGCGGGGCGATTGTGACCCGACGCGAGATTTATCAGAAAACTTTTTCGCGCATGGATCGTTGCGTTGTGCATTCCACGACCTTTGGCCGCAACAATCTCGCCATGGCGTGCGGGCTCGCGTCGCTCGAAGTAATCGATAACGAAAATTTGGTCGAGAACTCCGCGAAGATGGGCGCGTTGCTCATGCGCAAGATCGACATGTTGCGCGAGAAACATTCGTTCATCAAAGAAGTGCGCGGCAAAGGACTCATGATCGGGATCGAATTCCACGAGCCCAAGGAACTGAAGTTGAAGATGGCTTGGAAACTCCTGCACAAGATCGACAAAGTGCTCTTCGCGCAAATGGTCGTGACCCAAATGTTGAGCAAACATCGCATCCTCACGCAGGTGGCTGGTCACGCCATGGACGTGGTCAAGATTCTGCCGCCGCTCATCATCGGGGAGCGCGAAGTCGATATGTTCGTGAACGCGCTCGACGACGTTTTATCTGATTGCCGCAAATTTCCCGGGCCGATGTGGGAACTCGGCAATAATTTCGTCAAAGCCGCGCTCGGCTCCAAGCGCGCCGTTGCACCAAGTCGTCCGGTCTCAGCCTAGGCGTTAACATTTCGCATCCATGATGCATGGGTGTAGTGGCGGGTGTCTTACCCGCAGATTTCTGCATTCGATGTTGGACGTTGAGCGTTGAACGCTTTCCGCCGAAATGTTGAGACGTCGTCCTGCGCTTCCATCATAAGCCGTCTTACTCGCGCAGAATTTCGGAGCCGCCGGCGCTGCGCCCCTTAGATGTAGCCACGGCGCTCTGTCGCCGTGTCATTTTGTTTTCATAGAGACGGATCAGCTTCTCAACGTCTCCCACCACCTTTCGCTTGCCTTTCTTCGCCTAATTTGATAAACGGCGTTTTTCGTCAGGAGGCCGCAAAACCATGAAAACCACAAACAAGATTCTTCTCATTATAACTGGCACTGCATTAACGCTCACGATGCGAGCCGACGGGCAGGACAGTGTTCCGACGCAGCACAACGAAGCGACTGTCGCCCAACTCCAGGCGGACATGGCGTCCGGCAAGCTCACCTCAGAAAACCTAACCAAGGAATACATCGCCCGCATCATTGCGCTGGACCAGAACGGTGAAGGAGTCAATTCGATCATCGAGCTCAACCCGGACGCACTGGCTATGGCGAAACGCGCGGACAATTTGCGTAAGCAAGGCACAGTGCTGGGCCCTCTGCATGGCATCCCGGTGCTGCTCAAGGACAACATCGATACCGGCGACAAGATGCAGACCAGCGCCGGATCGTTTGCGCTTGTCGGCACACCAGCAAAGCAGGATTCCACTGTTGCCGCCAACTTGCGCGCGGGCGGTGCGGTCATCCTCGGAAAAACCAATCTCTCGGAATGGGCGAACTTCCGCTCCTTTGAATCGGTTAGCGGCTGGTCGGGCCGCGGTGGGCAAACCAACAACCCGTACGGCCTTGATCGCAACCCTTGCGGCTCGAGCTCCGGTTCCGCAGCGGCCGCTTCAGCGAACTTTGCCGCGGTGTCGTTCGGCAGCGAGACCGACGGCAGCATAGTCTGCCCCGGTAACGCTAACGGCGTCGCTGCCATCAAGCCGACAGTGGGTCTCACCAGTCGCGCTGGAGTCGTGCCCATCTCGCATATCCAGGATACCGTCGGTCCTCACGGACGAACGGTCGCGGATGCAGCAGCGGCTCTCGGTGTCATCCAAAGCCGCACCTTCGACGGACGCGATCCTGCGACAGGCGGCGTTCCGCTCGGTTGGCAGGGAACAGGCAAGACCCGACCCACCAATATTCCCACTAATTACACTCAGTTTGTAGATGCGCACGGCCTTCAAGGGGCGAGACTCGGGCTAACTCGTGCCGGGTTAAACGGTTTCGACCCGTTTGTACCCACGCCGCAACCAGTGCTCGATGCCTTCGAGGCAGCGGTGAGCGCACTCACCGCCGCAGGTGCCACCGTGATCGATCTCGACGCCGCGGGCTTCACCTTCGCGTCGGCTGACGGCGAGTTCCTCGTCTTGTGTTTCGACTTTCGCAACGACGTGAAGTCGTACTTCGCGACACGCATGGGAGTGCCGGTGGCGGGTGGCACGCTCCAGACCGCGATCGACTTTAATAATGCGCATGCCGATGTGGAGATGCCGTTCTTCAATCAGGATATCTTCGATTTTTGCAACTCGCTTGCGCCTGGACCGAACGACCCGCAACCAGCCTTCGGAGGTCTGACCTACAACCAGGCACTCGCCATCGATCACGATGCCGGTGT
>WNFR01005612.1_pt1 | contig 12833 bp, 9 predicted proteins | sample 5400221 | NCBI WGS metagenome assembly WNFR01 (sample SAMN13153357, study PRJNA577476) | soil metagenome | isolation source: 40 cm soil under Madrone tree | place: USA:California | collected 2016-06-14
AGACAACCGGTCGTGGATGTTTCGGCCGCGGTGATGGCCGTGCACCAAAACCATGATTACGGCCATGTCCCACAAGGCAAACAGACGGTGTACTACGGCGAAGAGGCTGGCAGGAATTACGAATTGGCAGGCGGATGGAGGCATTTGCGAACGATCGCGGATGCGAAAGAAGCCCTAACTGAATATGGGTTGAAGCCGAATACGTTGCGGCATTGGGCGGTGGTGAAGCGTTACCTGCGTCAAGCATGGCGCGTGATTCTTTATGACGCGATCCAGCCGGCGTGGTTTTTCTTTCTTGGGATTACGCGGCCGGTTCGGCAAACGCTCGGTTTGCGAAGCGAGAAGCTGCGCCGTTCGCGCGAGGAAGCGTAGTTACGCTTGGAGATACAAGCATGAGAGCTCCTTTCTTCACAGTCCTGATCGATACCTACAACTATGGACAGTATGTTGAAGATGCGGTGGCGAGCGCTCTGGCGCAGGATTTTGCGACGGAAGAGCGCGAGGTTCTGGTGGTGGACGATGGCTCGACCGATGATACTGAGGAGCGTTTGCAGAAATTCGGACATGCGATTCGGTATCTTCGCAAGCCGAACGGCGGGCAGGCTTCGGCATTCAATTTTGGTTTCGAGCACGCTCGCGGCGAAGTCGTTGCGCTGTTGGACGCGGATGACGTTTGGCTGCCGGGAAAACTTGGACGCATCCATGAAGCGATCGAACGCAATCCGGCAGCGGGGATGGTGTATCACCGCGTGAAACTCTGGAGCGGTAACGGTGCAAGCTCAGATGACACGTACTTCGTCCCCGTTTCCGGGCGCGTACCAGAACGCCGGCGAGCGTTGTTGCAGTATCCGATGGTGGGTACGTCGTGCCTGGCGTTTCGACGGGCCGTGCTAAAGGAATTGATGCCGGTCCCAGAGGCGCTGCGGTCGCAAGCGGATGCGTATCTGACGGCGCTCGTCATTTTCATTGCACCGGTAGTGGCGGTGCCGGAGTTTCTGGGGAAATACCGATTGCATGGCGCAAACCTGTTTCAGACGGACGATGGGCGCCCATCCCCGAGCCAGATCGAACGCCGTATTGCCATGCGCGCAATTCTGCTCTCCAGCATTCAGGGCTGGCTGAAGAGCCAGGGGTACGATCTGGATTCTGCCGATCTCCGCGCTTACGTGAAGCAGTGGACGCAGGCGCAGGAGCGAGATAGGTTTGAGTTGAACGCGCCGGGCCGCGGACGGTTTTTCCGCCACTTGCTGGATTTCCCGCTAACGTATGGTGAGATCATGACGGCGCGGCATCGAGCGTACTGCTACTTGCGCTCGTTTGCCGCGCTGTTCCTGGGCTATCATCACTTACACGTCCTCGATGATTTGCGAATGAAGCGCAAGCAATGGTTCACTTCTTCTGCGAAGCAGGGTAGAACGGCGGAAAAAGAGAACGCATTGGCGGCAAAGAGTTAAACTGTAACGATGGCCTCACAACGCGCAATGAGCGCGGGGGTGTTTCCGGCGGGTGCGAACGACAGCGATAAGAGAGCTGCTGCGGCCGCCCTGTGTCCTGCCTGCGACGAACCGATACGCAACCCTGCACTCGAGAAGTACGGAAAATATGAGCGGTTTGGCTGCGCCGCGTGCGGCCTGGAATTCTGGGAACCACGCGAGATGCCGGATGCGCGCTGGTACGAGCAGATATATGGCGGCAGGGATGAAGAGCTGCTGCCGCTTGAGCCGGGGCACAAGTATTTTCTTACGGATGCGGCCGCGCCACGCGGTGGAGAGCTTTTGGATGTGGGATGCGGGACTGGGAATTTTCTGGCGGCGGCGCGCGACGCCGGCTACCGCGTGACGGGGATTGAACTCGACCGCAATGCGGCGCGCTTTGCGAAGGAGCGGCTTGGATTGCAAAAAGTTCTTCCACTCACCATTTCTGAATTCGCCGCGCAGAATCCAGGCCAGCAGTTTGATTTGGTTACATTTTTTGAAGTATTGGAGCACCAAGCCGCGCCCGCAGAGTTTTTGAGAAGTGTAAAGTCCTGCTTGAAGCCGCGAGGGAGTATTGCTTTGAGTGTCCCGAATCGCGAGCGGTGGCTGACAGGGCCGGACGTTTTGGATTACCCGCCGAATCATTTTTTGCGGTGGAATGCCGATGCGCTGAATAAGTTCCTGGAGATGCAGGGATTTGAAGTGATGTCCATGAGGGAGCAGCCCGCTGGCGTGGCGCACACGGCGCAGATGTTTAACATGGCGCTGCGCACAGGAATGACGCAACCGAGGCCTGGAGAGACATCGAGGAGTTTTCGCGACGTGATACAGATGGAGCGGGAGCAGGCGGAGAGCGCGCTGCAAGCAAAGCCCGGGATGCGGCAACTCGTGATGGAGACGCTCGGGCGAATCAAGTCTGCGGCTTGCTTTCCTTTGGCGGTCGCGGCAATTCCCTACGTTCGAATGCGCGGTTACAAAGGGACATATCTGTATTGCTTGGCACGGAAGCGCGAATGAGAATTTACGAGGAGCTGTAATTTGGCAAAACAGTTTGCCAGTGTGCTGATTGACACCTACAACCACGAGCGCTTTATCGAGAAAGCGATTGTGAGTGTGCTGGAGCAGGATTTTCCGGCGACGGATCGTGAAATCATCGTCGTAGACGATGGCTCGACGGATCGCACACCAGAAACCGTGCGCAAGTTTGAGCCGCGAGTGCGACTGCTGCGCAAGGAAAATGGCGGACAAGCGTCGGCGTTTAATGCGGGCATTCCGGAATGCCAGGGAGAGATCATAGCGTTCCTGGACGGCGATGATTGGTGGGCTCCGAATAAACTGGCTCGCGTGGGGCAGGCTATGGCCGCGGATCAGTCCGTGGGAATAGTAGGGCATGGCATCACAGAAGTTTTTTCCGATGGAAGCCAGCATGCCCAATTGCTGAAGGAAGTGCCGAGGTTTCGCCTCGATTCCGAAGCGGGCGCGCTCGCTTTTCGTTTGCGGAAAAGTTTTCTAGGCACGAGCCGGATGACCTGTCGTGCCGCCGTTTTGCGGCAGATTGCCAAAATACCTGAGGCTCTCACGATCGAAGCGGATGAGTATTTGTTTACACTCGCAGGAATTTTCTCTGAAGTGCTGATTTTGAGAGAGTCTCTTACGTTCTATCGATTGCACGAAACGAATGCCTTCCAAGTTTCTGATGGGAACACACAGGCGCTCCGGCGCAAGCAGCGCGTACTGGAAGCTCTTGCAGAATCGGTGACGGCGAGATTTGCAGAAGAAAAAGTTTCAGAACAGGTGGGACGCATTGTCGTCGAATCTATTGAAACCGAAGCTGATCTGATCCGACTGTCCCTCGACTTGGGGTTCCCTTGGGAGACGGCTGTCGCCGAATTGCGCAACCAACGGATCATGCACCCAGACTCGTCAATTTCCCACTGGCTATTCAAGTGTATTTCTCTGGCCCCTTGTTTTGTGATGCCGTCGCGGACCTATTATTCGCTTCGGTCTGGTTTTTCCAAAAATCGGATATACCGCAAAGCGAGAGAAAAATGGCTACCGTTTCTCGAATCGGGTCACGTTGATGACTACCGGACAACGCGGCCCTGACGGATGGAACCTCAACCTTGCACCAACGACCGTTGAATATCTTGATGGGCTCGGGAGTGCCAAAGCGCCGGGAGGGAGGCGTGGCGGCCATTATTTACAACTTAGGGCGCGAGCTCGAACACTTCGGCCATAGCGTCACGTATGTTTTTCAGGAAGATTTGGTAGAGCCCGGCAGCGTTTCGCCTCGGTTCAGCGAGCTGGTGTTTTCATTACGGCTCGAGCGGTACATTGTGAAAAACCGGCAAAAGTTTTCGATCGTTAACCTGCATGCACCAACGGGTTTTCCCTACGGCTTGCGGCGCCGTTGGCATCGTTCGGCGGAATACCCTCCGTATGTGATGACCCTCCATGGCCTTGAAGAACGGCGTGTGCATGTGATGAGCCGCGAGGTCAAGAAAGGCCGCGCGTGGGACTATTCGCTGAAGAATCGCCTGTGGCACCGCCTCTATCATCAGCCGCGATTTCGCTGGTCGATTCGCACGGCGGACGGCGCGCACACGTACAGCCGCGACGTCTGGTCGATGCTGCAACTCAAATACAATATGGATTCAGATCGCGTTGCCTGCATTCCCAACGGTGTCGAGCCGCGATTTTTTATTCCACGGGAATATCGCGACAGCGATAGACTTCGGCTGCTCTATGCGGGTACATGGCTCGACCAGCGTGGGATATTTTACATTCGTGATGCGTTGAGAACTGTAACGCCGCGTCTTCCCGGGTTGACAATGACATTCGCCGGCTGTGGCGTTCCGCCCGAGGAGATCCAGCGATTCTTTGGAGCGGAACTGGCAGGCCGAATCGTTGTTCGCCCCGTTGTTGCGGCGGAGCGCATGCAGGAGCTCTATGCCGAGCATGATATTTTTCTCTTTCCCTCCCTGATGGAGGGATTGCCATCCGTGTTGCTCGAAGCTATGGCGGCGGGAATGCCGGTGGTCACAACGGAAACGTGCGGGATGCCGGACGTGGTGGAAAACGGTTTCAATGGTCTGTTGATCCCGCCGGCGAATGCCGGCGCGATTGAGGACGGGATTTTGCGGCTTGCAGGCTCGGCAGAATTGCGCCAAAAACTGGGGGTAGCGGCACGCGAAACGATGAAACGATACACCTGGGAAAGCGCCGCGAAACAACTCGAAGCACTGTACCGGCATGTCCTCTCGCTGGAAGGCGGATCGCCCTCTTAGTTGTCTGCAAATCCGCTCAGTGCTCTGCCGTTGGAGAATCCGCCACAGGCAAGAGATAGGCATAGAAGCCTGTCGTGGCGAGCGGAATCCAGCCTTCCCCTACCGCGGAGGGCGGCGCGTCATACGTAACGACAACTTTAGCTCCCGTTGCTGCAAGCACCTGGAACACTCTCCGCTTTGCTTCAGGATTCGCCGTCCAGAAAATGTTTCCATCTCCGAGAGGAATTTCCGAGACGATCCTTACACCCGCAAGACGCGCCCAATGCACTTCAGCAGTGAGGGAGAGGACGGAGATCTTGTCGTCGGGATGCACTCCGAGGACGTACAATCCCTCGGCGACTTTCCAGTTTACGTTTTCTTGCTTGGAAAGAATGGCGGCCATATCGGAAGTCATGGATTTCGCGACGCGCAGGCCCGTCATTGCCAGCACAGCGGCAATCAGAGCGAGCGAGATACGCCTGGAATTATTCAATGGAGAGCTCAGAAGACAAGAAAAGGCGGCGACCCAGAGAAGAAGAACAAAGGGCGCTACAAGTCTAAACTCCACATGCACGATGGCATAGGCTGAACATCCGATTAACGGAGGGATCCAAAGATAGAATTGCTGGAGAAGCCGAACTTTCCATTGAGGCTTTTGATAGGCAAGAATGAGAAAGAACAGCGAACCAACTCCGAATTCGATCTGAAGCAGCCAAATCTGAAAGTAGGTTCCAGCAGATTGGCGGAGAACCCTCAGGAAGCCACGCAAACCAAAGTGCGGTCGCACGCCTTCCATCCAGTAGGTCGTGTCGTACGCAGGCGGATAGGTTCCGCCGACCGGGGTTCCGAATTCGTAGAGACGTGGCTCGCTGAGAAGCTGCCGTACGGGATGCTTGGGAGTGCCGCTGGCATCTTCTCCTTGCCAGAAGAAAGGCTGCGGGATCTGGTCGATCATCATGGCGAAGTTGAGTTTGCCGACGTCCCCGAAGGTAATGCGGTTCTTGGCGCGCGACAAGACGGCGATCCAGGGTGCGGCGACGAGAGCGAATATGGCGAAACCGAGAACAGCTTGCTTGAGTGTCGTTCGCGGGTTCTCCGTGGCAAGCCATGCAGTCAGAAGGAACACGAAAGTCATCGGGAAGTAAAATGCTTTTGTCAGATAGGCGCAGCCGAGCGTAAACCCTAAGGCGGCGAACAGCCACCAGCCGCCACGTTGCGCCCAAATCCGGAGAATCAATCCCGCAACCAGGTAGGTGAATACGGCTACGAACATATCCGGCGTCGTGGGGATCACAGACAAGACAAGCAGAGAAGTGGAAAGAAAAAGGCCGTAACCGAGAGCCCACCAGCCCAAGTCCGAGAGCAGCTCTTCTGTGTCTCCGTTCCAACCGAATGTTTTCCGCGCGCGAAGGAAAGCTTGAAGGAAAAATTCAAAGGAACGAAGCGCCAGGAGCAGCGCCACGAAATTGAGGAGGTGTAGGAGAGTCGATTCCCAGCGGGGACTTGGGCGGAATATCCAAACGGAGAGCGCGAGAAGCCAGGAAAAGAGAGGGCTCCAATAAGCGTTGACTGCTTGAGTCCAATCGCGGCGCAAATAGGCGCTGGCGACATCGAGGTAGTTGTTCCCGTCCGGACTAATCCAAAAACGTGCGGCCCAGGCTTGCAAGAAACCTGCACCGAAAGTGATGAGCCAGAAAAGCGAGCGCAACAGCCGAAGATTCCGTTGAGAACCGGCGGGCTCGAACCAGAAGAAGAATCTCCCGTTATCCATTTCTATTGTGCGCCGTTACCCTTCCGGAAGCTCGCCACAAGTTCAGCGGCGAATGCGCGAGCTCCACTTCGTCGCCCTGAAAACGAATCACTATACCGTACTCCGCCGTAAACCCGCAGAACGCAGCAAGCCCGCGCCGGAGATCTGGCATTCGGACACCATTTCATCACAAGGAACATCCCGGGATTCGACTGTGGCGGGCGCGGCACGCTACTATAGGATTCCCGTGAAGATCTTGAGAAAATTGGCTCGCGAATCACGCCAGTGGGCAAAGAAATCTACGAAGACATTGAGAAACAATGCTGACCCTGGGGATTAACTATTCGCAAATGCATGATTCGTCTGCCTGCATCGTGCGTGACGGCGAGCTTCTTTTTGCGGTGGCGGAAGAGCGCATCAGCCGGCTAAAGCATGACGCGCGATTTCCGGAGAACGCCATTCAGGCGTGCTTGGATTTTGCTTGCGTGCGAGCCGCGGAACTGGACGAGGTGTGCTTCGGCTGGCAGACAGCGGGTCCGGTCTTTCGGCACGATTTGAAGTGCTACGCCACGCGCAAGATGCCGCTGACGTATCTCGACGGACTGAATTCCACGCTGCACTTCCTGAGTATGTGGCACCAGGAGAGTGGAGCGAAGAAATTCGCACAGCAATTCGAGCCAACGAAAGCAAAAGTGCGGTTTGTCGATCATCACCTCGCGCACGCCATCAGTGCATATGCTTTTTCGGGATTTGACGAAGCCGCTGTCGTGGTTATGGACGGCCGCGGAGCGTGGGAAGCAACGACGATTTGGCACGGGCGTGGCGGAAGGCTCGACAACGTGCTGACGATCCCTTTTCCCGATTCGATGGGATATTTCTACAGCGAATTCACGGAGTTTCTCGGCTTTCATCGCAATAGCGACGAGTGGAAGGTGATGGGACTCGCGCCGTACGGCCGGCCGGGTATCGACTTGTCGGCGTTCATCGATCTGCACTTGCTGCCGTACCGAGTTCACTCGAGGCAAGTCGCCACTAATGGTGCGACGCCCTTCGCCAGTATGACGGCTCGCCTCGGGCCAGCGCGTGTGCCGGAGAGTGAGATTGACGATAGGTGTAAGAATATCGCCTATGCCGTGCAAGACGTGTGTGAGACGGCGATGATGAACGTCGTGAACCTAGCCATCGGGAAAACCGGTTGCCGCAACGTTTGTCTTGCCGGAGGCGTGGCGCTGAATTCGAAAGCAAACGGGAAAATTCTTGCATCCGGGCTGGTGGACCAGTTTTTCGTACAACCGGCTGCTTCCGATGACGGAGTTGCGCTCGGCGCAGCACTGGCTCCGTATCTTGACAACAACGGGAGAGTGCCGATTGTGGCGATGCGGCACGGGTATTGGGGACCGTGCTTCGACGACGGCGCCATCGAGACCGCGCTGAAGACCTATAAGCTGCGTTATACGCGCGTGCCTGATCCGCCTTCCGCGGCTGCGGAGCTGCTCGCGAAAGGGAAAATTCTTGGATGGTTTCAAGGGCGCATGGAGTTCGGCCCGCGCGCGCTGGGAAACCGCTCGATCCTCGCGGATCCGCGCGATCCGGAAATGAACGCCAAGGTTAACAATGCGGTGAAATTCCGCGAGTGGTGGAGGCCGTTCGCGCCTTCGTTCAAAAAGGAGGCGGCGGGCGAATACCTCGAGAGTGCGACGGACTCGCCGTTCATGATTGTGACGGCACAGGTGCGGCCGGAAAAACGCAGCGTGATTCCTTCCGTGACGCATGTGGACGGCAGCGCGCGGCCGCAAACAGTCGAAAAAGAGATCAACCCGCTCTATTGGAGACTAATCGATGAATTCTGCAAGCGCACCGGCGTGCCGGTGGTCATGAATACTTCGTTCAATCTGCGCGGCGAAGCGATTGTGCACACGCCTACAGACGCGGTTCGAACGTTCTTCAGTTCAGGCATGGATGCACTCGTGATTGGCAGCTTCCTCGTGGAGAAATAGCGTGAACTCCTCGAACGGCCGTCTCGCCCGGCTTTTTCTGCGATATGCCTCGCCCCTGGCGGGGTTGCGCAGGCTGCCCGTCGTGGGTCCCTGCCTCAGTTGGGCCAGTCGAAGAATCGTGCCTCGCGATTCACTGGCCTGGGTGCAAGTCCAGCGCGGTCCTGCGCAGGGGCTGTGGTTGCACTTGAATCCACGCACCGGCCACACCTACTTCGAAGGCGGCGGCGAGCCTGAAGTGCAAAACGCTCTGCAGCAGTATCTCCGTCCCGGCATGATTTTTTACGATATCGGCGCGAATATTGGCTTCTTCTCGCTTCTTGCCGCACGAATCGTCGGGAAAGATGGCCGGGTCGTAGCGTTCGAAGCCGATCCAGAGATTGCTGCGCGCCTCCGTGAACACGTTACACGCAACGATTTTCGTGTAATTTCCGTTGAAGAAAGGGCCGTGTGGTCTGAACCCGGCACGGTTTTCTTTGCGCGTACGGATCCCGCAACGTCACCCGACCGGGGGCTTGGCCATGTCGTTGCGACCGGCGCGGGAGACACGATTCAGGTTAACGCGGTGTCGCTGGATAAGTATGTTCAAACTGCGCCGGCGCCGGATTTTGTGAAGTGTGATGTGGAGGGCGCGGAAGTGGAAGTTTTTCGCGGTGCTCAAAGTTTGTTAACTGAGAAGCGTCCCGGCCTCCTTTGCGAAATGCACAGCGAAGCAAATCGCTGGCAGCTTCTCGAAATGTTCGCCAGTTTCGGTTACGCCTGTAAGTCGCTCGACGAACACCACGTCCTGGCGCTCCCGCAATAATTCAGAAGTTCGCCGCATGGAGCAATAGTAGCGAAGCTTTGCCGCATCGAAACCGGCACAACCGCGAGTCTCAGCGACAGAGCGCTTCGATCAAGACTTCTTTCTTCTTTTCCGCGAGCTGGCTCAAGACATCGAGTGATGCGACGTAGCCACCCATCGCGGCAACCGCCAGAAACGCAAAGGCTTCCGCAGGGAGCCAGGGATTCCCTACCCAGCGACCAGCGAGAAGGATCACCGCCGAAATTGCTCCCGTCAAAATCTGAGAACCAAACGCAACAAGCACGGCCATCCCGGATTGGCGCTGGCCGCGCATCTGGCCGAATTCGAGTTTGCGAGGAAAGCTGAGCGAAGACCAGTTCGCCACGGTGAGCTGGCCGACGATGGTGAAGATGATAGCGGCAATCGTGGCGACGAGCCTCGGAACTGAAGGCAAGCCCACACGCCAGGTCAGCATGGCCATGGACAGCGCGATTTCCAACGTCAGTATCGAGACTAGCACCAGATTTTTCCCAAGAAAGACGTTCCGAAAACGCAGTGGCGCGGTGAAGTACGTCTGAATGCCGCGGCCCTCGTACGCAAAGCTGTTGTAGGCCGGCGCCATGAGAATGAGGATGAGATAGGCCATCATGCCCGGAAAAAACATTTCCGCCGAGACTGCTTTGCCAGAGACGGTCGGGTGGCGGCCTGCAAACTGCGAGCTGAAGACCAGCACCAGCAGCGGCGGCATAAGCAGAGTCAGATATGCGAAACCGTTGCGCGTGAGATAACGAAACTCTTTTCGAACGACCGCGGCCACCTGTGGCGAAAGCAGCCCCAGGCCATCTGCGCCTTGCTCTGTGTTCGCGATGTGCCGAACCAACGCGCGGGCCGGCGCGGCAGTTTCGCTGAGCTCTTCGCCGCGATACTGGGCAGCGAAACGCCGCCACAAAAGCGCGCTGAAGAAGAGCAGATAAAGCAAGAGTCCACCCGAGGCTAGCAGGAACCCTGCCTGATCGAGCTGCGAGATTGCCGCAATAGAGCGGCCCGCAAGGGAGGGCGGGAACAGAACGAAATAAGGCAAGAGACGCATAGCAAAGGGGCGTGCTTCCGCGCCGTAGCGTTGTATGAGCGGATTGACGAAATTCAGCGAAACCATCGAGAGGACAAACAGTCCCAGGAAGATCTCGCGAGTCCTGCGCCGGGACAACAGTTTTTCCAGCCACGAGCCGATCAATCGTTCAAGCGTCACGTTGAAGACCACGAACACTGTGACGATCAAACCCATGGCCGGCAAAATGCCAGGTTTAGCTACCGCCGCTCCAAGGGCCATGGACAGGAGCCAGCAGACCGACGCAATCGCGGAGAAATCGGCGAGCCCATAGGCCAGACCGATGAAGTAAAACGCGCTGAGGCTCAACGGAAATCGCAAAAGCGTACGAAACTCGAAGCTCGCGCCAAACCCCGCAACAAAAACCGGGAAGACCTGCCAGAAAAGGAAGATGCCCCAGAAGAGCAAGGCCATCCAGTCCGGCCGGCTTTTCGAAAGGAAGAAGTACGCACCACCGTAAAAGGCAAAGCACAGTCCTAGAACAAAAATGCCGCTGATAAAACAGGCAAAAATAAGACCGATTAAATCGAGGCGATTGTTCTTCTTTCTAAGGCTGTTTCGAAGGATTTGCCAGCGGAGTCCGGCAACCAGGCGAATTTGTTCGGCGATTCCCGTGGAGCGCGTTACATCAGCCACGAGAGCTCCTCGAGCTGGGGGCGAGATGCGCCTTCTTGGCCGACAATCGAGAGGAAAATCTGTTCGAGCGTGGTTTGACTTCCTTCCGCGCCTGCGATTCCTGCGCGCAATTCGTCCAGCGAGCCCTGCGCAACGAGCCGGCCCTTATGAATGATGGCCACGTGACTGCACAGGCGTTCGACAATTTCCAGTACGTGAGACGTGAGAAAAATCGTTGTGCCGCGTTCGGTCATGCGCCCGAGTAGTGCTTTCAACGCGCCGGCGGCGAGCGCGTCCACGCCTTCGAACGGTTCATCGAGAAAAAGAATGCGCGGCCCGTGAATGACGGCGGCGGCCAGCGCCAATTTCTTCTGCATCCCATGCGAGTAGTCCGCGACCATCGTCTTGGGCCGGTCGGCAAGCTGCATGAAATCCAATAACTCCTCAGAGCGCCGCTGCGTCGTTGCGCGGTCCAGGCCATACATGCGGCCGACGAAGTGCAAATACTCGGTTCCCGTCAATCGCTCAAAGAGGCCCATCCCTTCCGGCACCACGCCGATCTGGCGTTTGACTTCAACCGGGTTCGCGGCAAAATCCAAGCCCAAAAGCTGCATGCTGCCGCCGGTGGGAGCGAGCAAGCCCGTTAGCATTTTGATGGTCGTGGATTTTCCTGCGCCGTTGGGCCCGAGAAACCCGAAGAACTGGCCGGCAGTGACCTGCAGATCGATAGCGTCTACGGCGCTTAGGTTCCCAAAGGTCCGCGACAATTTTTGGGTCTGAATCGCCATTTCTGGCATCGCGTCTCCCAGTGCGGCCTGCAAAGTGTGAAGCAAAACTCTAACACGAGTCTTGCGGCACTTTCGGGAGCACCTTTATTGAAAGCCGGGAAACGAAGAGTCGTCAGGAGCGCTTCGCGGGGTTCGCCGAGGTGCCGGGAACTTGCAGCTCTTTGGCGGGGAAGGCCGCTAAAACGGCGGGCAGTTCCACCCGGAAAACTGCGCCGCCTTCCTGGCGGTTGTAACAAAGAATCTTTCCGGCGTGTTCCTGGATAATGCCGAAGCAAATGCTGAGTCCTAGGCCCGTGCCTTTGCCGACGGGCTTCGTCGTATAGAAAGGATCGAAGACGCGATGCGGCTCCTTGATGCCAGGACCGCTGTCGGAAAACAGGACCACCACGTTGGAGCGGTCACGGATGGTTTTGATGGTAAGAACGCCGCCCTTGGCCGCTTCCATGGCATCCAGAGCATTGCTGATGATGTTGAAGAAAACCTGCATCAATTGATTGCCGTCGCCGCGCACGCCGGGGAGAACGGATTCAAGCTGCAACTCCACGCGTGTGGTAGCGGAGCGCAAGTCGAGCGCGCGGAGCTGCACGGCATTGTTCACCACCGTGTTGATGTCCAGGAGGGTGCGTTCGGGGGGAACCTGCCTGGCGAAGCTCAGGAGATTGCCAACAAGGGTCTTGGTGCGGCGCGCCTGGTCACGGATTTTGGCGGCGGTGACACGGGCCTTTTCCGGCATCGCCGGGTCGTCGGCCAGCAAATCGGAAAACCCAAGAATCGCCGCCAATGGATTGTTGATCTCGTGGGCCGCGCCCGCTGCGAGCTGGCCCAGAGATATCAGTTTTTCCGACTGCACGAACTGCGCCTGCAGCCGTTTCAGATTCTCGACGGATTGTCGCGATTGAGCGAGAAGCCGCGAGCGGTCACGGTCAGCCAGGTGCGTCCGCAGGAAGACAACGAACGCGAGGGGAAGAGAAGCCACGAGCGTGGTCATCAGACGGAAATCGCGCACCTCAGGTGTGTCATGGCCATACCGCAAGGTGTAGATCGCAAACAACG
>WNFR01005617.1_pt1 | contig 12831 bp, 14 predicted proteins | sample 5400221 | NCBI WGS metagenome assembly WNFR01 (sample SAMN13153357, study PRJNA577476) | soil metagenome | isolation source: 40 cm soil under Madrone tree | place: USA:California | collected 2016-06-14
CGCTGAAGTAAATCCATGGCGATTTCCGCTCCGTGTAGTTGGAGGAATAGCCGCCTTGAAGCAGGTCCCCGGGCTTCAGGTCCGCCCGAGTGCCATGGTAGAACCGTCGCGAGTTGGTGTCGAAGACGAATGGTGCTGCAGGATTGCTCATGCTTATCTCGTCATCTATATCGTGGCCATCATTCTTGCGGGAACAACCGGAAAAATTCACCTCGTGGGCTTGTCGTGTCTCTATCCATCCAGCGACGCACCCTCCGATGCCCCACCACTCGCGTCCGCAACGCGAGAACGCAGGCCGTGAGTTGTCGCGGCGGCGCGAATCAATCCACCCACCGCCGCAAGTAAGTGTCAGAACCGCCTGCGGTAGCGGGCGGGTAGGTTTGCGCTCTGACGTTACTTATACTAAGCACTTTCACCCCCTCTACTTCACCGTATCGTTGACCTGCGAGAGAAACGATGGTGGCAACGCTATGTCGAGAGTCGCCGCCGTCTTTGTATTCACCGACAGATAGAGTTTCGTCCAAGCCGTCAGAGGCAAATCGGCAGGTATGTCGATAAGATTTTCAAGGGGGCAAAGGGTAGCAGCAAACCGAAACATCTCAGGGCCGCGTTGGCCATATGACATCAAACCTCCAATCTCAACAAAGTCTCGTGCCGGGTATATCGCCGGCAGACGATGTTTTGCCGCGAGCGCGACGGCGCGATTTGCGGCAACGGTCGAAGAGCAAGAAAGCCAATTCGATGGACGGTTACGTTGGAGCTTACATCGCGCTGCTGCGCCACAAGCGCACAGGATGCAAAAGTTGCGACTGCCAGCCCCGCGAGAAGCATGCGACGTATGATCATAGGCATGATCACCTCCCGAAAGAACTAACAGCAGCGACGGCTGCCGGAACTCGTGGTCGGGCATCGGAGGCCGCCGGAGTCTAAGCCTGCCGTGCGGAATAACTCTCCGCTGGATGCGGTCGTTCGGTTGCGCTTCGATGCCACCAGGCGACGTGATTTTCTGCCTTGGGAACGTACAACGCATTAGTAGGAATCGGCGCGCATCAGTGGCTCTGAACGAGGTGAGCGATACCGGCGGCGAAAAGCGCAGCGAGTAGCCATCCGATCAGAATCTGAAACCATCTAAACCAGCGTATCAAGTGCGTATCCGGCTGCCACTTTTCAACCTGACCCAACTTCACGAGGGGAAAAGTATTCTCAAGGGAGTAAATGAGAGCCGAAAGACGAGGATAATGCTGAGGCAGCTGGCCGCCAGACTTCATGCTATCAAAAGCTTCCTTGTCGGTTGGCACCATCTTACTCATGCGGTAGCTTCCCCAATAGACAAGCCATCCTATAACGGTGACCAGTCCGAGTCCCCAAATGGCATTTTCGGGCTCATAGCCGTATCCGATGGCATTCTTAAGCCGCCGAATTGGCCAACTATCATTCCGCTCTGAGAGTTTGCTTTCCATCATTTCGCGGATCTGCCTTGCCCCATGCGCGTCGCCAAAGCTGTCGAAAACCTTTGCCAGCTGTTCATATGGTTGTATAGAGCCTGAACCGTCCAGCGCAAGCCACGCCAACCCTTGTTGCGCATTAGGTGCTAAGCCATATCGCCAGCTCCCAATAAAGGCGGTCGTTTGCAAATAGATCTTATCGTATATCAGATCTTCGAGTAACCAAGCCGGTGGCCAGTGAAGTTGATCAAGATAGATGCCGCCAACTGTTGCCGTTCGTAAATCGATCGCTCCCCGCACATCCAAATACTGCGCCTGTCTCTGCGGCCCTGAAGCAGTAAAAAAGAACACCGGTCCCTTCACTGTTGAACCTACCAAGTCGATCGCATTACCGGTTGGATTTATAAACTCACCGCCGGTTAAATTTAGACCGCCGCCGATCTTTGCGTATTCGAGATTCAAAGGACCGTTTACATGGAATGGTACCGGGGGAACGCTACCACCGATGGGAAATGCTGCGAAGCTGGCGTTACCATCGATTGCAACGCCGTTCGCGAAGAGTCCGAATCTCGTTATGGTCGCCGCATCGCATTGCAGATCGCCAATCTGAGCGCGTACGAGATTGACTTGGCCGTCGGCTCGAAACGCTCCGAGACTAAGTGCCTGAGTAATGCGAGCCGTTGACGCTAGGATTTGCGTACCCCAGCTACCTGATAAGTTCACGCTCGGAACTGTTGCGCCATTCAGGTCAAGGCTTTCAAGTTTGCACCGCACAAACCAGACAGGAAAAGGTATATTGGCAAAACTAAGGTCCAAATCACCCAAGATTCGCCCGCCAGCGAGCCGAATACCCCTTGGATCAACGAACTCCCTCGTATCACGGCCCACACTCAGCCAGCGGATCACCTTTGCCCGGACCTCACGCTCGCGGCCCCATTTGTGCGACGGAGTGTCGGCATTGTCGGATTCAGAATGCCAAGGAAGGTCTTGGCCTCTGTCGGCAACCTCGCCAGTAGTTACTTTTTGGACTAAATCCAACTCGGCCGGGAATTCCGCAATGTCCGGAAAGTTCGCTCGTGCGAGCGCCTCCAAGCGACTTGCCGGCGATTGAATCTGTGCCACAACTGAAAGGCTTGTCAGCAAGATAAACAAGACAGATTTCATAGCAGCCCCCTAAAGGAAGAAACTTCAACGATTTGTTATGCCGTGAATCGTATTAGATTTTCAAGTAAGGCTTCAGAAAGTCGGCGATTCCATCAACGGTATTTTTCACTTCATTCGCAAACGAGTCTTTTGTTGGCTCCTCGCTCTCCCAATAGATGATTCTCACGTTGGCTAGATTCATTTTCTGTGCGCGGTGGATGTTCAAGGTTGTATGTGTGAAGCCAGATTTTGGTGTTAAGCGTGGCGATGCATTGCCGAAGTCGTTTTACGCGATTTAGAATTTCGTCACCCCAAGATACTTCTGCTTCGAGAAGTTCGACTTCTAGTTTCGACATTCCAACGGCCTTGATAAACGGCGCCTCCGATTTAGCACGGAACTCAGAACTTCTTGGATCGAGGTCAATGCCCGCTTCTTTCACTGCGCGATCGATTTCACCACCCATCTGGAAAGGATTTCGGACATAACGAATTGCGTCGCGAACATTAAAGGCCTCTCGCAGCACACGACGCGCAAGTTCATATTCGACTTTGCCCTTGAGTTGTTTTTTCCAAACGTGCAATCCGAGAACTGCGACTATCGCCGCGGTAATCGCTGCCACGCTAGTGAGAAGGTCTCTAGTTATTGAAATGTATGTTTGCCAGATTTGCATAGGAGAAGTGAGCGGCATAACGTCTGAGTTGACGCGGTGGCGCGAATCAAAGCGCCCTTCGCCTTATTTAATTCATCCTTCATCCTTGCTCTTGCTCCTGCTGCTCGCGTCCAACGATTTGTGGGGGCCCAATGGTGAGTTGACGGACTACGCGAACTTAGTCAATCCCGTCCGGACGGACCAATCTTTGACACGCTCACCCTGCGAGCGAGCCAGACGTGGGAGACGATGAAACTTAACTACTGTTTGCGCTGCACCAGAACGTTCGTGGCGAAAAACGTTCCCGTGTGAGGGAACCCCATCCGGATCCTGACGGCCCCGAACCGCTGCGCCTGCTGAACTAAAGGTGAAATCACATTGCGATCAGTCTCGCCCGACGCCCCCGCGCCAGAAAGGATGATGTGGGCTTTCGCCGCGGTAGCGTTGATGTCCAGTGTGACCTGCACGAGAAAAACCTGATTGCGCGGAAACTGTCCAAAAACGGTGCTGCCGTCGTCATCGATCTGGACGCGGTTGTTAGAGAGAAAATCAAGGTGCAGAAATTCCGCGGGAAGGCTGCCTTGTGGGGCCAATGCCTCGAAGGAGATCGTCGCGACGTTGTCTTCACCCTGAGGCCCGGTCGGGGGAATGAATAAAGCGGTTGAGAACACGTAGGTGCCGTTGCCCGGTTGCTGCGTCAGCTTACCCTGAAACGACGCCACTTGACCGCTCTTGTTGGCGATCTTGATTTGAAGCCATTTCCCCGAGGGCTGCGCATTGGGCGGCGCCGCGGCAACGAGTACGCTCCCCGCAGGTCCGTCGACACTGGCCGTGCCCACCGCCTGCGCGGCCGATGGCGGCTGGCCAACAGCCGTGGCGTCGAAGTTCGACTGAAAAAGCGCTGGCGAATTGCAACTGCCGGCCGTCGTGAGGGCAACCAGGAACCCCAGCAAAAGAATTAGCCTTGCTTTACCGATTACCATAAGGGAAGTTGCACCGGTTCTAAGTGGAGTCACCTCAACTTGTAGTGAGTTTGAAGTCTGATCGTTCATAGAGTCTCCTTTCCTCCTCATTGGGCGTTCGAATGTTTGCCGATCAAACATCCTGCGTGAGCCTCGGTTCAGGGAACAATCTTAGGGGGGGTGGATTTTACAGTACCTACGCTTTCGCCGCCACAGTTTTAAGTTGGGCCTTGATTAGCGGGCGGCGGCGCGATTCAAAAGACCCTCCGCCGCACCAAGCTAGTTGCGAGAGGACGCTCCCGCCCGCTCGCGTCCAACGACGAGGCAGTTCTGTCCCTGCACGCCAGTCGCATTTTGGAGGTGGCGGTGGTATCTCACCCATTCGCTTCAGAGCAAGTCGGATGGAAGGCGCGGACGTTAGGCTTCCTCGAAGGCAATCTACCTCAGGCAATAGTTTCAGAAGCCTTGGGACTGCCACCTTCGCACGAGGGCCGAGATGTCCCAGAGATGCCGCCACCCAGGCACGCACTGAGTCCTCCTGAGTATCAAGAAGAGATACCATTTCTGTTAGGGTCGTCTCGTCAACTTTTTGAGAATTGATCCCGCGAGTCAGCGTGGCAAGGTGCTCCGCAGCATCTGTCCGGGAGTTCGAGGTTTCCCCATTTCGGATCTTCGCCATCGTCATTAACAGCTGTCTCTTTAGTTGTCTCTTGGGCATAGAATGACGTTGAGCGCAAACTTCAGGCGAAAGCGCAATCAGAACGAGCCAGACAACTGAAATTAATCGCATTTCCCTCGTAACATTTAGCAACATAACGGTTGAGTTGACGCGGTGGCGCGAATCAAAGCACCTTTCGCCGCGCCAAGCAAGTTAAGAAACACGCTCCCGCCGCTCGCGTCCAACGATTTGTTGTGCGCCGTCTGGACAACGAGCAGTTATTTTACGTCAATAGCGTGTAGAAAATGGCACGACCTGCCATAAGCATCTGTACAATATAAAACATTTACGTGAGTTACTTTCGCGGCGATTAATGACGCCTTGTTTTCAGCGACCCAATCGTCAGCCTTTTTCTTTTCCTCGGTGAAGTCAAGTCGCGAGACATATTCGGCGCACCAATCCTTTGGTCCCGTTGGTGCGCCCGCCAAGATATATTCGCCACTGTAATGAGTGTAATTTGTTTTGACGTAGTCGAAGCAACTGAAATTGGAAGCAAGCATTTGCCGAAAGCTTTGTTCGAGTTCGTTTCGCGATAGTCGTGTGCCGGGTTTCGAGTTTGTTGGCGGAGAATTAGATTGGGTGTTTGTGCCGTTGGCGTTCGAATAGCGCCGATTGTCATTAGTATTCGGGCAAGCACAGGCGACGACCGCCAAGATTAGCAGAGCGAGCGCGAATGAGAGTTGATTAGTACTCGTCGTGGGTTGCATGTTTCTGGGATCAGAAGTGGCGCACAACGGTGGAGTTGACGCGGCGGCGCGAATCAAAGCACCCTGCGCCGCACCAAGCAAGTTGAGAAACACGCTCCCGCCGCTCGCGTCCAACGATTTGTTGGGCATGCCGTCACGTGGGACGAGCCGCCCGTTTGAAGCGCGAAACGATAAAGCCAGACGCGAACGCGAGTCCGATATACACGACAAACAGCACGACTTCAACGCTGTGCGCCCCACGAGTGAAACCGTAAACGTACAACGGCAGCATAGCGATACCAGCCAGCCACCAGTGAGACCGACGAACAATTGACGCGACCGCGCCGCCAGTAATAAGCGATACAGCAGGAGCGACAAGAAACATTTGCCAGAGAAAGACGCGCACGATCGCGTGCTTGTCTTCGCTACCGGCGACGTTGCCTACAATCAACAACCACGCCAGTCGCGCTCCTATGAACGTGAGAGCAAGACTGAGAATGATACCAGCAACGACGATGATGGAATTGCGAAGCATAGGAGACTGCTTTCAAACTTAAGCGAGCATGCCCAACGGTTGAGTTGACGCGGCGGCGCGATTCAAAGCACCCTTCGCCGCATCAAGTTAGTTGAGAAACACGCTCCCGCCGCTCGCGTCCAACGATTTGTTATGTCCCAGCCTTGGTGAAACGCGCCGCGGCCTGTTCCAATAACTCACGAATCCGCAAACCCTCTGGCCTTGTGCGAGCCTGCGCTTCATGGAGTGCTGTGATTTGCATCCAACCCGGAATCGTAGGATCAGCACCAGCGTCGATTAGAATTTTAGCAACCTCAAAGGAACAGTTGCGCGCAACCTCTCGCAGTGGCGTATTACCAATGACGCGTTCATTGTTGGCGTTCACATCGGCACCGGAAGCAAGTAGCACGCGCATTACATTGACATGCCCACGTGCCGCCGCGTAATGAAGCGGCGTGTTGCCGAGTTCGTCGAAGACGTTTGGTTGATAACCGGTAGCCAACAACCGGTTCACCTCGTCGACGTTCCCATCCTGAGCAGCGAAGTGTAACTGTTCCCGTTCAAACGTAACTTCCCAAGGTTCGGATTCAACGTCAAATGGATCAGAGTGGGACATAACGGTTGAGTTGACGCGGCGGCGCGAATTCAATCAAGCATCGCCGGACCAGTCATGATGCGAAACACGCTCCCGCCGCTCGCGTCCAACGATTTGTTGGGCGTCGCCGCGCGTTTAAGGGTAAAGCATTCGATAGAGAACCACCGATGGAACGACGACGCAAGGATAAATACCGCTCGCGATGAAAGAACCAAAATGATATGGCGAAAGCCGACGTTGGCGAAACAACATTACCGCGAGCACAGTCATTGCGATTGGAGCGACCAACACCAAATAAAAGACACCGACTGAAGCCATTCCCGACCAGCGCAAAAACAAAATTGTGAGCACAACCACTAGCAACCCGCCATACGTTGCAAAGATAATGAAGAGCGGAACAACGGGTGGTCGTTCGATTTGTCTTTCAAACATCCGCTCGCGCAGCGAAAGCAAGACTTTGAGGCCGGCGAGCGGCACCACGAAGTTCACTAGGATTGCTCTGACGAGTTCCATAGGAGTTAGACGCCCAACGTCAGAGTTGACGCGGCGGCGCGAATTCAATCAAGCATCGCCGGACGAATCAAGTTGAGAAACACGCTCCCGCCGCTCGCGTCCAACGATTTGTTCGATTGCGCGTTGGAATTACGCGCCGATCACTTTGCGTCAACGCCGAAATCGAAGAACAAGGTGCGATTTCGAATAAGACAATACTCGCCAGGCTTCAACGCTGACGTCGGAGTCATTTTATAAAGGTTCATTCGGCGGTTGCCAGGTTCAGTGCGCACCTGTTCGATATTAACTTCGATAACATGATCCTTTGGCAGTGAAGACGACACGCTGCCCATGCCGACTTTGACTGTTCGGATTTCGCGACGATCTGATTTTACGTCGAGCCGAACAAGAACAGCGGCATTCGAAAGATTTTCGGCCGGGTCGCTATAAAGGAGAAATTGTGGCGAAGCATTCTTGATGCGCAAGTCAGCCCGTTTGCCATTGAGCGTCGAGCGAGCTTTACCGCCGAACATATTGGAGGAGATTCGATTGTCAGCGAGACTGTATTTCATTTGGATTCGTTCGGAGCCGTCAACAACAATCACATCGGTCAAGGCTTGAGGTGCCGCAAATGCGGCGACGGCGAAAAGCGCGGTGGCGATGGCAAGTTTCATTTGAGGACACCTCCCGGAAATGGCAAGCAATCGAACGTAAAGGGTTTTATCCGCAATGCCTGCACAAGACAAGGGAACAGAGCAAGCTGGGGGCATTGCGGATAAAGCCGTGTTGGACTGAACCGCTGGTTACGAGAGCGAACCTAGCGAGTTCTATGGGGATTGTAAAGAGGAAGGCGTTGGAGACCAAACTCGTGCAGCAGTATCAGGTCTCTCGATTGAAGGTGGGCGCGGGAAGGGTGGTTGTCGGAAGGCGAGTTCAAGGTGCGAGGGAGAGGGCGTGCGGCCGCAAGGGGGTTTGGCAGAGGTCAAAGAACTGGGTAACGAACAGACGGGGACAGAGACCCGAAAGTGCGGGCCAAAAGAGCACGGTAGTGAGAGTCGCTGCTGGAAGCTGATCGTCATGATGAGTCCAGTGGTGGTCCCCGGAGAGAGCCCGTTACGAACTCGATAGGTGGTAACTGAGCGAAGCTAACCAGGGTGCCAAGGTGACAGGCTGGGCAGAGCGACAGATCGCAGCCGGTCACTTCGAGCATCAGCTGGCGAGCAGATTTCCTGGCGGGCGGTGATGGTTGTTCAAGGTCTAAGAGTTCTCGGCAGCGGTGGAGCTTGGGCTTGCGAGAGCGGTTGGCCAGGAAGCCAAAGTGACGAATGCGCATGAAGCCACAGGGCAGAACGTGGAGCAGGAAGCGGCGGATGAACTCGTCAGCTTGAAGCGTCATGGTGCGAGCGCAGTCGCCATGCTTTCGGTCTCGGTAAGAGAAGGTGACGCACGGCCCCTCGGCTGTTTCCGCAACTGCCAGGATGCGATTGTTCGAGAGGGCAACGCGCTGGGTGTAGCGGCCGAGGTAGTCGAGGACTTTCGCTGGGGACGAGCAGGGGCGTTTGGCATAGACGACCCACTGCTTCTGGCGTAGCGAGCGAACCATGGCAGTGAAAGCCGCGGGCTCGTTCAGCGCGGCAGTGCGACCTGGGAACTGCAGTTGCTCTTTGACGAAGGCTTGATCGAGGAGAGCGATGAACTTGCCGCGGAAGAGCAGCGAGAGCGCTTTGACTGAGAAGAGGAAGTTCCGGCGAGCGGCTATCCACTGCGAGCCATCGAAGGACAGTGCTCCACCGGGAATGAGGCAGTGCAGATGAAAGTGATCACGCAGCCGCTGGTCCCAGGTGTGCAGCACACAGATGAACCCCAGTGAGCCGCCGAGGTGGGTGCGGCCAAACTCGAGCAGAGTTTGCGAGACGGCCTGGAACAGGATATCGCAGAGCGCCTTCTTGTTCACCAGGATGAGCGGGTTGAGTTCGTGTGGCAGAGTGAACACGAGATGGAAGTAGCCCAAGCGATAAAGGAAGCAGGCGCCATCGAAGCGTTACCGCTTGCCGAGTGATTCACTCCTACGAATAACGCACCCGCGATGATGAAGAGCCCGAAGGTGAGCTTTGCAATCTTCTTCATACTGAAATTTCCTCCTGTAAACAAAAGTGGTTGACGTGAATTGAAGCGGCGGCCTGTTTTCAAGGCGTTTAGAGTACCAACTTTGGTTGGGTTCTTCACGAAAAAGCGAGCAGGATGCTCGCGAACCGCAGGCAAGATGCCTGCGCTCCGGGAGTCTCTCTCTCGCTTGATCAGAGCCAGACTAAAGTCGGTACTCTGAACAGCGTTATCAAAGTTGGGCCTGCCGCTGACTGGTCTTGTACGGCGTCATGATACACCGATTTGCGCTATCATGCGTTTCGCAAACACGGCGCAAATGAAATCAATCATTATCGGCACTGCCGGTCACATCGATCATGGAAAGACGGCACTGGTGCGCGCGCTGACCGGAGTTGATGCCGATCGCCTGCCCGAAGAGAAACGGCGCGGCATTACGATCGACATTGGGTTTGCCGATCTAGACCTCGGTGACGTGCACGTCGGCTTTGTTGATGTGCCCGGGCACGAGCGCTTCGTCAAGAACATGCTGGCAGGCGCACATGGCATCGATCTGGTGGCACTGGTGATCGCCGCCGATGAAAGCGTAATGCCGCAGACCCGCGAGCACTTTGATATCTGCCGGCTGCTCGGCGTAAGCAAGGGTCTGGTCGTGCTCACCAAAAAAGATTTGGTAGACGAGGACTTACTACAGCTGGTCCGATCAGAGACCGAAGAACTGGTGGCTGGATCATTTCTCGAGGGCGCGTCGATCATCGCGGTCAGTTCGCGCACGGGCGAGGGAATCGAAGCGCTGAAGGAAGCGCTGCGTGAAACTGGCCGGGAAGTAGCGTCCCGCTCTGTTGATTTTGTGGCGCGTTTGCCGATCGATCGCGCGTTTACCATGCGCGGGTTTGGCGCCGTCGTAACGGGAACGCTAATCGCTGGAACGATCGGGGAAGGTGACGAACTTGAACTGCTTCCCGCCGGCACAAGAGTGCGCGTCCGCGGCGTGCAGGTCCACGGATCAACGGTCGCGAGTGCCTCTGCCGGCCAGCGCACGGCAATCAACCTGGGCGGCGTGGACGCCGCGGCGGTTGAGCGGGGCATGATTCTGGCGACAGCGGGCCGCCTACAACCGACTCTGGCCATCGACGTTTTGGTTAAGCTGCTGGAAGACGCGCCGCGGCCGTTGCGTTCGCGACAACGCGTGCGGGTCCACATCGGCGCGGCCGAGGTCCTGGCTCGGGTCCGCGTGCTGGCTGAAGGCGGTGAGATCAAACCCGGACAGAATGGTTTTGTTCAGCTTCGAACTGAGACCGAGATCGTGGGCGTGCTCGGTGATCGCTTCATTCTTCGCTCTTACTCTCCACAAGCTACGATCGGGGGCGGGTCGGTGCTTGATCCGTTTCCCCCCAGACATCGGGCGCGTGATCTCGCAGCCGCGCGCTCACGACTCGAGATGCTCTCCAGCGGCGATCGCACAGATCAGATCGCGGCGTTCGTCGCGGGGGTCGATCGACACGGCCTGCGGCGCACCGACCTGGCAGCGCGCACGGCCTGGCGCGATGAAGTGATTGACGCCGCGGCAAACAAGGCGTTGGACACGGGAGCGATCGTCGATGCGGAGGGAGTCTTATTAAGCCGGGAACGATTTGATGAACTGCAGAAATTGGTTCTGAAGGACGTCGCCGCGCATCACGAGCGTGAGCCGCTCTTGCGAGGACTGGCGAAAGAAGTGTTGCGTGAGCGTCTCTTTGCCCACACACCAATCGAGGTATTTCGCGGCGTGCTCGGCGCATTGGAGAAGTCAGGCGGATTAGTCTTTGAAAAGGAGATGGTGCGTTTGCGCGAACATACGCGCGAACTTTCGCAGGAAGATTCCAGCCTGCGCGATCGGCTGGAAAATATCTATCGGGATGCCGGGCTGTCGGCGCCGAGCGTGAACGAAGCGCTCGAGCGATCCGGTGCAGCGCCTCAGCAGGGACGAAAAATTCTGCAACTGCTAATCGATGCGGGCGTACTGGTCAAGGTTCATGGCGAGATGTGCTTTCACCGGACGGTGCTCGACGAACTTATCAGGAAGGTGCGCGAACACGGCGCGAAACACCGGACGATCGACGTCGCAGCTTTCAAAGACCTGACCGGGATCTCGCGCAAGTACGCGATTCCGCTGCTGGAATATCTGGATCGTCAGCGCGTTACGCGGCGGGAGGGTGAGGTGAGGATTGTGCTTTGAAAAATTCAGTTTCGTTAGCGGTGTTGGGAGTACCGACTTCGGTCGGGTATTTATTCATTACAGAAATCCCGACTGAAGTCGGTACTCTATGCGCCGGTTGGGCTGAGAGAGGCTGTGATCGGAACGGCCTCGCTTTGCATCCGCTCAGCAAAGTTGTAAATTAGTCAGCAACGGAAGGAAAACATCATATGCGATTCATAACTATATTCTGTTTGGCACTGATCGTTACGATTGCGGGCCTGACAGCATGTAATTCAAGTGAAACACTGCTCTCGCAGTCGCCCTCGAATGCTGCGACTCCACAACAGTCTGCTACCTCCCCGGCTGATAGTGCCCGCCGGATTAAACCCGCTGAGTTGCACGACCTCTGGGAAAAGAACGACGTAGTAATTATCGATACGCGCGCCGAGTCGGCTTATAAAGACGAACACATCAAAGGGTCGATCTCAATGCCGGCCGGAACGGTTCTGGCGCACCTGGAAGAGTTGCCAAAAAACAAAATGATCGTCGCCTACTGTACTTGACCAAGCGAACATACGAGCGCCGGTGCGGTGGTCGAACTCAAAACCAAAGGAATCGATAATGCGGCAGCGTTGTTGGGTGGTCTGGCAGCCTGGAAGAGCGCCGGCTATCCGACCGAAGGAACCAGCGTTAAGAAGTAAGCGGTGAGCAGTAGTTTCTTCACGCTGAAAGTGTGAAATTTAATAGACGGGAGCAATCATATTGAGTCGCGCTCCCAAGTGGCACAGACTTCAGTCTGTGATCTCAAGCATCGTCACGCTGATGTTAAAAGAATCACAGACTGAAGTCTGTGCCACTTGCGTTCATCCCGGCATCTCGGTCCCCGGTAAGACGAATAATTAATTCCGACCCTGACGGGGTTCGCATAGCACTTCATGTAATGCGACCCTTTCAGGGTCGTGGTTCGTTTGGGGTTGTGGTCCGGGGGTGTCGCGCTTAGCGCTTGCCCCCGGCTAGTGTCTTTGACGCTTTCAGCGTCAGGACCACTGAAACGTGGTAGCAGAGTTAGATGTTTGCTCTCTGCCCACTGCTTTCTTAAGTCTGCGGTACCGGCTGGGGACGGGCAAAGGCGGGCAGGGGAGTAACCGCGCGCCCCGAAGGCACGCACAAGACGGGACAGGGAGCGTTACGCACCACACGTTCAATTTCTGAGCCCAAAGCCGGCGCGCCTCCAAACAAGGAAGCATGAACGGTGGTGCCAATCACGATCAAATCCGCGTCGGTTTTGGCGGCGAGCCTCACAATCTCGGCATAAGGCCGGCCTTCTGCGACGTGTGTGAGAAT
>WNFR01011637.1_pt1 | contig 12829 bp, 12 predicted proteins | sample 5400221 | NCBI WGS metagenome assembly WNFR01 (sample SAMN13153357, study PRJNA577476) | soil metagenome | isolation source: 40 cm soil under Madrone tree | place: USA:California | collected 2016-06-14
TGCGTGGTGTTAACGGCCTGTACTCGTCCATTCACCACCTCGATCCCCGTGACGCGGGTGTGGGCATAGAAGGTTGCGCCGCGCTGTTGTGCTATGTTTGCCATTGCCTGTGCCAGGATGGGTGCTTTCCCTGAGCCATCTGTGGGCAGGTATAAGGCTCCTTCGACTCCTTCCAGGCTCATCATCGGAAACATGCGCCTGGCCTCACTGGCGCTGATCAGCTCTGCTTCCAATCCAACACTTTTAGAGAATCCTACCTGTCGTTTAAGTTCTTCCATGCGTTCTTTCGATGAAGCCAGTCGCAGGCTGCCCACCTCAAAATAGCCAGGCTTGCCGTCCACCCTGAGCTGTTTGTAGAGCGAGATACTGTAGACCAGCATCTTCGTCAGGCTGATGGACGAGCGCAGTTGACCAACAAGGCCGGGTGCGTGCGATGTGGTACCAGTGGCGAGCGGGCCCTGCTCGAGGACCACTATGTCGCGCCACCCTCGTTCAGTCAGGTGATAAGCGATACTGGAACCGGCGATCCCGCTGCCGATAATGACGACTCTGGCTTGATCGTGCATGAACTGGTCTCCTTGAAGATATGGATTGACGAAATGGCTGCTACAACCTCACATCCCTTAGCCACTGCTCGAAAGGTGATGTTTCGACGTTATGCAAGAAACGATTGAGGTGATGATGGGCATATTCTCGATAATCAAAATCAAGTTCTGAGATACCAAGTTGTAGGAAGCCCCAGAATGACTCGCGCAAATCGGAGCCGAGGCGCATCAGGTGGAGATGTGCCAGGTCAGCAGGTCGCACCTCGCCAAAATAGTACTGTAGAAGTAGCTGGCATTGCTCATCGTTCAGCGACTGGTTGACCGCAAAGTTGCCCAGGTCAAAGAAGATATCGCCCATGCCTGCATACTCCCAATCCACGATCCAGATGTTGCGACCATCATCAATGAAATTACTGGCGAGCAGATCATTATGACAGGATTTGACTTGATCCATTCCTGCTTCAGCAAGCGCCGCTTCAATCTGTGCCATCAGTACAAAAACCGTGGTAAGCGTGTCAGGAAATTTGACGCCGTGTTTGAGCGCCAGCTTGTGATAACCGGCGAGATGCTGGTGCCGGCGATGAAGCGCGTGATGAGCGCATCTTCGGCTGCCAGGAAGTGCAAAACCTCGGCTCCGACACCCACCTGCGCAGCGATGGCAGTGCAGATGCTTTCGCGTTGCCGGTCGATGCCAAGCAGGTGTGTCCCTCTACCACCGATGCGTAGCACAAAGCTTTCCCCGCCGGTGTCTACACGATAATTCTGGTTGGTGATGCCGCCAACCAGCGGGCTTACTACGGCCTCGCTTATGCTCCATCCCGGTATCTGCCTCAGAATGCGCTCGATGTGCTGGTCCATCGCTCACTTGCTCCTTGCTTTTAGCTGAGCATACATCCTGCTGCAGGTCGCGTCAAGCAGATACGACTCCATCCCTCCTGATCACCCTGCCATAATATATAATAACAGAACTACTGTGCTTTCAATACCGCTATGGAAGGACGAATCAACGCATGACAAGAGCATACAGCAATCGCATTGGTCTGATGGCCGATGCCCCGAATTTTCCTGCCGCCTGGGACCAGGTAGTGGAAAAGGTCAAGATCGCCGATGAACTGGGTTACGACTCGATCTGGCTCGGCGAGTCCTGGGGCTATGAACTCTTTACCTCGATGGCCGACCTTGTACGTGCTACGAAGCGTATCAAGATCGGCGCTGGCATCGCCAATATTTACTCGCGCACACCTGCATTGATCGCCAGTACCGCTGCAACGCTGGATGAACGCTCCGGCGGGCGTATCGTTCTCGGCCTTGGCCCATCCGGGGCCAACGTGATCGAACACTGGCATGGTGTGCCTTTCCAGAAGCCGGTGCAGCGCACACGCGAATATGTCGAGATCATCAGGATGATCCTGCGCGGCGATAAACTGGTCTACCACGGGGAGTTTTTCAATCTCGAACGCGGCTTCACACTGCGCTTCACACCACCACGGACGAACATACCCATCTATATTGCCGCGATGGGGCCGAAAAACGTCGTGCAGTCGGGCGAAATCGCTGATGGCGTGCTGCCCGTCTACTGGCCGGGCAATAGATGGGGAGAGCTGCGCGGACAGCTTGACGAGGGAGCGCGCATAGCTGGCCGTCCTCCACACAGCGCCATGATCGCCCCGTATATCACCTCCGTCGTCCTCAGCGAGAATGTGACTGACGAAGAGCGCGCAGCAGCTCGTTTTGCCGCGGCCACACCCCTTGCCTACTACATCGGCAGGATGGGCGTTTATTATGCGCAAATGCTCGCGCGCAACGGTTACGGCGCAGAGGTTGAAGCAGTGCAAGAGGGCTGGAAGCAAGGGATGAAAGGTGGCATAGAAGCCGTTTCGCCCGAACTGCTTGATGCAACCTCCATCATCGGCACACCGCAGGAGATTGTAGCTAAACTCGATCAGTGGGTCGCCGCAGGCGTAGACGAGCCTGTACTGAGCATGCCCACCGGCTCCCCCGATGAAGCCGGGTCAAGGCTTGCTGCGCTCATGCAGGCTTTGGAAGCGTAGTGCGAGCCGCAAACTCGTCCGCGTGTTTCAGGCGTTTGCGAATCGATGGATGGTCATGGAAGAGAAACTCGATGATAGGCGATGGCTCGACATCGGCGAGATTCTGATTCGCCAGCCGCGTCATCGCACTTTTAAAGGCCTCAACCTTTTGCGTGACTTGCAGCGCATACGCATCTGCCTGGTATTCTATGGCCCGGCTATAGCCATTGCTAATAGGCATCACGATTAATCCGAAGGCTGCAACCAGCGCCAGCAGCAAAGGTATCGTCGCTGGGTCGGCCAGCCCCAGGTACGCGTGCTGGGTTTCAACTGCCCAGTGTAATACCACATTAACCAGGTACAAGCCTACGAGCGTCAGGAGTGATTGGCTGATGATTAACTTCCAGATATCGCGATGCACGTGATGCCCAAGTTCGTGTGCCAGCACGACCTCTATCTCGTCGGGCGTATAGCGATCCAGCATGGTATCCCCCACCACAATCCGGCGCGTGTTGCCCAATCCCATCAGAGCGGCGTTGGCCGCCGTTGTTTTGCTGCTCATCTGCATCGTGAAAACGCCACGCACACGGGTATGGGCGCGTTCGGCAAGCGCGAGCAGCCGCTTCGCCAGGTCACCTTCCGGTAAAGGGCTGAATTTGTAGAAGATCGGGAGAATAAGCACCGGCGCGAGATTGGCCATCACGACGGAGAAGAAGAGCAATACCAGCGCCACCCACAGCCACCAGGTTTGTGGCTGAGAGGCCAGCAGCGCATACACCAGTTCGACAACAAGGATTTCTAATATCAGGCTGAGTACAAATCCTTTCAAAAGATCACTCGCCCAGCCTTTCAACGTCATAGTCGAAAGCCCATAGCGGTGGGGCAGTACGAACCCGCCGAAGTACGAGAGCGGTGTAGTGATTAGCTGGTAGCCCAGCATTAAGATCAGGAAGTAGACCAGTATCTGCCAGGGAAACCAGCCTGGAATAGGCTGCCATGCCAATGGGCGCAGTATATCACGCAGCCAGGTATCCAGGTTAGTGAAAATGAGGATGATGACACCTACCACACCTATAGCCAGGCTTACAAAAGAGAGGCGGCGGCGTATACGCGCATATTCACGCGCTTTTTGTTGTCTTTCTGGGTCAAGTCCTAGCTGTTGTGGCTGTGTAGTATCTATTTCCATGCTTGTGCTCTGTTTTGTGTCGTAGTTCTACGTAACATTTTAATTATAGCATCTGAAGGTATAACTATTCAGGCTCCCTCTCTTCTTGACTCCTCAGCGCCTGCGGCGCTTCGCAACAGTATTTGATGGGTGCGGGTTTGGCAGCCTACAGCTGCCAAACCCGCACCCATCAGGAGTAATCTATAAATATAAGCCCTCGTAAGCTGTCGATACCTACGGGTAGAAACAGCTACGAGGGCCGGGTGCTATTGGGCTGGCTGGGAGAGAGGCGTCCCGCACTTTGTGCAGAAGGCGGCGTCTGGTCTGGTCTCAGCGCCACAATTGGGACAAAGCGCTTTCTGGGATGCCAGTGCCTGTCCACAGCGCATACAATAACGATCGGCAGCATCGTTAACCGCCTGGCAGTTTGGGCAGACCACTGTATTTGATGGAGTTCCTGGCGCAGTCCATGGTGCCCATCTCCGCCAGGGAGGGGTTTTCTGCTGACCAACCAGCGCCAGTACACCACCCGGCGCGCGTTGCATTGTCACAGTCAGCGCTGTCTGCAAACCAAAGATAGCGATGAAATCGCCACCCTTCTTCATCTGCACTGTCATGTGGTCACTGTTTCCAAAATGCTGTACCTGGTAGCCTTGCGAGAGAAACATATGCTCCAGGTCAGTCGCAAGACGCTCAACATCGAGTCCTTCGGCCTGGTAGTAGCGGGTATCCAACTTTTTTGTCCTCCAATCTTTTATAGGGTTATTTCATAAGTTTTGGACTATCAGGGTTATAGCTTCTTAAATGTAGACGTCACTTTGCCAAAGTGGAGCGTATCACCGTCATTAACCGGGGTAGGTTTATCCGGTTCCAGGCGCTTACCGTTAATGCGGGTGGAGTTTGTGCTGTTCAAATCGGTAACTATATAGCTGCTGCCAACATGCTCAATAGTGGCATGTATGCGCGAGGTGGTATCTGCGCCCTCTGTAGCGCTCAGATCGACTTCTGGGTTGATGCCGCCGACATCATGATCGCTGCGTCCTACCAACACCCGCTCTCCAGTAAGCTGTACCTCCTTGCCATCACTGAAAATTAGTTTGCCCCAGGGAACGGTTGGATCAAAAGCCGGTTGGCTAGCTGGTTTTGCCACGATTGGTTTATGCGCAGGCAGCGTTTGTGATGTTGGCGTCACCGTTGTCTGCACAGTGGGAGGTTGTGCAGGCGGCGTATAGATTGGCACTGGCGGTTGCTTCGGCGCGGGAGGAGGGGTCTGCGGCTTCGACGTTCCGGGAACGTAGGTAACCGTTGGCTGCGGCTTCACCGGTGGTTCCTGGGGTACCGGCGGCACGTACGGCTGTGGCTGTGGCGCTGGCTGTTTCGGGGCAGGCGGCGTGTAGGTTGGTGTTGGCGGCTTATATGCTGGAATCGTTGGTGATGCTGCTGGCGGTGTTGCCGCTTGCACAGGTTGCTGTGACTGGAAAGTCGAAGCACCGCAATTTGGACAGAAGGCTACGCCAGGCTTTATCTCAGCCTTGCAATTCGCGCAAAACTTCTTTTGTGGCGCTAATGAACGACCGCAGCCGCTGCAGAACGTGTCCCCTTGCTCATAGGGTGTATTGCAGTTCGGGCAGCGTAACTTGCTTGCTGGTACAGTTTGTGGAGTAGTAACATTCTGCGGCGTTGGCACGTATTGTGGCGTCGACGGCACATAGACCGGCGTTGAGGCATGTGGTGGCGGTGCCCACTGTTGTTGAATCTGAGGCACGATTTGTACTGGAACAGGTCCTACTTGCACGCTCGGATACTGTTGGCGTACCAATCCGTCCACAACGTTTAGTACCTGGTTGCCAAGACTTGCCTGACGTATCGCTCCGGCGCCAGCCGTTATCATTAGCGGCCAGAGCACTGGCGCAGCAACCAGGCCAACCGCGCCGACGGCAGCCTTGTCAATCCATCTCTGCTGGCCAATCATCGCTATCGTACCGCCGCCAGTGCGCTGTAATATTACACTGAGTGCAGCCTGCAGGCCGAGGAGAGCTATGAGATCACTGCCCTTCTTCAACTGCACCATCATCTGATCTTTGTTGCCAATCTGCTGGACTTCATAGCCCTGCATGCGGTACATATTCTCTAAATCGCCGGCGAGTCGCCCAATATCTATTTCTTCGCTGTTGTAAAATCTGGCATCCATTGAAATCTCCTTACTGGTAGGGTTGGCCCCTTCCTGCCCCGTTCATTTTTGTTGAGTTATGAGAGCCAAGGTATAATATTTTCTTCGTCTAAATATACGCTTTTGCGCGCTCAGGGTTAGAATGATTCGTGGGGTTCGCTGGTAAAGTATATCATCTTGTGAAGCAAAAGGGCCGGACGAACCCGTAAATGGTATAATAGCTATAATTTCAAACCTATGCTGCACGAGAGAAATCATTGTATGTCTGAAAAACTTGACCTGGCTTTCGCGGAACAAGATAGTGCCAATGGTAACGGCGCGCGCAATACACTTCGCTTTATCATCCTGGGATTGCTGGGCGCACGACCCATGAGCGGCTACGATATCAAACAGGCTTTTGATCGCGCCATCGCCAGCTATTGGAACGCGGGCAATAGCCAGATTTACACAACACTGAAGAGCCTCAGCCGTGAAAAATTGGTCGAGGCAGAAGTGATCGAGCAGAAAGCTCGTCCTAACCGTAAAGTGTATCGACTCACCGCTGCCGGACAGGCAGAGCTGGACCGCTGGTTGCAGGAAGAAGTGCCTGAGCGCTTCAACAAAGACCATTTTCTCACCAAACTTTTTTTCTGTGGCGAAACCGCTGATGCGGTGGCGCTCAAACACCTGTTGGAGCATCGTGCCAGCCTGCTCGAGCAGCTTGAACACATGGAATGGGCAAGGCAGGAGTATGCTGCGAGGCCAACGCGCCGCCCTCGCCTGCTCGAATATCAGATGCTTGTGCGTGAATACAAAGAGGCAACATTGAAAGCCGGTTTAGAGGTCACTGAGCGAGCAATCGCAAGGTTGCAGGAGAGGGACGGATTATGAAGCGTCCTGGCGCGGCTTGAACCAGCCAGGCGTGTTATCTGGGTTGCCAGTTATACTTCCTGTAAATCTCCAATGTCTGCTGGTCTCCGGGCACATAGCTCACCATCGAATAGTTGTTGATTCCGGTGAACACTGTTGTCGCCGTGCGCAGTGTCAAACGGCCAAGCTTGCTATGCTGCACCTGGAAAGCGAATGATGGAGCGGGCTTCCCCTCGGGATACGCCGCGGCGGCTATGCGCCGGAACTCGGGCAGCCCATGTAAATGTTTCCATAGTTCTTTATATCCCGGCAGATGCGTAAGGGTGCGCGTGTTGTACTGAAAATCGCTTACCAGGCGGCGGGCCAGGTTCTCCCAGCCATGGAAATGGCGGCGGCGGCGTGCATCGAATACGAACTCCAGGAGATGCAGTTTCTCACCTCTTGCCAACTCTGCTATCTCCTCCTGCACCTCAAAAAGCAAAATCGCTGCTTTATTCCATGAATGCAGGAACCAGAGCCGATCTAACGAGTGCGCTGGATACGAAGTATTGTGGACGAGCAGTTCCGCCAGTTCTCCAAAGTCCAGCATGTCGCTTTCGAGGTACTCATCCTCGACATACTGGCCCGTCAAACTTGTATAGGCTGTATAAAACAGCCGTTTATCCTCTCCCTGCAGCTCGAGGGTGCGAGCAATACTCTGTGCCACGTGTGGCGACGGGTTGCTGCGCATGCCGGCCTCTAAATGATAGATGTACGTCCGGGAGAGGCGCGTGGCCTGCGCAAGTTGTCCCTGTGACATGCCCTGTCGCTGCCGGAATTGGGTCACCAGTTGTGCAAAAGTAGAGAAATTGGTTACAGTCATCTCATTTTATTCCTGGTACCTTCCTTTCGTTTTATTCTGTTAGCTACACACTCATTATGCATGAAATTTTGTTAGCTAGCAACGTATTATTCTAAGCATTAGCACTATATAATGTAGTTACAAAGGGAGTTTTCGCCGTTGTCGTAGCTCGGAGAGGAGCTATCACGAAATGTCTGACCCGTTGGTAAATCCTCAATCGGGTAGAAACCCGCTCGTTGAAGCTGCTCATCCATGGATAGAACACTATGAGCAGGGTGTTCCTACTGAACTTAACGTACCATATCGTCCTCTGACATGGCTGCTGGATAGAACTGTCAGTAGCTATCCAGGGCATACTGCTTTCATCTACTACGGGACAAAACTGAGTTATGCCCAGTTTTCTTCCCTGACTAATCGCTTTGCCTCTGGATTACAACGCCTGGGTCTGCGGAAAGGCGATCGTGTTGCTATTGTGCTGCCAAACATACCCCAGTATCCAATCGCCTTTTATGGTGCGCTGCGGGCTGGCGCAGTGGTCGTACCCACGAATCCACTCTATACTGAGCGTGAGATGCAACACCAACTGGCCGATGCGGGGGCGCGTTTTATCGTGATGCTAGATATGTTCTACCCGGTTGTGCGTGCTGTGCGTGCGAATACCGCGTTGGAGCATATCATACTCACCAATCCCGCCGATTTTCTACCGCCAATGCTACAAAGACTCTACCCTATTACTCAGCTTCGTGCCAAACATCCGCAGCCCCGTCTGACCGAGAAGGAACTTCACGAGGACAAGATGCTGCATGCCATGAGTGCCATGCTGGAATCCCACACGAAAGGTGGTGTAGAGGTATTCAATCTGCCTGCGCAGGCATCTGGTGATGACCTTGCCGTCCTTCAGTATACAGGAGGAACGACAGGACTTTCTAAAGGCGCGATGCTCACACACCGCAACCTGCTGGCGAATGCGATGCAGACACGTAGCTGGATTCCCAACGCTCCTGACGCTGAGGAAGTGACCTTGTGCGTGGCTCCTTTCTTCCATGCATATGGTTTAACTGTTGGCATGAACCTCTCAATCCTGGCTGCCGCGACCATGGTGCTCTTGCCACAGTTCAAGGTTAAGGAAGTAATCAAGACCATAGGGCGTTACCATCCAACGCAGCTCCCGGGCATCCCCACGATGTACGTTGCGATTATGCGCGAGGTAGGCCGTCATGCCGAGAAGTTACGCTCGATCAAGTATTGTATCAGCGGGGCGTCTGCCCTGCCTGCCAGGGTACGTATAGAATTCGAGAAAATGACCGGCGGCAAATTGGTAGAGGGATATGGGTTGAGTGAGGCCGCGCCCGTAACACATTGCAATCCGCTGAATGGCGATATTCGTGAGGGCAGTGTCGGTTTGCCGCTGCCGGATGTAGACGCGACGATCCTTGATCAGCGAACAGGATTGCCCGTACCGGTTGGCGAGGAAGGTGAGATTGCAGTAAAAGGCCCAAATGTCATGCAGGGCTATTGGAATCGCCCGGACGAGACGGCTGCCATTTTCAAAAACGGCTGGATGCTTACAGGTGATATAGGGAAAATGGACGAGGATGGCTACTTTTACATCATTGATCGTGTCAAAGACCTGATTATTGCCAGTGGTTTTAACATCTACCCACGTGAAGTTGAAGAGGTATTGTACAAGCATCCTGCGGTAGAAGAGGCTGCGGTGATAGGAGTTCCCGACGAGTATCGTGGCGAGACTGCAGCTGCCATCATCGTCTTGAAACCTGGATTTGAGCCATCAGAAGAGATGCGCGAAGATATCCTTGCATATTGCAGGAAAAATTTGACTCCGTACAAAGTACCCAAAATAGTGGTGTTCCGTGACAGGCTACCGAAGTCGCTCATCGGCAAAGTGTTAAAACGTGAACTCAGGGAATCGATCAAACAGGTGTAATTCTCACCAAGAGAGATCAGATATGTGGGCGTCCTGTGTGGTCGCCAGATAGGAGAAAAGACCAAAGATGTCAACAACCATCAAACCAACGGAGGCAGGTACGGCATTCCTCACGACACCGGTGAGTGAGAGCGCCGACAAAATTTTCACGTTAGAGCAGCGTGACGAGGAGCAGCGCTGGATTGAAGAGTCTGCCGCGACATTTGTGCGGCGCGAAGTTCTGCCGCAAATAGAGGCTATTGATCACCAGGAACCAGGCCTGATGCCCAGCCTGGTAAAGAAGGCGGGCGAACAGGGGCTTTTAAGTATCGACGTGCCAGAGAACTATGGCGGCGCGGAACTGGGTCTCTTGACCAGTTCCCTGGTAGGCTCCGAGTTGCGCGAAGGCTCATTTAGCACGGCATTTGGAGCGCACACGACCATTGGGACGCTGCCCATCGTCTTCTATGGCACCGAGGCACAGAAAGAATACTATTTGCCGAAGCTGGCGTCGGGCGAATGGATCGCCGCCTATGCCCTGACCGAACCGGGTGTCGGCTCCGACGCGATGGGGTTATCCACTCGTGCTGAGCTTTCCGAGGACGGCAAGTACTACATCCTGAACGGCACGAAGCAGTGGATCTCGAATGCAGGCTTCGCCGATGTGATGATCGTGTTTGCGCGTATCGGCAATGAAAGGCCCTCAGCCTTCATCGTCGAAGCAAGTTGGCCAGGTATCTCGACGGGTGCAGAAGAGCGTAAGATGGGTATCAAGGGCTCTTCAACTCGCCAGGTCTACTTTGAGAATGCCAGAGTTCCGGTAGAGAACCTGCTGGGCGAGATTCACAAAGGATACAAGATTGCTTTCAACATCCTCAATATCGGACGATTGAAGCTGGGTGCAGGTGCCGTAGGTGGCGCGCGTGGTGCGCTGGGCCTCGCCGCTGCATACACTAAGGAGCGTAAGGCCTTTGGCAAGTTCCTGCACGAGTTTGGCTTGATTAAAGAGAAGCTGGCCCGCGTAGCTGCTGCAACCTATGCTGCCGAGAGCGAGGTTTTCCGCACTGCTGCTAACATCGAGCAGGCCCGGCGCAGCGCCGGCGACAACACCGAAGCCGCTTTTAAAGCAATCGAGGAGTATGCCGTTGAGGCCTCCATCGCCAAGGTGCAGGGCAGCGAAGTCCTGGCTTTCGCGGTAGACGAGGGTGTGCAAATCTTCGGCGGCTATGGCTTCATGCAAGAGTATCCCATTGAAAAGGCTTATCGCGACGCGCGTATTCAACGTATCTACGAGGGTACGAATGAGATCAACCGCCTAGTTGCCTCGGGTACTTTGTTCCGCCGTGTAGTTGCTGGAAAGATTGATCTGATGGCGCGCGCTCCCGAGATCGAGGCGCGGGTCAAAGCGGGGCAGGCGCCTGATTTTGCCGGCGAAGCCATTCCGGCTGAATTACGCGAGGCTGTCAATGCCCTGGAGCGTGCCAAAGATGCGACCATCTACGCGGCGATGCGCATTGCTATGAAGTACATGCAGGCGCTTGAGCAAGAGGAGGAGTTCATCGGGTGCCTGGCAAACCTGTTGATTGACCTGTATGCTATCGATAGCGCGCTGGCTCGCGCCACACAAGCCGTGCGCCGGGGCGATGCAAACAGCGCAATCCATGTCAAGCTGGCACAGCTTGCAACATGGCTGGCTTTCTCACGTATACGTGCAAATCTCGATCAAATAATTATGACCAACTTTGACGAAAACCGCGTAGAAAAGGAACTCGCCCGCGTACGTGCATATGTTGGTGACTACCTGGTGAACGGCGTTGCATTGCAGCGCGAGCTGGCCACTATTGTAGTCGAAAAACAGGGATATCCCCTGTAAGTTGATGCATGTTGAAAGGAGCAGGATGTGGTTACAGTCTTCAGAGAGCCCTCGTTCGTAACGGTTAACGGTCGTAAGCTGGCATTCAATGAGGTCAGCCCGCCTGCTCCCAAAGGCACAATCCTGTTGCTGACAGGACTTGCAGCCAAAAGGTACGGCTGGTACCGCCAGCTTGACGAATTTGGTCGCTACTATCGCACCATAGCGCTGGATCACCGTGATATCAGCGATAGCGATGAGGTAACCGAAGCCTACGCGATAACCGACCTGGCCGATGATGCCGCTGCTGCCATGAAGGAACTGGGTATTGAGCGTACCCACGTGATAGGGATCTCGCTAGGAGGATTCGTGTCACTGCAAATCGCCCTGCGTCACCCCGAACTCGTAGACAAGTTAGTACTGGTCTCAACCTCGGCCGGGGGCAGTGCCCATGTCCAGCCAGGTCCGGAGATGATGACCATGTTGACTACCAGGGATGAGCAGCAGATCGAGGTTGGCGAACTGACCCGCAGGAACTATACCATGATTATGGCTCCAGGTTATGCCCAGAGCCACCCTGAAGACCTCGATAGGATTGCCGAGATTGCGCGCTATCGTCCTTTGACAGCGGAAGCATACTATCGTCAGTTGCAGGCTGGTCTGACCCATGATGTTGCTCAACAACTAGGCAGCATCCAGGCACCGACCTTAGTGGTTCACGGTGATGCTGATCCGCTTGTACCTCCTCAAAATGGTGAATACCTGGCACGGAACATCCGGGTGGCGAAGCATATTGTGTACCCTCATGTCGGACACATTCCCATTATAGAGCGCTACGAGCGGTTCAATCGCGACGTGCTGGCGTTTCTGGAGAGTTAATAGCCTTATTATGGTTGTTAGCGTCTGCCCAGTACTGCATCACTTCCACCTGTTACCAGCGTATTTCCAACAGGGTAATGAGGCGGGGACACCGCGCATCCCAGCAGGGGGACTAGCGTCCCCCTGTACCCCCTTAGGACTGAGTGAAATTGGGTGGTTGGCCAATTGTACTCAATTGCAGATGCGCAAGTCGCCATTGCCCTTGTAGTTGTACAAACACTAGCGTCGTGCGCAACTGAGCCTGTATGCGGTTGCCGCGATATGCTCCATTCTGTATTTGACGGCCGGTCAAGACTGCTGCATCATTGTTGTAAACGCGCACCTTGACCTCGTCCAGGGTGAAAGATTCGTACTTCAAGTCACCCGACTGATGCCGCGCGAGCCACTCCTGCTTGGTCAGCATGAATCCGAGAGGCCCTATCCCGATGAAGTCATCCGCTAGTGTACTCTCAAGGAAAGTGGTATCACCACGCAATTCGGCAGTGGCCCAGGTGTCTGCAAGACGCGCCACCTCTTGTTCAGTATGTTCCTGGTTCATTGTGTAACTTCTTTCTGTAGCAAGTTGATGGTTTCA
>WNFR01005621.1_pt1 | contig 12828 bp, 13 predicted proteins | sample 5400221 | NCBI WGS metagenome assembly WNFR01 (sample SAMN13153357, study PRJNA577476) | soil metagenome | isolation source: 40 cm soil under Madrone tree | place: USA:California | collected 2016-06-14
ATCATCCAGCGCATGCTTCAACACGCCGGCGCGAATGACGATGTCGATCTGAACTTTGTCACTGCCCGCCCCGGGTACATCCCCGATTACGACACGCCGCGCTTTCGCCTTACACCGGCCCACTCGGCCTATGTAAAAATCGCCGAAGGTTGCAATCATCCGTGCAGTTTTTGTGTGATCCCGCAAATGCGCGGAAAACATCGCAGCCGAACGATCGATTCGGTGCTTGCCGAAATTCGAGAAAGTGTCGCGGAAGGCGCGCGCGAAATCAATTTGATCAGCCAGGATACGACCTATTATGGAATGGATTTGTGGGTGGAAAAAGCAGGCCCGCGCCAGCCGGTTGATACGTCGCGTGGTCCAACGCTGACTGCGCTCCTGCGCGAGATTCAAAAAATCGACGGCGAATTTTGGGTGCGCCTGCTTTACACGCATCCGGCGCACTGGAGCGAAGAATTGATCGAGACAATTGCGCAATGCGACAAGGTCGCGCGCTACATCGACATGCCACTCCAGCATATCGACGAATCGATGCTCGGTCGGATGCGGCGCGAAACTTCGAGAAACCACATCGAAACCTTGATCGACAAATTGCGCGGCGGAATCCCGGGCGTGGCTTTGCGCACAACATTCATCGTCGGTTTTCCTGGAGAAACGGAACGCGAATTTAAAACGTTGCTCGATTTTATTGAGAGCGCTCGCTTTGAGCGGCTCGGCATTTTCAAATACTCGCGGGAGGAAGGTTCGCGTGCGGCAAAAATGCCCGATCAGATCCCGGGGAAAATTAAAAACGCGCGCTACCGGGCCGCGATGTCGATCCAGCAAAAGATTGCGCATGAAATTGCCCGCGAAAAAATTGGGCGCGGGCTGAAATTGCTCGTGGACCAGCCGCTCATCGCCCGGACGGAAGCGGATGCGCCCGACGTCGATGCGCGCGTTATTTTGTCGAAGCCCGCGCCCGTTGGCGAATTCGTCCGGCGAAAGATTATTGGCAGCCGCGGTTACGATCTCGTGGCATAACGCGGCGCATTACCGGCGCAAATTTTTCCTTAATCGTTGAAGTTAAGGAGTGACAAAATGTTAGCCGTCCGGCACCATCTCACACTGATCTGAGGCGTCGTATGGCTGACTCAGCCGAACCCAAAAAAGAAACAGTCCGCATCGCACTTCCACCGGAGCCAACTGCCGCACCGGCTGAAGTGCCGGCGGCAAAGCGCGACACGGTGCGCATTAATCTGCCCACCCGGCCGCCTGTTTCGCCCTCAACGAATCCGACGCACGCCGCGCCCAAACCCGAGCCTCCAGCTCCGCGTCCGCCGGCTACGACGACGGGGTCTACTGCTGCCGCTGCAATGCCGTTACCTGTGATTCCGCCGGATGAACGCGGCCCGAAAAAAGAGACAGCCCGAATCACCGTTCTGCCAGATCCACCGGCACGACCGGGCGTGCAGATGAAAAAGACGCAGCCGCTGATCGACATGCCAGCGGCCAGCGCGCCAGAAACGCCGGTGACCATCGCGCCCGCGCCACAGCCACGCATTACGGTCGATCAAATTCCAAAACCTCTCTGCTGGACGTTACTCGGCGTCTCCGCCGCCATTTTGATTATTCAGATTTGGAGCTATTTTTCCTGATGGACAATTCAGGGACGATTAATCTCGACGAATCGAATTTTGATCGTGAAGTGACCCACAGCGATAAGCCGGTGCTGGTCGATTTCTGGGCGGAATGGTGCGGCCCGTGCAAACTGATCGCGCCGTTGCTGGACGAGGTTGCTCGTGAAAAAGCCGGTGCAATCAAGGTTGCAAAAGTGAACGTGGACGAAAACCAGAGCCTCTCTTTCAAGTACAACATTCGCGCCATCCCGGCGCTGCTTTTTTTCAAAAACGGCCAGCTTCGCGATCAAGTCACCGGCATGACGAGCAAGAAAGATTTGCTCAACCGGATCGACGCCTTGGCGTAAGGAATTTTCGCGACACGAAGATTTCGAGTGACAGGCTAGAGCCTCACTTATTTCCCTTATGCCACGCCGCCAGAACTTCGGCTTCGCGCTCCGGCGTCAGGCCCGCGCGCAACTTCGATTGTCGATCTTGCGGTTGGGATTTGAACCAGGCGAGCGTGTCGCGCGCCGTCTCGGCGAGCGGGCGAAACGTTAAACCTTTGCCAAGCGCGCGACTGATGTTTGTTTGCGCCATTCCACTTTCCTCGCCCGTCCACACCGGCATGTCCGACCAGGCTTCGACTTTCTGTTCCTTGAGAAAATCAGCCGGCGCCCAGATGAACTTCGCGTTTGAATTCAAAGCGCCCTTAATTCCATCGAGCGTGCCGCCGATCCCGAGCGCCTTGGCTGGGCCGGTCGCATTGTAAGTTCCGGTCTCGCGGTTTTCGACCATGCGGATCGTCCACTCCGCCAGATCGCGGGCGTCGATGAACTGCAGTGGATCGTCAGGCGTTCCGGGTGCGAGCACTTCGCCACCGCGATCGATGCGCACCGGCCAATAAGTGAAGCGATCGGTCTCGTCGCGCGGTCCAACGATCAATCCCGGACGAATGATCAACGCCTTTCCGGGAAACCATTTCTCCGCTTCCTGTTCTGAGAGCGCTTTGAGCGGGCCGTAGGTTTTGTATCCCGATGCTTTCATCGCCTCGAGAGTTTCTTTAAATGCGTCGGGGCCGTCGTATTTCGCGAGCGGCGCATTTTCATCCACGCCTTTGCTGGTGTCGCCGTAAACGGAAATGGTCGAAATGAAAACGTAACGCTCGGCATTTCCCTTCAACACCTGCGCCGCATCGCGCACCCACGCCGGCAGCGTCGTCGGATTATCGATCACCACATCCCATCGACGACCTTTCAACGCGTCGAGCTTGCCGTTGCGGTCTCCAATTAGTTGCTCGACACCTTCCGGCAATTCGCCCGGATGCGTTTTGCCGCGGTTAAAGACTGTAACTTTGTGTCCGTGGCTGAGCGCGTACCGAACCTGATAGGGGCCCGTGAATCCGGTGCCGCCGAGAATGAGAATGTTCATTGGTTTGATGGACTTTTCACCGAACAATTTGCTCTCGCTAATTCCAAAGCCGAGTGCGCCGCCGGCAGCGGCCGAGATCTTAATGAATCGGCGGCGCGTAGTCGTGGATGGATTCATGTTCGCGCTAAAGACACAACCGCTGTCGGAACCTCACTTGGGCTCGTCCGAAATCTTCAGCACGATCTTGCCGCGCGTATGGTGGGTCGCCGCCCGCTCCTGCGCCTTTACCGCTTCGGTTAACGGCAACACCAGCGAAACAATCGGCCGGATCTTTTTCTCATCGATCAACTTCGTGATCTCCGCGAGCTCGTTTGCGTTCGGTTTCACCGAAATCGGCGCTCCACGGATCCCATGCTTGTCGAGTTCCGCCTGATCCGGCTCGGCAACCAAAGTGGCAATGAATCCGCCTTTCTTTACGACGCTATAGGAACGCAGAAGCGTGTCTTTGCCAACCGAGTCGAGCACAACATCGACATCTTTCGCAACGTCTTCGAATTTCGTCTTTGTGTAATCGATCGCCACGTCCGCACCCAGTTGCTTGAGCAAATCCTGGTTAGGCGTCGATGCGGTCGCGATCACTTTTGCGCCGTGCGCCTTGGCAATTTGAATGGCAAAACTTCCCACGCCGCCCGATCCGCCGTGAATGAGAACGGTCTGCCCGGCGCTCAATTTCGCCGCGTCGATCAACGCCTGCCATGCCGTCAACGCGGCCAGCGGCACCGCCGCAGCTTCCACAAAATTAAGCGACTTTGGTTTGATCGCGGCTTCTCCTTCGTTGGCCAGCGCGTACTCCGCGTAGCCGCCACCCCACATCACATACGCGTAAACCGCATCACCGACTTTTAGTTTGCTAATCTTTGCTCCGGTTTTCTCGACAACGCCGGCAATGTCATAACCGGGAATCAAAGGCAGATTCGTTCCAAAGAATTTCGCGTACTTGCCCGAACGAATGAGCGCGTCGACCGGGTTCACGCCCGCGGCAATCATTCGGACCAAAACTTCGTTCTCCTTCGGCTCCGGGCGCGGCGCGTCTTCATACTTCAACACTTCGGGTCCGCCGTACTCATGAATGACAACCGCCTTCATTGTTGGCGCATGTGATTGAGCAACTGCGATGAGCGGGAAGAGGGCCGACACTGTCCCCAACAGAATTGACACAGGTCGTTTTGAGATTTGCATCATGACTTCCGACTCAAGACCGGCCAGCCAGAGCGTCAATCGTTTTCCACTCTTCCGGAGTTAACTTGAGCTTCGCGGCGGTGACGTTCTCTTCCAAGTGCGGGATCGACGACGTTCCGGGAATTGGCAGCATCACGGGCGATCGCTGTAACAGCCAGGCGAGTGCGACCTGAACAACACTCGCGCCGCGCGCCTTGGCAATTGTTTCCAATGCATCGCCAGGTCTTAAACCCCGGCTTCCTCCAATCGGCGACCACGGCATAAAACCAAGGCCTTCTTTCTCACAATAGGAGAGCGCGTTTTCCCAATCGCGGTCGGTGATGTTGTAGCGGTTCTGCACACTCACGATCGGAAGAACTTTGCGCGCCCGTTCGATTTCCTTCGGCCCCAGCTCCGACAATCCGACGTGTCGAATTTTCCCGGCGGCCTGCATCTCTTTGAGCGCGCCGAGCGATTCTTCCATCGGCACTTTCGGATCGACCCGGTGTAACTGATACAAATCGATACGTTCGAGACGAAGTCGCTTTAAACTCTTATCGACACAACCCTTGAGATATTCGGGTCGGCCGTCCGGCACCCATGAACCGGGTCCGGGCCGCGTGTTGCCGCCTTTGGTCGCAATAATCAGTCCTTTCGGATAAGGATGAAGCGCCTCGGCGATGAGAAGTTCGCTCACTTCCGGTCCGTAAGCGTCAGCGGTATCGATCAAATTCACGCCGAGCTCGACTGCGCGCCGGAGAACTTTGAGCGCGTTGTCGCGATCAGGCGGCCACCCCCAAATGCCTTCGCCGGTGAGACGCATCGCGCCAAACCCGAGTCGATTGACTGGCAGATCGCCTCCCAATTTCCAAACGGAATTCGTGGCCAAGCCCGGTGTTGTCGATGAGCCGGCTCCAAAGATTCTGGCCGATCCTCCCGAGAGGACTGCGGCTCCGGTTGCCAAGCTCATCCCAAGAAATGTTCGACGGGTCACACCGGTCTCGACCCGCGCTCGCTTCCGGTTTGAAGATTTCTCAGCCATGATGCGTACGTTCCCGGAAACCGTTAGCAACGCAAGCGCGCGCTTGTTTCAACAAATCGCCTCCGCAGGAAAACGCCAGTCTGGTCCACCGGTCGGACGGACTCGTCCTGTAGCGAGCTCCGGTGCAAGTGTTCGTTCACGGAATATTTGAGTCATTTCGGCATGTCCAATGTCCGAGACTGAATAAACCATTCCTTTCTCATTTGTTGCCATTGCATGATGTTCCTGTTCCATTGTCGGCCCTTCTCGTTAGGCAGTAGCTAGTTGCGAGTGCGTTGAATGTAATTTGCGATGGCGCGTGAAGACTAGAATAGTCGGCGCCGTTTGAGTGTTCCTAATGAGCTGGAGGTGAGCGCCGCCACGGCTGCTCACCTCCGTTGCCCCTTCTTTCTGCTCAGCAAAACAGACTTTCGCGAAATCAACTCCTGTTAATTAGTTGCTCGCCAGACCCGGTAATCCAAGCGACTGCAGGGTGTCGTTCGTTAGGCTTCCGGTTACCTGGAGGTGATAGTCTATCTGATAACGGGTCAGCGCGGTGCGCGTGTCTGCGCCGAAAATCCCATCGACCGGCCCATTATAATAACCAAGTTGCGCTAGATCGGACTGAACAGCACTGACAGTCTGGTCCGCTTGTGCAGCTCCCTGATAATCGGGTTCGACGTCGGTGTAATAGTCATAGGGATAGTAATCGTAGGCATAGTATGGATAAAAATCCCACGGATAAAATCCGTCATCCAAACCGATCCAGAAACCGCCGTCCCAGCACCACCAGTGTCCGTTGAAGAAATGCGCGTGGCGCCGGTCCCAATCCCGATGTTGAACGCTATTCTCGCGAGCAAAGATATGATGCTGTCTGCTAAGGGTCGCTTCATTGGACGGCCTCGGCGTCGTCGGACGCGAAGCTTGACCGGAACGGGCGTTAGATGACCTGCCACCGTTTGATCCGTTAAGTGCCGTCGTAGCACGACCTTGATTGTTCCCTGTTCGATTGCCGCGGCCGACGTTCGTTAGGCTACGAGTCGAATGTCCGCCCGAACTCTGCAGCACAGGCGATCGCGACGGGACAAACGAACGGCCAGGTGCGGGCCCAGTCGCAATGTGTGGGACTCCACCTGAAGAGCGGTGCATGCCGAAGCCCACTCCACCTCCACGACTACCTACTCCAAAGTTCATGGGCGGCGCACCAAAGCTACCGCCCCCGAAATGAGGAGCTCCGCTAAAACCACCGCCACCAACACGGGCCCCGCCTCCGCCTCCGGCGTGTCCGCCACCGCTAAAACCACCACCGCCGAACCCTCCTCCACTGGCGTTGTGGCCAGCTGCCCAACCGGCGTGAGCTAAGGCGATCGATGTGATGCCAACTAAGCTGAGTAATCTTAACTTTTTCATACTGTAAGATCATCAGTCTCCGGTTTCCGGGCGATGGCGCGTCGGTGGGATTTTGTGGTGCCACGTTCGAGAGATGCTCGCTCCCTCTTTGGAGTGAGAGCCAAGGGCGTCGCGCGCGTCCAAGACGCGATCAAATTCAGAGGAGCGGCCAGAACATTCCGACCAACGCGCCCATGGTTAGAATCGAAACAATGACTAGCTCCCACGAATTCGCACGCTGCGGTGCGGAAGGATCGACATGTGGATCCGCGCCGCGTCCAAACACCAGCCGGAGACTGTCGGGATGGTCATCAAAAATCAGGATGCGGCGTATCTTTTTGTGTGCGCCATCGGCTGACGCCGGGCGTCTGGTCTCCTTGATGATGAAAATCTTTCTTGCACGCCCGCGTGACTTTTCGCTCACAGAAGAGAAGCGAAAAACGCTGGGACCGGCCGCGGGCCTAACGAAAGGTCCTGGAAACGAGATCGGTCGATGACGGAAGCCTTTCCTTTTCATGAACCACGTTATGGCAGGCCATCATATCGCCGCGATGGCGCATGCGTGGGATTTTATGTTCTGCCTGTAGAGGCGATCGTAACCACCTCTTTTGGGATAGCGCTATTCGCTAGCTGGTTGCTCTGTCGGCAACGCGCGGAGGTCGGACTAGGATCGGCAGCAGAATTGAAACCGCCATGACTCCGGCGATGACATGAAGGGCGCCGCGATATGAACCAGCTGTCTCACGCATATGCGCGATGAACAACGGACCAACCGCGCTGGCAAAACTCCAAGCCGTTAACATTAAACCGTAAATCGGACCAACATTCTTGGGACCGAAATAATCAGCGGCAAACGCGGGCATCGTGCCGAAGCCGCCGCCGTAACACATCAACACCACGAACGTGACGGTCGTCATCAACGTGACGGTCGCGATGCTTGGGAGAAACCAAAAGAGCAGAACCTGAAGGATGAACATGACTGCGAAGGTCGCTCGCCGCGTAATCAAGTCAGATACCCACGCCCAGAATACTCGACCGACTGCATTGCCGATGCTGGCCAGCCCCACCATGTTCGCGGCAACGATCGCGCTCGCTCCGGTTAATTCCTGGAAGATCGGAGCCTCCTGCGAGATGACTGAAATGCCGGCGCACGTGTTGAGAAACAGCAACAGCCAAAGCGCGTACCATTGCCAGGTCTTGAGCGCCTCGCTCAGCACGAAGTCGTGGCCGGCACGTTGCGACGCCTGGCTTGCTGTCGGCGACCAACCCTCCGGCTTCCACCCGTCGGGCGGATTTTGCATAAAGGACCCGGAAACTATTGTCATGACAAGGTACGCGATCCCGAGATAAGCGAATGTGCTCAACACGCCGACGCTCTGAATCAATCGCGTCGCCACGGGCGCGGTGATGAGTGCGCCGGCTCCAAACCCACCGACCGCGATACCGGTAATGAGTCCTCTTCGATCCGGAAACCATTTCACCAACACCGCTACTGGAACGATGTATCCAAGGCCGAGACCGATTCCGCCGATCAAGCCATAACTAAGGTACAACCACCATAGGCTATGTGAGAAGCTGGCGAGAAAAACTCCCAAGCCGTAAAGCGCACCGCCGGTCAATGCGACGACGCGCGGTCCTTTGCGATTCAGCCACAGGCCTCCGAAGAACGCGGCAAATCCCAGCACGAAAATACTGATCGTAAACGTCAGCGTTATTTCTGAGATGCTCCAGCCGAATTGCTTCGCCAGCGGCGCGCGAAAAACGCTCCAGGCATAGACGGCACCCAGCGCGATCTGGAAAAATACGCCCGCGATTGCAATTATCCATCGGTTGTTCGTTCGCATAAATTCCTCCTACGACAGAGGCGTGACGACAGCGCCATTCTTCGGGATCGCATCGAAGGTTGCCTTGTCGATCTTCAGGTGCGCCATGACCAATTCCGATGGAGTGTGAGCCAGCCACTCCGAGAACGAAAACTCCTGATAGCGATCGCTCTTGAACATCTCGATGAACACTAAGTCGGTGTCTCCCGTGTTCTCGATGTAATGCAGCAACGTTTTCTGCACGTAGCCGACGTCACCCCCCTGAAAATCCATCGTGCGAGCGCGATTGCCTGTTGCCACCACCGTCATTCGCCCTTTGCCAGTAATATAATACTGCCACTCGTCCGCGTTTGGGTGCCAGTGCAATTCCCGCATTCCGCCCGGATGAACGGTGACCATGGCCATGGCCGTCGTTGTGACTTTGAACTTGCTCGAATCAACAATGCGCACCTCCCCGCCCTTTGTCTGCTTCGTCGGCGGCATTTCCATCGTGCGAAAAGCAAAATCCTTTGGTGATTTTCCAAGCGCTCCGGCCGCTGCTTTCTGATTGGCCTCCAGTCCCCCTGGAACATCCGTTTGGAAAATGAACAGCTCTTGCTTGGGCAGATTCTCAAACGCCTTTTCGGCAACGTTGAAATTTTTTGCCAGCACTCCGTGTGGCAGGTGCGCCATCGAGTCGCTCAGCAGCACCGTCTCCGACTCCGAAAAATCACCGTCGTCGAACACGAGCATGAATTCGCAACCGTCGGGATTGAGACCCTGAATCGAGTGCGGAATCCCGCTGGGGAAAAACCAAAGATCGTTTTTCTTCACATCGGCGACAAAACTCTTGCCCTCCGCGTCAATCGCCGTGATCCGCGCCGTCCCGTAAAGCATGATGGCCCATTCGGCAGACGTGTGCCAGTGCAACTCCCGGACGCCTCCGGCTGTAAGTCTCATGTTTACACCCGCCAGGGTCTTGGAGACGGGCAACTCCCGCACAGTCACCTCACGCGACCATCCGCCTTCGTAAGTCCGCTTGTTCGCAAAAGAGAATGGATATTTGAAGTTTTGGACCAGGCTTTTCGAATCCGTGCCAGGTGGCCACGTAGAATCCGGATTCTGACCGTCAAGCACCGGATTCGCTGGGCCAGGATCACTCTTGCTTCGGTCCGCACCCACTACTTTTTGCAATGCCGTAAAGCTGCCTACTGCGGCAACGGCCGTTCCGAGGAAACTTCGACGAGTAAATGCGTTCATGATTCTTTTTTCTAGGGCTTCTGAGGTGGTGTTGGCGATTTTAAATTTGTTTTGGTCATGCCCGCCACACTTGGTACAAGATGGCAATCAGGACCAGCGTCATCCCGCTCCAAACGAGTGTGATTAACTCCTCACGATTGTGTTGAACGACGGGGCCGTCATTGTCGACGTCCGGATCGCGATCGAACAATTGGTGGCGCTTGCGGAAGATCAGAATGCCGCCGACCAGAAAGGCGAGCACGGCGAGTGTGAATGCGACGCGAAGCGCCGGAACGCCGGCCTGTTCAATCACCGCCATCATTAGGGGAATATTCGCGTTCACTGGAAAACCTTACCGACGCTTTCGATCGGTTGCTGCGATACGTTCGTAGGATTTTCCGATGCCACTGAAGAAGGGATTGCGACTGCCTCTTCAGGGGTAAACGTAGCGAGACCCTGCGATTCTGTTTGTGCCATTAGTAAGATTCCGCTGCGAAAACAGATTCCGGATCGGACCCGGAGACTTTGCCCACCGCAATCCAGCCAACACGACTGACCAACGCGCCGAGCAAAAATGAAATAGCGGCGAATGGAACGAAGGAGAAAAACCGCAGAACAAGCGCAAGCGGACCGTTTAACACCTCGCCGATCCGAATAAGCCAGCCGGAGCCATGTTCGTGGATCGCGCGATCGGCGGCGCCGTGTTTATCGACACTGAGCCAGATTAATAGAGCCGACTCAACGCCGGCCGCGTAAAACCCGAGGAAGTTTAGCGCGGGGATTCGGTGTCCGAGCAACTCCAACGCGGCGGCCGCGGATCCCAATCCTGCTGTTCCAAAATGAATCGGCAGCAGCACGCGATGCAAAAACCACGCAGGAATGGCGGTTGCCCCGATCAGCACGCCAGTGTAAGTGGCGAGCAATGTTCCGAAGATCGCCGAACCAAAAATGAAGATGCTGGCGGCGACGCGCAGGAGTTGATCGAGTGTGCCGGGAAAAGTTTGATGCGCGTGCAGTTCGAGCGCGATCAAACCGGGAACGACGCACGCGCCAAACGCGCTGAGAATCCAGGCGCCCATCGACATGGCTGACCGATGTTTGAAAACGCGCAGCATGTTGAGGAAGAGGCGCGGACGGCCGAGATCCATGATCAGCAACATCGGCGAGAGGATCGCCCCAGCGATGGCCGCGAGCCACATGGCCGCGCGCGCAACTCCGACATTCGTCGCGAGCGAAGGATCGACATGGTGAAAGATAACGGCGCCGCTTGCGATCACCGCTGACATCCCGGCGATTCCGCCCATGAAAAAGTAGAGCGGAACTTGCCACGTCCAAACCGGCGGTTTGACCACGGGCTGACCGTAGTAACCGGGTTTGCGCGGAATCGGCCCGCCAGCTACATCGACACCTTTGCCCGGAACAACCCCTTCTTTCCATGCTTGCTCGCGCAACTCTTCGAGCCTCTTTTCGGATGGCGAATTCCTCGTCATGAAAAAAATGCGAACGCTGCGAGCGTCGCAATGATCGATGCGATCGCCGTCGCGAACGCGGAGTTCCACGCCGATTTCAAATAAATCGTCGGAATCTGCGGCTTCGGCGGGAGCCCGTAGGCTTCGGGTTCACCCAGAATCAAAAAGAACGCGTGAATGCCGCGGACGGACGTTTCGGTAGGATCGTAAAGTTGAGCGTCGTGGTAACCGCTTTGTTGTAATTGCTGCACGCGCTGGGCGCCGCGCGCGCGGAGATCATCCAATCGGCCGAACACAATCGATTCGGTCGGACAAACTTTGGCGCAGGCCGGAACGAGTCCGCTCTTTTGTCGATCGTAACAAAACGTGCATTTAAACGCGCCGCCCGCATCGTGCAGAGGCTCCGGCCGGCGATCGATCACGCCGAACGGACAGGAGACGACGCAATAGCCGCAGCCGTTGCAAACATCGTTCTGCACAAGCACTGAGCCAACTTCAGTACGCACGATCGATCCGGTCGGACACGCCTCCAGACAACCGGCTTCCTCACAATGTTTGCAAACGTCGGACAGAAAAACCCAGCGGAACGGATCTTCCGATTGTGGATCTCCGATTGCGGATTGCGGATTGGACAGACCCATTTGTCCCGTAACCTGATTTCCTTTTTGTCGATCTTGTTCGAGAAACATGACGTGCCGCCAGGTCGATGCACCAAGGTGGCCGGTGTTGTCGTAGGAATTTCCCGACCAGGTGAAGCCGTCGTCTGGAACCTGGTTCCATTCTTTGCACGCGACTTCGCAAGCTTTACAGCCGATGCAAACGCTCGGGTCGGTGAAGAAACCAACCTCGACGCGATCCTGCACATAAGAATGCTTCCGCTGATTCGTGCTCTGGATTCCTTCGCCGATCATCGACTGTCGACCTTTCCGTGTTCGCCGTGGCCACCGGCTTCTGGGCCGGGAGAGGCGCCCGGCGGTGGCTGTTCCGGATGCAGATTTGGCGGGCCATCCTGCGGCACATATTTCTTGATCCACTCTTTAAACGCTGGCCCGCGCGGCAATCGGCCCGGGACAATGTTGCAAGCGAGCGCCTTGGCTTCCATGATCGTGACGTTCGGCTCGCCCGAAATTGGGACTAAATCGTTAGTGGCGTCGCCGCGCACGGGTCCGGCCGAACCGAAATGAAACGGCATCGCGATTTGGTGCACGGTTTTTCCGTTGAGATGCATCGGCCGCATGCGGCGGCTAACGAGTGCCCGCGATTCGATTGCTCCGCGTAAGCTGACAATCGAAATGTAATCGCCGTTGTCGATCTTGAGCTCGGCCGCAAGCTCAGGCGACATCTCCGCGAACAACTCCGGTTGCAACTCCGCGAGGTGACTAAGAAAACGCGACATGCCGCCGGCGGTATGGTGCTCCGTCAGCCGGTAGGTCGTCAGGACAAATGGGAATCGCGTGTCGCCCGGCGGCGCGAACCGATTTTCCTGGCGCGTAAACCAATTGACCACCGGGTTTGTGTCGCGCGAGTAGAGCGCGTTGTGCACTGGCGACTCGAGCGGTTCGTAATGCGTCGGCATCGGCCCATCTTGCAAGCCTTTGGGTACGTGAAGCCAGCCGAGGCCGTCTTCGTGCAACATGAACGGCGCGTCACCCGGGATGGCATCTAGCCCGCTTTCGTTTCCGGCCGGTCGAAACTCGGGCGACTTTTCTAGCGGAAAATCGGGG
>WNFR01015767.1_pt1 | contig 12828 bp, 9 predicted proteins | sample 5400221 | NCBI WGS metagenome assembly WNFR01 (sample SAMN13153357, study PRJNA577476) | soil metagenome | isolation source: 40 cm soil under Madrone tree | place: USA:California | collected 2016-06-14
CGAATTATCTGAGATGACGGGATGCGCACTAAACCTTTTCCCTGTAAACTGTTGCAAGTAGTTAGGGGCGTAGCTCAGTGGTAGAGCAGCGGCCTTTTAAGCCGAAGGTCGTGGGTTCGATCCCCACCGCCCCTACCAATCATCTTCCTGATGGGTGGGCACTTATCCAATGTACGCGGGGGCAAAAGGGGGCAGACAAGGTCAACGACCCGGTTCGCGCGTTAGTTTTCGGCGGCACGAGTGACAACCGGATTTGCCTTTCTGCAACCGATTTTCCGACGTAAGGCGCTTAGCCTCATTTCAAGAAGAGAGTGTAGACCTTGCCTGCGGTGAGGGACGCCAAACTACTTCCAAGTGGCGTTATGCCGTCCTCAGCGTAAACGACCATTGTCCCTTCGAGGAATCCTGAAGCTGGCGACGGGAACCACTGGCGGTCCGGACCGTAAGCGCTTTGAGTAATGTACTGCACCCCCGAGGAATCGGTGATCACCACTTTCTTCTGTAGCCAACGGGCAAAAATCTGTGCATCCGGAAAATCCGTAGTATTGGGATCGGCACCGTAAAGAACCCCCAATATCTGATCGCCCCTGGTCAGAAAGGCTGGTGTGATGGGGTATTGGTCCAGCGGGAAAGCTCCGCCGAACAAGGCATGCTCCGGCTCGAAGGTAACGCCGTCATTGGAGAGGCTGTACGACAACGTTGGAGGGCTGATATTCGTCACCCACTCAACATACAGCGCCATGAGATACCAATTCTTCCCTCCGACCTGGAACTTCTTCACGTCGTTGGCGTAGTGGAGTGTGGCAAGAGCCACCCCCTGAGCCTGAAACACGGGAGGAAAAACACTTGTCGCCCGGTAAACCTTGCCGATGCCACCGTAGATTCCAACGCTGTAGTAGAGTGTCCAACTTCCATTCTCCCTAAACAGTACGTTGCCGCCGTTGTAGTCGTAGCCCGCGTAGAGCGGGTCGTTCGGAATGGAAACCACGTCGCTCAACTGAGCGGAATATGGTTCGGGCGAGCCGTTCCAAATCACCCCGTCAGGGCTGAAAAAATAAGCCGGCTTGTCGTTGCTGGTCTGGGTTAGGGCAATTGTGCAAATCATGTGCATCGAGCCGTCGGGAAGCTGGGTAACATTGACGTTATTCACGTGCAGGAAGTCTCCGTGGTCGATCACCAGCTGGTGGTCGTTGAAGCTAAGAAAGTCAGAGGTCGTGACGCTGTATACTCTGTCGTTGGAAGTGGCTGTTCCGTCCCAGCCCCCATAAAACATGCGCCAGCCATTTACCTGCTCAAGCGGCCAGGGAGAGTAAATGTTCTGAAAAGGCCCAGGTTGAGGAGCGAGCATCGGCACTCGCACGTCGGGCACCCAGTTCAAAGTGTTTTTCTGCCAGTAATCGGGATTAAAATTCCCCGCGCTTAGACCTTGGATTTCGATCGTGCTCGCAGCCACCTGGCCCGATACCTCCTGCAGTACCGCTGTATCGGAGACGGGAGTAATCGTCAGCGTTAACGTGGCACTGTGGGAGTGGCTTCCGCTGGTGGCGTCGAACTGGATGGAGAGAGAGCCAGTCTGTGCTGTCGGTGGAATGAACAACAGAACTTGTTGACTTCCAAATGGTGAAACTGTGAAGGGAGCGGCCGGTGACGAGGTCGCCCCGGGCGGCAACCCCGTAATCGCAACGTTTACGCTGTCTGCGAAGCCGTTGTGTCCAGAAACCGTAATTGCCACGGCCGGACCTATGGTTCCCACAGTCATGGAGATGGTAAAAGGACTTACGGACAAGCTAAAGTCCTGCGGTGGAGGCGAACCGGATGAGCCACCTCCACCGCAACCTACGACAAGAAATGCGATGACCGACGGCAAGCAGCGTAGAGCGACAAGGATTCTTGAAACGCTCAATGTCCTGCCTGTCGCTAACATTGCCGCCCCTTTAACTCATCCGGTGATTCCTAAATCGCAATGTCGAATTCTTCTATTTCACCGTTACGGATATGGTTGTCGAGTGCTGGATGGCGCCTGAAGTAGCGGTCACTGTGACCGCGTAGCTCTGCGATACTGGAGGAGGTGGCACGCTGTTACCTCCTCCGCACGCCGCCGGAAGAATCGTGGCCGTCATCACCAAGAGGCACAGCGCCCACATTCTCCGCCGTTTCTTGTCGAGGCCAGTTGCCAGGACGCATCCGAACAGTCCGAGTGGAACCAATGCAGCATAGAGTTTCGCTCCCTGCCCGAACCACGGCGCGGAAAGTGAGGCTGATAGCGCAGCCACGTTCACGGTGAGTGTCGCATTGGCGCCGGGAGTGACGGATGCGGGCGAGATGGCGCACGTGGGTATTGGCGAAGGGCCGCTGACGGAACATGCCAACGCGATGCTCCCAGCAAATCCGCCCTGCGTCCCAAATGTCAGCACTTCGCTCACCTGACCTCCGCGCTCCACCGTGAGACTCGTCGCGGCAGGGCTAATCGTGAAGTCAGGCAGAATATTAAATGTGGCGGTGACGGATTGATCCGAGTTCAAGGTGACCTTGCAAGTCTTGGGATCCGTCCCGGTGCATGCACCGCTCCAAGTCGCAAAAGTGGAACTCCCAGAAGGAGTCGCTGTGAGCGAGACGGAAGTCCCAGGGAGCAAGAGCGCCGAACCGCAAGCGCCTCCCGAACTGCCACAGCTTATACCACCCGAATCGCTAACGACGTTGCCGCTGCCGGTGCCCGCCAAATTGACATTGAGTGTTGTACCAGTCACGAAATTTGCGATGACGCTCTTGTCTGAATCCATTGTTAAATTGCACAACGCCGAGACGTCGGTACCCGCACAAACGCCACCCCAACTCGTGAAAATCGCTTTTCCTCCCGTGTCCGTATTATTGAGAGACGCTACAGTCCCACTCAGGAATCGCCCGGAACATATACCAGGGCAACTGATCGTCGATCCGTCAAGTCCGGCAGGAGAGCCAGTAATTCTCCCCGATTGATCTCCAGTGATCGCAACAGTCAGAGTGTAAACCGGCAGCACGGTGCTGTCTTGGGTTGCCGAATTGTTCGCGGGCGCCAAGTCAGGCTCCGCGCCCGAAACGCTCATGGCATTGCTGATCGTACCCGCGGCGGTCGGCGTAACCATGATGGTGACTTGAACCTCCGCAGCGTCAGGCAGGGAGCCAATACTACAGCTGACGATTCCAAGCGCCTGCGTACATGTACCTCGGGTTACCGTAGCGGAGACAAAGTCCACGCCGTTTGGCAATGTGTCTTCGAATCTCACGCTGGTGGCATCCGTCGGACCTTCGTTCAGTGCGTCTGCCGTGTATGTCAGGCTCGTCCCCTCGCCGATTGGGCTCGGCGTAGCACTTGTACGAATAATGCCCAAGTCAGCGCCGGAGGTCGGACTGCTATTGAGGAGTACCGCCACATCGTTCGAGCCACCGAAGGCAACCAGATCGTTGAGCTGATCTGCGTTGAGGTCGTCCGTGAGAGCAAGAGAGATACCCGTAGCGTCGAGCACGACCGGGTTTGAAAAAGTCCCGTCTCCCCTCCCTAATCTCACCTCAAAGCTCTGAACCAAGCCCGCTGATGAACTAGAAGTTCTCGAATTAATCAGATCAAGCTTCTTGTCCGCATTTAAATTCCCGAGAGCAATGGGTCCGAGGCCAAGTGCGGGAGGAATGTTAGTCGCGCTGGCGACAATCTGCTCTCCTTGAAACGATCCATCACCATTGCTAAGGAACACGCTTATGTGGTCCTGATGAGAGCTGATGCAAAACTCTCGGCAGTTCGGAATACTGCTGCGGTGAAACGATTTGACTATCAAGTCCTGCTTGCCACTTCCACGGAGATCCCCAGCTAAGATGGAAAGCGGAGCGTAGCTAATCGTGACGCTCGTGCCTGAGGCTTGCTGAAACGTTCCATCGCCATTTCCGAGCAGTATGCTAATCGCAGCTGTGCTGCCGACGGCCAAATCCAACCTCCCGTCACTATTGAGGTCCGTTGCGAGCAAGGCTCCAGTGCCGTTCGAGAAAGTGGAGAGCAGACGGGGAGTTAGAAAGCTACCGTCGCCGTTCCCTATGAAGAGTTCCAAGGCGAGATTGTCCGTCGCTTGGTCGATGTCTCCAATCACCATGTCGGATTTCTTGTCTGAATTGAAATCTCCAACAACCATGGAAGCTGCCTGTATTGTGAGGTTCGTGGTCTTCGCAGCCTGAAATGTACCGTCTCCGTTTCCCAGGAGAATGCCCACAATACCGGCAATGTTGTTGCTGGAATCGCCCGGCCGGAAGACAGCGAGGTCCAGTTTGCCATCGCCGTTGAAGTCACCGACGGCAATTGAATTAGGACTGAGGCCCGCGTCGAAATTTACGGCGGCTTGAAATGTGCCGTCACCATTGCCGAGCAAGATGCTCACGTTGTTGCTTCCGGAATTGGCCACGGCGAGATCTGGCTTGCCGTCACCATTGAAGTCGGCCACGACGACGCCCAACGGGTTCGTCCCCGCCGGGTAAGTCTTTGGCGGCGCGAATTCGACCGCTCCACTTTTTGCCGGATAGCCGAGAGAAATGAGCAGCACGAAAACAATCGCAAGAATCCGATTCGTTCCACGCATGACGAAGCTCCTTCCACAGTCAGCAGCCTACGAATGATCCAGCACCGCTCCGGGAGCTATCCCCGGGGCGGCGCTGCTGGCGGATTAGTCCTCGAGTTCGAAGGAAATCCTTCTCGCCTCAACGGTGATCACAACCGGAAGGAACGCGTTGTTGGGGAGTTGCAGTGATTTTTGAACCATGCGGATTTCCCGCGAATTATTGTCGAAAACGATCGACAGCACCGAAGTTCGGACTAACTGGCCAGATTCATAGAACTTGATGGTCGTCGTGCCCGTGCAATCCGCATTCACGGCGTACGTTCCCGTAAAGGTTTCGTCGGCAAAGCCGCCGCCCACGCTTCGAGATTCTGTCCCCGAAACATTTCCAGCAGCATCCAAGTCCGCTCTGCCGACTGCGGCAATGGGAACTCCACCCGTTGAAAGAATGACGACTCCCGAGAGCGTGAAGCCATAACTTCCGGCGCTGCTCCCCAATGAGCACTGTCCGGCCTGGGAGACCGGTGTTATTCCTCCTAGAGCAGCCAGGAAAAGTGTTCCACCAATCACTTTGAGAATTGTTCGTTTCATGTACGTCCTCCTAGAAAGTCGCTCGGCGGAACTTCCCGAAGGCGTCCAGCCGCTGAAGCGCATTCCTCGCAGAAAGACCTTCTGGGGTCAATACAACGCGGCTCAAATCCCTTGCATATCGAGCTCACGGGCCAACCCAATGAGCCGTAGGGGGTTAGCAGACCGCCTCGTCTAATGTCTGGAAAAGTGGTAGACTCCGCAACAACATCTAGATTCCCCGTTTCGGAAGTAGCCATGCTGTCAGTGCGGATTCAATTCGGCGCATTTGAGCTGGATTCAGCAGCCGGCGAGTTGCGCAAACAGGGCATAAAGATTCGCCTTCAGGAACAACCCCTTCAGATTCTGCAGCAGCTCTTGGAACACCCAGGCGAGGTCGTCACTCGCGAAGAACTGCAGCGGCACATTTGGCCGGCAGATACGTTTGTGGACTTTGATCACGGGCTGTACAGCGCCGTGCAGAGATTACGGGACGCGCTGGGAGACACGGCCGAGACGCCTCGGTACGTCGAAACTCTACCTCGCCGGGGCTACCGCTTCATCGCGTCGGTCAAGAACGGAAAGGGGGTTGAAGCGAAGGTAGAGACTGCGAGTGTCGAAGCGCCACACTCCGTTGTTTCAGAGCGGCCAGTTCCGCGCCGCAGGTTGGGCATACCCATGCTTGTTGCGACGGGCGTAATCCTTGTAGCCCTTCCGTTTGCACTGACGTTTAGGGAGGGAAGTCTCCGAGAACGACTGCTAGGGAAACCCGCAGTACTCTCGATCCGCTCGATCGCAGTGCTGTCGCTGCAAAACTTGTCGAGTGACCCGAATCAAGAGTATTTTGCCGATGGGATGACCGATGCGCTGATCACTGACCTTGCGCAGATCGGTTCACTGAAGGTGATCTCGCGCACTTCTACGATGCGCTACAAGAAATCGGACAAAACGCTGCCGGAAATCGCACGAGAACTAAACGTCGATGGGATTGTCGAGGGAATGGTGCAGCGCTCGGGCGATCGCGTGCGTATCACCGCGCAGCTCATCCATGCCCCCACTGACAAGCACGTTTGGGCCAGCAGCTTCGAGCGAGATGCGCGAGATGTCCTGACGGTGGAAGGCGAGGTGGCGCAGGCGATTGCCGTAGAAATCCGGGCGAGGCTGACTCCACAGGAGCAGGCGCGGCTGGCGCAGCCGCGGCCGGTGAATCTTAAAGCCCACGAAGCCTATCTTCGAGGCTGGCATGAAGATGATATCGGGGGAACCCTATCAAATCGCCAGGGTATGCAACAAGCTGCGGGGGAACATTTGCGGCGAGCGGTTGAATATTACGAGCAGGCACTCCGGGAGGACCCCGGGTTCGCCCCGGCCTATTTAGGACTGGCTTACAATGGCTTCCCCGATAGAGCTGAGACAGCCGCGAGAAAAGCGTTGGAAATCGACGACAGCTTGTCCGATGCGCACCTGATCCTGGGTGAGATCAAGCTGGTTCGTGACTTGGATTGGCGGGATGCGGAGAGGGAGCTACTGCGGGCGATCGAGCTCAACCCCAATAACGCAGCCGCCCATCAAGGCTATGCCTATTTTTTGGATGCCGCGGGCAGGTTAGAGGAAGGCATGAGGGAGTATGACCGAGCACAGGAGCTGGACCCGGGGAACGATCACCTTGCTTCGGCGCTTTACTCGCGCCGCCAGTTTGATCGTTTGATCGAATTGGAACGCGACGCGTTCGCGAGAGACCCTGCGAGAAACGCGTACGATTCTGCCGTCTCGCACAAGACCTTGATGGTTGCTTACGCTCGAGTGGGCAGATACAAGGAATCGATCGAAGAATTCCGCCAGGCTTTGATTTCCTATGGTTACGATGGCCTAGCAGAAGACTTGCGCCGTGGTTACGCACGTGGAAGTTACCAAGGCGCTTTGCGCGAGTGGCTCAAAGGTGTGCAAAAACAAAAACCTGATTTTCCATTCCATTGGGTCGCTGCCTATGTCCATACTGAACTCGGAGACCGCGACGCCGCGCTTGCCTGGCTGCCAAGAATGAAGGACGAGACCAAAGGGTACAGCGACGCTCGCGTCGAGCCCAATCTCGTGACTCTGCGCATAGAGCCGATGTGGGATCCCCTTCGCTCCGACCCGAGATTCGAAGATCTCGTGCGGCGCGTGAAATTCCCGCACTGAGACTCCTCATACACGCTGACTCTAGAACTCAATCTTGATCCCCACCTGCCCTTCGCGCCCGGGGAGCACTTGTGTGACCGTGCCAAATCGCACCGGCCCTTCGGCGACGGTTTGGATTTGCGAAGGGTTGGCTCGATTGAAGGTATTGAAGAACTCGATGAGCGCTTCGACGCGGAACCGATCCCTCACGTTAAACCATCGGGCGCATCATTGGAGAATGAGCGGCTATAGTGGAATCCACTCTGTGCCCGGAAGATGGCGGAAATCTGAAACTGCTTCGGCAATTGGAAGAGTCCGTAGGCCGATAACGTCTGAGTGTAAGCGAGATCGGAAGGTCCGCGATCGAGATTCGGTCCGTAATAATATTTTCCCGCCCTGGGCACTGGGTTGCCGTTGCTGGCGATGAAAGAGCCTTTGGCATTGGATTGCCCGGTATTCGGATCGGTCACTACCGGCGGGACCCCGACGAAGCTATCGGTTGTACTGTTAAATGCCGTGAGCCGAACGCCTAAGCCGGTCTGGACATTGCTGTGCAGACTGGAACCAAGAAGGTTGTCTATGGCGTCCGCGCGCGTGTAATTCAAATCAAACATGAATCGCCCGGTCATTTGTTTGCGAAGGCCTATAACAACCGCATTGTAGTTGCCGCTGTACCATGGCCCGTAGGTATTGATGGGCAGGTCACCGGTTCCTGGGAGAGTTTCGCCCGCAAGCCCTGGCAACCGGGCCTCAAATGCCAGGTTGGTCAGCCGCACACCTAGAATGTTTCGGATGTCTTTGTAAAAGTAATCAGCATAAGCGGCGAGACTCGAGGTGATTTCGCGCTGCAGGCCCAGATGAAACGCATGGGAATACGGCGTGCGAAACTTCGGATCAACCACGATCGGCGGACGGTAGGAACGGGTGCCCAGAAAACCCATAGACAGATTCCCGGAAATGCCCCAGTAAAAAAATCCAGCGGGTTGGCCGACCGCAGCACTGGCCCCATCTACGAACTGCTGTGGCGTTAATCCTGTCAGGGAGCTGACCGTGTCATGGGTAATGATCGTGTTTGGCTGCAATGGCGCGTGGCCCGGGGCGACCAAGCTGTTCAGATGATCGGTCCCGTATAGCTGCTGGCCGGGGATGTCCAAGCAGGTTGCTCCAGAAGCGGCAATCTGCGCGTCGGTCTGGTCGGAAGAGAGACACAAACCACCCAGAAGCGGGGCCACGGACGGATCACCGTAAAAGAGTCTCGGAAAGGAAATGTCCTGAAAGACGCTAATCGCTGCGCCGCCGAAAGCGGGAATATCTCTCGCCACTCCCATTCGAAAATGGTCATAAAAGACGCCCCAACTGGCGTTCAGTACAGTTTTTGCGTCCGGTGACCAGGAAAGACCCACCCGCGGAGACAGATTCAACTTGTTGGGAAACTCCGAGTCGTAGTCCCAACGCAGCCCCAAATTGAGGGTAAGGTTCTTGCGAACCTTCCAATCATCCTGAAAAAACAGACCGTTGTAGCTGTCTCGCAACCTGATTCTATTCTGGTCGGATGTGACTCCGTCTTGCGTAAACGTAACGTGCACACCAGAATTCACGAGCCCGTATTGCTCGAAATCCGGAACCGTTGCAAAGAGCACATCAAAAATGTTGATAGATTCCGTCCCGTCCACACGAGTGTGCTGAAAATCCCACCCAAATTTCACGGAGTGGCGCGAAAACTGTTTTGCGAGATTCACGCCAAATGAGAGGTAATCTTCATTCAACTGCAGCGGTGTATACCCTGGCCCGATGATTTCCTGCGTGACATCACCGAATAGTGCGCCCGTGGTCAAGCTGCTGAAGAGATTCACATAAGTCGAAGGTAGCCCCAACTCAAGGTGCGCGGGCCGCGTCAGGCTCGGTTCTCCCCGGTATTGAACATAGGAGCTGACAAGATAAGGGTTGCCCCGCTCACCCCACATCATCGTGTCGTGAATTCCAAACATCAGGCGGTGCTGGTCTGTATCCGAACGCCGTGATGGCTGGTCGCCCGAATCCGCAAAGTGAGCGTTGTTAAGGTTTACCTCCTCCGTCAACCGATGGCGTCCGAATACTTCATCCAATCTGGCAAAGCCACGGCTCTCATAATTCTCGCCATGCTTATTGATGGATTCCTCTTCCTGTTTCAAAGAGAGCGGGAAATCCGACGGGAATTGGAAGTTCGTTTGTCGGGATTCGCGAATTCTTTCGGCTGCACCGAAGAAAAACACCCGATCTTTAACGAGCGGGCCGCCAAACGTGGCGCTGGTGTCCCAGCGGAGGAGAAACGGCACACTCCCTTTCGGCACGTCCGGCGTGTCCAGGAGATAGTTGCGATGAAAGAGGGAGGCTGAGCCGTGCCAGTCATTCGTTCCGTTCTTGGTGGCGACGTTGACGATGCCTCCCGAGCCGCGGCCAAATTCAGCCTTGTAACCGGAGGTCAAGACTTGAAATTCGAGGATCGAATCTTGATCGAACTGGCCCGCAGGTCCACCGTCCACCTCGTCCCGGTTGGGCATCCCGTCGATGAGAACGTAGGCGTTGTTGGCGCGCTCGCCCAGTATCGGCGAGCTGTTGTCGTCTCCTTCCGCGAAATTTCGGTTGATCCCCACACCCGGGACCAGTTGCAGCAAATTGAGATAATTACGCCCATTGAGCGGCATCGACTCGACTTGTGAAGGCAGAATCGTGGTACCTGAAGAGGAGGTGCCGGTCTCCAGCACCGGAGGAATCGCTGGGACCGTGATGGTCTGATGCATGCTGCCAACAGCGAGCATGATGTCCAGCCGAAGCTGCCGATTCACCGTCAAATCCAAATGCGCATAAACTTTGGTCGTAAATCCGTCGTGAGCCGCCGTGACTGTGTAGGTTCCCGGTTGTAATCCGACGGCTTCAAAGTTCCCGCCTGAGTCCGTGATGGGTTTCGTTTCGGCTCCTGTAGCATCGGCTCGGACCAGAATCTCAGCTCCCACGATTGGTTGACCTTGCTGGTCGGTCACTGTTCCCCGGATCCCGGAGGTTACTCGTGCCTGTAGCAGAGAACCTATTCCGGCACAGAAAATGAAGATCAAAAGAGTTGCAACGATTCGTCGGAATTGGCGCGTTCTTCGGCGACTAAAGGAATCCTTGCACGGCTGGTGGAAAAGTTCTTCTAGCACGATGGTGCCCCCGCACCTTGCAATGACCGTTCGGGGTCTACCCATTCGTATACGGAAAGTGAGCTATTCCGAAATTCTACTCTTCAAGCCCGGCCAGTCAATCTTCGTATCTTCCCGCACTAAGAGCGAGCCGGGGGTGCAGAATATCAAGTCTGTTCCAGCCGAATGCTTTAGAGTTGAACTATGGTAAGCCCGGGGATCAATTGGAAGTGTCGAGCGTTGAGAGTTGCCACTGAATAGCCTAAATGTAGAGCAGTTACGCCGATCAAGAGGTCTGGCAACGCGATAACAACGCCCTTAGCGGCTTGCTCGCCTTCGATTCTTCCGGCAAGTTGCGCGATTTCGAGTGTCACGGGATGGACCGGGAGTGCTTGACTCAGTTCCTCGACAAAGGCGCGCCGCCGCTGGCGATCTGCTTCTGACTTCGCGCGATATATCCCGTGGGTCAGTTCGACGACAGTGATTGCGGAGAGGGCGCTTTCAGTCTCGCCTTGGGAAGCCTTCGCACGTTCAAGAATGTCCCAAACGCGTTGCCCCTGACGCTCACCTGCGATGAGCAGGCTGGAATCGAGGATCAATCCCATGAGGGCGGGTTGAGCGGTTTACGATGGCTGTTAATGATTTCTTCAAGGTCAGCGGCGAAGTCAGCGTCCAAGGTGGGCTCATAACCCAATTCCTTCGCGTGTGCCTTCGCCAAGGCGATGGACTCTGAGAGAAGGCGCCCACGAAAGGCTTCCGCCGGACGCACCACAGCCACGGGTCGTGCGTCGTGTTCAATGACAACCTCGGCGCCCTCGCGGACACGAGCCAGCAGGGAAGCGAAGTCGCTGGCGGCCTCTTTGTCCGAAACGTGAATCACGTCCTTTGCCATGGAACCCATTATATCCCCCTTTCCCCTGGTGGTTGGTCGGCGTTGGTAGATCCAGGCCAAACAGTATCATAGACATGTTTAGAGGTCTAGAAGTATTCTATAGTTGACATATAGACCTGAATAGAGTACTCTGGGATTGGACAGAGGAGCTATGAAATGACAACCCTACCACAACCCCAGTCTCCCAAGCAGCAGCGGAAAAACACGCTCCGCGTGTTCTATGTTTTCGTTTTCCTTGCAATCGGAACTTTCACTTTCGCAGTCCGTGCAACTCAGGCTGCGCAAGAAGCGCTGATCGCACTTGGAATTGTGGCTGGCGGAGGGATATGGAGTTTCCTTCGATTCCTGAAAGTCGCAGACACGCATCAGAGACTCATCAACCACGAAGCGACGAGCTTTGCTTTTGTTGCCTCCTTACTCCTCACGCTCGTTGTTGGTCTCCTACAACGCTTCGGATTCCTGTCCAGTGCCTCGCTCTTGATCCCAGCATTGATGGTTGCCTTGTGGAGCATCGGACTCATTTTCTTTTCCTGGAGGTATCAAGAATGAAGACTCGGCTTCGCGTCTTGAGAGCCGAAAAGGAGTGGTCGCAGGCCGACCTCGCCGATACCGTAGGCGTGACGCGGCAGTGCATCAACGCCGTTGAGACGGGCAAGTACGAGCCAGGGCTCGACTTGGCCTTTAAGATTGCCCGAATATTCGGGAAAAACGTCGAAGAAGTCTTCCTGTATGAAGAAAGCGAGACTAGTTTCAAACGTCAGTAGAGGTTTTTCGCAATACGACACGCGGCGATGTTATCAAGTCTTCAGCGAAGGCTCTCCTCTTCCTACTCTGCGGTTGATTTCTGCTTCGATTTGTAGTCGAGGTCAACAGGAGTCATTTGATGTCCCGAGGCTTTGACGGTTTCGAAATTGATGATTTTCGCGGCTCTGATTTTGGCCCAGACCACGACGTGTCCCGCAGCCCTTCGTCCGACTGGAACAAATGGACTGAGCTTCACAACATTCATCGGGAGGAAGAGCGCGCCGACAGACTCGACCGCGAAGCTCCCGATCGTTCCAACAGAGACCGTCAACCGCTGGCCCGTGAAGAACGAGTCCAAACGATCCTCTCGCAGCGCGTCCGTGCCCAGTACACGGACCGAAACAAGACTTATTCACTCCGGGATTCCGAGATCCACACGCTGTCGGAGGTTGGCAAGTTCCGTGTTGTCGCCACTAGGGACCTGGCCGAGTTTGCGTACAACGGCGATCAAGCACGGGTCGAGAACGATGTGGAAAGTCTAGTCCGGCAGGGGCTCATGAAGGAGACCACGATCGCTGATCCCGAGCACAACCCAACCCAGGTTGTAACGTTAACCAAGGAAGGACACAAACTCCTATCTCGCGGCAAGGTTCTCCCTTCAGATCAAGCCACCTACTACGGGCTCAAGAAACCGAAAGAAGCCTTCCACGATGCGGACCTCTACCGGCTCTAT
>WNFR01005622.1_pt1 | contig 12826 bp, 12 predicted proteins | sample 5400221 | NCBI WGS metagenome assembly WNFR01 (sample SAMN13153357, study PRJNA577476) | soil metagenome | isolation source: 40 cm soil under Madrone tree | place: USA:California | collected 2016-06-14
CTCCAAAGAATTTGTGGCCTTAGCTGCCGAGCCAGGTTGTGACTGAGATTCTACCTGCGACGAGGCCGCGCCTGCCCCACGCCATCGAGCTCTGACAGAGTTTCAGGGTCACATAACCGCCCAACGGGGCGGCTCGTGCATTACCGGTAAAGTCCAATCACTGCGCGTCGAAATTGCCAACACCGACCTATCATGAGCAGTTCGCGGAATTTGACACCATTTGACACCAATTGGAAGAAGGGCAGCGGTGCTACGCCTTTGACAACTCAGGACTTGTGAAAGTGGATTCAATTTTCGATCCCCACCGCCCCTACCAATATCTTATTTATTATCAATAACTTGTGGCAAGTCGAGGGGCTTTAGAGGGCGGTGGGTTAGTTCTCTAACGCCCGGAAACGATTCATCGTCCTGAGTTATCTTACAGTTAGTCGATTCGAGCTGCAGTAAAACACGAAGAAAAGGGAGCAATAACGACGGCAGGGCGGCGGTGCTCGACGGTTGATTTTTCAGATTAAGAGAGAATGACCTAGCTTTCTTCTGCATTCCTCGTAAGTACTTGAGATTCCACTCGTCGTTGTTTTCACATGCACAAGGTGCAACAAGCGGTTCTTTCTGCTTGCGAAATGCAAACGCGCTTGAGGCGAGTCGCCAGCCTCATGCAGTTCGACGGACATTTGAATGCTTTCGTTCGGCATTAGTTTTTGAGGAAAGTCCTTGAGGTAGTAGTGGGGTCCGCCCGACTAATTGCTGCGCGTTGCGCTTAGTGCCCTGAAACAGGAATTCTTTGAGGGCGATCGCTTATAAGCGTCCCTTGAGGATTTGTTCCAGGTCGCGCCGGCCGTGGAGGATGGAGGCGATTTGTAAAGGTGTTGTCTCGGGCCGGTAGACGATCAAATAAGAGTAGACGGGAAAAAATTTCACATCCGCTTCAGTTAGATCCTTGCGGCGGTGCCCAGCACCGGGCGTTTGCGCCAGATACAAGAACTTTTCCCGGATCGCGGTCTCGACACGATCTGCAATTACCAGGCTGGACTGTTCTTTGATGTAACGCCAGATTTCCACAAGATCTATTGCTGCCTGCGGAGCAAGAACATAGTGCACGCTCATTTAGGTTTGGCGTTTCAGTCTCGCCAGATGAGCATCCAATTGATCTTCCGGAATTCCTTCACCACGGTCGAGTTGATCGATACCGGTTTTAATCTTTGCGTTGACCGTATCCCGGTTTTCCAAAAGCCAGCGATCCTGTTCTTCCTGGCTCTCCACCAAACGAAGCAAGACTTCCTCGACGCTGCCGGAACCGGTAGCCTGGAGCAGCTTTTGAATCCTGGCCTCAAGGGCCGCGTCATGGATTTCAATGTTCATGACCTCATCCTCCAGAGTCTTGTCAAATCCATTCTTATCGTAGCTGAGGGTCAGTCAATGTCAAGAAGACGCGAAACCGTGGCGCGCTGGATTGGCGTATTGAAAGTTCAGAAACAGCATAGGAAAACATTTCAAGAAATGATCGGTTGCTCGAATTTTCCCCGAATCGCCCTCGCACTTTCCTTGCGGGATCTTCGGCAATCAGAAGCCCTCGCTAGCCAGCGAGCGGTTTGTCGCGCGCTCGCAGCAGACTACCCGCGACGATGAACCATTCATTGGTTCCAGCACATTGGTACTCGGGGTCTATTCTCGCAGTTCCAGCCTAAACGCTATTTTTATCGAACTGCGACGAGGCTGGGACGAACAGTCTCGACGTGTATAACCCTGGCAAATCGAGAGTAACTTGAGACTTCGTACAAAGTTTATGCTGGCGTTCGCCCTGGTCACCGCGGGGCTAACCTGCGCTACTTTGCTCATTGTGCGACGCGCGGCCGAAAAGCGCGTGCAGCAGGAATCAAGGGGGAGGCACGCAATGCACTCCTCACATTCCAGGTCCTTCAGCACCAGCGTCAGGTTGCGCTGAGCCACAAAGCGGACTTATTGGCGTCATTGGCTTCGATGAGAAATGGCGAAGCAACGACAATCCAAGACGTCGGTGAAAACCCATGGCAATCGGAGTGCGATCTCTTTGTGCTCGCAGACCCGAGCGGCAAGATTATCGCCCTCCACTCAACGATGGCGAAATTCCCGCTGGATGTCGCTCAAGACATGCTCAGTCACGACTTGAAGCAAGGCAACTCCACTGGATGGTGGTATAGCGGCACGCGTCTGTATCAAGTCGTTCTACAGCCCTTCTATGACGATCAACCGACGAACAGCAATTTGTCGGGCACTGTGATTGTAGGCCACGGCATGGATCGATCAGCCAATGAACTTCGTCGGATTTCATCGAGTCAAATGGCATTTCGATACGGCAGGGATATTGTGGCCAGCACGCTTCCCGCGTTCAAGGAGCAGGATTTTGCGCGTGCGCTGCAGTCCGGCTCCTCGCCAGAACAGATCAACGTCGACGGGCAGCGCTTTTTCGCAAGTTCCGTCGAGCTAGCGTCAGGCCCGCAGCCAGTAAACTTTATCGTTCTTAAATCTTACGATGAAGCATTGGCCTACCTGGCCAGGGAGAATCAACTACTCGCCGGTTTGGGCTTTCTGGCTGTTCTGACAGGGGCAGTGCTGGTGTTTCTAATTTCGGACAAATTCACGCGCCCTCTTGCGTCTCTTGATGAAGGCGTCCACGCGCTCGAACAGGGTGATTTCGCGTACCCGTTAGAGACCAACGGTACCGATGAAGTAGCACATGTAACCCGTGCCTTTGATCGCATGCGCAGGACATTGAAGAACAATGAGTCGCAAAAGCAGCAGCTCGAAGATCAACTTCGTAAAGCACAGAAGATGGAAGCGATCGGACAGCTTGCTGGTGGAGTTGCTCACGACTTCAACAATCTGCTGACGGTTATCAAAGGACACGGCGATTTGATGCTTGACCGGTTGCGACCTACCGATCCTCTCCACGGAAGTGCCCACCAGATTGAGAAGGCAGCCGATCGCGCCGCATCACTGACCCGTCAGTTGCTGGCCTTTAGCCGGATGCAAGTCCTGCAGCCCAAGGTTTTGGATTTGAATTCCCTTGTTGCGGAGATGTGCAGTCTGCTCAAACGGTTAGTTCGAGAGGACATTACATTCACCTTCCGGGCAGGTGAATCGCTGGGACGAGTGAAAGCTGATCCCGGGCAAATCGAACAGGTAATTATGAATCTGACCGTAAATGCGTCCGACGCTATGCCAGCCGGAGGCGAATTGATCGTTGAAACCCGAAACGTGAGCGTGGATGAAGCATTTGCAAAGACTCGACTACCTGTCGTTCCCGGTGAATACGTACGGCTCACTGTCGAGGACACCGGCGATGGAATGGACGACGCGACCAAGGCGCGAATTTTTGAACCTTTTTTCACAACAAAGGAACTAGGAAAGGGAACCGGCTTAGGTCTGGCAACGGTGTACGGCATAGTAAAACAGAGTGGCGGATGGATCTGGGTGGAGTCGGAGCCAGGTGAGGGAGCACGATTCGAAGTCTATCTTCCTGTTGTCGCTGAGCCTGAAGAGCGTTTGTCACCGGAACGAATTACCACCGCGCCTACTCGTCGTTCTGAGGTCGTGCTCATCGTCGAGGACGAAGAGGCCGTCAGGGAATTGGCCGGTGAGTTCATGAAGTCCGCCGGATACACAGTGCTGACAGCGAGAGACGGCAGAGATGCGCTCGCAGTTGCTGAGCATTCGGACCCACCGATTCGAGTCCTGGTGACGGATATCGTGATGCCGCATCTGCGCGGTCCAGAACTCGCTAAACGCCTGAAAGATCTGTCCCCTGATCTAAAGATCGTTTACATGTCTGGCTACCTCGAATACAACAAGGCCGACGGAGAATTCTTGGAGGAAGGTTTCTTCCTTCAAAAGCCTTTTTCGCGCATCGCCCTTGTCTCCAAAGTGGCCGAAGCATTGAACCACGAGCAGCTCATCGCGAGACCTTAATCGCTTGCGTCGCTTACAAGTAGTCCGCCCATGAAGCGGACGTTGCTCCATTTCACTTTGAAATGTTCTTATCCTGTTAACGTATTTTATATTGATGAAGATCGGTCGCCTTGGCGCGTCTTTCGGTGCGTAAATGATTCAATCATGGCCAACATCTTCTATTGCTGCGGATCGTCCAATCCGCTCGGCACCTTGCGCGCGGTCATTCAACTTTCTGACCTTGGTGGCGTGTTGTATGAAGCGTTTCCGCAACTGACGGACGTGGAGGTCCGCGAGTTTCTGAGGAAGGCGGACGAATTTCGGACTTCTCCCACTTCCGATCACGGCATGCGCGTGGCTTGAAGACAATCGACGTGGCCCGCCGTAAAGCGTGCGTCAGCGGTCATGGTCCATCTGTTCGCCGGTCACACGGCTGTCGGAGTTATTTGCTGCACCGCCGCTTCCCGGCGGTAGAAGCGGTTGTCACAAGCGACGCAACGATAAGGGCGGATTTCCAAGACGCGCAGGAAATATCGTTCCACGATTCCGCGGCGATGAGATCGGTAAACTTCCTTACCTCGACAAGTTGGGCAGATTTTCCGCTTATATTGCGACGATTCCATAAAACGCGCTCGTCACGCAGCCGACCCAGAGGAAGCCAGTTGGCTCTCCTCTCGCAGCGCACGAAGGACCGCCATTTCCACATCCGCGGCGTAGCAGGGAGACCGAATTACGTCGAAGGCGCCTTTCGTCACAGCTTCAAAATATAGATCCCATTCTCCCGTTCGAGTGGTGACAACAACCCGCGGAATTACGTGATCCCAGTGATTCGAGTGAATCATCTCGTCGCAAGAACCGTCAGGCAAATGCTCGTCGCAAAAAACTACCTCGACCGTTTGCCTCGATAATACTTCCTCTGCCTGCGTCCGAGCGGAGCGTCCAATCACGTCTGTCGAGAGCGCCTCAACTGTTCCGAGCAGAGCTCGGCGGACCTCAATGTTAGGACTTACAACCAGAGCACGGACATGCCGTTGCAAGGTGGTGCTCTCATGAACAGGATTCTTGACGACAACGTCGGACCGAACGTCTACCGACCGTGAGGGCATGGCAAAAAAAAACCAACGAGAATCGCGGCCGGATGAGGAAAGAGCGACCTGTCATCACGCCGTTCCTTCCCCAGCCGAGGCTCCCATAGTCGAACTGAAGAGCGATCGCGAACACGGAAGGAGCGCAACCGCGGCAACGGCGTCTGTAAGCAATTTAGCGCTTTCGTCGCGCTCTCTATCATGCTGCTCGCTGTTGACTACATTCGGGCAAGTTCCACTCGACGATTCTTGCTCCGACCCTCGTCCGTTGAATTGCGAACCTCGCGCGCTTAGCTAAAAACAAGCCGCTGCAATCAAGCATCTATAATTATGCCACCTTATGTGGTATATTTACTTATTGAAAAGGAGAGTCCTATGGCCGAACTCTTTACGCTCGACGAGGCAGCCGCAATCGCGGAGATTGAGCGCGACACCGTCCGGACTGCACTTGAAAAGAGAACGGTGATCCCTTCGCGCAAAACCAAAACAGGCAAAGTCGTCCGTTACCACTTTTCCGAGGGTGACGTTCTCTTCCTATTGGTCCTTACGGAATTCCCCTTCCCGCTCACAAAGGACGACAAAGATTCCCTTGCCCAGGTCCTTGCCCGTGGAAGGAAGATAGCGAACCACTGGATTTCCGAGGGATCGGATATCATCTTTCATTCGGGGGAGATGAAGATATACATTGAATGCAAGCCTTTTCGCGAAACCGTGGAAAGGAATGTGGCTGCCTATCGGTGGGGCAAGGAACGTATCGTTTCCTCGCCGGACGTCCTTAGCGGTGAGCCCGTCTTCCGGGGCACTCGAATCTCCTTAGAGCACATCGCCTCGCTATTCCGAAAGAACGTACCAGAAGAAGAGATCGCCCAAGATTTCCCTTCCCTTGATGCTAGAGACTTGGAATATGCCCGGCTGGCCGCTCGATTCGGAGCGCATCCTGGACGACCGAGGAAGCGTCTGCGAATCGAAAGGGAGCATGGGGCGGGCAAGTGATTCGCCTGCTGCTCGATGAAAACCTGTCACCGGCATTGGTTGGCAGACTGGGTGAGCACGATATCTGTGCGCTGGCTGTGGCACACGTTGGTTTGTCCGGTCAGTCGGATCATTATCTGGACCTATGCATTCGACCACGACTTTAGCGTCGTTACGACCAACGCCCGGGACTTCATCAAACTCCTTAATGTGGACGTGCACCCGGGCCTTATTGTTCTTCGTCAGAGCGGCCTAAGTCGCGACGAACATGGGCAAACCTTTTGCCCGTCATCGAGCATATAAAAGTCTCAGGTGACGACAACTTCCTCCTCAACAAGCTTATTGAGATCTCGTCTCTCGGCCACTGGGACATCCGTGAAATCCCAAAAACCTAAATTTTGGCTTCCGAAACGTGGTGTCACTGCCAGGTGTTGAATGCACTTGACACCATTTGACACCAATTGGAAGAAGGGTGGCGGCGCTACGCCTTTGACAACTCAGGACTTGTGAAAAGTGGATTCAATTTCGATCCCAACCGCCCCTACCAGAACCCTCCGATACAAAAGCACTTAGCTGCGGACCGCTGTACTACTGGTACAAATTGTACTGATTGAGATTTGCGAAAGCGCATTCCGCTGGGCGTCCGTATCGCTGTGGACGTAGTAGCGGAACGTGGTCTTGATATCCGTATGCCGCAAGATTTGCTGCACGGTTTTAGGCGATACCTTGCTGTTGGACAGCGCCGTTCCCAGTTCATGCCGGAATGCGTGCAGCCCCACATCCTTCGTCGGTAAGCCCAGCTTCCGCAGCAATGGTTTCAAGCCGAACTTCACAACGTACTGCCGCTTGCATGGGCGGCCATTCCTGTTGGGAAATAGGAGGCCGCTGGGATTCACCTGCCATGCGTAGCGCAAGTAGCTTCCTAGTGTTGCCTCGATGTCCGTAGTCATGGCTACCGGTGATTTGGATTTTTTCGTCTTCAACTCGCGCAACTTGCGGGTTGAATCGTCCGCCTGCCTTCGCGGAATAATCAGCTTGCGTTCAAAATCCAAATCACCCCTCGTAAGGCCGAGCAATTCACCTGCGCTCAGTCCTGTGCACCACGCAAGTGCGAATATCGTTTTGTATGGTTCCTGCGCGCTTGCGATGATGCGTGCTGCGTCACTCGGTTTGAAGTAAGGCGTTTCCACCTCGCCCCTATCGGCTGTGATTGTCAGTGCTGAGAGGTTGGTTTCCGGCACGCGCATGCCGCACTTGCGCGCGTAATCCAGAATCGCAAGGAAAGTGCCCAGCACATTGAGAATCGTTTTACGGCTGTTGGCTTCCAGCATTTCGGTAGCGAATCGCTAGCGCGCGGATATCGAGCGCCATGAGCGCCGCTGTACCGAATCGCGGTAGCAAATGGAAGCGCAGGTGTGATTGTCTCTGTCGTACGGTTGAGCAGGATAAGTGCGGGGCAATGCTTTCGACGTAGGCATCGGCGGTATCTTTGAACGTTTCGCCGTTTGGTGCTGTTGGAACGCTGCCCCTTTCGCGGTTTATCTTCTGCCGCAAGCGGTCATGTTCACGGCGGGCTGACAATTCTGAAACCTCGCCAACCTTGCCGTGGTCGAACCGCTCCTTCACCGATCTCGCGTTACGGTCCGGCATGATTCTGTCGCGGTAGAAAAACGAGTAGTGGCGCCCGTTTTCCTTCCTGAATGTCCCTTCCTGATCCTAACTTGTAGACGACAAACGCGTTAAGAGTGGGAATCACCTTCAGCGAGAGCATGTCAGTGAGAAATCGCTAGGGGTTGTGTGGCGCCGCGTCGAGAGCCTATACGTGGTGTCAGGAACCGTGTCGGAAATAGTTGGAGATGCTGGTAGCGTATCGATTTGGCGTCCGTCAAAGGATATAAGGTTCAGCCCGCTCAAAACGCAGTTCAACCAATCGAAGGAAAGGAGATAAGGAACATGGACGGAAAACCGACGCACGAACAAGCACAACTTCACCTCCAGGTCTATGACTTACGCCGAGAAGCCCGCTTACGTCAGGCACGTGATTGGTTCGCCAAAAACTACATCGTGAATTCCCTCGACGACGCCATGCGCATCGCGGCTCCCGGAACCGAAGCTGGGGCGTTCGCGGGAATGGTGGTCGGCTATTGGGAGCAAGCCTGCGCGTTACTCAACTACGGCCTCCTGCATGAAGATCTATTTTTTGAAACCAGCGGAGAGTTTTTCGGGGTGTGGGAACAGGTCAAGCCTATCGTCCCGGAGTTTCGCGAGCGATTCGCGGATAAACAGCTCCTCGCGCACTTGGAAAAAGCAGTCCAACGCTACGAATCTTGGGCGGAGCAGCGTAAGCCTGGTCATGTCGCGGCCATGCGGCAATTCATGAAGCAGATGCGCGCCCAGTCTGCAGCAGCGGCCAAAGCCTGATTAGGGCAAGGTGCATCGATCTATATTGGGACGGGCCGGGGCCACGCCTTTACATGCCGGCCCGTGTTTCTCTCGTGCTGTCGTCGGCGATGAGCCTTGCTAGAAATTAGGCTTTGAGGCGGGTGCTGGCGCACGAAAGATGACTAAGAAACCCGAATTAAAACTAGGCGCGACCGTTCGTCTCAGAGCGCAGTCGGGCGAAATTGTCGAAGGCCGTGTCGTATATCTGTGGGAAGACAAATCCGTGCTAGTGGTCCGAGTTGTATCTAGAGACCTGGTGTACAACGTTCCGGCGCGGATGCTGGTCGATGAAACAAAATCGAAATGATATTTGCCATGCATGATTTCAACTCTGTACTTGTGAGACTGCGATAAGCAGCTATGAAAACATCTGTGCGCTGGCTGCTATTTGAATACAAGGGCCTCGAACTTATCATCTTGTCGAAACCCTTCAAGACCAAGAAGCTGGCGGAGGAGGCGCGTCTCAAATATCCCGAGCGCGTGCGCAGGCAGATCGGAATCGGCGTGGTTCGCGTGTCAATCCAGTAGCGAGACGCTTCTCAGCTAAATTCCTCGATTTCAACGGGCCGTTTGTCGATTCTCAATCGCACTGAATCTCTGGCGGGAAGCGGAGCCGGGTTGCCAGCATCATCCGACACCGTAAATAAAACTTGCGCGGTGGTTTCAGTTGTTGGTGCTGCCGAAATCTGAGAGGGAGAATCTCCCGATTGCATCGCAACTTGCGCTGAGGTATCTGTGGCTATGAACGAGACAAGGAAAGCAAAAAGCACTGTCCGCAAAGATGTACATTTGCCTCCAAATCAGTGATAAGCATTTGAGATTATATCCTTCATCAAACCGACACGTTATGGCACTTTGCTTGAAATTCGGGACTTGGCACGCAATCTCTTTCTCTGCGTTGACTTGCCTCTTGTCCGCAACCTAACATGTGCTCCACATGCCAGGCACCGATTCGCTCATTGGCCAGACCTTCTCGCACTACCGCATCCTCGAGAAACTTGGCGGTGGAGGTATGGGGGTGGTGTATAAGGCGGAAGATACAGACTTACGCCGCTTCGTCGCTCTCAAGTTTCTGCCTGATGACGTGGCTGGCGACCCGCTTGCATTGACACGTTTTCAGCGCGAAGCGCAGGCCGCTTCGGGGCTGAACCATCCCAATATCTGCACGGTTTATGAAGTGGGGCTGCAAGACCGGCGGCCTTTCCTTGTCATGGAGTTTTTGGATGGTCAGACGCTGAAGCATATGATCGCGGGCCGCCCGCTCGATACGGAATTGCACCTCTCTCTCGCCACAGAGATTGCCGATGCCCTTGATTCGGCGCATGCTGAACAGATCGTCCATCGGGATATCAAGTCAGCGAATATCTTCGTCACGAAGCGCGGCCACGCCAAGATTCTCGATTTCGGATTGGCCAAGGTGGGGATGCGTCCGACGGGCTACTCCTCAAGCAGCATGGAATCGGAGAACACCTTAACGAACGGGGAAGGGGAGCCGTACCACCTGACTAGTCCTGGCTCTACGCTGGGTACCGTCGCATATATGTCGCCGGAGCAGGTACGGGCCAAAGACCTGGATGCCCGCACGGACCTGTTTTCTTTGGGCGTCGTGCTCTACGAGATGGCCACGGGGCAGCTGCCGTTCCGCGGCGAAAGTTCCGGTGTCATCTTCAAAGCGATACTGGATTCTGCTCCCTTACCTGCGGTGCGGCTGAATCCAGACTTGCCACCGGAATTAGAACGAGTCATCAATAAGGCTCTGGAGAAAGACTGCAACCTGCGCTACCAGCATGCCTCTGAGATTTGCGCCGATTTACGGAGGCTCAAACGTGACACAGAATCTGCCCACTATAGAATTGCTGATTCGCGCACCGCTGAACTCGCCCCACGGAGTTCTACGAAAGGGCGTTTTCCCAAACTTACAGCGAGATGGGGTTGGGCAGCGGTTGGCGCTGCAGCACTGCTACTGTTGTCCACGACTGTAATCTGGCGGTCTCTCCGAAAGCCTTCAGAATCGCCACTGCCCTCGGTTGAGGTAGTTCCATTGGTCTCTCTGCAAGGCAAGCAGACCACGCCCGCATTCTCCCCAGACGGGAATCAGGTCGCCTTCGCAGGATTTGAGGGACAGCCAGGCTCTGGAATCTACCTGACTCTCGTCGGGGGCGAGAAGTCACTGCGGCTCACCAACAACCCAGCCGACTGCTGCCCAACTTGGTCACCGGATGGCCGGCAGATCGCTTTTGTCCGCCGCTCTGAATCCACAAGAGAAATGGGTTTCTACGTGATTTCCGCTCTCGGGGGCACGGAGCATAGATTGTACCCGGGACCGCTAAACACCAGGACGGAGTGCAGCCGGCTGGATTGGTCGCCGGATGGAAAATCCCTGGTATTTTCGGAACCCGGCGAGGATGGGGTGCGCGCACGGATTAGCTTGCTTTCCCTGGCGGATTCGACCGTTCGGCGATTGACATCACCACCCGAGCAGGAGATCGACTGCGAACCAGCCTTCTCGCCGGATGGGTCGAACGTGGCGTTCGTGCGAGGGAGCGCCGGCGGTAATCTTGGAGACTTGTTTGTGACGGGAGTCTCGGGCAGCGACCCTAAACCGCTCACATCCGGTAATACCGGCGGTACTCCGGCGTGGACTCCGGATGGCACCGAAATTGTCTTTTCTTCCGCCATGGGAGGTCTGCGGAGTTTGTGGCGCATCCCGGTTTCGGGAGGAACTCCACGGCCCGTTGCGGGCGCCGGCGAATTGGCCTTTAGCCCGTCGATCTCGCGCAAGGGCAATCAGCTCGTTTACTCGCATATCGTCATGACTGCGGTTCTCTGGCGCATTAACCTGAAGGACGACAAACACTCTCCAGGTCCTCCGGTTCGTGTATTTTCTGCTCGCGGATTCATACGGCGGCCGAACTTTTCTCCGGACGCCAAAAAAGTCGTGTTTGAGTCCAACCGCATGGGATATTCCGATATATGGTACTGCGAGAGTGACGGCTTCGACTCCGCACAGTTGACGTCGATGCACGGCACGTCGGGAACCGCGCGTTGGTCGCCGGATGGGCTCCATATTGTGTTTGAGTCTCGATCACCACTCTTTTACGACGTCTATGTCGTCGATGAGCCTGGTGGCCAGCCTCGCGTCCTGCCCACTTTTCCGGGAGCCGATAATGGCGCTCCCAACTGGTCGCGAGACGGCCAGTGGATCTATTTCTATTCCGACCACGGAAAGGGACCCATTCAGCTGTGGAAGGTACCGTTCAAAGGTGGATCGCCAATCCAGGTGACAAAGAATGGTGGCGTTTATGGGATCGAATCCGATGACGGACGCTTTCTTTATTTCTCCAAAATTGCACAGCCTGGTGTATGGAAAATGGCTTTGGACGGCGGCGAGGAATTCTCCGTTTCGGATCAGCCTTCGGGCTGGTTCAACTGGGCACTAACCGGGAGCGGAATCTACTTTCTCAATGTGACCGTTACTCCCAACACAATAAAGTTCCTCGACTTCGCAACCCGCCAGATAACCCCGATCTTCAGTCTTGAAAAGGCCGCGCCGCCCTTTGGTGGTCTGGCCATCTCCCCGGACCGCAAGGCGCTTCTCTACAGCCAGATTGACCAGGACGACTCCTACCTCATGTTAGTGAAGAACTTTCGTTAGCCCGCAGTTTTACGCTTACTGGCGGCAGACTAAAATACGATAGTCCGATGGGGCGACCGCGTGCGGTTTGTCCTGGGCCATTAAGGAGTGACTGAAAGCGAAGCACACCAGAAGCATCGAACCGAAGCAAGCTCGAAGAATATTCGACGTGAGCATGGCAAGGTCCTGCTTCTGATGGCGATGATACACCTATTCAGGCCACAGGGGATTCTTGGCTGTTGTGGACGGAATGGAGCGAACCGCTATTTGCAACTGCCTGCAAGAGAGGCGGAGACTGGATTTTTGGTTGCGAGGAATTTACGGCGGTCCATGAGGCCAAAGGCTACGTGCGACAATTCCCGAAAGGCACACGTGCGAATGGGCGGACAAAGCGACAGAGGCGAAGATTGCGCACGTGTGCGCGCCAGTCCCAAATGCCCACGTGTGCGGGTCGAACGGTTTGCCCTTCCCGAAAACCAATGCGCACGTGCGCAACGGTCCGGAAATAGGCCAAAAAGTGTTTCCGGCTGAAAAGTACGCACGCGCGCGCACGCGTGCGTGCTCCCTCACACCCATGTTGGGCCGTCAAGGGGACGGTGAGGGACGACTACCGCACGTGCGCAAAAATTTGAGAGCTTCCGCTGAGAAGGCGCCAGAGGAATCGTCTAAGTCGGAATAAGTGAGATTTCTCTTGACGAGTTTATCGCCATACGAGGCATGTGGGCGCGTGCTCGAGACCGACTTCAGTTCTTAAGTACTAACACAG
>WNFR01005623.1_pt1 | contig 12826 bp, 11 predicted proteins | sample 5400221 | NCBI WGS metagenome assembly WNFR01 (sample SAMN13153357, study PRJNA577476) | soil metagenome | isolation source: 40 cm soil under Madrone tree | place: USA:California | collected 2016-06-14
CCGTCAGCATTCCACCGCACACGACCCATGCCTGGGGCACGGCGGGACCGGGCACCGCGCGCGTCCTCTTCATCTGGCCGGTGCTCGAGCCGTTCGCCCCGGGCAAGAGCACCTACCTCGAAGGAGCGCCGCCCGCGGTGAGCTGAAGTCGGGGCCGGCCCTCAGTTGAACCGTACATACTCGAAATCGCCCGGCTGGTTGTTGATGCCGCGGGCCGGCGGGGCGATCCAGTGGGCGAATTTGCCGGGCTGGACGACGGCGGGTCCCATCAGCGAGGTTACGTAGGCGCGATCTTCGGCCGTTGGCAGCCATTTGTGCTCGTTGGCTTGCCATTCGGCCTGGCTGAGCACGCGACCGTCGGGCGAGACGCGCATATCGGCGAAGCCGCCAATGCGGCGGTTGAAGGCACGGTGCGCCAGCTTCATCTCGAAAGCGATGCCGGCGCGCTCGATCGCCTTGTTCCAGCGCACCAGGCCCCTGGCGCAGTCGTCGATATAGTCGAGCCGCAGCCGCTCGTTCAGCGCGCTGAGCGCCGGCACGGTCCTGGTGACGATCCGGCCGCCCTCGGCGTTCTCGATGTCGTAAGCAGCGCCGGTCAGCAGATGATCGTCGTCGATGCGCGTCTCGAGGTAACGGCCTTTCACGCCCATCGTGTAGTAGTTGGCGGCGTTGGTGGAGGCTTCCTGACCGAACAGGTCGAGCGACACCGAGAAGTGGAAATTGAGGTATTTCTGCATCGTCGGCAGGTCGATGGCGCCTAGGCTGCGCACATCGTCGGTCTTGTGCTCCTTCATCAGTTCGCAGGTGCGCTGGAGGATGCGGCCGACGCCGGTCTCGCCCACGAACATGTGGTGCGCTTCCTCGGTCAGCATGAAGCGGCAGGAGCGGGCGAGTGGATCGAAGCCGGATTCGGCCAGAGAGGCGAGCTGGTACTTGCCGTCGCGGTCGGTGAAGTAGGTGAACATGAAGAAGGACAGCCAGTCCGGCGTGGCCTCGTTGAAGGCACCGAGTATGCGTGGCTTGTCGGGATCGCCGGAATGGCGCTCCAGCATGGCCTCGGCCTCCTCGCGGCCGTCGCGGCCGAAATAGGCGTGCAGCAGATAAACCATGGCCCAGAGGTGGCGGCCTTCCTCGACATTGATCTGGAACAGGTTGCGCAGGTCGTAAAGCGAGGGCGCGGTCTTGCCGAGCAGGCGCTGCTGCTCGACCGAAGCGGGTTCGGTGTCGCCTTGCGTGACGATCAACCGGCGCAGGGTCGAGCGCAGCTCGCCCGGGACTTCCTGCCAGGCCGGCTGGCCCTTGTTGTCGCCATAGGCGATCTTGCGCTCGGCGTCGCGGTCGGCGAGGAAGATGCCCCAGCGATACTCCGGCATCTTCACGTAGCCAAAATTGGCCCAGCCGTTTGAATCGGTCGAGATGGCGGTGCGCAGGTAGACCTCGAAATTCGAGGTGCCGTCGGGGCCCATGTCCTTCCACCAGTCGAGGAAGTGGGGTTGCCAGGCCTCCAGGGCGCGCTGCAGGCGCCGGTCGCCGGCGAGGTCGACGTTGTTGGGAATGAGCTGGCTATAGTCGATGGCCATATCTGCCTCCTTATGCCCGCTTGCGGTCGTATTTGCTCTGCTTGCCCGTGCCGTAGAGTTTCAGCGCGCCTTCCGGGCCGGTGGCGTTGGGGCGCTGGAAGATCCAGTTCTGCCATGCCGAGAGGCGCGAGAAGATCTTGGTCTCCATGGTCTCGGGGCCGGCGAAGCGCAGATTGGCCTCCATGCCGATCAGACCATCGGGCGAAAAGCCCGCACGTTCTTCGATGGCGAGCCGCACTTCGTCTTCCCAGTCGATATCGTCGGGCGCGAAGGTGACCAGCCCGGCTTCCTCGGCAGCCGAAGCGTCGAGGGGCGCGCCGATCTCTTTCTTCAGGTCGTCGACGCGGCCGGGTTGCCCGAGAAAGCGCGACTGAAGGCGCGTCAGATCATTGCCCATGGGGTAGGGGCCGAAATTCATCGGCGTCAGCCGCAAGGTCGCCGCCGGCAGGTTGCCGCCCTCGAACACGCCTTCCAGCATGTAGGAGCGGTCGGCCGCCAGCACGAGATCGAGCAGCGTGCCGGTGAAGCAGGAGCCCGGTTCGACCAGGGCGATCAGGCTGCGGGAGCTGACATCGAGGCGTTTCAGCGTGCGCTTCCAGTAGAGCGAGATCTCGCGCACCAGCCAGTCCGACGCCTCGCGCGCCAGCAGCGTGTCATAGGCCTCGACCAGCTCGGCATCGCCCTGGCTGTGCAGCACCCAGGTGCCGATCTCGGTCTCGTTGAGCCGCAGATGCATCATGGCGTCATCGAATGAGCGGGCGAGCGCCAGCGGCCAGAACGCCGTTGCTTGCGCGTGCACGGCGGCGGCGTCCGCCGGCGGCGGCGCGCCGGGGCCGCTAAAGCGGAAATGGGCGGCGCGCAGGTCGCGGTCGATCTCGACCACCAGATGCGGATAGCGGATCGTGTCGCCTTCGATGGCGCGCTCGACCGGCGGCAAGGCGATGCCTTTCGAATCGGTCGGCCGTGGCGACTTGGCGGCGACCTCCTCGGCGATCCGGCGGGTCTCCTCGGCGAGCTTGCTCGGCGGGATCAGCGTGTCGATCAGGCGCCAGTCGCGGGCGCGCTTGCCACGCATGCCCTCGGCGGTGGTGCAGAAGAAGTCAGCGTGGTCGCGCCGCACCATGCGCTTGTCGACCAGGCGCGTGAGGCCGCCGGTGCCGGGCAGCACCGCGAGCAGCGGCAGCTCGGGGAGAGAGACCGCGCTCGATCCGTCATCGGCCAGCAGGATCTGATCGCAGGCCAGTGCCAGCTCGTATCCGCCGCCCGCGGCGATGCCATTGATCGAGCAGATATAGGCCTGGCCGGAATGCTCGGTGGCGTCCTCGATGGCGAGCCGTGTCTCGTTGGTGAATTTGCAGAAATTCACTTTGTGGTCGTGCGTGCTCAGCCCCAGCATGTTGATGTTGGCGCCCGAGCAGAAGATGCGGTCGCGCAGCGAGCGGATCACCACGGCGCCTACCTCTGGATGCTCGAAGCGCAGCCGCTGGACGGCGTCCGCCAACTCGATGTCGACGCCAAGATCGTAGGAATTGAGCTTGAGCTTGTAGCCGGGCTTGAGACCGGCATCCTCGTTCACGTCCATGGTGAGATAGGCGACGCCCTTCTCGACGCTGAGCTTCCAGTGCCGATAGCGCTCCGGCGCGGTGCGAAAGTCGATTTGCGTGGCGTCGGCCATGGCGAATCCTATTTGCGTAATCCGGTACTTAAATACCTATTTACTTTCTCCGCTGCAAGGCCATTCTGTCAACAGCCATGGTCACCACCCGTCCCGCCTTGTCCACCGATTTGCCGGCTATTTCCGCGCTCGACGCCCGGCTCACCGGTACTTCCAAGCCCGATTATTGGCGGGAGCGACTGGGACCGGGCCTGCATTTCCTGGTGGCGGAGACGGAGAAGGGCGCCTTTGCCGGCTTCATCGCCGGCGAAGTGCGCGCCTGGGAGTTCGGCCAACCGCCCGCCGGCTGGGTTTTCGCTATCCAGATCGATCCCAAGGTCCGCCTGCGCGGTGTCGGCAGCGCCTTGTTCGAGGCGCTGGTCGCCCGCTTCAAGGAGGAGGGCGTGACGCGCGTGCGCACGTTGGTCGACCGCAAGGATCACCTGATCCTGTCGTTCTTCCGCGCGCAGGGCATGGTCGCGGGGCCGTCCCTGCAACTCGACAAGGATCTCTCATGAGGGATTTGTCGTGAGCGTATCGCGCTCAGCTTCTCCCGGACCGCGAGCCTCCGGCTCGCCCCTCCTCATAAGCGAGCCGGAGGCTCGCGGTCCGGGAGAGGCTGATTTCCGCCGGCTCGAACGGAGGGCGGCGTGAAGCTGCAGACCGCGACCCGGCTTGGCCTTTACGCCGTGCTCGAGCTGGCGCGCGATCCCGAGCGCACGCTTTCGTCCGCCGATCTCGCCGAGCGCTTCGGCGTGTCGAGCCACCATCTCGCGAAGGTGCTGGGCACGCTCTCCAACGCGGGCCTGGTGCGCGGCGGTCGCGGCGCCGCGGGCGGCTATCGCTTCACCGGCAATCGCCGCCGTACGACCCTGATGGATATCGTCGCGCTGTTCGAACCGGCCCCCGGCAACCGCGCGAAGGAACCAGGCGAGGAAACGGAGATCGGCGCCGCGCTGCAGCGCGTGCTGGTCGAGATCGACGAGATCGCCGAAGCGACGCTGAGCTCGATCACGGTGGAGACGATGCTGAAGAGCAAAGGTTCCTCTCTTCGTTCGGGATGACAATTTTGGTTTGGCGCAAGACGTGCGCTGCAAATCCGGTGTCATCCGAATGAAGGGAGGGATCCCTGCCAACGGCCTTCCCCGGCCGCACACGCAGGCTCATTCATGAGAAATCCACATAAGCGTATACGCATTATGCCGTCTAATCGAATACCGCGGCACTCCATATAACAGATCCCTGACCCGCTCGCGGACGAGCGGGAAGGTGGGGGCCGGTCTGAGCGCGATATTCCTTGTGAGCGCCTTCGTCGTGCTGTGCTTCGTACCCCATCGCGATGCGGCTGCTCTCTGCAGAAGCGTCGACCCCCTGGAATTGCCGATCCAGCCATAGCCGCGAAAATTCATCTACGTGAGGCTGAAATGAAATTACTCGCCGCAATCGCATCGCTTTCTTTTCTCGCCGCATCGTCGGCACATGCCGACGAGTCGAAAGCCTTGACTGGTTCTAAGTCGACTTCATCCTTGGAGGATAATCGAATGGTCTCACCTGCCCTTGAGCGATACAGGCAAAGCACGATCGGGGATTTGTGGCAGCGGCCTGGTCTGTCGTCCCGGGACCGCAGTGTCGTGACGCTGGCCGTCTTGATCGCGCGCAATCAGACGCTCGAGCTACAGGACTGCATTTCCCGGGCGCTCGATAATGGCGTAAAGCCCCGCGAGATTTCCGAGATCATCACGCATCTCGCGTTCTACTCCGGCTGGTCGAACGCCATGGCCGCTGTTGCGGCGGCAAAAGATGTCTTCACCGAGCTCAAAATCGGGCCGGATCAGCTTCCCTCGGCTTCACCATCGCTCCTTCCGCTCGATGAACGGGCCGAAGCTCAGCGCGCCACTCGTGTTGGACAGCAGTTCGGGGCGGTAGCTCCGGGTGTCGTACAGTACACCACGGAAGTTCTGTTCCGCGACCTGTGGCTGCGGCCCGACCTTGCCCCCCGCGATCGGAGTCTTGTCACTGTCAGCGCCCTGATTGCATCCGGCCAGGTCGCTCAGATTCCGTATCATCTCAACCGGGCCATGGATAACGGTCTTACACAAGAGCAAGCATCGGAAATGCTGACGCATCTGGCGTTCTACGCGGGCTGGCCGAACGTGTTCTCCGCGCTTCCGGTCGCAAAGGAAGTGTTCGAGAAGCGGCCGCGCTAGAGAATGCGAAATAGCCCGGCGCTCAGTCCCGGTAGCGCAACGCGTCGACCAGCAGGGCAAAAGCCGCAGAGGATTGCCTGCGGCTCGGATAGTACAGATGGTAGCCCGAGAGCGGTGAGCACCAGTCCTCGAGCACCTGCTTGAGGCGACCTCTCGCGACATGGGATCGCGCCAGATCCTCCGGCACGTAGGCGAGGCCGAAGCCCGCGAGCGCCGCCGTGAGCATCTGGTTGGTGCCGTTGAAGAAGAGTTGCCCTTCGACGCGCACTTTCAGCTCGCGACCATCTTTCTCGAATTCCCACGCGTATAGGCCGCCATGCGTGGGCAGGCGCAGATTTATGCAGTTGTGCCCGATCAGGTCCTGCGGTCTTCGGGGGACCGGCCGCTGCCTGAAGTAGGACGGGGCACCCACGACCGCCATGCGCATGTCCGGCCCGATGCGCACGGCGATCATGTCCTTCGCCACTTGCTCGCCGCCGCGAACGCCGGCGTCGAAGCGCTGGGCGACGATGTCGGTCAGGCCATAGTCGATGACGATCTCGATCTTGATGTCCGGATAATGCCGCAGGAACTTCGCAAGCTTCGGCCAGAGGATCGTGTCGGCCACGTAGTCGATGGCCGTGAGTCGAATCGTGCCGGCGGGTTTCTCGCGAAACTCGCTCAAGGCGGTGAGTTCGACATCGATCTCGTCGAAGCGCGGCCCGATCGTCTGAAGCAGCCGTTCGCCGGCTTCCGTCGGCGAGACACTGCGCGTGGTGCGCGTCAGAAGCCGGACACCCAGACGGGCTTCGAGCTCGCGAATGGTGTGGCTGAGCGCCGACTGCGATACGCCGTGCTTCGCCGCTGCCTTCGTGAAACTCCGCTCGCGGCCCACTGCCAGGAAGGCCAGAAGGTCGTCCAGATTTCCGCGTTGCATTTATGGGACCCGCTCATAAGTTCATGCCGATTATGATGGGTAGTCGCGGCCCACGCGCGCGCTAAATCATGGCCTGTCACCATTACGGGAGACAGAGCCATGCCAACTTTCGATGCAGACGCCCTGCGCGAGTTACGCGACCTCGAAGAGATCGCGATTCGGACCGAGAGGCACCCTCAGAACGCTGTGGTGATCTGGGTCGCGGTGGCCAAGGGCGAGGTCTTCGTACGCTCCGCCCGCGGCACCAAAGGGCGCTGGTACAGCGACGTCGCGACGGGCGGCGGCGCGACCCTTGAGTTCGCCGGTCGACGACTACCGGTGCGGGCAGTTCCCGCGACCGACCAGGCGTCGATCGACAGCGCCAGCCGCGAATATCTGCGGAAATACCGAACGAGCCCCTATGCGCAGTCGGTGTTGCGCCCCGACATCCTGCCGACGACGCTCCGGCTCGAACCCCTTTAAGGGAGAACGATCATGGAAATCAGACGAAACGGCTCGCAGCCTTCCAACAAGGGCCCGGCGGACTGGTTCACCGGCACCGTGCGCGTCGATCCCCTGTTCCAGGCGCACGATCCGGCACGCACCAGCGGTGCCAGCGTCACTTTCGAGCCGGGCGCGCGCAGCGCGTGGCATACGCATCCAATGGGCCAGACTTTGATCGTCACCGCAGGTTTCGGTGACGTGATTTGGACCGCGCCGGGCGAAAAGCACTGGCACGGCGCCAAGGCCACATCATCGATGACTCATATCGCCATTCAGGAGGCGTTCAACGGCAAGGTCGTCGACTGGATGGAAAAGGTCGGCGACGACCAATACCCAAACTTCTAAGTCCCCGGTCGAAAAGAACCATCGTGAGCAAGGTCTGGTTCATCACAGCGCCGGAAGCGGCATCGGCGCCAGCCGCCTGGAAACAGGGCAGTGCCCCTTGTCCGATGCCAAAATCACATTGACTTTTGTTGCGATTTTCGCAATACTGCCATTGCAGGGGACCCGGACCCGGGGCGCTTTGAACCGAGGCGCCGAAGCGCGGGGACCGCGGGAGACGCCGCACGCAGGGGCGGATCGAGCGCGGCGCGGAGACGCCGGCGCCCCCGGTCCGAGTCCGCGAGTTCCCTCGAGTCCGTTCTGCCACATCACTGCGTCTGACCCCTCCGGCTCTGCGGGCCACCTCCCCATTTGAATGCTACGGCATGGACACATCTTCTCAGAGGCTTTCAGCTCATGCTCCCTCTCCGCCCACGTCATCGTGGGGGGAGAGGGTCGGGGTAAGGTGGGTCTTTTTTCCCACATGCGCACTGCTCTGGAACGAAAACCACCTCACCCTCCCCACGCTTACGCGCGGGTCCCCTCCCTCTCCCCCGCAAAAGCGCGGCGGAGAGGGCCCCCGAGAAATGTGTCCACTCCGTAGCATTTGAATGGGGAGGTTGATGAGGAGGGAGCCGCATTTCGTCTCCCCATTCAAATGGGGAGCTGCCCCGCCAAGCCAGCTCTCCCTTATATTTCCCTTTTTAAAAGCGTTACCGACTGGTAACCGCCTCTAATTGTTGCGATGTCAGTCCTTGGTCCAGCCGTCGCGCGTCTGCGGCAGTTTCTTCTTCAAGAGCGCGCCCGCCACGACATTGCGCAGCACTTCCGCCGTGCCGCCGCCGATGGTGAACATGCGGACGTCGCGGGCCATGCGCTCGAGCGGCAGTTCGCGGGAGTAGCCGCGGGCACCGAAGAACTGCAGGGCGTCGTTGACCACCTGGATGGCGTTCTCGGAGGTGAAGATTTTGGCTTGGGCGGCCAGCAGCATGTCGGGAAAGCCGTCTCGGCCGCTTTCGGCGGCCTTGTAGACCAGTGCCTGGGCGGCGGAGAGCTTTATGGACATGTCAGCGAGCTTCCATTGCAGGCCCTGGAACTCGTTGATCGGCCGGCCGAACTGATGGCGCTTCTCCGACCAGTCGAGCGCCAGGCCATAGGCGCCCTGGGCGATGCCCAGCGCCACGGTGGCAGCACCCACGCGCTGGCTGTTGTAGGCGGTCATCAGGTCGGCAAAGCCCTTCTTGAGGCCGCGCGGCGGCATGACCAGAGCCGAGGGCGGCAGCTCCATTTCCTCGAAATCGATCACAGCCTCGGGGATGCCGCGCAGTCCCATCGTTGGCTCACGCTTGGTGATCTTGAGGCCCTGCGCCTGGTCGCGGATGGCTAAAAAGCCGCCGATGCCTTCGAATTCGCCTTTCTCGTCGTAGACCTTGGCGAAGACCAAATGCAGGCGGGAGACGCCGCCGCCGGTGATCCAGTGCTTGCGGCCATTGACGACGTAGCGGTTGCCGCGCTTGTCGGCGCGCGTGGTCATGCCGTTGGCGTCGGAGCCGGCATCGGGCTCCGTGATGCAGATGGCGGGCTTGTCGCCGGCCAGCACCATGTCGGCCGCCATTTTTTTCTGCTCTTCCGAGCCATAGGCCATGACCGCGCTGATGGCGCCCATGTTGGTCTCGACGGCGATGCGGCCGGTGACGGCGCAGGCGCTCGAAAGCGCCTCGATCACGAGGACCGCGTCGAGCCAGTTCTTGCCCTGGCCGCCATAGCGGATGGGGATCGTCATGCCGATCAACCGCGCGTCCTTCAGCAGCTCGACATTGTCCCAGGGATATTGCTCGGTCCGGTCGACCTCGGCGGCGCGCGCGGCGACCGGCCCGCGCGCCAGTTCGAGCGCCCGCGCCTGCAGCTTGATCTGGTCCGGTGACAATCCGGTGGCGGTCATTGGAAACTTCCCTGCGCTTTGTGATCGACACTATAGACCGCCACGGTCCCGCTGCGGCCGCGGATCGTGACATCCCCCAGGCTGGCAAAGACGAAGCTGTCGCCACAGCCGGCTTGCGTGCTGTGCGACACCAGGATGGTGGTGCCGTGTTCCTTGTTGAGCTGCTCCAGCCGCGCCGCCAGATTCACCGCGTCGCCCAGCAAGGCGAAGCTCATGCGCTGGCCGGCGCCGACCGTACCGCCGATCAGCGTGCCGGTGTTGATGCCGATGCGGGTGGCAAAAGCCACTCCGCTATCGCCGAAGGTGCGGCTGGAGACGGCGCGCTGAATGTCGATGGCGGCGCGCACGGCGGCGGGCGCATGGCCCTCGCAGGCGAGCGGCATGTTGAACGAGGCGAATAGCCCGTCGCCGATGAAGGTGTTGACTACGCCGCCATAGGCACGGATCGGTGCCAGGACGGTCTCGAGATATTCGTTCAACGCCGCGACCAGTTGGTCGGCCGGCAGCCACTCGGCAATGCTGGTGAAACCCTCGATATCGGTGAACAGGACTGTCGCCTCGCGCGTCTCGCCCGCCAGCGCCCCGTCGCCCTGGCTGCGCAGGATGGCGGTGGCCACGCTTTCATCGACATAGCGGCCGAACGTCTCGCGAATGCGTTCGCGTTCACGCAGGCCCTCGACCATGTTGTTGAACTGGCCCGTGACCTCGCCGACCTCATCGTTCGAGGTTACCGGCACGCGCACGGCGAGGTCTCCGCCGGCAACCGTCGTCATGGCGTCCGACAGGTTGCGCATGGGCCGCAGCAGCGAGCGGCTGACGAAATAGCCCGAGATCACCACGCCCAGCAGCGCCACGCCGACATCGTTGGCAATCTCCATCTGCAGGCGCTCGCCGTTATAGGAGAAGAGGTCGACCATCACCGCCGCGAGCGGCGCAATCGAAATGACCAGCAGCGCCACGATCAATTTCTGCGTGTAGCTGCCGAAGAAAAGCTCGAGATTGCGGCCGTAGTGGCGGAAGATGAAGGTGCAGAGTCCGGCGAGATAGTCGCTGACCACGAAGTAGGTATAGGTGAAGTAGAAGACCGGCAGGATGATGCAAACCGAGATGAAGTCGGCAATCGTCGATTTGGGGATCAGCGGATCCGGCAAGAAATAGCTCGACGACAGGCGGAACACTGTCAGCACGAAGGTCAGCAGCGCGACATTGCGGGCCGTCAACAGCGGCAATTGGGTAAGGCGTCGCTGCGTCGCCTCGAAGGTCGCCTCGCCGCGAAGGTAGCGCTGGATCGGAATGAAGAGCTGACGCGCGAGCAGGAAATTGACCACGAACAAGAGGGCGATGCCCATGCCCAGCGAGCGCGGCGCGTAAGCCCAGCCACCTACGAGCACGATGAAGATCAGCGCGATTCCGATATCGATGAAGCCGACGGACGTCGCCATCCAGAGATAGCGTCGCCGGATCGAAGCGATCTCGGCCGCTGTCGCCGGCACCGTAGGTGAGAAGGTCACGGACCCTCGACGCTGTAGACGACCACGTCGCCGTCGCGGCCGGGTATGGAGGCTGCACCGAGACAGCGGGAGACGAAACCGTCGCCGGCGGCCCGCATCGTGCTCTCCGCAGCCAGAATCTGGGTGCCGTAGTGCTTGTTGAGCTGCTCGGCGCGCGCGGCGACGTTCACCGCGTCGCCCAGCAACGTGTAAGTCATCCGGTCGGCGGCACCGATCGTGACGCCGACCACCATGCCGGTGTTGATTCCGATCCGGGTCGGCAAGTGCATCTTGCGCGGCAGCTCGGCATTGCACAGAAATCGCTGGATATCGAGCGCGGCGTTCAGCGCCGCCGCGGCATGATCGGCGAGCGGCAGCGGCAGATTGAAGCTCGCGAACAAGCCGTCGCCGATGAAGCTGTTGACCACACCGCCGTGGCGTTGGATGGTCGGAATGACGACTTCGAGATAGGTATTGAGGATGCTCGCCGTCTCGGCGGGCGTCAGCCGCTCGGAGAGGCGCGTGAAGCCCTGGATATCGGTGAACATCACCGTCGCCTCGGCAGTCGTGTCGACGACCCGGCCGGCGCGCGCATGATCGTCGAGGATGGCGACGGCCACGCTCTCGCTCACATATTTGCCGAACATGTTGCGCATATAGGCGCGCTCCGACAGGCCCTCGACCATGTTGTTGAATTCGCTGGTGGCCCGGCCGACTTCGTCGTCCGAAGTGACCGGCAGGCGGACATCGAGATCGCCGCCGGCCACCGCACGCATGCCCTTGTCGAGCCGGCCGATCGGCCGGGTGAGCGCGCGAGAAATCCAGTAGTAGACGGTCGCGGCGCCGAACACGGAGGCGGCGATATCGACACTGGCTTCGCGCAGCAACCGCTCGCCGCTGTAGCTCGCAATGTCGGCGGCGAGCAGGATCAGGGCGGCGAACGAGACGAACAGCAAGGCGATGGCGATCTTGCGCCGGAAAGTGCCGAGAAAGAGGCTGAGATTGACACGGCGGGTTTCGAAAAGATGCTGGCAGAGCTGGTCGAGATAGCCGCTGACAAGGAAATAGGTCAGCACATAGTTGAAGCCCGTCGTGACGATGGACGAAGCTGCGAGGTCGAGCACAGTAGGCGCCGGCAGACCGGCATCGAAGGTAAAGCCGAAGCGCGGCAGGACATTGCGAAGTATCAGGAGCAAAACGTAGAGCGCCGCCACCAGCGTCGCGGAGTGGCGTGGCAGGGCAGCGAGCGGTGTCTCGATCTCGAAGAAGCTGGCCTTGTGGGAGAGGAAGCGCTCGACCGGGTCGATCAGGATACGCGCGCCGAGATGGACGCCGACCAGGAGAAAAAACGCCGAGATCGCCACCGCCGGCAGGAGGATCTGGAACGCGCTGTTGACCAGCACGAAGGCAAGCGTGGTCACCACATCGATGGCGAACGGCAATGCCATGGCAATATAGTAGCGCCGCACAATGTAGCGTGACGCCGTGCTGGAAGCCGCTGCGGCCATTACCGTCATGACGGCAGATATATAATGTGGAAGTGGAACAGGGCGAAGCGAAACCGCTCCGCCCCGAAGGGTCAGGTCGTCAGTTCGCGCGCGGTGATGCGGTATTTGAAAGTGTCCGGATCGAGTGAATCGACCGGCCCCACCTTGTTCTCGCCCTGCGGATACATCAGGAAGCCGATCGGCGGCTGGCTCGAGCCCGGCAGCGTCACGTCTGCTGCAGTATTGAAAGCGACCCAGTTGCCTTCCCAGGCGCCGAACAGCGTCTTGCGGGCCGCCACGACCTTGGGATTGATCATGGCGAGATTGCCTGGCGGCTCCTCGAGGACGACTTTGCGCACGTCGGCGGGATCGACCGGTGTCCAGCCTGTGTCCTGCAGCCATACTTCGGCGCGGCAATGCTGCGCCTTGGTGACGACTTCCGATCCGGCGCCCAGCGCCTTGTAGCCGAACTCCGACGGGACGACGCGGATACCGTAGACATCGCGCGCCGGCAGGCCGGCCGAGCGGGCGAGGCCGACGAACAGGGCGTTGAGGTCCGCGCACTTGCCGTTGAGGTTGCCGGTCTTGATCATCGAGGCGATGTCGCCGACGCCGCAGCCCAGGGTTTTCGGATTACGGAAGGTGTTCTCGACCACCCACTCGTAGATCGCGCGCGCTTTGTCGATGTCGCTTTTCTTGCCACGCACGATGTCGTCGGCGGTGTCTTTTACCAGACCGTCGGTCGG
>WNFR01008697.1_pt1 | contig 12826 bp, 9 predicted proteins | sample 5400221 | NCBI WGS metagenome assembly WNFR01 (sample SAMN13153357, study PRJNA577476) | soil metagenome | isolation source: 40 cm soil under Madrone tree | place: USA:California | collected 2016-06-14
GGTGGCCGAGACACGCCGATCGATCAGAACCGCAAAGGAGACCGCGCTGATCGAAAACGCCACAATCGCGAACATCAGTCCGACCGCGCACCACTCTGCAAGGAACCGGTGTCCCCCTGCCGTACTGACATGCCTAATCCCGGTGCGGCAAATCGCTACGTCCTGGAAAACGCTCACCAGATCGAGCCAATAGCGAGTGGCGACCAGCACCAGGGTGCGCGCGGTCTTTCACGCCGATTTCTAGCTAAATCCTCGATCGTTCGCTTTGGTCGGATGCAGAGATTGACCGATTGCCATCGCTGCCGCCGATAACGCGACGCCGAGCTATGCAGGAAGTGATGGGCGCTCCTCAACCGGACGCGGCCAAGACCTGGCCCGACTTCATCCATTCGTCCGAGGCGCTGCAGATCTTCGCGCACTATGGCTTCAACATCTGGCCGTACTCGGCGGTGCCAATGAAAGGGTACTCGCAGCTGCAACGAACGCGTTCGCGTTGCTGGGCTTATTGGTTGTGCCATTCGCGTGGAGAACAAGTCACGCATCAACAGTGGCGATAAAGGCGCATTGATGGGAAAGAAAACTCGAAAGCAAAATTCTCAAAAGTAGGGCCAAACAATTTGGCCGACAAGATTTATATGGCGAAATTGCGCCAGAATTGACGGTCAAAATCATAACCGTCCTCGATCTCTGATGAAGTCGAGGTGATGACCAGAGGGGCTTCTAGAGAGCCGACGTCGCCGCTGTCGCTGGCCTCGCATTGGTCAAACTGTCCGCCAAATAATTAGCCAACTCGCTGACGACTCGCGAATTGCTGCGCCGGCCGTGAGAATAGACCAATTCCACCGTTGGCAGTTGCGGCAGACGCATGCCGCGCATCCACGGCGAACTGCTCAAACTCGGGTTTAGCGTCGCTCAATCAAGCGTCGCCAAGCACGTGGTCAAGCGTCGTGGACCGCCCAGTCAGGGGTGGGAGACCTTTTTGCGAAACCACGCTCCGGACATTGCCGCCATGGATTTGTTCGTGGTCCCGACCATCGGCTTCAGACTGCTGTATGGCTTTGTCATCGTGCGGCTTCATCGCAGAGATCTCGTATGGATCAACGTCACAGCCAACCCGACAGCGGAGTGGGGTTGCACGCCAGATCACCGAGGCATTTCCTTGGGATGGCGCTCCGCGTTATATGATACGAGACCGCGATCGGATCTACGGCGCCATTGTCACACGCCGACTTCGCGCCATGGGCATCCGAGATAAGCCAATTGCACCAGCCTCGCCCTGGCAGAATGGCTTTGCCGAACGGATTATCGGATCGATCCGGCGCGAGTGCTTGGACCACATTGTTGTTTCGGGCGAGGCAAATCTGCGCCGCATTCTAAAATCATACGCAGATTACTACAACTCCGTCAGAACACATCGGTCTCTGCACAAGGATGCGCCGATTTCTCGTCCGACTCATCAGGCCGGAATGATTCGTTCACACCCGGTCCTCGGCGGGCTTCACCATCACTACGTTCGGATTTGAGTTTTCGGTACACACAGGGTGGCGGAATTACCGGGCTTACAACTGTTGCTGCCTTACTTGCTTTGTTTGAATCTCGCATTTCAGTGAGCATGTTCGAGCAGCTTCTGGATGTTTGTCCAATTCAGCAAGGAGCCGATGGTCGATGGCTTCACCCAAGGATAAGCTGCGCCGCTTACGCGGCCACCCAGCTCACTGCTTCAGATTTCTGGTCTTGACCGCAATCGCGGCCGCCGCGGTGCGGTTCTCAACCCCGAGCTTGGAATAGATCTGCTCGAGATGCTTGTCGACGGTTCGCGGGCTCAAGCCCAGGATCTGCGCGATGTCGCGATTGGTCTTGCCTTTGGACAGCCACGACAGCACTTCGCCCTCGCGCGTCGTCAAGCCAAGTTCGCTGGAGAATTCCGCCGGCGCATCGGCGCCGGAATCCTTGGCGAGACGCAGCAGGAACTCGTTCGGGCCGAGCTTGCCCATATATTGCAGCCTGAGCAGCTCATTGCCGGGAAACGCCGCCATGGCCTGCGCCTTCGATCCGGCCTTGCCCTTCTGCGCCTGCTCCAGCCATTGCGGCATCGGATCCGGCAGCACGAAGTCGTCGTCGGCATCGGCCGCGAGCGTATCCGATAGCAATTTCTGCGCCTGCGGCGTCGCCCACATGATCTTGCAAACGCTGTTGACCGCGAGCAGATAACGGCCGGAGACGTCGAGTGCGGCGCGGGCGCTCTGCGTCAGCCGCGCGTTGGCGAGGTGAACGCGGATCCGCGCCAGCATCTCTTCGATTGCGATCGGCTTGGTTACATAGTCGACGCCGCCGGCCTCCAGCCCGCGGACGATGTGTTCGGTCTCCGCGAGCCCGGTCATGAAGATGATCGGGACGTTGTCGAGACCGGCGTCGCGCTTCAACCGTTTGCAGGTCTCAAAGCCGTCCATGCCGGGCATGACGGCGTCGAGCAGCACGATGTCGGGCGTGATCTGGTCGACGATCCGCATCGCCGCGGCGCCGTCGAGTGCGACCATGACGGTCATCCCTGCGCCATCGAGCGCGTCGGTGAGCAGGCGCAAGGTCTCCGGGGAATCGTCGACGACGAGGGCGACGTCGCGCTTTTTGGGTTCAATGATCATAGCTGTGCAGGGTCTTTAGCGTCGCCATGTACTGATCGAGATCGAAGCGGTCGACCAATGAGCGCATTTGCGTGACGAAATCGGCATGCTCGGGATGATCGTTACCGATTTCGTCCAGCTTGACCTGGATGGCGCGGATGTAACCCAGATCTACTTCACACTCCCACTCGATCTTGAGGAGCTGGCGAACGGTCTCCAATAGCCGTGGAATATCGATCGGCTTCATCAGATAGCCGTCGTGGAAGGGCTGCGCCAGCGGTGTGCCGTGCGCCTCCAGCGCGCTGGCCGACACCATCAGGATGCGGGCCTGATGATGGCCGCTTTTGCGCAGCGTTTCCGCCACGTTCCATCCGTCCATGCCGGCCATCGAGATATCCAAAAGAAACAGATCGGGCCGGCAATGCTGCGCCAGCGCCAGGCACGCAGGGCCATCGGGCGCGCTGAGCAGGATGAAGCCGAGCGGCGTCAGCACTTCGCGCAAGAGGTCGCGATGGGTCGGGTCGTCGTCGGTGATCAGGATCGTCTTGCGCGGGCCGTGATAGCCATAGATCGGCGCCCCAACCGGCGCGATCCGCGTCGGATTGGTGACTTCCGATAGCAGGATTTTGACGCGGAAATTGCTGCCCGTCCCGACCGTGCTGGTCACCCTGATGTCGCCGCCCATGACGCCGGCGAGCAGCCGGCTGATGGTGAGGCCAAGCCCCGTGCCGGTCTGCGGCTGCGAGACGCCGAGCGCGCCGCGCTCGAACGGCGCGAAGATGCGTTCGAGATCACCGGCCTGGATGCCGGGACCGGTGTCGATCACCTCGAATTCCGCAACCGGGCTGCGATAATGCACCACCAATTGCACGCTGCCGGCTTGCGTAAACTTGATGGCGTTCGACAGCAGGTTGATCAGGATCTGGCGCAGCCGCTTCTCGTCCGCATAGACCACCACGGGCAACACGGCCGGGCGCTTGAACACGAAGTCGATGCCCTTGGCAGCGGCCTGCAGGCGGAACATGCCGACCAGCTGATCGAGGAAATCGCTCAGGCGCACTTCGTCGCGAGACAGATAAAGTCGGCCGGCTTCGATCTTGGAAATGTCCAAAATGCCGTCGATCAGTCCCGACAAATGATCGGCGCTGCGGCGGACCACGCGCACCTGGTCGCGCGGCTTGGTGTTGAGGCTGGAATCCTGCTCCAGCAACTGCGCATAACCGCTGATGGCGTTGAGCGGCGAGCGCAGTTCGTGGCTCAATCCAACGACATAGCGGCTCTTCGCCAGATTGGCGGACTCCGCGACTTCCTTGGCGCGCTGCAATTCGGCATCGGTGCGCTTGTGCGCGTCGATTTCCTGGATCAGGAGCGCGGTCTGCCGCCGGGTTTCCGCTTCCGCGGCGCGCCGGCTTTGCTGCGCCAGCACGAACAGCCAGGCGACCACGCCGATGATGATGGTCAGCGCGAAGAACACCTTCCAGAGCACGTCGGATAGCTGCAGATTATCGGCGTGCACTGTCGCCGACGTCTGCAGATAGATCAGGCCGAGCGTCAGCCCGACTAACCCGGCGGAAACCGCGAACACGCCGAGATAGTGGCCAAGCTGCGAATTGATCCGTGCATAGATCGGCTGCGGCAGCAGTTTGCCGAGGGCCTCCGACACCTGCGCCTGGATCCGCGCATGCGGCTTGCACAGATCGTGGCAGCGGGCGTCGAGCGAACAGCACAGCGAGCAAATCGGGCCAGCATAGGCGGGGCAGGACGCCATATCCTCGGGCTCGAAGGTATGTTCACAGATACAGCACTGAATCGCTTCGATATTCTGCCAGCTCCGCTTCGGTTTGCGCGCGATGTAATATTTGCCGTCGGTCGCCCAGGCGATCAGTGGCGCCGTGACGAAAGCCACGATCAGCGCGACGAACGGCGCCAGCGCCTTCGCGGTCGGTCCGAACAGGCCATAGAACGCGCTGATCGAGACGATGGTGGCGATCGTCATCGCGCCGACACCGACCGGATTGATGTCGTAGAGATGCGCGCGCTTGAACTCCATCTGCTGCGGGCGCAGGCCCAGCGGCTTGTTGACGACGAGATCGGAGACCAGCGCGCCGACCCAGGCGATGGCGACGTTGGAGTAAAGCGCCAGCGTCTGCTCCAGCGCCTTGTAGACGCCGATTTCCATCAGCAGCAGCGCGACCAGCACGTTGAAGACCAGCCAGACCACGCGGCCGGGATGGCTATGGGTGAGGCGGGAAAAGAAGTTCGACCATGCGATCGAACCGGCATAGGCATTGGTGACGTTGATCTTCAACTGCGAGAGGATCACGAAGGTGCCGGTCAGGGCCAGCGCGAGATCCGGCTGCGACAGCACATAGCGAAAGGCTTCGAGATACATATGCGCGGGTTCGGCGGCATGTTCGGTGGTGACGCCATGGCTGAGCGCGAAGAAAGCGAGGAACGATCCGGCCAACAGCTTGAGCGCGCCGAGGATGATCCAGCCGGGACCGGCGCTCAGCAGCGCGATCCACCACGAGGTCCTCGAGGTTCGCCGGTCGCGCGGAAGAAAGCGCAGGAAGTCGACCTGTTCTCCGATCTGCGCCACCAGCGAGAACGCCACCGAGGCCGCCGTGCCGAACAGCAACAGATCGAGATGGCCGGCGGGATTGCCGTGCTCGCCGGGGAATTTTGTCCATTCCGCAAAGGAGTGCGGATTGGCGTAAGCGATCGCCGCAAAGGGGAGGATGTGAAGAATGATCCACAGCGGCTGCGTCCACAATTGAAAGCGGCTGATCAGGGTGATGCCGTGCGTGACAAGCGGAATAATGACGACGGCGCTGATGAGATAGCCAAGCGGCCGCGGAATTCCTAAGCACATCTCCAGGGCGGTAGCGAGAATCACCGCCTCGATCGCAAAGAAGATGAAGGTGAAGGAGGCGTAGATCAGCGAGGTGATGGTCGAGCCGATGTAACCGAATCCCGCGCCGCGGGTCAGCAGATCGATGTCGATGCCGCATTTGGCGGCGTGGTAGGCGATCGGCAAACCGCAGCAGAAAATGATGACGCTGACGACCAGGATGGCCGCCGTGGCGTTGGTGACGCCATACTTAAGGGTGATCGTGCCCCCGATAGCCTCCAGCGCCAGAAACGAGATCGCGCCCAAAGCGGTGTTGGCGACGCGGGCGGCGGACCAGCGCCGCGCGCTTTTGGCGGTAAAGCGCAGCGCGTAGTCTTCCAGCGTCTGGTTGGCAACCCATTGATTATATTGGCGCCTGACGCGGTCTATCCGCTGCCGCCCTGCCACTTTGGTACTCCTGACCCCAAACCCTTGCGCCTGCAAAGCCCGTCCAAAACCTACGTCGCTATTTTGCGGTGCAATATACGCGATCTTGCGTATCTGTGCACTGCACAATTCCCGTGATCCTTACCCCGCCAATAACGCGTCCTCGAACACGAATGGGGTAAATATGTCAGACGACAACAAACAGGGGCTGCAGTCGGCTTTTCGCCGAAAGCTGCTGATGGGAATGGCGGCGATTCCTGCCTTGACCATGCTTCCTCGCCCATCTTTTGCGCAAGCGCCGGCAACTTCCGCGATCAACACCTCGGGTCTCGCGGTTACCGATACTGAAGTGACCTGCGGCATTCTGCATTCGGCCACCGGCACGATGGCGATTTCGGAAACCGGTTCGATCGAAGCCGAAAAGCTCGCCATCGAACAGATCAACTCCGCCGGCGGCATCCTCGGCCGCAAGATCAAGTTCATCCAGGAAGACGGCGCTAGCGACTGGCCGACCTTCGCCGAGAAGGCCAAGAAGCTGCTGGTCAACGACAAGGTCGCGGCGATCATGGGCTGCTGGACCTCGGCATCCCGCAAGGCGGTGCTGCCGGTGGTCGAACAATACAACGGCATGCTCTACTACCCGACTTTCTACGAAGGTCTCGAGCAATCCAAGAACGTCATCTACACCGGCCAGGAAGCGACGCAGCAGATCCTCGCCGGCCTGAACTGGATCGCCAAGGAGAAGGGCGCGAAATCGTTCTTCTTCATCGGTTCGGACTACATCTGGCCGCGCACGTCGAACAAGATCGCGCGCAAGCATGTCGAGAACGTGCTGAAGGGCAAGGTCGTCGGCGAGGAATATTACCCGCTCGGCAACACCCAGTTCAACTCGGTGATCAACAAGATCAAGCTGACCAAGCCCGATGTGATCTTCACCGACGTCGTCGGCGGATCGAACGTCGCGTTCTACAAGCAGCTCAAGGCGGCCGGTATCGACCTGTCGAAACAGGCGCTGCTCACGATCTCGGTGACCGAAGACGAAATCGACGGCATCGGCGGCGAGAACATCGCGGGCGCTTACGCCTGCATGAAATACTTCCAGTCGCTCGACAATCCGAACAACAAGACGTTCGTCCCGGCCTTCAAGAAGGTGTGGGGCGAGAAGACCGTGATCGGCGACGTCACACAGGCCGCCTATCTCGGCCCGTGGCTGTGGAAATTAACAGCCGAGAAGGCGGGAAGCTTCGACGTCGACAAGATCGCGGCGGCTTCCCCGGGGGTCGAATTCAAGGGTGCGCCGGAAGGTTACGTGCGCATTCATGAAAACCATCATCTCTGGTCGAAGACCCGGGTCGGGCGCGCCAAGCTCGATGGCCAGTTCGAACTGATCTACGAAACCGCCGATCTGGTCGAGCCGGATCCGTTCCCGAAGGGCTACCAGTAAGGACGCGCGGGATCGTCCCGCGCCTTCCCCCCAATCAAGCCGCTCCCTGGCGTGGATCGCAAGTCCACGCTTAACACCCCCGCGTCGCGATCGTGCTCGCGACGCGGGACTTCCCCCGACGGAGAAACATCGATGTTCGGCGATTATTCGATTGGCGATCTGGGATCCATCTTCGTCATGCAGGGTTTTGCGGGCCTGATCCTGTTTTCCGTCTACGTGCTGATGGCGCTCGGACTTGCGATCATCTTCGGGCAGATGGGCGTCATCAACATGGCCCATGGCGAGTTCATGATCCTCGGTGCCTACGTGACCTGGATGACATCGAACCTGTTCCAGACCTACCTGCCGGGTTTGTTCGCCGGCTACTTCTTCCTCGCGATGATCCTGGCGTTCTTCGCGTCCGGGGCGCTCGGCATGCTGGTCGAATGGGCGCTGATCCGGCATCTCTACAAACGTCCGCTCGATACGCTGCTCGCCACCTGGGGATTGAGCCTTATCCTGCAGCAGGCCTACCGTTCGATCTTCGGCGCCCGTGAGGTCGGCGTCGAGCTACCGCAGTGGATGCTGGGCTCGCTGCATGTCACCGAAAGCATCGAGGTGCCGATCAACGGCGTCTTCGTGATGGCCTTGACGCTGCTGATCACGATGGTGGTGGCCTATGTCATGTACAAATCGCGTTGGGGCCGCCAGGTCCGCGCCGTCGTGCAGAACCGGATCATGGCCGGCGCCGTCGGCATCAACACCGAGAAAGTCGATCGTTACACCTTTGGCCTCGGCTGCGGCATCGCCGGCGTCGCCGGAAGCGCGTTCACCATGATCGGCTCCACGGGGCCGACCTCCGGCCAGCTCTATATCGTCGATACCTTCCTGGTGGTCGTGTTCGGCGGCGCAGCCAGCCTGATCGGCACCATCGCATCGGCATTCAGTATCTCGCAGACGCAATCGACGCTCGAGTTCTTCATGTCCGGCTCGATGGCGAAGGTGCTGACGTTGCTCGCCGTTGTCGGAATTCTGATGCTGCGGCCGCAGGGGCTGTTCGCCCTCAAGGTCCGCAAATAACAAAAGGGCTGAAGCCATGACCGACAACCGCTTTATCAATCGATCGGAGCTGATCGGAATCCTGGTGCTCGCCGTGTTCCTGGTGGTGATTCTGCCGCTCTGTCTCGATGTCTTCAGGCTCAACCTGGTCGCAAAATATCTCACCTACGCCTTCGTGGCGCTGGGCCTCGTGATCTGCTGGGGATATGGCGGCACCTTAAGCCTCGGGCAGGGGGTTTTCTTCGGTCTCGGCGGCTACTGCATGGCGATGTTTCTCAAGCTCGAAGCATCGAGCCCCGAGAACACCAAGATCCAGTCGACCCCCGGCATTCCCGATTTCATGGACTGGAATCAGATCACCTCACTGCCGTTGTTCTGGAAACCCTTTCACAGTCTCACCTTCACCATTGCCGCCGTCATCCTGGTGCCCGGCATCTTTGCCCTGATCATCGGTGCCGCGATGTTCAAACGCCGCGTCGGCGGTACCTATTTCGCCATTATCACCCAGGCGGTCGCAGCCATCCTGACCATCCTGATCGTGGGCCAGCAGGGCTATACCGGCGGCATCAACGGCATGACCGACCTGCGCACCCTGAAGGGATGGGACATCCGGCCGGATCACGCCAAGATCGTGCTCTACTTCTTCGAGGTCGGCTGCCTGTTCGTTTGCATCTTCATCGCCCAGTTCATCCGGCACTCGAAGCTCGGCCGCATCCTGGTCGCGATGCGCGACAAGGAGGACCGGGTTCGCTTCTCCGGCTACAGCGTCGCCAATTTCAAGATCTTCGCCTTCTGCGTCGCCGCAATCTTCGCCGCGATCGGCGGCGCCATGTTCGCGCTGCAGGTCGGTTTCATGTCGCCGTCCTTTGTCGGCATCGTGCCCTCGATCGAGATGGTGATCTATACGGCGGTGGGCGGCCGGCTCTCGATCCTGGGCGCGGTGTACGGCACGCTGCTGGTGAACTTCGCCAAGACCAGCCTGTCGGAATCCTTTCCCGAATTGTGGCTGTTCGGTCTCGGCGGATTGTTCATCGCGGTCGTCCTTGCCTTCCCCAACGGTCTGGCCGGGATCTGGGGCGACTACGTGCAGCCCCGCATCGACCGGCTGATCAACGCGCGCAAGCCGAAATCCGGCGACGGCTGGACCGACGGTTCGGTTGCCGACGGCGCCCCGGCGGAATGAGGAGATAGATCATGCTCATAGGTCACCAGCCCAAGGATTTTCTGCTCGCGGTCGAGGGACTGACGGTTTCCTTCGATGGCTTCAAGGCGGTCAACGACCTCTCATTCTACATCGATGACAACGAGATCCGCGTCATCATCGGCCCCAACGGCGCCGGCAAGACCACGGTGCTCGATCTGATCTGCGGCAAGACCAGGGCGACGTCGGGATCGATTCATTTTCGTGACAAGGACCTCACGAAAATGAAGGAGAACCAGATCGTGCAGGCCGGGGTGGGACGCAAATTCCAGACGCCGTCGATCTACGACGACCTCACGGTGTTCGAGAACCTCGAGATCTCCTTTCCGCGCGGCCGCACGGTGTTCGGCGCGCTGACTTTTACGCGCGACGCCATCGTGCGCGACCGCGTTCATGAAGTCGCCGAAATGATCTTTCTGAAGGACCGCCTCAACATGAGTGCCGAACTGCTCAGCCATGGCCAGAAGCAGTGGCTCGAGATCGGTATGCTGCTGATTCAGGATCCCGAACTGCTGATGCTCGACGAGCCGGTCGCCGGCATGAGCGTCAGCGAGCGCGCCAAGACCGCGGAACTGCTCAACCGCATCATCAAGGGCCGGTCAGTGCTGGTGATCGAGCACGACATGAAGTTCGTCGAGGACATCGCCCACAAGGTCACGGTCCTGCACCAGGGCCAGATCCTGTCGGAAGGCACGATGGACCACGTCAAGAACGATCCCAAGGTCATCGAAGTCTATCTCGGCCACTGAAGGAACAACTACATGCTGGCTATCTCCGATCTGCATGTCGCTTACGGCCAGAGCGAGGTGCTGCATGGCCTGAACATCGCCGTCGCGCCCAACGAGATCGTGGCGATCATGGGCCGCAACGGCATGGGCAAGACCACGCTGATGAAGTCGCTGATGGGGATCGTGCCGACCAGGAGCGGTTCGGTGAACATGGAAGGCACCGAACTGTCGGCCCTCAAGAGCTACGAGCGCGTCGCCAAGGGCCTCGCCTACGTGCCGCAGGGCCGCATGATCTTTTCGGCGATGACGGTCAAGGAGAATATCGAGACCGGTCTTGTCGCGTCGGGCGAAAAGGAGGTCCCGGGCGATCTCTATGAACTGTTCCCGGTGCTGCTCGAGATGAAGGATCGCCGCGGCGGCAACCTCTCGGGCGGCCAGCAGCAACAGCTCGCGATTGCGCGCGCGCTCGCCACCAAGCCGAAAGTGTTGCTGCTGGATGAACCGACCGAAGGCATCCAGCCTTCGATCATCAAGGAGATGGCGCGCACGCTGAAACGCATTCGCGATGAGCGCGGGCTGTCGATCGTGGTCTCCGAGCAGGTGTTGAGCTTTGCGCTCGATATCGCCGACCGCGTGCTAGTGATCGAGAATGGCGAGATCGTCCGCGACGATCCGCGCGAAGGCATCGATGCCGCGCAGATTTCGAAATATTTGTCCGTCTAGAGCATGATCCGGAAAAGTGTGCAGCGGTTTTCCGAAAAGATCATGCTCAAACAACCAACTCTTAACCTACGCCAGTAAAAAGGGGAGCATCCAATGCCAGAGACACTGATCAAGGTCGATCTTTCGAAGTCGGCCTACGACAACGACATGATTCACAACCGCTGGCACCCCGACATCCCGATCGTGGCGTGGGTCAACCCCGGCGACGACTTCATCATCGAGACCGTCGACTGGACCGGCGGCTTCATCAAGAACAACGATTCCGCCGATGACGTGCGCGACATCGATCTGTCGATTGTGCATTTTCTGTCAGGCCCGATCGGCGTCAAGGGTGCCGAGCCCGGCGACCTCCTGGTGGTCGATCTGCTCGACGTTGGACCCTTGAAGGAAAGCCTGTGGGGCTTTAACGGCTTCTTCTCCAAGCAGAATGGCGGCGGCTTCCTGACCGATCATTTCCCGCTGGCGCAGAAATCGATCTGGGACATCAAGGGCCTCTATACGTCCTCGCGCCATATTCCCGGCGTCAACTTCGCGGGGCTGATCCATCCCGGCCTGATCGGCTGTCTGCCCGACCCGAAAATGCTCGCGACCTGGAACGAGCGCGAGGCCGCGCTGATCGCGACCAACCCGACGCGCATCCCCGGCCTCGCCAATCCGCCGTTCGCGCCGACCGCGCACGCCGGCCAGGCGAAGGGCGACGTCAAGGCCAAGATCGGCGCCGAAGGCGCCCGCACGGTGCCGCCGCGCGAGCATGGCGGCAATTGCGACATCAAGGACCTGTCGCGCGGCTCGAAAATTTACTTCCCGGTCTATGTTCCCGGCGGCGGGCTCTCGATGGGCGATCTGCATTTCAGCCAGGGCGACGGCGAGATCACCTTCTGCGGCGCGATCGAGATGGCCGGCTGGCTGCATCTGAAGGTCGACGTGATCAAGGACGGCGTCGCCAAATACGGCATCAAGAATCCCGTGTTCAAGCCGTCGCCGATCACGCCGAACTACAAGGATTACCTGATCTTCGAGGGCATCTCGGTCGACGAACAAGGCAAGCAGCACTATCTCGACGTCCACATCGCCTATCGCCAGGCCTGCCTGAACGCGATCGAATATCTGAAGAAGTTCGGTTACTCCGGCGCGCAGGCCTATTCGATCCTCGGCACCGCGCCGTGCCAGGGCCACATCTCCGGCGTGGTCGACGTGCCCAACGCCTGCGCCACGCTGTGGCTGCCGACGGAGATTTTCGACTTCGACATCATGCCGTCGTCGGTCGGTCCCATCAAACACATCAAGGGCGACATCCAGATGCCGCTCTCGCCGGACAAATGATCCCTGCGCGACGGGGTGCGGGACGGCTTGAGTATCGGCCGCCCCGCATCCGCCTCGTGAAAACTCCCAAGTTTGAAGCGCGCAAGGGAAACCAAATGCCCGTCTATGAATATCTCTGCAACGATTGCGGCCCGTTCACGGACATGCGGCCGATGGCCGAATGCGATCTGCCGCAGGACTGCCCGCAATGCGAAATTCAAGCGCCGCGCGTGATCCTGACCGCGCCGGCCTTCTTCTGCATGCCCTCCGACAAGCGCAAGGCCCATGCCACCAACGAGCGCAGCGCCAACGCGCCCAAAACCGTCGGCGAATACAAGGCGTCGCACGCACCCGGCTGCGGCTGCTGTTCCGGCAAGAAGCCGGCGCGGCTGGTGACCAAGACGAAGGGCGGCGCCAAGGGCTTTCCGACCGCGCGGCCCTGGATGATCAGCCACTGATGCCTCACGACGTCTGATCGACGGCAAACTCAAA
>WNFR01032394.1_pt1 | contig 12824 bp, 12 predicted proteins | sample 5400221 | NCBI WGS metagenome assembly WNFR01 (sample SAMN13153357, study PRJNA577476) | soil metagenome | isolation source: 40 cm soil under Madrone tree | place: USA:California | collected 2016-06-14
CCGCCACGCCCGCTTCCACGACCGTCGGCACCTCCGGCAGCACGTCCGTGCGCGTGCGCGACCCGACCGCGAGCGCCCGCAAGGCGCCCGCGCGGATATGCGGGATGAGGCCGGCCAGGAATCCCCACATGGCGCCGACCTGGTTCGAGATCACCGCCGGAATGGCGGCGCCGGTGCCGGGAAACGGCACATGGGTGACGCTGATGGCGGCCATGCGGTTGAACATCTCGCCCGCCAGGTGATTGGGCCCGCCCACGCCCGACGAGGCGAAGAACATCTCGCCCGGCCTGGCGCGCGCCAGCGCGATGTAGTCCTGCAGCGTCGCGGCCGGCACCGACGGGTGCACCACCAGCACGACGGGATTGCGCGTGAGCAGCGAGATCGGCGCGAAATCCTTGAGCGGGTCGTAGCCGATCGACGCGCTCGCATGCGGGGCGATCACCAGCGACGACTCGGTGGTGACCAGCAGCGTCGCGCCATCCGGCTCGGCCTTGGCGACCGCGCCGGTGCCGATCCGCCCGGCCGCGCCGGCGCGGTTCTCGACATAGAAGGATTGCCCGAGCACGCGTTGCAGATGCGGCGCCATCAGCCGCGCCAGAATGTCGGCCCCACCTCCCGGCGTGAACGGCACCACGATGCGCACCGGGTGCGTCGGGGTGGTGGTCTGGGCGAATGCGCGCAAGCGCAGCGCGGCGAGCGCAGCGCATGATGCGACTCCGGTGAGGAGAGCACGGCGCCCGCGCGCCCTCTCCCCGCGTGCGGGGAGAGGGTTGGGGTGAGGGGGCGTTCCGCAAAGCTCAGACTCGCGGAGGCGCCCCCTCACCCGCCATCCGCGCTGACGCTCGGATGTCGACCTCTCCCCGCACGCGGGGAGAGGTGGAGCATCGCCTGCGGCGCCGTCGCGTTTCATCGCAGCGCCTCGCCCGTCTCGACCGCCGCGAAAAACTCCGCCGCGTGCTGCACGCAGGTCTCCGGCTCGGCGGCCGCCACGTGGTAGCTGTCGCCCGGCAGCACGATGACGCGAGCGTCGGGCAGGCGCCCCGCGTAGTCGTTCACCGCCGCGACCGACTGCAATCCGCTCTCCTGGCTGGTCACGATCAGCACCGGCACGCCGATCTGCGGCAATTTCTCGTCGAGCTCCATGCCGATGCGCGCCGACGACGCGGCGAGCGCGGCGCACGCGCTGGTCCGCCCCATCAGCTCGCCGGCCCACCAGGCGACCTGCGCGGGCGGCGCCGCGCTGCCGAGCCGCGCCCGCATGGTCTCGGCCGCCCAGGCGCGCACGCCCTTCTGGCGGATCAGGTCCGCGTTGCCAGTCCCGCTGCCGCGCACCGGCGAGCCGAACAGCGCCAGCGAATGAAGCCGATCCGCATTCTGGCTCGCGAACGCGACGCAGGCCGACCCGCCGTATTTGGCGCCCACCAGATGGCATTTCGCGATGCCGAGCGCGTCGAGGAAATGCCCGATATCGGCCGCGAGCTCGTCGACGCTCCAGCCGTAACGCTCCGGCGCCGGCGAGGCGCCGAAGCCCGGCAGGTCGGGCCGGATCACCCGGTAGCGCGCCGCCAGCCGCGGCACCCAGGCGAACCAGGCGCGCGAGGATTCGGCATTGCCGTGGATCATCACCACGCTTTGCGGCACGGTCCACGGCGGGCCGAACCAGTCGTCCTCATAGGCGAGCGCGACGCCCGGCCGGATCTCGACGGTGTTCATGCCACAGGATTGTCATTGCGGGCGCAGCGAAGCAATCCCAGCCCGGGAGCTTCACAATGCCCCTCAACCTCGTCCTTCCGATCTGCCTCATCCTGAGGAGCGCGGCCGAAGGCCGCGCGTCTCGAAGGATGGGCCACGGGCGAGAGCGGTGCGAGCCGCCCATGGTTCGAGACGCGCGCTGGCGCGCGCTCCTCACCATGAGGTCGGCAAGTGTTGACCTCAGCGCCTCAATGCGTCGGGGCGCCGTCGCGCGGGGAGCGCGGGTCGCTGCCCTCCAGCACCTTGCGCAGCTGGATGGTGCGGTCCTGCGGGCTCGTGGCATTCACCACCGGCTGGTGCTTGTTGAAATTGGAGATGCCGACCTCGATCTGCAGCGAGTAGTCGGTGGATTGCCGGCCCGCATCGAAGGGCTGGCCCGACTTGATGTTCTGGAACCAGCGCGACGGATCCTGCCCGCCCGGCGGCACCATGACGCCGGCCGGGATCTCGGCCGTGCCGTGGCACGAGATGCAGGACGAGGCCGGGTTGTCGACCGGCCCGTTGAGCCGGCCCTGGAAGCCGACATGCGGAATGTGGACCGCGGGGTTGAGCCAGGTCTGGGTGAGCGTGCCGCTGCCCGAGAATCCCGGGTCGTTGCCCCACATCACGCCGACCGGCGCCACGTTGGTCCAGCCCGAGCCCGCCGGGCCGCCGGGCCCGCCTCCGTACACGAAAGTGCCGAACACCCAGCCGGTGGTGGCGGCGACGCGATCGTCCTTCACCGCGATATCGATCTGCAGCAGCCGCACCGGGAGCGCCTTGCGCGGGCTCGTCGGCGTCGGTCCGGGATCGTTCGGGTTGGCATACACATAGGCGTTCCAGGTCGGCGAGCCCTTGAGAAAAGGCACTTCCGCCGCCGACGCGGTGGTGAACAACAGCTTGGCGGCGACCGTGCCGTTGGGAAACGCCGAGGCGGCCGGATTGGGCTTGCCGTGGTCCTTCCACACCTGCCCGATCACGACGCCGCCCGGCGCGTTGTAGAAGCCGACCGCGTAGTTGTTCCACTTCTTCTTCTGCTGCGGCGCGAGCTCGCCCGGCAGCGAGACGCGCTCGCGCGTGAGCCCGTGGATGAACTCGCGGCCGTTGAGGCCGACGTCCTGCCACGGCGCGTTGTACCAGACCCGCACCTTGTTCAGCGTCGGGTCGAAGCTCTGCTCGACGCTGGAGCGGACGTTGCCCTCGTAGAAATAGGCGAGCGCGGCCTTGAGATACTCGCCCGGCTGCTTGGTCGGATCGAATTTGGACCAGGGGAATTGCGGCTCCGGCGGCGCGCTCGCCGGATAGGTCTGGCTGAGCTTGAACACGTGGCCCTTCCAGCCCGGCGTCGGCGGCATCAGGGCGTCGCAGAAGGCCGTCGTCGGCGTGTCGCATCCGCCGGTCGTGAAGGCGGTGGCGCCCGCCGCGGGCGGCGCCGGCTGCGGTTGCGCCTGGCTCGCGCCGACGAGCCCGAGCGCCAGCGCGGCCAGCACTGGCGCGGCCAGCGCCCGCGCGGATAGCGCCCCGAGGCCGGCCGTCCGATCGATCATGCGTGTCATGATGGTCCTCCCCGCGGCCTTCGCCTCATTGGCGATGAACCGGATTATGCCCGCCGGGAGTGTATATGGCCGACCGCGCCCCGCCTACCGGAAAAGCGCGTCAGGACGCGCAGCGCACACAAAATGACTCGTCATGGCCGGGCTTGTCCCGGCCATCCACGTCTTTGCGGCATAGCAAGCGCTACGCCGGATATTTCTCCAGATATTCCTCGAGCGCCTCTTTGCCCGCCCGTTGCGCCTCGACCATGGTCTCGAAGCACATGGCCGACTGCTGCACCGGGCTCGAGCGCGCCGCGCGATAGATCTCCCACCGCCACGACTTCGGCGGCGGTGCCCGCAGCTTCACCACGACTGAAAAATCGGAACGATCGAACCGGCTCATGCGGCCCTTATGGGCCGTGCCGCGAAAAAACGCCAGCGCATGTTGCGGTGATGAGGCGGCTGGCGCGAACGTTTTTTGTGCGTGACCCTTCTCGTCATGGCCGGGCTTGTCCCGGCATGACGGACGCGGAATTACCCCGCACCGGCCTCTCGCTCCCTCCCCCGCGCGCGGGGGAGGGCGGGGAGGGGGAAGCCACGACACAATTCAGCCTCGCCGGAGCGCCCTCACTTCCCCGGTTGCCCGTCCGGGCAGCGATACAGCACCGACTTGTAATTGCTGCTCTCCTCGAGGAAATCGACCGTGTCGTCGTCCTTGAGGGTGAACACCAGCGCCACGTCGAACTCGCCGCTCTGGCTCTTGCAGGTCGCCGGCGCCTTGGTGGTGCGGCCGGTGGTCTCCTTGCTGAGGAAGGTGCACGGCCCGAAATTGGACACCACGTCCTTGTCGTTGATCTTCACCAGCTTCTTGGGGTCGTTGCCGTTGCCCTTGCAGGCCTGGTTCTGGGTATAGGTGCCGGTCAGCACCGGCTCCGCCGCCGCCGGCAGCGCCGCCGCGGCGGCCACGATGAGGGAAATCGCAACAAAAGCACGCATGGCCGGCCTCGCTTTACGTCTCGCACAAGTGCAGGCCATCCACCACGGCCAGGACACGGACCCCATGGGTGCGCGGCGATTTGGGCGGCGGCGTGGCGGGGGGCAAAGTGCTCTGAAGGCGGGGGCAGTTGCGACCGCGCCAGATGACTCTTGACACCATGATTTTTGGCAAACTCGCCAATATATGATAGGAGAAAATCCACAGTTGGAATTGCGCCCGGAGCTGACCAGCGACCGGGTTCTTTATGCCGCAAGAGCGTGCGGTGAGGCGAAATGCTGGAGTGACTGGCCCACGCGAGCCGCGCCCGGCCGGCTTTGGCGACACCACCCGTCCCTGTAAATCCCCTGTATTCCGCCTGTATTAACAGGAAAATACAGGCGTCGATTCCTGTAAATCCGCGGCCGTGGGCCTGTTCTTGGCGAGTCCGGACCCCTGTTCCCGTGTCTGTTTGCAGGGGAGCAGGTCATGGAACAGGGATCGATCGTGAGCCGTGTTCGGGGACATGGCTGACACGTGCTGGCCATGAGCAAGCGGCTTCCCCCTCCCGGCCTCCCCCGCAAGCGGGGGAGGGGACGCTGGAGCCGCGGCGCCCTACCTACCCTTCAAACGCCTTGTCGATCGGCACGCGGTATCCGTTGGCCAGCCGGTTGGTCTCGTTCGCCATGCCGACCACACCCATGAGCTCGCCGAACATCGCTTCCGACATGCCGGCCTTGCGCGCCGCTGCGCCGTGGCTGGCGATGCAGTAGCCGCAGCCGTTGGTGACGCTGACCGCCAGATAGATCATCTCCTTGGTGAGCACATCGAGCGCGCCCGGCGCCATGATCTTTGGCGAGGTATTTCCAGAAGTTGTTGACGTCATCGACCTTGCGGGTGGCCTTGATGTCGTCGAACACGGCGCGGACTTGCGGGCTGGCGGAGGCGGCGGAGATGGGCTGGGGCATGCGGTGGCTCCTGGGAGAGAAGAGATGTGGCGGCGGCGCGCTGACTCTCGCTCCCTCCCCCCTTGTGGGGGAGGGTTGGGGAGGGGGGTGGCCACACATGCATGAGCAAGCGGCGCCCCCCTCCCTGTCCCTCCCCCTCAAGGGGGGAGGGAACGATAGAGCCGCGACGCGCAACGCCGGCCGCGCGGACCTGTCCGCCGTAGCGCGCAGCGCGAAGGCGGATCAATCATAGACCGTCTCGATGTAGTGCTCCGAATCCACCACCGCCTCGATCACGGTCGGGCCGGCGGCGCGCAGCGCCGCCGTCACGGCGGCCTCGAGCGCCGCGGCGTCGCGCACGCCGAGCGCGGGGACGCCGAAATAATGCGCGGGCGGCTCGCGGTAGTCTTCGGCCTGCAGCTCGGTGCCGTAGAGCGGGAGCTGGCGGCGGATCTGCTTCACCTTGATCAGCGCCAGCCAGCGGTCGTCGAGCACCACGATCGGCAGCGCGATGCGCAGACGCTTGGCGACCGCGACCTCGCCGCAGGTCATCTGGAAGCAGCCGTCGCCGATCAGGCACACGACCGGGAGATCGGGCCGCGCCAGCTTGGCGGCGATCGCGCCCGGCAAGCCGAAGCCCATGGACGACCAGCCGTTGGTGATCTGGAAACTCTTCGGCGCATGCGCCGGCCATTGCGACGCGATCTGGTGGGTGTGGGCGCCGACGTCGAAGCTCAGCACGCCGTCGCGCGGCAGCGCGCGCCGCACCGCGTCGATCGCCGCATGCGCCGTGAAGGTTGCGGCGGCCGGCCGCAGCGCGTTCGGTCGCAAAGCGACCGCGAAGGCGTCGCGATGCTTGGCGTGCCCGGCCGCCGTCCAGGCGTTGGCGGCGGCCGGCAGGGCGGCGAGCTTGGCGAGCGATGTATCGAGATCGCCCGTCACCTGGTGGGCGAGGGCGACCGACGCCGCCACGTCGACCGGCGCGATGTCGACCTGCAGCAGCGGCACGTCGCCGATCCAGGCCTCGTATTCGACCTCGATGGTGTCGTAGCCGAGCCCCACGATCAGGTCGGCCTGGCGCAGGAGCTTGCGCTGCACCTGCCGGCAGGCGCGCTCGATGCAGCCGAGGCTCAGCGGATGATCCTCGTCGATCATCCCCTTGGCCATGGTGGTGGTGCAGAAGGGCAGGCCGTGGCGCTCGATCACGGCGCGCAGGAGCTCGGGATTTGCGAGCCGCATCGCGGAGGCGCCGATCACCGCGATCGGCCGCCGGGCGGCGCGCAAGAGCTCGCCCGCCTTCGCCAAAGCCTCAGCGGGCGCGGCCGCCAGCCGGATCGGGGCGGCGAGCTCTGGCACGGCCTCGCGCGCGGGCGCCACCGCCACGTCCTCGGGCAGGTCGAGATGCACCGGCCCGCGCGGCTCGCTCATGGCGAGCTGGATCGCCTTGGCGACCGTCTCGGCGATGCGGCCCGGCTCGAGCCGCAGCGTCGCTTTGGTGATGGGCGCGAACAGCGCGTGGTGGTCGATCCACATCTGGATGCGGCGGCCGAGCTGGTCGGTGTTGAGGTTGCAGGTGATCGCAATGAGCGGCGAGCGGTCGAGGAACGCGCAGCCGACCCCGGTCGCCAGGTTGGTGGCGCCCGGCCCCAGCGTCGCCACGCACAGCCCGGGCGCCCCGGTGACGCGCCCGGTGACGTCGGCCGCAAAGCCGGCCGATCCTTCGTGCGCCATCAGGACGAATTCCACCCCGCCCCGCCGCATGGCGTCCATCAGCGGGAGCACGTTCCCGCTCGGTATCCCGAAGCCGTGGCGGATCCCCGCCGCATGCAGGGTGGCAACGATCAGATCGGCATTGTTCATGACACTGACTCTGGACTGACTCTGAACTCTCGCTCCTTCCCCCGCGCTTGTCCGCCGTAGCTCGAAGAGCGAAGGCGGACGCGGGGAGGGGCGCTGTGGTGGCCATCGGGCGGCGGGCCTGCCTGACTTCCTAATTTCGATGCGAAATCAGGGCAAGCCTGGCTCCATTCAGGGCGGCCCGCGCTGCCGTTGGGAAAGGCATTTTGGCGCCCAATATCAGCGATTTGTTCCCCGCGCCCGGATCCCTAAACTTGTATCGATCCCGGAAACATATCGCCATCCATGCGTTGAAACCTGCAGTGAACCTTTTGTGCAGATTCGCATGAACCTTTCGGGCGATTCGAGCGACAGATGATCGATAGGGCCGGCGGGTGAACAGAACTTTCACCCTCACCGAGTACCTTCGCCGCGATACGGGAGAGTCAAAAAAATGAGCTTTTCGCAGAATGCGATCCGCGCCACCCTCGCCCTCGCGGCGCTCGGGATCGCTACCGCGGCCTCGGCCCAGGGCACCAAAGGTTTCGACGGCAAGTGGAGCGTGGTCATCATGACCACCAAGGGCGATTGCGATCGCGCCTATCGCTACCCGGTCGCCATCAACGGCACGAGCCTCGTCAATGCGGGCGACGCCGCTTTCGACATCTCCGGCAAGGTCCAGGGCAACGGCGCCATCACCGTGAAGGTGAGCTACGGCGAGAAGAGCGCCATGGGCTCCGGCCGCCTGACCAGCGACTCCGGCACCGGCTCCTGGACCGGCGGCTCCTGCGCCGGCATCTGGACCGCCGAGCGCCGCTCGTAACACCGGCGGCTCTGCGCGCCGTTTCGTTTCACAGGCTTTCCCAAAGTTGTCGCAGTGCCCGGGTCAACCCCGGGCATTGTTCGTTTGGGGCACTGAGCTGGCGCTCGCTTGAGTGCGCTGCGCCAGCGCTCCCTCCCTTCAGCCCCACCCCCGAGAGGCCGCGCGCCCGCATGGTGGCCAGCAGATGCGCGAGCCGCGGCGCGGCGTCCGCGGGCGCGATGCCGGCGGGGCGGATGTTGGAGATGCAGTTGCGCTCCGCGTCGGTGGTGCGCGGGCCAGGCCGCCAGGTGAGATAGGCCCCCAGGCTGTCGGGCGCGCTCAGGCCCGGCCGCTCGCCGATGAGCACCGCGACCGCGCGCGCGCCCAACGCCTGCGCCACCGCGTCGCCGATCGCGACCCGGCCGTGGCGCACGATCACCAGCGGCGCGATGCGCCAGCCCGCGAGGCGCGGCAGCGTCGCGGCGAGCAGCGGCCCCGCATGCGACGCGACCGCGCGCGCCGACAGCCCGGCCGCCATCACGACCACGAGGTCGTGGTCGCCCGCCTGCGCCACGAGTGCGGCCTGCGCTTCGGGCGCGAGCCGGCGCCCGAGGTCGGGCCGCATCAGGTAGTGCGGCTGGTCGCGCACTTCGCTGTCCACCGTGAGCACCGGCCGCCCGAGTGCCGCCAGCTCGTCGGCGAGCCGCGGCTCGTCGAGCCTGGCCCGGACCGCATCGCGCGCCCGCGCATGCGCCAGCCGGAAATCCAGCAGCGGCCCGGTCGCCAGCGACGCCCCGCTGCGCGCCAAGCCGATGCGCGCCGAGGTCAGCGCGCGGAAGGGCGCCCAGAGGTCGGAGCTGCGCTCCGGTGTATGCTGAACGGTCGGACGCTTCGTCATGAACGCACGGCGCCTGCGCTCCCTCCCCCCTTGTGGGGGAGGGTTGGGGTGGGGGGTGGCAGCGAGGACAAACGGCAGCGCACTCGCGCATCCTCAGCGACCCCCACCCCTACCCCTCCCCACAAGGGGGAGGGGAAAGCGCGATCGCGGCAAGTGGCATGTTTTTCCATTGCGCGTCTCCTTACCCCGGGAGCAGCGCCCGAAACTGCTTCGGCAATTCACCCGGACGCACGCGGCCGCGCTCGTCCATCAACCCCTGCCGCCCCAGCCAGGCCTCGAACTCCGGCGCGGGGCGGCGGCCCAGGAGATCGCGCATCGCGAGCGCATCGTGGAAGGACGTGCTCTGATAGCCCAGCATGACGTCGTCGGCGCCGGGCACGCCCATCACGAAATTGACGCCGGCCGCCACCAGCAGCGCGAGCAGCGCGTCCATGTCGTCCTGGTCGGCCTCGGCGTGGTTGGTGTAGCAGACGTCGACTCCCATCGGCAGGCCCAAGAGCTTGCCGCAGAAATGATCCTCCAGCCCGGCCCGCATGATCTGCTTGCCGTCGAACAGATATTCCGGCCCGATGAAGCCGACCACGCTGTTGACCAGCAGCGGCGAGAACGCCCGCGCCACCGCATAGGCGCGCGCCTCCAGGGTCTGCTGGTCGACGCCGTGATGGGCGTCCGCCGACAGCGCGCTGCCCTGGCCGGTCTCGAAATACATCACGTTGTCGCCGACGCTGCCGCGGGCGAGCGCGAGCGCCGCCGCCCGCGCTTCCTTGAGCAGCGCGAGATCGATCCCGAAGGCGCGGTTGGCGGCCTGCGTGCCGGCGACCGACTGGAACACCAGATCGACCGGCGCGTCCTTGTGGATCAGCGCGAGCGTGGTGGTGACATGGGCGAGCACGCAGCTCTGGGTCGGGATGTCGAGCTTGCGGCGGATCTCGTCGAGCATGTCGAGCAGGCGGTGCGCGCGCTCCGGGCTGTCGCTCGCCGGATTGATGCCGATCACGGCGTCGCCCGAACCGAGCAGCAGGCCGTCCAGGATGCTCGCCGCGATTCCCTGCGCGTCGTCGGTCGGGTGGTTGGGCTGCAGGCGCACCGACAGGCGGCCCGCCAGCCCGAGCGTGTTGCGAAAGCGCGTCACCACGCGGCATTTCGCGGCCGCCACCATCAGGTCCTGCAGGCTCATGATCTTGGCGACCGCCGCCGCCATCTCGGGCGTGAGGCCGGCGGCCAGCGCGGCGAGCGATTCGGAAGTTGCCGCATCGGCCAACAGCCAGTCGCGCAAGCCGCCGACCGTGAGATGGGAAACCGGCGCGAAAGCGGCCGCGTCGTGGCTGTCGACGATCAGCCGCGTCACCTCGTCGGTGTCGTAGGGCACCACCGGCTCTTGCAGAAAGGTCGCGAGCGGCAGGTCGGCCAGCGCATATTGGGCCGCCACCCGCTCCTCGCTCGAGGCCGCCGCGACGCCCGCCAGCACGTCGCCGCTGCGCAGCGGCGAGGCCCGCCCCAGCAGCGTCACCAGATCGGGGAAGACGTAGCGCGTGCCTCCGATCGCGGTCGCATACATTCAAAAGCCTTCGTATTCAAAACCGCGCCGCGGCCACCAGCAGCACCAGGCATTCCGTCGCCTGCTCGAGCGCCCCCAATACATCGCCGGTCTGGCCGCCGATCTTGCGCCGGCACAGCCACGCCATGATGGCCGCACCGGCGAGCAGCAGCACCAGCGCGGTCAGGCCGGTGCGCAGCCCGAGCGCCACGAACAGCAGCACGACTCCGATCCCGATGGCGGCGGCGGCGCGCCCGCCCGGCGGTGCGCCGGCGGCGGCCGAGAGCCCGTCGCTGCGCGCCGGCCCGATCAGCCACATGAAGGCGGGCAGGCTGGCGCGCCCGGCCGCATGGGCGGCGATCAGCGCCCAGGCGACCAGCCCCGGATTCGGCAGGTCGGCGAGCGCGCCGACGCGCAGCAACAGCGCGACCCCGAGCGCCAGCGCCCCGTAGGTGCCGATGCGCGTGGCGCCGAGCGCCAGCGTGGCGGCGACCAGCGGCGGCAGGTTCAGCCGATAGGCGATCCAGTAGGCCAGCGCCCCGAGCGCGCCGATCAGCACGCCGACCAGCGGCGCCGCCCAGGCGGCGCGCGCGAGCGCGGCGCCGTCGACCGGCGTCGGCTGCGCCACCGGCAGCCGCGTATAGAAGGCGACCGCGACCCGCAGCTCGTCGAGCAGCGGGTCGAGATCGAGGCGCGTCACCCCGGTATCGGCGGCGAGCTTGCGCAGGCGCTCCAGCGGCTCTTGCGGAATCATGACGTGGATTTAAGACCCGCGGCGAAAAAATTGCTACGCCACATTCGGCGTCTGCTCTGCCGCTTGCACGGTCTCTCACTCCCTCCCCCGCCTGCGGGGGAGGGTGGGGAGGGGGCTGCAGTTTACGCCTGCGCAAGCGGCGCCCCTCCCTGTCCCTCAGGCGGGGGAGGGGACGCCAGAGCCGAAACGCTTTTCCGGAGGCCGTTTGCCCCCCACTTTCTCCTCCCTCGCCGCGCTGCGGGCGGCCTGCCTCGACCTCCCGCCGGGCGACGACGCGGCGGCGGCCGCGGTCGCGGCCCGGCAGGCGCAGCTCACCAAGCCGCCCGGCAGCCTCGGGCGCCTGGAGGACGTGGTGGCGTGGCTGGCGCGCTGGCAGGGCCGCGCGCCCCGGCTCGACCGCGTCGACATCCTGGTGTTCGCCGGCAATCACGGCGTGACCGCGCAGGGCGTCTCGGCCTATCCGGCGGCGGTCACGGCCCAGATGGTGGCGAATTTTTCCGCCGGCGGCGCCGCCATCAACCAGCTCGCCCGCCAGGCGGGCGCAAGCCTGCGGGTCATCGCGCTCGCCCTCGAGGCGCCGACCAGCGACTTCACGCAGGCGCCCGCCATGGACGAGCGCACCTTCCTCGACGCGGTCGCGCAGGGCCATGACGCGGTCGCGCGCGCGGCGCCCGCACCCGATCTCGTGTGCCTGGGCGAGATGGGCATCGGCAACACCACGGCGGCGGCCGCGCTCGCGGCCGCGCTGTTCGGCGGCGGCGCGGCGCGCTGGGCCGGCCGCGGCACCGGGGTCGACGATGCCGGGCTCGCGCGCAAGCGCGCCGTGATCGCGGCCGCGCTCGCGCGCCACGCGAGGCTGCACGACGATCCGCTGGCGCTCGCCGCCGCGCTCGGCGGCCGCGAGCTCGCCGCCCTGCTGGGCGCCGCGCTGGCAGCGCGTCGGCAGCGCGCCCCGGTGCTGCTCGACGGCTTCGTGTCGACCGCCGCGGTCGCGCCGCTCGCAAAGCTGCGTTCCGACGCGCTCGACCACGCGCTCGCCGCCCACGTCTCGGCCGAGGCCGCCCATCGGGCGCTGCTCGATCAGCTGGGTCTCGCGCCCCTGCTCGATCTCGGGATGCGGCTGGGCGAAGCCTCCGGCGCCGCGCTCGCGGTCCCGCTGCTGCGCGCCGCGCTCGCCTGCCACACCGGGATGGCGACTTTCGGCGAGGCGGGCGTGACGGGCAAGGAAGGCTGAGGTCTCTCACTCCCCCGCGATCACATGAAAAAACGTCCCCGTCACGTGGCCGCGCCGGCTGCCGGTCTCGGCCACCGCGCGGCCCTGCGCGTCGGCGATCTCGGCGAGCGGCGCGTCATCGCCCGGCGTCAGCAGCGACGCGTGATGAAACTCATGCCCGCGCACGCGCGCGCCGGCGGCGCCGATCGGGCTGGCGGCAAGGAGGCGCGCCGCACGGTAGCCGAGATGCAGCCGGCGAGCGGCGAAGCTGGTCGCGTGGCCGAGCAGGGCGGCCATCGGATGGCGCAGGCCTGCGGCGTCCTCCAGAAATTCGCCCAGCACCATGTAGCCGCCGCACTCGCCATGCACCGGGCGGGACGCGGCGAAGCGCGCAAGCCCGTCGCGAAATTTGTGCGCCTCCGCGAGCGCGCCGGCATGCAGCTCGGGATAGCCGCCCGGCAGCCAGCAGGCGTCGCAACGTTCGGGCGGCGGCTCGTCGGCGAGCGGCGAGAACGGAATGATCTCCGCACCGGCCCGCCGCCAGCCCGCGAGCAGATGCGCATACATGAAGCTAAAGGCCGCGTCCGACGCCAGCGCG
>WNFR01005627.1_pt1 | contig 12821 bp, 15 predicted proteins | sample 5400221 | NCBI WGS metagenome assembly WNFR01 (sample SAMN13153357, study PRJNA577476) | soil metagenome | isolation source: 40 cm soil under Madrone tree | place: USA:California | collected 2016-06-14
CGGCCGGCCGATCGAGCATCCGATGGTCCGCACCCATCCCGTGCACGGCTCGAAGGCGGTCTACTTCCACATCTCCAAGGCCACCCACGTGAGCGGCCTGACCCCCGAGGCGAGCCGGGCCTACATGCGCGACCTGCTCGACCGCATGATCCGGCCGGAGATCGTCTACCACCACGCCTGGCGCAAGGGCGACGTGCTGCTGATCGACAACCGCGCGACGATGCACCGGGCCCACGGCGACTACGACCGGAGCCAGAGCCGCGTGCTGTGGCGGATCATCGTCGAGGGCGATCGCCCGCGGCTCGTGTGACCGGACGCGCCATGCGCGTGGACCACATCTTCGAGGGCGGCACGCTCCTCACCATGGATCCCGCACGCCCGCGCGCGAGCGCGCTCGCGGTGGTCGGCGGCCGCGTCGCGCACGACCGGCTCGGGCTCGGCTGATCAGCCGCCCGGTGGCCGGTACCCCGCCCCCTGCGCGAGCAGCAGCGCGTCGAAGCCCTCGTCGGGCGTCATGAGGATCGTGGTCTTGAAGTCCTTCACCGCTCCGCTCCCCGCGATGGCCATGGAGAACGCGGCCGCGTTGACGTTGCTCGGCACGTCGAAGAGCACGACCACGTCGTAGTCGCCGAAGGCGTAGTACCAGGCGATGATCTCGCCGCCGAGCTTCTCCACCACCGGCCGGAGCGCCTCCATCCGGTTCTCGGGCCGCTGGACGAGCTTGTTCCACGCCGGACTGGTGTAGGACGCCTGCACCATGAATTTGGGCATCGGAGTCCTCCTGGCCGCCGCGCCCCGGTGCGGGACGCGGCGCGGGAACGGGGCTACCCGGTCTTGGCGAGGGCCCGGACGATCTCGCGGCAGAAGGCCGGGAGGTCATCGGGCTTCCGCGAGGTGATCAGGTTGCCGTCCACCACCACCTCGGTGTCCGACCACTGACCGCCCGCGTTCACCACGTCGTCTTTGATCGAGAAGAACGAGGTCACCTTCTTACCCTTGATCACTCCCGCGCTGGCCAGCATCCAGCCCGCATGGCAGATCGCGGCCACGACCCGGCCCTGCTGCGCGGCCTCGCGGACCAGCTTCACCATCGCGTCGTGGCGGCGCATCATGTCCGGGGCGTACCCGCCCGGGACGATCACCGCGTCGAACTCCACCGCGCTCACCGCGTCGGCCTGCACGTCCACCGTCACCGGATAGCCGTGCTTGGAGGCGTAGGACTTGGCGCCGCCCGCGCCCACCACCCGGACCTCGGCTCCCTCCTCCTTCATGCGGTAATACGGCACCCACAGCTCCATCTCCTGGTAGAGGTTCTCGGCCAGGATCGCCACCCGCTTCCCCTTGAGACTCATGGACACCTCCTCGGATTGTTTCCCCGCAATATACCCCGGCCACCGCGGCGCCGCGAGGTGGACCGGAATCGGTTACGCTACCGGGAACTGATGGCCGTCGCGACGTGTTCCATGGCGGTGGAGTCCGTGGCGCGGAGGGTCGCGGGGTGCGCGCTCGCCGCGATCTGGCTCCTGCTCGCCGCCTCGCCCGGCGAGGCGGCCCACGGCGTTCCGGTCACGGTCGTCACCACCGCACCCGAGTACGCCAAGCGCCTCCTCGACGGCGGCCAGCCGATCGTCTTCGTCGACCTGAGGCCGAGAGAAGACTTCGCGCACGGGCGGCTGCCCCACGCGCTCTCGGTTCCCCTGCCCGAGCTCCGCCGGCGCTACCACGAGATCTCCCAGACCGAGCTGGTGATCCTGTACTGTGACTGTCCCCCCGAGGCTCTCGCCGCCGCGTTCCGGTTCGTGGCCGGTGAGGGCTACCAGAACGCGAGCGTCCTGGCCGAGGGATTCCGCGGGTGGGTCAAGCGCGGATACCCGGTGGAGCCGCGATGAGGAGAGCGTCCATGCCGCGGCTCATCACCTTCGGTGTCCTGATCACGCTGGTCGCGCTCACCGGTGGAATGACCGCGGCCCAGGCGCCCCCGGGCCTCATCGAGGAGATGGTCCTCCTGAACAACGACTCGGTCCGGCTGGTCCTCATCACCTACGCGCCCGGCGCCGACTCCGACCTGCATCTCAACCTCGGCCCCGAGGTCACCATCGTCCAGGAAGGCGAGCTGGTGATGTTCGCGAAGGGCCGGCGCGAGGTCCTCCATCCCGGCGAGGCCCACTGGCTCCCCGACGCGACCACCCACCTGGCCCGCAACGAGGGCGACCGCCCGGTGAAGTTCTGGTCGTTGCTCCTCAAGCGCTGCGACTGACGGCGGCCGGAATAGCCGTTGACTCGCCCGGCCCCGCAGGGCTAGTGTTTGCCCGCCCATCACGACACCCGCTGTCGACGAGGAGGTCGACCATGCTGACGAGACGCTCGTTCCTGGCGCGCACCACGACCCTGGCCGTCGGCGCCGCGGCGGGGACGCCACGCCGCGCCCGCGCCCAGGAATCGAAGACCTTCACGTTCGGCTACGACCAGCCCCGCGACACCGCCTACAGCAACCTGGCCGACTTCTTCGAGAAGAAGCTCCTCGAGCTGTCGGGCGGCTCGCTCAAGATCCGGCAGTTCCCGAGCGCCGCCCTCGGTCAGGAGCCGGAGATGGCCCAGAAGGTGCGGGCCGGCGACATCGACTTCGCGATCAACGCCACCGCCAACACCGCCACGGTGGTCCCGCAGTCCGGGGTGTTCTCGCTGCACTTCATCTTCCGCGACGAGGCGCACCTCGAGAAGGCGATGGCCGACCGCGGGATCAACGACGTCTTCCGGCAGATGATCACGGAGAACACCACCGGGGCCCGCTCTCTCGGCCTCTTCACGCAGGGCTTCCGCAACATGTACGCCAAGTTCTCGGTCTCGAGCGTCAACGACATCGTGGGCAAGAAGGTGCGGGTGCAGGCCACCAAGACCGAGGACGCCTTCTTCAGCGCCTACCACGCCATCCCGGTGCACATGCCGTTCGGCCAGGTCTACACCTCGCTCCAGACCGGGCTCATCCACATCGCGGAGAACGGCAACGACGTGGTGCTGAAGAACAAGCACTACGAAGCCGCGCCCTTCGTCTCCAAGACCGAGCACGAGGCCAACAACTCCCACATCTGGGTCAGCCAGAAGACGTGGGACGGCCTGAACGAGACCCAGCGCAGGCAGATCCAGCAGGCGGCCGACTACGCGCTGCCGACCGCCAGCCGCAAGGCCCTCGAGCTGTCCACCGCGGCGGTCGCCTCGCTGCAGAAGGTGGGCGTCAAGTACCACGACCAGGTGGACAAGAAGAGCTTCAGCGTGATCGCGGCGCCCCTTCAGGATTCGCAGGCGCAGGAGCTCGGCAAGCACGCGGTCCAGCTGCTGGCCCTGGTTCGCGGCGTCAAGTAGGGTGACGCCGCCCGCCGCGCCGAGAGGCGCGTCCCCGCCGTCGGAGCGGCGGATGACGGTGCGCGCCCACCGTCACCTCAAGTGGCCCGCCTTCGACTACCTGGAGCGCGGCCTCATGGTCCTCTGCGCCCTTCTCCTCCTGGGCTTCACGGTCTGCGAGGTGGCCGACGTGCTCTTCCGCAACCTCGGCCGCCCGTGGCTGAACGCCAACGAGTTCGCGGGCGGGCTCTTCACCTGGGGCGTCTTCCTCGGCATGGGGGTCGCGGTGCGGCGCGACCAGCACTTCCGGCTCACCGCGGTCGGCGAGGCGCTCTCCGGGCGCAAGCGCATGCTCGTGGAGACCTTCAACCGCCTGGTCATCCTGGGCGTGGGCCTCTGCATGGTCTGGTTCGGCTACAAGAACTATCTCAACGGCTTCGGCAGCTTCCTGATGCCCTCGGTGACGCCGATCGCAGTCCTCTACGCCGCAATCCCGGTGGCCGGCGTCCTGGTCGCCCTCTTCACCCTGGAGGAGCTGATCAACGGCTGGCGCCACGGCTTCCCCGCCCGCCCCGCCGCCCTGCCGCCACCGCCGGGCGCGTGAGCCACATGGACAGCAATTCCGTCGCCATCATCGTGATGGTCGGGACCTTCCTCTACCTGGGCTACCAGGGGGTCCCGGTGGCGTTCGCCCTCGCCGCGGGCGCCTTCGTCACCACCGCCTTCTTCACCAAGATCTCGCTCGCGTCGATGGTCGGCCAGATGTTCAACGGCATCAACTCGCTCGAGTTCCTGGCGATTCCGTTCTTCCTGCTCGCGGGCGACATGATGACCGCGGCGAACATCACCGAGCGGCTCATCCGCCTGGCCCAGGTGTTCGTGGGCCACTTCCGGAGCGGCCTGGCCCACGTGGTGAGCCTCTCGAGCATGCTCTTCGCCGGCATCTCCGGCTCGATGACCGCCGACGTGGCCGCGATCAGCACGGTGGTGATGCCCTACATGAAGCGCGAGGGCTACGACCCCGCCTTCTCGGCGGCCCTCGTCGCCTCCGCGTCGACGATCGCCGCGATGGTGCCGCCCAGCATCATGGCCATCGTCTACGGCGCGGTAGGCAACGTGTCGATCGCGGGCCTCTTCCTGGGCGGGGCTACTCCGGGGCTCATGGTGGGCGTCGGCCTCATGATCTACAGCTATCTCTTCGGGCCGCCCGGCATCAAGAAGCCGCGGGCGACGCTCGGGGAGATGGCGGTGGCGGGACGCGCCGCGCTGCTGCCGCTGATGATCCCGATCATCATCATCGGCGGCGTGGTGACCGGCACCGTCACGCCCGCCGAGGCCGGGATGATCGCGGTCGTCTACATCCTGGTGGTGCTCCTGCCGCTCATGAACCGCGGCCACATCCGGCACCTGCCGCGCGACTTCATGGAGGCAGCGGTGCTCTACTCGCTGCCGATGTCGGCGGTGGCGGCGGCCTCCGCGGTCGGCTGGCTGCTCGCCTACCTCGGCGGGCCGGACATCGTGCGGGGCTGGATCGAGGCGGTGGCGGGCGACAACCGCATCGCGATCATGTACCTCATGGTGGTCGTGCTGACCATCGCGGGTGACTTCCTCGACGGCGTGCCCGCCATCGCGATCTTCATGCCGATCATCGTGGCGCTGACCCAGCTCGCCCACATCAACCCGGTGCACATGGGCGTGCTCATCATCGTGAGCCTCGCCTTTGGCCTGATCACGCCGCCCTACGGGCTGATCTTGCTATTGGCCGCGACGCTCGCCGGGGTGCCGTTCGCGCGGGCCCTGCGCCAGTCGGTGCCGCTCTACGGGATTTTCTTCCTCGTCATCACCCTGATCATCCTGTTCCCCGACGTCGTGCTCTGGCTGCCCCGGCTGGTCATTCCCCAGTCGGTCGGATGCTTCCCGAACCCGAGCGGCGCGGGCTTCATCTGCCCGCCCAACTAGGGCTGGATCGAGCCGGCGATCATCCCCCGTAGCCCCAGTTCCAGCACGGCAGCCGGTCCTTCCAGAACCAGTCGTCGCAGAGCGCCTCGTCGCACCGGCGGCGACAGTCCCGCTCGGTGAGATTGGCGGTGCACTGGAGGGCCTCCGCCATCCGGCAATAGCAGGCCCCCTGCGACACCGCGGGCCGCGCCGGCTCGGCGGCGCGGCCATCCGCCGCGGCGACGACGAGCAGCGCGAGCCCGACCGCGACGATCCAGGTCCCCACGATCATTGCGGCGTCCTCCCGATCTTCTTATACTCCCGCCGTATGCTCGCACGCTCGTCCGGCGTCGCCTGGCTCTGGGGGTGCCTGCTGCTGACCGCCCTCGCGCCGGGAGGCGCGGCCCACGCCGGCGAGGCGTACACCCTCCGCGCCCTGGCGCGCACCGGTGACGCGGCCCCGGGCGGCGGCACCTTCGATCGCTTCGGCCAGGAGACGCTCCCCATCGTCGCCCCGGTCAACGCGCGGGGCGAGGTCGCCTTCTTCGCGACCGTGAGCCGGGGCGGCTCCGACGAGGGGATCTTCCTCCAGCGCGCCGGCCGCCTCGTGACGGTGGCGCGCGAGGGCGACCGCGTGGCCGGGGTCGGCCGGCTCTCGGGCTTCGGCAAGCACCCGACCCCGGCGCTCAACGATGCGGGCACGGTCGCCTTCGCGGCGGCGGTGACCGGCGGACGCGCGGTCGAGGGCATCTTCGCGTGGTCGGCCGGGCGGCTGCGGGCGATCGCCACCAGCGGCATGCCGATGCCCGGCATGCCGTCGGGGGTGCTCGCGGGCGTCGACGCCCCGGTGATCAACGCGCGCGGCGACGTGGTCTTTCTCGCGACGGTGCGGCGAGGTCGCGAGTCCACCGAGGCGATGGTGGCGAGCCGCGGCGGCGTGCTCCATAAGGTGGTGGCCCAGGGCGATCCCGCGCCAGCGGGCGGCACCTTCGCGGCCTTCGGCCCGCCCGCGGTCAACGCGTCGGGCACGGTGGCCTTCGCGGCGGTCGTCGAGGGCAAGGCGGTGCCGGGGGGCATCTTCGTGGCCGGCGGCGATCGCCTCCAGATGGCGGTGGCGGCCGGCGAGGAGACCGAGATCGGCGGCATCTTCGCCAAGTTCTCCGAGCGCATCAGCCTCAACGACGCGGGGGTCATCGCCTTCCACGGCATGCTCAAGTTCGCGCCGGTGGACTCCGCCATCTTCGTGGTCGAGAGCGGCCGTCCCCGCGCGGTCGCCAGGCTCGGCGATCCCGCGCCGGGTGGCGGCACCATCGCCCACTTCGGCCTCTGGCCGGTGATCGGACCCGCGGGCGCAGCCACCTTCGCCGCGTCTATCGAAGGCGGTCCCACCTCGGTGGCCATCGTGCAGGCCGACGCGGCCGGGCTCACCCGGATCGTGGCGGTCGGCGATCCGCTCCCCGGCGGTGATCGCATCGCGTCGCTCACTCTTTTCCCGGTCGTCAGCGTGGGCCCTCGCGGCCACGTGACGTTCGCGGTCGCGCCCACCGCCACCGGCGAGGGGCCCGAGGGCCTCTTCACCGCCCAGCCCGCTGCCAGCCGCTGATCGGCCGGCCCGCTCAGTTCATGTCGTAGGGCGGATACTCGATGAACACGTTCGTCGCGGTGACCAGCACGTGGCGGGTGGTCACGCGGGCGGGCAGCGACTCGCCCCGCAGCATGCGCATCGCGAGCGGCAGCACCTCGTAGCCGTAGCGATCGAGGTAGAAGGCGACCGAGCCGATCACGATGCTCCCCCGATTGTTCGGGTCGATCTCCTTCCGATCGTTCATGCCCCCGTGGATGGTCCGGTCGACCCCGTGGCTCACGATGGCCGCGTCGTGGACGCGCCCCGCCGCCTCCACCGCCGACTTCACCGCGAGCGCGGTGGTGTCGTCGGTGGCGGCGAGGAGGAGCTTGCCGCTCGGATGCGCGGCCAGGAACTTCCCGAGGAGCGGGGCGACCTGGGCCGGATTGCCGTGGGTGTCGAGCGCGGTCACCTTCACCGCGGGCAGCCGCTGTGCGAGCGCCTCGGTGACGCCTTGGGCGCGCTCGGGCACCCGATCCGCGGTGGCCGACAGGTTGCCGACGACCACCGCGGCCGTCGGCTGCCCGCGCCAGGACCGGAGCGCGAACTGGGCGAGGGCCTGGCCGGCCACGCGCCCGGCCGCCAGGTTGTCCACCGTGTAGAGCGGCGCGCCGGGGACCGGATAGTTGAGGGCGAGGACCTTGATGCCGGCCGCCTTGAGCTTCTCGGCGATCGCGGCGTTGGCCGCGCCCGCATGGTACTGAATGTAGAGGTCGACCTTGCGGGCGATGGCCGCGTCCGCGTTCTGGAGCGCCCGCGCGTCGTCCCGCTGGTTGTCGTAGAACACCATCTCGACCGGATACGCTCGCGCCGCGAGCACGAAGCTCTCCCGGATCTCGCGCCCCGTGAAGCCGGTCGCCTCTAGCGTGACCCCCGGCTCCTCGGTCAAGTTGGCGAAGGCGACGACATATTGTCGCTGAGCCGGGGCCAGCTCGGCGGAGAAGAGCAGCAGCGCGACCACGCCCGCGGCCAGCTCCCAAACGTACGGGCGCCGGCGTCCCCTCGGGGAGGACGCCGGCGCCCGGTGCTTCACGAGCGATACTCCGGTCGAGTGATCTAGCGGATGCCTTCGATCCCGACGAAGTTGCCGGTCATGCCGACGCCCTTCGGGACCGTCATGCTGAAGAAGAAGGTGGCGCGATTGCTGGCGGCCGCCTCGGCTGCGATCAGGTCGGTGCGCACGTTCTCGATGATGTGGATCCCGTTGTCGGTCAGCAGCATCTGGTGGACGATGAAGGCTTCCTTCGGGCTCTCGCCGGGGATGACCTCGACCGCCCAGGTGTCGGTGCCGACCGCGACGATCTTCTGCGAGATCAGCCACGCGGCCGCTTCCTTGCCGATTCCGGGCTCGCCCGAGTTGTAGAGCGCGTTCTGGGCCGGATACTGCTCGAAGAGGTCGCCCCAGCCGGTGTGGATAATGACGATGTCGCCCTCGCGCAGCGTCACGTTGTACATCTTGAGCCCGGCCTGGATGTCGGCCGCGGTGATCAGGGTGCCCTTGTCGAGGCACGGCTTCTTGCACGCCGCGTTCGTCTTCAGCTTGCCCGCCTGCTGGTAGACCTTCACCATGTCGATCACCACGCCCCGGGTCGCGAAGGGCTTGAGGTGCTCGAGGCCGAGCTTGGTCATGTTGTTCTGGTTGATGAACTTCCCCATCGGGATCTGGTTGAAGTAGCAGTCCTTCCGCCCGATGTGCCCCATGCCGTCGAGGTGGGTGCCCACGTGGCTCTGGCTGAGCCAGGTGTCTTCCATGTAGGTCAGGTTGTTCTCACCGAGCGCGCCGCCGGGCGCGAGGGTGGTCGCGGTCAGGATGGTCTTGGTGAAGCGGCTGCCGAAGAGCGGCACGCCGTCGACCAGCGGATACGACATCGTGATGACCTTGCCGTCCTTGATCTCGGCGGCGGCGGCCTTGGTCACGGCCGCGGTGACGCGGTTGGTCGCGCCCGTCTGATCGTTCGGTCCCCACGGGGAGGCCGGCATGAGCGCCTTGCAGTCCGTCTGGGCGAAGGCCGCCGAGCCGATTGCGAGGACCATCAGGGCTGTTGCCACCGCTACGATCGCTCGAAGCTTCATGGCCGGGACTCCTTCTCGTCGATGAGAGAGGCACGCCGCGCGTCGCGGGGCCGACGCCGGGGGCATCCTAGTGCAGGCCGCACTACCAGGTCAAGCATCGAGCGTAGCGCACGGCGTCATGACGGCCGGCCGGCGCGCACGGGCGGCCCGGCGGGCTACTCGGCGAGGACCTTGTGGACGAGCTGGACCGCGGCGGAGCCCTCCCCGACCGCCGAGGCCACCCGCTTCATCGAGCCCGAGCGCACGTCGCCGACCGCGAACACCCGCGACAGGCTGGTCTCGAACTGGAGCGGCCGGCGGCGGAGCGGCCACTGCGCGGCCTCGAGGTCGGCGGGCGTGAGATCGAGGCCGGTCTTGACGAAGCGCTGTGGATCGAGGGTCAGGCAGTTGCCGAGCCAGCCGGTGTTCGCGTCGGCGCCGGTCATGGAGAAGACGTGGCGGATGTCGCGGCATTCGCGCGCGGTCGCCTCCGCGGACCGCCACCAGACGCGCTGGAGGCTCCCGTCGCCCTCGAGGGCCTCGATCTGGGTGTGGGGCCGGAGGGTGATCGCGGGGCTCCCCTCGATGCGCCGGATCAGGTAGCGGGACATGCTCTCCGCGAGGCCGGCGCCCCGCACCAGCAGGTGCACGTGCCGCGCGATACCGGAGAGGAACACCGCGGCCTGCCCGGCCGAGTTGCCGCCGCCCACCACCGCGATCTCCTCGCCCCCGCAGAACTGGGCCTCCACCCGCGTGGCCCCGTAGTAGACGCCGACGCCCTCGAAGCGGCCCAGGTCGGGCACGGCGAGCTTGCGGTACGCCGCGCCGGTGGCCACCACCACCGCGTGCCCGTGCACCGTCCCGCCGTCGGCGCACACGATGCGCATCCGCCGGTCCGCGCAGGCGAGGCCGACCGCCACCCGGGCCACCGCCAGCTTTGCCCCGAACTTCTCGGCCTGGAGGAACGCGCGGCCGGCCAGGTCCTGCCCCGAGATGCCCATCGGGAACCCGAGGTAGTTCTCGATGCGGGAGCTCGAGCCGGCCTGCCCGCCGGGCGCGCTGGTCTCGAGCACGAGCACGTCGAGCCCCTCGGAGGCCCCGTAGACCGCGGCGGCCAGGCCGGAGGGCCCCGCGCCCACGACCACGAGGTCGTGCACGTGCCCGTCGTCGGGCGCGCCGCTGAGGCCGAGCGCGGCCGCCACCTCCGCGTTGCTCGGGTTGCGCAGCGCCCGGTCGCGGCCCCGGCACATCATCACCGGGATCTCCGCGGCGCCGATGTGGAAGTGGTCGAGCAGCGCGTCCACCTCCCGATCCCGCTCCACGTCCATGTAGACGTGGGGATGGCCGTTGCGCACCAGGAACGCCTTGAGCCGCAGGGTATCCGCGGAGTGGCTGGAGCCGATCAGCACCACGCCGCCCAGGGTGTTGGCGATGAGGTGGGCGCGCCGCAGGGTGAAGGCGCGCAGGAACAGCTCGCTCAGCTCCGAGTCGGTCTGCACGATGCGCCGGAGGTCGGCGAGATCGATCTCGAGGAACGCGGAGGCCTCGAGCGCCTTCGCCTGGGCGAGGCTGTGACCGCCCGAGATCATGTCCACCTCGCCCAGGAACTCCCCGGCCCCATGGACGGTGATGCGCTCCTCGCCCACCCGCGCCGGGCTCGCGGTCTCCACGCGTCCTTCCAGCAGCACGTAGAACGCGCGCTTGGCCGATCCGCGCTCGTAGATCACCTCACCCGCCGCGAAGCGGCGGGGCCGGCCGATCGCGCGCAGGCGGTCGAGCTGCGCCGGGCTCAGCTTCGGAAACATCGGATCCATCCGCCCGTCCGCCGCCGCCGTGGTGTCCGCCATGGTGACCGAAGGATAGCACCGCCGTCCAGCCCCGGACCCGTGTGCTAGGCTGCGGAGGCCATGCAGAGCGCCCAGCTCGTCCTGGCTCTGCTGATCGCGGTCGCCGCGCTGGTCACGATCGCGCGGCGGCTCGGTATCGCCTATCCGATCTTCCTCGTCATCGGCGGCCTCGCCCTGGGCCTCGTACCGGGTACCCCCCGCGTCGGAATCGACCCCGATCTGATCTTCCTGGTGGTCCTGCCCCCGCTCCTCTACATCGCGTCGTTCTCCACCCCGCTGCGCAGCCTGCGGGCGAACCTCGGCTCGATCGGCTCGCTCGCCATCGGCCTCGTGGTGGCGAGCGCGCTCGCGGCCGCCGCGGCGGCGCACACGCTGATGCCGGGCATGCCGTGGGCGGTGGCCATCGCGCTCGGCGCGATCGTGGCGCCGCCCGACGAGATCGCGGCCACCGCGATCGCCGCGCGCCTCGCAGTACCGCGGCGGATCGTGACCATCCTGGAGGGCGAGAGCCTGCTGAACGACGCGACCGCGCTCACCATCTACGGCATCGCGATCGCGGTCGCGGTCGGCGGCGCGTTCCGCCCGTCGACCGGCGTGCTCACGTTCACGGGGGCCCTGGTGGGGGGCACCGCGATCGGCCTGGCGGTGGGCTTCGTGATCGGACAGGTCCGCGAGCGGATCGAGGACACGCCGGTCGAGATCACGATCTCGCTGCTGACGCCCTACGCCGCCTTCCTCCCCGCCCAGCAGCTCGGCGCCTCCGGGGTGATCGCCACCGTCGCGGCCGGGCTCTACCTCGGCCGCCGCGCCTCCCACATGGGGGGGCCCGACGTGCGGCTGACCGGCCGCGCGGTCTGGGAGACGCTCACCTTCCTCCTGAACGGCATCGTCTTCATCGTCACCGGGCTCGAGGTGCCCCTGCTCCTGCGCGATCTGGCCCCCGCGACCGCGGCCCGGCTCGTCGGCATCGGCATCGTGGTGAGCCTGGTCCTCGTCGCGGTCCGGACGCTCTGGATCTTCCCGACCTCGTACCTGGCGTGTCGCCTCCGTCCCGAGACTCGCCCGACGCGGTTATTCGCGCAGTCGCTCGTCCTCTCCTGGTCCGGCATGCGCGGGGTCGTCTCCCTCGCGGTGGTGCTGGCCCTGCCGCCGACCCTGCCCGAGGGCGGGCCGTACCCCGCGCGCGAGGCGCTCCTCATCGTGACCCTGACCGTCATCGTCTTCACTCTCCTCGGTCAGGGGCTGACGCTGCCGTGGCTGATCCGCTCCCTCCGGCTCGGCGCCGATCCCGAGCGGGGCCAGGAGGAGGCCGACGCGCGCCAGCAGATGATCGATTCGGCCACGCGCCGGATCGAGCAGCTCTACCCGGTGTGGCCGGGCCACAAGCCGCTCCTCGACCGGCTGCGCGACACCTACGAGCACCGCTCGGAGCACGTGGAGCGCCAGCGCGACGCGACCGGGGCGGGCGAGGAGGACCGCGAGATCATCGAGCACCGCGAGATCCAGCGCACCGTGATCGACGCGGAGCGCGAGGCCCTGCTCCGCCTGCGGGCCGACGGGACGATCGACGACGACGTGCTGCGCGCGCTCGAGCGCGAGCTCGACCTCGAGGAGCGCCGCATCGACGCGTGAGGTCCTCGCGGGACCCGCGGCGGGACGTCACGTTATCCGCTTGACCGGCGACCCGGCTTCCGCCACCATCGCGGCGGCCATGCTCACGCTCGGTCGGGTCGTGCTGCTCCTGCTCGTGACCGCGAGCCTCGTGGCCGCCGCCGTTCCACCCGCCCTCGACGAGGACCGCAGCGTCCCCGGCTTCTGCAGCCCCGACTGTCCGCTCCAGCAGGACGCCACGCACTCGGTCGCGGTGTCGCCGCCGGCCCCCCGATACGACGGCACCGCCGAAGCGACACGGGAGCGGCCGGCGGCCGCCGCGGCTCCCGCCGAGCACACCGCGGCGGCAGCCCCCGACGCCCCCCGCGCGCCCCCTCTCGCGTAAGTCGCCCCGTCGACCTGTTGACCGG